>Ga0153940_1000244_pt1 | contig 32173 bp, 31 predicted proteins | sample TSNJ024MetaG_FD_104736 | JGI IMG/M metagenome (GOLD analysis project Ga0153940, IMG submission 104736) | Attine ant fungus gardens microbial communities from New Jersey, USA - TSNJ024 MetaG | ecosystem: Host-associated > Fungi > Mycelium > Unclassified | place: USA: New Jersey, Brendan T. Byrne...
GGAAACTCCGAAGCCGCATTATTACTGTCATTCTGAGCGTAAGCGAAGAATCTCACCTCTGGAATTTCGTAAACTTTTAGTGTATAAGATTCTTCGCTGCGCTCAGAATGACACTTGGAAAATGTTGGTTTTCGAACCTACTCACCTAAAGCCCTTCAATATCATGCGCCGCCTCCATAATGATCTCGCTGACCGTAGGATGTCCGTGAATGGTGTCGGCTACCTCCTCAATAGTTGCCTCGGCTTTCATAGCAACGCATATTTCACCGATTATGTCCGTTGCCCGCGGTGCAACGATGTGTGCTCCTAATATCTCGCCGGTGCGTTTATGAGTCAGCAGCTTGGCAAAACCATCTTTGCAGTTCATGATCGTGCTGCGCCCATTTGCAGCCACGGGAAAGCTGCCTTTTTGGTAAGGCACGCCAGCTGCTTTCAGCTGGTCTTCTGTTTTACCTACGGCAGCGATTTCCGGGCTGGAGTAGACACAGGAGGGAATGATGTGATATTGCATTATGGCATTTTTGCCGCAGGCATTCGCTGCCGCCGTCAATCCCTGTGCACTGGCTGCATGTGCCAGCGCAATCTTACCGGTAACGTCGCCAATAGCGAAAATGTCGGACACGTTAGTACGCATGCTGTCATCTGTGATAATAAAGCCGCGTTCGGTTATGATTCCGGCTGCGCCGGGATTCAAGGCACCCGTCACCGGCCGCCGTCCTGCTGCCAAGATGACAATTTCTCCTTCGGCTTTTTGTGTTGTGCCGTCCTTTTCAAAGACACAGGTCATACCGTCCCTGATCTCGGTCAGCTTTGCGTTAGTATGGATCATAACACCGCGTTTTCTCATTATCTGTGACATTGTATGGATGACGTCAGTGTCCATCCCGGTCATAATATCAGGCAGCATTTCGATTACCGTTACTTTTTTGCCAAAACTGCTCAGCATCGTAGCAAATTCGATCCCGATCACACCTCCTCCGATGATAACGGCAGATTCGGGCAGTTTGGTAAGGCCAAGAAATGCTTCGGAATCCATTACCCCGTCCTTGTCGGCACCAGGAACGGGAATAACAACAGGCTCCCCGCCGGTGGCGATGATAATCTTATCAGCGGTGTATTCTGTACCGCCCGCAGTGAAGGTGTTGGCTGAAGTCAGCACTGCTTCACCGTTTACTAATGCAACACCGCTGCCTTTCACCAGAGAGGCAATGCCGCTGCGCAGTTTTGTAATAACGTTGTCCTTGTGTGCGGAAGCGGCAGCGTAATCGATATCAATCCGGGGGATTTTGAGACCCAGTTTTGCACCATGATTTATCAGTTCTTCGTAAATTTCCGCGGAATGCAGCAATACTTTGGTAGGGATGCATCCACGGTTGAGACAAGTACCGCCCAAATCATTTTTTTCTACCAGCACGGTCCTGGCTCCAAGCTGTGAGCAGCGGATCGCACAAACATAACCCCCCGGACCTCCGCCGATTACAGCCACATCAAATTTATTCATTATTTCAGCCATGATGTCCTCATTTCCGCCGCTCAGATATAGCGGCAAATCTTTCAAGTATCATTTTATCATTACAACATTAAAGACGGCGTCTCCACATATTGTTTTATCCGTGCCAGGAATGCCGCCGCCGGGGCACCGTCGACAATGCGGTGGTCGTAGGTCAGTGTCATAGTCATTATGGGACGGATTGCCAGTTCATCGTCTGCCGCCACAGGAGTTTTTTTCACCGCACCCAGGGCCAGAATACCGCTTTCGGGCGGGTTGATGATAGCGACAAAATTGTCCAGCCCGTAGCTGCCCAAATTGGATACGGTAAAGGTGCCGCAGGCATATTCATCAGGTACAAGCCGGTTTTCCCTGGCTTTCGCCGCAAGGTCACGCGAGGCAATGCCAATCTCCTCCAGCCGCATCAGGTCAGCATTTTTAATGTTAGGTACGATCAGGCCGTTTTCCAGTGCTACTGCCACACCCAGATTCACATAGTTGTGCAGTACAATGCCCTGGTCAGAGAAGGTGGCATTCATGATGGGGTAATCTGTCAGCGCACGGCTGGCAGCCATCAGTACGATATCGTTATAAGAAACTTTCTTGCCGGCTTTTTTATAAATCTCCCGCAGGTTAGATGCGTTGGTCATATCGACAGAGATCTGGTGAGTCAGTTGTGCCTGTGTGAGCAGGCTTTTCATCATCCGTTCGGCAATTACACGACGCATGCTGCAGATTGGAATCACCTGTTCGCCGCGTGTTCCGGCACCGCCTATGCGCGCTGCCACGACAGATAGAACATCTGAGTTCGTCACCTTTCCGTGAGAACCGGTACCCGGAATCGAAGAAATATCAACAGCAGAGAGAGAAGCTTCCTTACGTGCCAGCGGTGTTGCCGTCGGGATTTCGTCCTTTTGTGTTGGATAAGCCAGTACATCACGTTCGATCACCATACCGTCCGGTCCGCTGCCGGGTACGGCGTTAATGTCAATGCTTCGTTCCTGCGCCCGCATTCGAGCCCGGGGAGAAGTAAACCCGCTCCCCGCATGGCGGGCAGCTTTCGGAGCTGCCGCAGATGCCGCATGATCCAGGGGGGAAGGAGGAGCTGCCACCGGAGCACTGCTTTCTGCCAAAAGTGAGGATATATCCTCTCCGTCATTTCCTATCACAGCAATCAGCCCGGTGATGGGGACCACCGCACCCTCTTGCTGCACGATTTTCAGCAGTATACCGTTGGCAGGGGCATCAATGGTGATGGTGAGCTTGTCCGTCTCCATCTCAAAGAGCGGTTCGCCCTCGATTACCATGTCGCCTTCTTTCTTGAGCCATTGGGTAATGGTGCCTTCGATCATCTGTAAGCCCTGTTTGGGCATGATAACTTTTTTTGCCATTTTGTGCACACCTCACTTGTACATTGTGGCTTTTGCTGCCTCGATAATCTCTTTTACCTGTGGTACCACAGCAGTTTCCAGCGCTACATTAAATGGCAGCGGGCAGTGTTTGGATCCCAGCCGCACCGGCGCATGGTCGAGATAGGGAAAAGCCCGCTGTGTGATTTCCGCAGCAATCTCTGCGCCCCAGCCGGCCTGCCTGTGTGCCTCATGGACAGTTACCAGGCGGCCGGTTTTCTTCACGCTCTCCAGAATAGTATGATAATCGAAGGGCACTAGTGTGCGGGGGTCGATAACCTCGGCGGAAATTCCTTCTTTTTGCAATTCAGCCGCCGCTTCCAGGGCGCGCGATACATATAAGAGATTGGCAACGATAGTTACATCCTGCCCTTCTTTTTTTATTGATGCTTTACCAAAAGGAATCGTGTGATCCGGATCATCCGGCACTTCGTCCTTGTGGGAGTAAAGCGCTTTGTGCTCAAAGAAAAGCACCGGATTGTCGTCGCGAATGGCCGTGCGCAGCAGACCGGATGCGTCGGCGCCATTTGCGGGACAAGCGATCTTCAGACCCGGCACGTGCATAAAGATTGTTTCCAGGGACTGGCTGTGTGTTGCTGCGTTGCCCCGTCCGATACCCTGCTGGCCGCGAATCACCAACGGAATCCGGGCTTTTCCGCCAAAAATATACCGGGTTTTGGCAACCTGATTAACAATCTGATCCATGGCAACCAGCGTAAAGTCCATATACATCAGTTCTACAACCGGCCGCAGTCCGGCGCACGCCGCGCCTAATCCGGCACCGATCAGTGCCGCTTCAGATATGGGAGTATTGAAGCACCTGTCTGCACCTAACTCGTCCGCCAGGCCGTGGGTGCAGCCGAAAACCCCGCCAAGTAACTGAACGTCCTCGCCCATCACAAAAACACGGTCATCTCGTTTCATTTCGGTCATCAAGGTATCCCTGACAGCCATTGCGTATGTTTTTTTACTCATTTGTTGGCCCTCCTATGCTTCATAGAACACGTCGTCCATCACATGTGCCGGATCCGGTTCGGGACTGTTCAGTGCGAACTCCGCAGCTTCTTCCATGGCTGTCAGTGCCTCCGCTTCAATTTTGTTCAACAGCTTTTCAGTGGCAGTTTCACTGTCCAGAAGATATGTCCGGAAGCGTTTGATTGGGTCTTTTTTCTTCCAGGCGGCCACGTCTGCTCTGGAGCGATAGGGTTCCGGATCGCCGGTCCAGTGTCCGCGCAGGCGATAGGTAATACATTCGATCAGGGTGGGACCGCCGCCCTTCAATGCCCGCATTTTGGCTGTTAAAAACGCTTCGTCAATAGCCAGCACATCGTTGCCGTCTACTGTTATGCCGGGGATACCGTAGCTTGATGCCCGGATTGATATCTCCTTTACACTGGTGGATTGGGATACCGGTGTAGAGATGCCAAAGCCGTTATTTTCACAGATAAAGATAACCGGCAGCTTCATCACGGCAGCCATATTGATGGCCTCATGGAAGGTCCCTTCATTGGACGCGCCATCCCCGAAGAAGGAAACCGATACATGGTTGTCTTTTCTCAGTTTCTGTGCCAGTGCCGCACCCATGGCAATCGGGATACCGGCCCCAACAATAGCGTTGGCGCCAAGATTGCCCTTTTCCAGGTCGGCAATGTGCATCGAGCCGCCCCGGCCTTTACAGTAACCGGTGGCCTTACCCATCAGTTCCGCCAGTGCCATGTCCAGCCGCGCACCCTTGGCAATGCAGTGACCGTGGCCCCTGTGGGTGCTGGTTATATAATCGTGATCATCCAGGGAGGAGCACACCGTGGCCGGGATGGCTTCCTCGCCCGTGCAAAGATGTACGGAGCCCCGCAGTTTATCTTCTTCAAACAGCTGATACGACCGTTCCTCAAAGGCACGGATCTCATTCATTGTGCGGTAGATTTTCATTGCCCTTGCTTTTTCCATTTTACTTGCCTCTTTTCTTTTATCTGCTATAAAATCTGTTTCAGGATTTCGACAATATGGTTGGTTCCCTCGGCAATGTAAACGCCTGCATCCCGCAGTGCGCCTTCTTTGCTCTGGGCGCTGCCGGTTCCGTCGGCTAAGACAATGGCGCCGGCATGGCCCATATTTTTGCCTTTGGGCGCATTTTTGCCTGCGATCAAAGCGACCACCGGCTTAGTCACATGTTTTTTAATATACTGCGCCGCCAGCTCTTCTTCACTGCCGCCAATTTCGCCAATCAATACGATCGCCTTGGTTTCCTCGTCCTTTTCAAAGTCAGGGAGAAGATCAACAAAGGCAGATCCGGGGACCATATCACCGCCCACACCGATGCAGGTAGACTGGCCGATACCCTCCGCAGTCATCATCATGACGGTTTCATAACAGTTGGTGGCACTGCGGGACATAATGCCCACACCGCCGGGCATAAAATACTTATGTGCCATAAATCCGGCTTTGCACTTACCGGGGGAAATGATACCGAAAGAGTTGGGGCCAAATAGCCGCAGACCCTTTTGCCGTGCAGCATAATAGCACTGCATCATCTCATGTACGGGTGTGTGCTCTGATATGGTAATGATGACCGGCACGTTTGCGTCCGCCGCTTCAAATACGCCTGCGGGTGTGAATTGCGCAGGTACGAAGAGGATGGTGGCGTTTGCGCCGGTTTGTTCCACGGCTTCTTTGACTGTGTCGAACACCGGCACGCCCAGGATCTCCTGTCCGCCTTTGCCGGGGGTCACTCCGGCGACCACATTGGTACCATATTCCAGCATTGTTTTCGTATGGAAGGTGCCTTCCCTTCCGGTCAGACCCTGTACCAACAGCCTTGTATTTTTATCGATAATAATGCTCATCTGCTATGCCCCCTTCCGTATGTTCCAAAGCAGTTCAACGGAATTGGGGATACCCTCCGCCAACAGGATGGGCAGGCCGGATTGTTCGACAATCTCTTTGGCCTGATCCTTATTAGTACCCTCCAGACGTAAAACCAGCTTCTTGCCCGTCGTCTGTTTTTTCATGGCCATGCACGCGCCCTTTGCGACCTCATCGCACCGCGTAATGCCGCCGAAAATACATACGAAGACAGTGTCGATGCCGGATGCGCAAAGCATGATAGATATCGCCTGTTCTATCCGATCAGCAGTGGCGCCGCCGCCAAGATCCAAGGCCGCACGAACATTAAGCCCCCGTATCGAGATCAGGTCGATACAGCTCATCAGCATACCGGAGCCATTGGACATCACACCAATATTGCCGCTTTCATCCATTGGCACGAAGTGGAAGTTTACTGCACGGGCTTTCTTTACCAATTCCTCATCCGGCAGTTTCTCACGGAAGGCCAGCATATCCGGCATTTTAAATAATGCATTATCATCTATTTCGATTTTGGCATCCAGTGCGATAAGGTTGTCTTTGTCATCAATCACCAACGGATTTATTTCTATTAACATAGTGTAACAACTGTAAAAAGCCACAAGCAGCTTTTCGGCCACATTCTTAAGCTTATTAAAATATTTTTTGTCCGCACCTGTTTTGTCCATGATGTAATTAATGGTATAGTTCTGGATGCCGCGGAAAGGATCCAAAGCTGCCTTAGCGATCATATCCGGGTTGGTTTTGGCAGTCTCTTCAATATCCATGCCGCCCATCGGGGAGAAGATCAGCAGCGGTGATTTGGACAGCCTGTCAAGCATTATTGAAAGGTACCATTCCTTGACCGGGTTGGCTTTTTCGACTATCATTAATTCGTTTGCCGTCAGACCGCGGATTTCCATGTACAACATCTTTTGGCATAGCTCACCGGCCTCGTCCGGGGTGTATGCAAATTGTATACCGCCTGCTTTGCCGCGTCCGCCAATCGGCACCTGCGCCTTTACTACTACCGGGTATGCGAGGTTCTCCCGGGCGATTTTTTCTGCTATTCCTTCGCTGTTGTCAATCACGATGCCATTCATGGTAGGAATACCGTACTTTTCTAACACTTCCTTTGCTTTGTATTCCGGTAACTTCATAGTTTCTCCTTTCTGCCAATAACAAATATCTTTATCAACCAAATATTTCGTCATCGTCCGGTTGTTTCCAGTTGGGTTTCACCGTGGCAATTCTGGACTTGTTGAACAGGTGGTAGTAGGAAAGGTTCTCGCTGATCGAGTTGTTGCCCCAACTGCCGCAGCCCAGCGTTGTTGTAGGTGCCAGTGAATTCATGAAAGAACCGCCGTTCATGGTGGCACAGATCTGATTTACCAGAATTCGCGATACAGGCAATTTCAGTCCGGCATACTCAATGTGCGCCCGATTGTTAGATTGTATGTCAACGGAATGCCCGGCGCCTTCGAACATCAGGTTCCGGCAGGCGATCTCTACAGCGTCTTCCCATGTGCTGTAGGCGTAAGCAGTCATAACCGGGCACATTTTTTCCCTGCTTAAGAAGTCGTTTTTCCCGAAGGTCTGCGGCTTTATGATAATAACTCTGGTGTTTTTCGGTACTTCGATGCCCGCCATTTTGGCAATCGTCTGCACATCCCGGCCAACGGAATCCTTATCGATCTGCCCATTAGGGAAGAGTGCCATACGAAACTTATCCACTGTTTCCTGATCGTCTATGTAATATGCACCTTGCTTCTTGAACTCCTTGATGATCTCGTCATATTTAGCGGCAGGAGCGATGAGGGTCTGTGTGCCGGAGCAGATTATTCCATTGTCAAAGATACGTGAAGTGATCATATTAGAAACCGCCTTCTCAATATCCGCATCTGTATCAATGAGGCCCTGCACATTGCCGGGCCCTACACCAAAGCTGGGTTTACCACTGGAATATGCTGCTTTAACCATGCCGCCGCCGCCGGTGGCGATGGCTACATCCACGTTCTTCATTAAAAGATTGGTAAGTTCAATGGAAGGTTCTTCGACCACAAGGAAAATATCTCTTGGCACGCCCATTTTATCCAACTCCGTGTAATACAGTTCCGCCATTCTGGCCGCACACTTTTTGCCGCGTGGGTGTGGTGCGATGATGATGGTATTGCCGCCCTTTAGTGCAAACATAGCGTTACACATAGGAGTCACAATAGGATTTGTACATGGTGTAACCGCGCCCACCACGCCCATCGGTTTTGCCAGCAGCGTAATGCACGTTTCCTTGTTTTCTTCCAGTATGCCAATTGACTTTTTGTCTTTGAGGTCATTCCAGAGAATGCGGGCCTTTCCCATATTTTTAGCAATTTTGTCCTCATATACACCCATGCCCGTTTCGTTTACCGCCATCCTGGCCAGTAGTTTGGCATTGTCGTAAATCACCTTTGCAAACATCCGCACGATTTCATCGATCTTCTTCTGAGGGTAAGCAGCGATGATTTCTTGCGCTGCTCTTGCGCGCTGCATCAATCTGTCGATTACTAACTGATTATCCATTTTTCCTTCCTTTCCGCATAAGCGCTTTGATTCTTTACAAATAAAATTGGTCTTACCATCATACTATAATACCAAATGCCAAGAGTCAAGCATTTTTTCTTTGGTTTTTGGTTCTTTTGTGTTATAATCATACCAATTACCACATTTATTTTGAAAAGAGGAAAAACTATGCTGGAACCGTTGAAAAAAACAAGACTATATGAAGACATTATCAATCAGCTGTTGAGCCTGATCCAGGAGGGGAAGCTCAAAGCAGGGGATCGGCTGCCTCCGGAGCGTCAGCTTGCGGAGGAACTGCAGGTCAGCCGCACTGCGCTTCGGGAAGCGCTGCGCGCAATGGAAAGTCAGGGTTATCTGGAATCCAAGCCAGGGGGAGGCACATACATTCGTTCCGTTACTCTGGACAATGTTATTTCACCTTTTGCTGTCATGCTTTCGCAAGATGATAAGCTTATCCGTGAACTCGTTTCCGTGCGCGAGCTGCTGGAAAGTGAGACGGCGTATCTCGCGGCCAAGAACTATGACTCTAAATACGAAACGCGATTAATAGAGGCGCTTTTCCATATGGAGCAGGAAATGGATGAGGGACACCTTGGTTTGGAAAGTGATAACGAGTTTCACAATCTTATTGCGGAGATTGCACAAAATGGCGCTTTAAGCCTTATTTGTGAGCTATGTTCAGAACTCCTTTCTCAGAGCCGCCTGATGTGTCTGGAATCGATGGATGACCCGCGTAAAACGCTGGATGACCACCGTTGTGTTGCGGAAGCAATTATGGAGGGTTCCTGCGACGATGCCGCCAGGTATATGCGCAAACATCTCCGCAATGCCATGGAAAACCTGGACAAGGCCAGAAAGAAGAAGGATTCTTTGAAATAACGGCGCAGCTGCCGGGGGTTTTTAAATATGCAGAGAAGCAGATTAAGAGGATCCGATTTAACGAGTATTGGAGGGCATGATATGATGTACTATATCCGAAGCAAAAATTATGATGCTTCGTTTAATCTCGCGTTAGAACAATATGTATTCGATGAGTTGAGCAGTGCTCACAGCTACTTGATGCTGTGGCAGAATGCAAATGCAATCATTATTGGCAAGCATCAAAATACAATGGAAGAAATAAACGCCGATTATGTGAAAGAGCACGGTATTCAAGTAATACGCAGATTGTCGGGGGGCGGCGCAGTATATCACGATATGGGAAATATAAACTTTACTTTTGTCACTGACGCAGGCGGAGAAGCATTTGATTTTGCCGGCTTTTGCTATCCGGTCGTAAAAGTGCTTCAATCACTTGGAGTCAACGCCGAGGTAAGTGGGCGGAACGATATGACCATTAATGGGTTGAAATTCTCCGGTAACTCCCAATATATAAAGAAAGGCCGGGTTATGCACCATGGTACGATTCTTTTTGATTCTGACCTTACTGTCGTTTCCGAGGCACTGCGAGTTTCCAAAGATAAAATCAAGTCAAAGGGGATAAAATCAAAACGAAGTCTGGTTACGAATGTGCGGCCTCACATGGCAGGGGATTGCAGCGCAGAGCAGTTTTTGGAAATTCTCGAGATAGGGCTCAAGGAACAATTTGAGGCGCAGATGCTTCCGGGGGATGGCATTGATATAGAGAAAGTGCGTAGTTTACAGAGGTTGGTATATGGTACTTGGGAGTGGAATTATGGAAGTTCGCCGGCATATAACATTCACAGAAAGCGTTATTTTGAAAATGTAGGTAAGATTGAGTTGTATATGGAGGTTGTGGATGGAAGAGTAGAGGCAATAGCTTTTTTTGGGGATTTTTTTGCGGTCAGGGATTTGAATGAATTAGAGGGGAAATTAATTGGTTTGAAGTTGAGTGAAGCATCTGTTCGCGGAGCGCTGGTTCATGTGTCAGTTGATGAGTATTTTAGGAACTTGGAGATGGAGGATCTGTTATTGTTGTTGCTTTAATATTATTTTTTGTTTTTGTAAATAGCACAGCACCCACCTTGTACACAGCGGCTGGGTATTGGTGGTATGTACTCAGAGTTAAGAAAAAAACCTGTGGTAGGTACTCCTTTTTTATATAATTTAGATAAAACTCAAATGAGACGGAAGATTGAATCTTTTGTCTTTTTTTGTCCCAAGCTCCTAGTATCCGATGGGAGTACAATATTATGAACCAGCCGGTTAAGGTCACGGATAAAGAGGGAAAGGTGACCGGAATGCAATACGATGCCATGGGAAACCTATGCTGCGTGACAGCGTCAGAGGGGGTGAAGAATACCTTCATAAATTACGGATACGTCGCTGATCAGGGACTATGTTTCGCAGATGGGTACAAATGGCACTGAAATGCAGCGGGCTCTTTCAGAGAATAATCAAACTTATTCAGAGTATGCATCAAAGGTGTATACCACTACACAGGAAAATGTTTCTGCATTGCAAGAACATATTCAGGAAGCAAAAAGTACGTCAGATAGTACAGTAGAGCAGGGGTTGTTCAATATTAAGCAGATAAAGGAAAATACCAGTCAGCAAAACCAAAACATGATGAAGTCATTTACAGAGAAATTGTCGTATACACGACTGGGAAGTATGGAATATACCCAAGCCTATGAGTTTATCGCAAATCCAATTGAATTAGTACAATTATCAAGTAGTAAAAATTTAAAAAAAGCTGAAATAAGCCAAGGTAATAGAGCGGTAGCCACAGCTTCGGATGCGGTTAGTCACAGGGGGATTAATGTGCAGATCATATTGTATATTCTTCTGACGCTCATGATAGCAATTATGATTATATATCTGGTTATGCGAAGACTGAGGATTCGAAGAAATAACCCCTCCCTGAAGGGCAATTAGCTGACATGTCGGCATTGCAAATATGAAAAACATAGAAAAGGAGAACAAAATGGCAGATGTAAGTAATATTAAACTGAGTCCGGAACAGATGGAACAAAAAGCAGGTGAATTTGATTCTAGATGTGAAGAGTTCAATCAGGTTGTCAGCAACATGAAGAATATGGTTACCACTTTATGTGACGAATGGGCTGGACAAAGTAGTCAGGCTTTTTACGATCAATTTTCTGATTTGGAGCCAAGTTTTGCTAAGACCTCAGAACTGATTACCAATATTGCACAGCAGTTAAGAGATGTCTCTTCTGCAATGCAGAGCCTGGATCAGGAAATTGCCGGTAAGATCGGCGTAATGTAAGAATAAAAGCCGCTGAGAGTTTTCCAGCGGCTTTTAAGCAATTTTATTAGATAACCATTAGCGAAGGAGGAGTCAAATGGAAGAACAATCACAAAATATTACAATTGATCCATCAGTATTGAATGAGCGGTCAAATGCGTATTCTTCATTGACTGATATTAATGGAATAGATGTATTTACTAATAGATATGAAGCGCAGGTAAAGGAATATAACGAAAACGTACAGAAAGAATTTATGGATTTAAAAAATCAGGTCTTTTTTAAGCAAATTGATAATGAAGATAGTCAGTATGAGGAGATAAAAACTCAGCTGTTTTTAAATACGCAAGGACAAATTCTAAAAGAGGAAGTGCAAAATGAAATACTAACAAATGGTTTGACCGTTCCTGTGATGGGCATTATGACCATCATATTTATGCTGTTTATGGTAAGCTATTTTGGCAAAAAGCAGAGTCGAAAAAAGCTGGATGCGGTTGATGATTTTATTTATGAGTAATTTATGACAATGGAATAACTAAGGAGGAGATGAATAATTATGATGCTGACCCTGACGATCAAATATAAAAAGGAATATTTGAACAAAGATATTCAGGTTAATTCTCAACAAAAGGTAGAAGATACCCTGAATGTTCTTTTGGAGGCAGGTATTTTGCACAATACTACGCCGCTTAAGGATTTAAGAATCAGATCCATACGCAGAGGGGGATTTATTGAAAAAAAGCAAAATTATGACCAGGCAAATATCCACAACGGGGATATTCTGGAATTAATTTAAGAGAAGAACTACAAAGGAGAAACCATCATGAAAGAGACTGTAAAAAAATCAATGTTTGTGGCTAAAACACAATACGACTACAAGAAGCTGACCTTTTCGGAGCCATATCTGATAGGGGCAACGTTAGAAGAAGAAAAAGAAGATTTAGTTTTTACATACGATATAGAAAACAAAAAGCAAATGAATGAAATCAGACAAGAAGACCGTTTGATGGTACTTTCTGTTTTGATGAGTTTGAATGAGCTGAAAGCGGGAAAGGAAAAGTACAATTTTAAAATGGACCCGGATAACCTGTACTATGATTTAAATAATCGAATTAGTGTAAAGCAAAGAGATATCTATGCAGAAGGGTCTGGCTTTGATAAAGATGAATTCTTAGAAGATTATAAAGCCCTTGCTGGTTTTGCACTACAAAAGAAATATTCTTTTGCAGATTATAGGCAAGGCGGTATTAAACTGCTGTCTAAAAATAAACTGTTGGAAAAAATCCGTGAGGCCGTTACCGCTGAAGATATACAAAAAGCTCTTATGGATGAATATAACATGGTGAAGCAGGATAGAAAGGAAAAAAAGATTCTCTTAAATAAAGGCAACTATCGGGGCTTTCAAATTGCTGCATGCGTCTTTGGTGTTTTATGTATAGCAGCGGCGGTATATATCGGTTATCGACTTTTGAAAGAGGATCCGTATAAAAATGCAGTTATTGCAGCCGATAACGCATACATAGAACAAAATTATGTGGATTGTATTGATTCGATGAAGGGGATTAAGGTAAATGATATGGAAAAGCATCAAAAATATATCTTAGCCAATTCATACATTCATAGTGAAAATCTTACAAAAGAACAAAAAACAAATGTTTTGGGAAATATATCTTTGAATGAGACCCAGGCAAGATTGGATTATTGGATTTATCTCGGGCGTGGAGATACGGATGATGCTATTGATATTGCGCTGCAGCAATCGGATGATCAGTTACTTTTATATGCCTATATGAAGAAAAAATCACTTGTTGAATATGATGCAGCCTTGTCAGGAGAAGAGAAAAGTCAACAGCTTTCTGATCTTGATTCCAAGATGCAGCCATTGATGGAAAAATATAACACTGAGGAAGAATAAGCTATGAATGATAGAAACCCAAAAAAATATGTTTGTTATGAGCGAAAAGATTATTTTACGATTGGTGAACATGATGCAGATATCTGCATTGTGGACTTTCCGATACAGATATTGTTCGAAAAGAATAAATTAGCGGTGGATATGGAGAAAACAGGAACAACTGCCGCCGATATCTTTATAAATGAAAATAATCTAGAGAAACCATATTATGAATTAGAGCAAGGTGATGAGTTAAAACTAGACGGATATAAATTTATATTTTTACCTGAGCGGTTACTGATTGAATGTGAAGATGAGAGTAAAATCACCAGCAGATTGCTGGAAGTTCAGCCAGACAGCACATTTTTCGAAGGATTTCCAATCTATAAACGTTCGCCGCGTATTATCAAAAGAGTTCAGGAAAAAACAATAACCATCGACAAGCCCAAAGATAAGCAGGAAAAGAAAAAGGGCGGTCTGGTTCAGTTAATTGTTCCTCCGCTGATGATGATGTTCATGACAGTTGCAATTAGTATTCTGATGAAGCGAGGTATGTTTGTATTAATGTCGGTAGGGGGAACTTTAATGACGACAATTTTTTCTGTGACAAAATATTTTACAGAGAAAAAAGAACAAAAGGAAGCAAATGCACTAAGGGAGACTACCTACAAGAATTATCTTTTAAAAAAGCGAAAAGAAATCTATAAAGCATATAGCGATGAAACCGAGGCGTATAGCTATAATTACCCGGATGTAAAAAGAATTGAAGCAATGATTCGAGGATATAGTGAAAGAATCTATGAGCGCAGTTCGATAGATGAAGATTTTCTGGCAGTTTCTGTCGGGAAGGCACATCGGTCATGCAAATTCAAGATAAAAATGTCAGCGGATGAACTAAACGCAAAACCGGATGAGTTGGAACAGGAGGCCCGATCAATCGTAAATGAGTTCTCAGATATCACCCAGCCGGTAGTGGTTGACTTGAAGAAAGCTCATTTGGGTTTGGTGGGTGAGAAAGAAACAATTCATGAACAGCTCAAATTATTAATTGGACAGCTTACTTTTTTCCATAGCTATCATGATCTGGAAATTGTGACAATTTACAGTGAAAAATATGACTCCGACTTCCAGTGGATGAGGTGGTATCCGCACCTTCGCATTCACGCTATCAATGCAATTGGAACGATTAATTCGGAACGTAAGAGAGACCAGATCCTGGGCAGCCTGCATCAGATATTAAAAGACCGTAAATTAAAAGTTGAAGAGAGTAAAAAGGAAAGTATGTTCCTTCCTCACTTCATCTTTGTCATAGATGAACCAAAGCTGATCATGGACCACTCCATCATGGAATATCTGGATAGAGAAGGGTATAATCTTGGCTTTTCTATCATTCACACCACCAATCTTAGAGCGAATCTGCCGGAAAACATTGGTACCATCGTGATGCTTGAAAATTCACGTCAGGCAACACTTTTGATGGAGGTCAAAGAAGAAAAGAATCTGCACTTTAATCTGCAGTCCGCGGAGAATATTGAACTGGAGTGGATGGCGCGGAATCTTGGGGTATTGGAGCATATGCAAGGAATCAGTGCTCAGATACCGGACAGCATTACCTTTTTCCAGATGTATCATGTGGAACATCCCCATCAGCTGGATATCTTGGAACGGTGGAAAAAAAATAATTCTTCTAAGTCATTGGCAGTACCGCTGGGAGTGCGTGCAGAGGAGGATTTCGTCAATCTGAATCTTCATGAAAAGTCACATGGCCCCCATGGTCTGGTGGCTGGTACTACTGGGTCAGGTAAGTCGGAGATTATCCAGTCCTACATTTTATCCCTGGCAGTAAGCTTCCACCCATATGAAGTCGCCTTTCTTCTGATTGACTACAAAGGCGGTGGAATGGCCGGACTTTTTAAGAACCTTCCTCACCTGCTGGGGACAATTACCAACCTTGATGGGGCACAGAGCATGCGCGCCATGGCATCCATTAAGAGTGAGCTGGCAAGGAGACAGCGCATCTTCAGCAGCTATGATGTAAATCATATTAATAGCTATAACAAACTGTTTAAGAATGGAGAGGCCAGTGAACCACTGCCGCATCTGTTTATTATCAGTGACGAGTTCGCGGAACTGAAAAAAGAACAGCCAGAATTCATGACAGAGCTTGTATCAGCTGCCCGGATCGGCCGAAGCCTTGGTGTGCATCTGATCCTTGCCACACAGAAACCTACCGGTGTGGTGGATGACCAGATCTGGACCAACTCCAAGTTCAAACTGGCATTGATGGTGCAGAATGAGTCCGACAGTAAGGAAATCTTAAAAACACCGGATGCAGCCAATATCACAAAACCGGGGCGGGCATATCTTCAGGTCGGTAATAATGAGATCTATGAACTGTTCCAGTCCGCATGGAGTGGTGCCGCTTATAGCCAAGATCAGGAAGAGGAGAAGGTGGATGACAGGGTTTATCTGGTGAATGACTTGGGGCAGGGCGAGCTGATCAACCATGACTTAAGTGATGAGAAGGAAAGCAAAAAGTTAGCTGTGACACAGCTGGATGCTACGGTTGACCATATCCATGATGTCTATGAGCAGCAGGATACGGTTGAGGTAAAACGGCCATGGCTGCCGCCGCTTGGGGAACAGATCGCATGCCCGGAAGAACTTCAGGATGCCAATGGAAAGCCTTTGGACATGAGACTGAGGATCGGTCTTGTAGACATTCCGGAAGAGCAGGCACAGGTGGAATATATGGTCAATCTGGAAAAGGATGGGAATCTGATGTATATTGCTTCCCCCGGATACGGCAAGACGGTATTCCTTACCACTGCAATCTTATCATTGGCCTTACATAACAACGTGAAAGCGTTGAATTTCTATATCCTGGACTTCGGTAACAGCGGCCTGATTCCGATGAACAAGCTACATCATACGGCGGATTATATCACGTTTGATGATGTGGAGCGTCTGAACAAGCTGCAGGGCATCATCCAGCGGGAGATGCAGGAGAGGAAGAAACTGTTGGCCGGACGGATGGTGCAGAACTTCGAGGTCTACAATCAGGTGGCAGATGAGCCGATGAAGGCAATCGTCATCATCCTGGATAATTTCGATGTGGTGAAAGAGCTGGGATATGATGCTGAAGATTTCTTCATGAAAGTCTCAAGAGATGGTACGGGACTTGGGATCTATATGATCGCAACAGCAACCAGAAGCAATGCGGTAAAATATTCGACACTCAATAACTTCAAGAATAAGGTGGCCGGCTATCTGTTCGATGAGAGCGATGCCAATACCATCGTGGGCAGGAGCAGCTATAAACCGTCAGAAATCAAAGGCCGGACCCTGGTGAAACGCAATAATGCAGTCAGTGTCATGCAGATATTCACGATGACCAGATTCCATAACGAACTGGAGTATAATAAAGGGATCGATCAGGTGATTCAGGACATTAACGGTCTCTATCCGGATCAGAAGGCACCGCGGATCCCGGTACTGCCTGAGACCCTGGAATACGCAGCAATGCTGGAATATGAGAGAAGGGGAGACGCAATCTGGATCGGTCTTGATAAGGAAAGCGTTGACCTGCGCGGATTCGACCGCAGCATGACACCATTCGTAGTGCTCGGTGAAGCAGCAAGAGGAAAGACGAACGCCATGAAGGTGATCCTGGAACAGATCATCGGGACCGGTGACATCTATCTCTTCGACTCCAAGGGGATGGAGCTCTATGGATATAAGGGCCGTGAGCAGGTGCACTATATGGACGATACCCAGCCGCTGGACGGGTTCATCGAATTAATGAAACAGGAAATCCAAACCCGAAACGATGCCGTACGCACGGAACTCATATCCAACCCTGGGAAGAATCCGAAGGATATCAGTTTCACGCTGCCGCCGCTTTATATTGCTGTGGATGACTGGGACGATTTTGTGGAACTCACCAAGCAGAAGGCAGCTGCGGTAACCCCACTGCTGCTGTCAGCCGCCGGAGCAGGGATCAGCATTATCCTGACCGGGCATTCCGGTAAGATGAAAGGATTCGACGAAGTCACGAAATTCGCCAAAGGGGCAACCGACGGGATCCTGCTTGGCTCACCGGGAATGAGCGGTCTGTTTAATTTAAGTTCGACAAAAGAACTCCCGCAGTTTGGGGATGGGCTGCTGTTCCATAATGGAAATTATGTACGGTTAAAGCTGCCAAAGTTTATATGATATGAGTTTTAATGAATGCTAGATCGGGAGATAGTGTATGAGCAGAACCATGAGTAACTTGAACATAAATTAAATGAAGCAACAAAAATAATAATGAGATAATGAGCGATAAAAAAATGAAATAACAATATCAATAGAATAAAGGAGGGACTATATCATGAGTTTTATTGATGATGTATGGAGTGAGATACCGATCTTCTGCATAGATATCTTCACATATTCCCAGGCAGAACAAAACAAAGATAAATATCGGGAAGTTGTTAAAAAACTCACCCGGAAGATCAGTTCCTGTGAGGGTTCCCTGGCGGATGCAAAACAGATGGGACGTGATCTCGATCAGTCTTTCAGAAGCAACAGCTGGACAGCAAGAGGTGAGTGGAAGACTAAGTTCTCGGAGAAAGAAGCGATCTGGGATCAGGAGAAGGATGAGTTGATCACATTCATGGAGAATGCACTTGACCGTGCCAAAGAACGGAAAGCAAAAGCAGAAGAACTGGCAGCTTACTGGGAAGGGGAAGAGCGGGCGGAAGAGCAGCGTGTCCGTAACCAGGTGTATGCCAAGCAGCGGGAAAGGGAAGAAGAGGAACGGAGGAGGTCAGAAAATGGGTAAGGCATACCTTTTTAATGGGACGCAGATGGCGCTCATAAAAGACAAGATGACTAAGATCCAGGAGATCCTGGAAAAGGCCAACACAGATGGAAACAGGATCAAAGCCCAGGTGGATGCCAAAACCCACTGGAAGGGTGATGCACAAAAGACGATGGCAGGCTTCCTGGATATCCTGATGCAGTACAACCATGGCCTGGCAAATGGTAAGGAGCCGGTGGTCTTAGCGGAAGAGAGCCTGAAGGGATTCCTGGAGGACCTGGAGAATTTCTATGGAAACTGGGATGAATGGAAGGAGTTGGATCGGATATCATGAGATTTTCAGAAGCGGAATTATTATTCTTAACAACGGTCACGAAATCCCAGGTCCCCTTTGGCCTGTTCCTGAAATTCCCCAAAGGGAAGACGGGGGATGAAGTGGGAGAAGAGGCTGTACGGGAACTGCAGAAGAAACATATCCTGGATGGGCAGCGTAAGTTTACTAAATGGGGGACTGCAACGGTGATGTTATGGGAAGCCTATTGCAGCTGTAAGAAACATCTGATCCTGAATAAAATGTTTGCCGGGATCACGGAGGAAGGAAGGGCGGTCATCATCAAAAAGGAGGCAGACAGCTATGAGATCTTAAGCTTTGACCGTGCTGCCCTGATGGTATCACTGCTGAGGTACTGCCCGTTCCTGTGCTGCGCAGACGAAGACGGGGCTGATCAGTCCCCCAGGGATATGGGATATGACCAATGGCTTGAGATGATCAGGGATCATGGAGATGACATCCTGATGACCGGGGAGTATGATGGATTCCAGGTAAGAAAGGAACAGGTCTTTTTCTGGGAAGGGAAAAAGGGATATGAGTATGATCTCGATGAGCAGCAGATCCGCAGGATACAGCCCCGGGCGATGCGGATCCGGCTGATGGACCAGCTGGGTATCAAAGAGGAGGTGGAAGACCATGGATGATGAAGTATTGGTAGGAGTCGAATTATTGGATCATTTTGCAGACCTGCTGCAGATAGCAACGGATCTGGGGGCAGCAAAGTCATTGGCAGAGGAAGCGGCTGCATCACTGGGCAGCGGCAGTACCTATTATGGAAAGGCCCAGGAAAGCATGCTCCTGTTCGTAAAGCAGCTGATCTCCCATATAGAAAAGCTGCAGATGTTCTATGGGAAGGCCGGGCAGTATGCATATGTGACTTATGAATCCTTTTACCAAAGCGATACGGCACTTGCAGCATGGCTCATAAAGCAGACAGAAGGATCGGAGGGATAAGCATATGGGCGCAGAAGAAACAAAAGAAGTATATGATGAATGGAATGGGAAGATCCATCCATACCTCCTCCCGATGCATCTGATGACCACGCTGGGGGATGTCAATGATGACCTGAAGGATATGGAGGAGACCGTGACAGAAGCCGGGATGGAGAGCATACTGTATACGGACCGGACAAGTGCCATCAGCGATGTAGCCGAAGGGACCGGGATATTGAACGGATATATCATGAGCCTGATACCGACGGCCAAGAGCCGGCTGGATGATCCCCTGTATAAGGGATTTGACCAGGGGGCGACGGAAATGCTGAGCCGGATCAGGATGGAGGATTATGCAACCGACAACACCCTGAGCATCAAGGACCACAGTGTCATGCATGGCGGGTATGGAGAAGTCTATGAGTATGATATAAAGAAAGATAAGCTGACGATCGATGATTTCCTGGGGCTGAACAGCCTCAAGGGAACAGGGGAGCCAGGCAGCCTTACCAATGTCCCGAAAGAATTCCAAAGCTTTACAGATATGTTCACCCTGGATTATAATGAGATCAAGGAACAGCTTAAGGATGGGGATGGCAGGCAGATAGACCTGGAAACCTACCTGAAGTATATAAGCACCCTGGGGGAATATGACCATAAGATGGACAAGCCCTTTGAGAACTTCATCTCAGGCATCCTGGATGTCACGATCGTCAAACCGGTCATCGAAGCCTGCACCGGGTATGACCTGATCACAGGAGAAGACCTTTCGGATCTGGAGCGGGGGCTGAAAGCGGTGTTTGCCGTGGTGGACGTGGTCACTCTGTGCGTAGGGATCAAAGGGAGTGACCTGGCGAAGCTGGGCGTGAAGGGTGCCCTAAAATTCACCGGGAAGACCATGCTGGTGGATATGGCCGCTTTTACTGCTTCCTATGGTGTGGGCAAGTTAGGGGAGGAGTTAGGGCTGCCGTTGCCTCTGACGTTGATATTAAGTGGTGCTGCGGGTATCACGGTATCGATAAAGCTGGGGAAATATGTATTCAAGGACAGTACCGGAAAGGTAATATTGGAAAGTAATGTAGATGAGGTCCTTGATACGGTTGAGGGGGCTGGTGGAGCTAATAAAACTCCTTTTAGAGATTTAATGTCACCGAAAGAAGCAGCAAGATATAATGAATATTGGAATGGTGTTGCTGATGACTTAGCGAAAACCAATGTCCAAAACTATAGAAATGCTATTTTGAATGGTGATATTACAAAGCCAACAGGTGGAAAAATTAATTCAAAGGTTATAACGGCTGGAGTTGACATAAACACAGGTGATGTATATTATGGAACAAGTGGAATGAAAAATAATCCTACACGAACGACAACACATCCTCAAATGCAAGAAATTATTGACAAGGTGGGTGGAAGCCAAACAAATTATCCGCTGGAAAATTGTGGAGAGTTCAATGCTGTTAATAGTGCAATAAGTAATGGTGTTAATCCTGCTGACTTAAGGATTTATAGCGTAGATAGGATTTCCGGTCAGTATAAAGCACCATGTGTGAATTGTGAAAACTTGTATGGCGATATATTACATTTTATTGAGTAAATGGAGGTTTTTATGGAATTAAAAATTGAAAATATTTTGAAACAATCTGGCTGGGAATTAGGAAGAAGAGTTGAAATATCCGATATTAAAAAGATGTATGATGAAAATGGGTATAAATGGAATAACTTGCAAATAGATTTTGTAAGTGAATATGCATATCTGGAACTGACTTACCAACATCCAGTATGGAAACAAGACGTAACCCTTAATATGAACCCGATTATTGCTCAGAAATCTATTGATATGGATGTAGTAGAGGAGTATGAAGCATATTTTGGTCAAATGTTCTTAGTTGTAGGAGAGATTGAGCGTGAAAACATGACTATTTTTATTGATGCTTCGGGAGAACTATATGGAGCATATGATGACTGTGTTATTAAGTGGGGAAATGATTTTTGCAGAATGCTCAGTAATTTAATTGACGGAGTAAAGGGAGAACTTGTTATTGTGGAATAATAAAGTTTAGATAGTTAGGATGCAAGCATAATTGCAAAAATTTCTTTATATCCTCTTGTCAACTGCTAATAATAAATAAAGTACCCTGTCAAGAACTTGCCAGATTTATCTGGTGCGTAGCATTCTTTACAGGGTGCTTTATTTTGTTGTAACTTCCGCTGGAGGAGGATAAAAGAAATTGAAAGGTTTTTAAATATCTGCAAGCAAAATGGCTTTACCGAGGAGATATTGGGTGTAGGAGCAGAACAGCTCACTTTTTTGGTAAAATACGAAGAAAATTTTGAAAATGTGCAACAAAACGACCTATGTTGGGAAGTTATTGTATGAGCAGGGTGGCAAATCAACTTTTTCTGGCGAGCGTTATAGTAAAGAAAAGTAGTTATACTGCCCGGTGACCCCGTGTGCTTTGCGCCGAAGGCACAGCAAAGCAAGCACGAGGGTTAAAAGGGCAGGGAAATGCCGAAGGCATTCCCGGTAGGGCGAAAAGTAACACCGCCCTACGCCTACAGACAAAAAGACGGCAAATGCCTGGAATACAAGGGTTTGAGAGCCAAATCCATTTGTTAAAAAATCAAGAGTTGGAAGGAGTTGATTTTATAGCAAAGAGAAACGAATTAAGTATTAAGGTGGATTATCTGAGTATGGTATTTGTCACCATAGAAGCTAGAGAACTGATACAACGGATTTTAGGACTACCCTTCGAGTTCTTCAACCGTCAGGAGACCAGAGTAAAACATCAGGCATATACAAGCCTGTACCAGTGTGGAAGTATTAAGGTGTTTGCCGATATTTCACCAAGTGAAGCGAATCCTTTAGGATTAGGTTGTTATTTGGTATTAAGTGGAAAGGGTTGTGGTGATTATCAGGATTGTTTTTCTATGCAAGGGAAGTATGAGCACACTTACGGAGATTTTTTCAGGAAATGCCGGCGATTGCTGGGAGAGGAAGCCTTTCATTTGACCCGGCTGGATATTGCTGTTGATGATAAAAACAAAGTACCCTATTTTACCATAGAACAGATAAAACGAAAGTGTTTGAAGGATGAATTTATTTCAAAAAGTAGAAGCTATCGTTTTGCAGAAAGTAGCTTTGTAGAAGGAACTGCCAAAACGGTCTATATCGGTGATGGAAAATCAAATCTATCATATCGTTTTTACGATAAGGATAAAGAACAGAGCGGGAAATATGAGATTCCATACGAAGAAATGGGAAGTTGGAAACGGACAGAGTTACAGCTTCGTGATGAGGTGGCACATCAATTTGCCTTGCTATTTGCAGAAAAACCAGAGGATTTAGGCTGCTTAACCTTTGATTTGCTGGGAAGTTCACTCCGATTTGTGACCCCGGATAAAATGCAGATGAATAAAAGCCGGTGGAAAACCAGTCAATTTTGGGAACGCTTTCTGGGTGCAGTGAAGCCGTTAAAAATAAAGTGGGAACACCCAGAAAACAGTCTTTATGAGACACAAAGATGGTTAAAAGAAGGGGGTGCATTATCTGCGGTCAAGGTTTTTTTGTTCTTGCAGGAAAATGAAGCATTGGGTGACTTAGAAGAATTAGGCGGTTTGATGAATCGTATCCAGTACAGCCATGCATTAAGTCAAAAGCTGGTGGCGCATTTAAAACAGGTAGGCAGAGAGGATTTGATACCGCTGGTGTATGAAGATACAAAAAAAGAGCTTTCATACGGTTAAATAACCATTATGAAAACTCATGCAGTCATATCTATTTTGGATTCCAGTCAATAGAATAGCCAATTATGTCGGCAATCTCTTTGACTTCGGCATATTTTATTGTTCCACGAGTCAATTTATTAGAGATGTTTTGTGTAGTTGTAGGTTCATCAGGATGGCGCTCATTTAAGACCTTTACAATATCGGTCAGCGTCCAACCAGATTTTGAAATATAAGACTTGATTTCATTTCTTATCGAGATTAGTTGTTTTTCGCTCATGCAGAACCTCCTTCCTTTTAAATTTATTATAGCAAAGAATAAAAAATGTTGCAATAAAGTTTGATTTTATTTAAAAACGAATAAAAAGTATTGACAGAGTGTTTTATTATAGTGTAGAATGAAACCATAATAAAACAAAAGGAGTGAAATGAAGTGAGTATTATTAAACAAATCTATGAAGAAATGATGTTTGATACGAAAGAAAGTCGTTTCAATCAAGAACTGGAAAGAAGTATCCACAAGATTTCAGAACAAATGGAATACGGGGATGAAGAAGTAAAAGAGTACATGGAAGATTTATTTTTTGAAGCCAGTGGATGCGGTCAGAAGGAGGGATTCTGGTCAGGATTTCGTTTTGCCGTGGTATTAATGGCAGAATGCTTTGTGTAGGGAAGGAGACAGCATGAGTATTATTGAGGAAATTTACCGGAATCGTATTGATGAAAAACATCGGCTGTTGTCAGAGCGTGAATTAGACAATCACATTCATGAAATGTTGAAAAGAGAATCATATCTGGAAAATGAACCTATGTCTAATCTGTTCTTTGAAGCCGCTGATTACGGTCAACAAGAGGGTTTCTGCGCTGGGATTCGTTTTACCATAGCATTGTTGGCAGAATGTCTTTTATAACCAAAGACTTCTTACATAAGGATTCACCCAAGACAATCATTGTCCGGTAAGTGGCAGTGACCGCCTGTATGGACTGGCTGTAGCTCCCTTGCACATAGCCGTTACTCTATGAATGCTTTCGATGGAGGGTGCCGCCATACAGGCAACAAATAAAATGAGCTTTCACACGAGAAAAACTTCTCACATAAAAACTCACCCTAGACAAGTAAAGTTTACCATGTGTGCAGAAGAATTTCAACAAAAATATGAATTGGCTGATGCTCCCTTGCGCACCATAGATATTTCGATATCTGGGTTGAACGCTTCAAACTAAGGTTGCCATTATATGTGTAAAGCAGTTAGGAGATTATGAGAAATAAGACAGACTATTTATATATCGGTATGGATGTACATAAAGAAGTTCATACGGCAGTGCTTATGACCTATATGGAAGAACGAGTAGGAGAGATTGAGATTTCCAATAATCTGAATGGATTTAAGCGTTTGACCGCCTATGTGCAGAAATGTCAGGAAAAGAAGAATTTAACCTACCTTACACCGTTGTACGGGCTGGAGGACGTGACCCATTATGGGAGAAATCTTGCGATATACCTGTTAGACAAGGAACATCCGGTGAAAGAGGTCAATTCAGCGTTATCTTATCTGGAACGCATGAGTTATCCAACCACCAAGAAGAACGATATGTGGGATGCGCAATGTATCTGTGCGGTTCTGATGCGCCGTTATGAAAATCTACCGGATGCAGACCCGAAAGATTACTACTGGGTGATGAAACAGCTAGTACATCGGAGAAATGCGCTTGTGCGGACAAAATCGGCACTATTACAGCAATTTCACGAGCAGATACAGTACGATTATCCCAGCTATAAAAAGTTCTTTCATGAAGTAGAGTGCAATACATCAGTTGCTTTCTTTGAACAGTACCCGTCCGGTCAGACGTTAGAAGATACTACAGTAGAAGAATTAGCAGAATTCTTGCGAATCCCCAGTCATAATGCCTGTTCAACAAAGCGCGCCCAGCAGATACTAAGCCTGATAGAAGAAGATGCAGTGAAAGTCCATGATTACCAGTTTGGCAGAGATTTTATTATCCAGAGTATGATGCGTAATATCCGCTTTATACTGGATGAATTAGAACGGATAGACAAGCTACAGAAACAGTTGCTAAAAGAAGTTGATTACCACCTTGAAACGATTCCCGGTGTTAACACGGTGACTGCCAGTGCATTAGTCGGTCAGATTGGAGATATCAGCCGCTTTAAGAGTGCGGATAAGCTGGCGAACTATGCCGGGGTAGCCCCGATATGCTTTAGTTCTGGTGGTAAGGGAAAGAATGTGCAGAATAAAAATCAGGGAAATCGGGAGTTGTACTCGGTGTTATATTTGCTTGCCATGCAACAGATACATGTAAATACAAAAGGTCAGGCACGTAATCCAGTGTTACGGGCTTATTTCGAGAGCAAAGTTTCCAGTGGAAAGACGAAGATACAAGCGTTATTGTGTATTATGAGACGGCTTGTAAATATCATTTATAGCATGATGAAGAATCAAACAGTGTACCGGATGCCAGAGTTAAAAGAGCCAGAACTGGCAGAAGAAAAAGAGCAGATGATTTCATAGGAAAAGTATGGTAGAATACAGGAAATAGGGGTGTTTTACCATTTTAAAATAGAGAATCAATCCCAGCCCCAAGGGAGCTAGTGGACCTAAATCTAAATTTGATATAAATATTGCTCAAAATAGAATTGATGATATTAGAAGTAAAATGCCAAATTCAAATCTAAAAAATAGAGGAAATATGGCAACAGCCGATGTGAAAATTGAGGGTTTACCGGATGAATTTATTGCACATAGTAAAATACATAATGCAGATAGTAAAGGTGCAGATATAGCTAATTTTTCTTATACTCCTGAAAATAAATTATTTGACTCATATGTAGTAGATGGTTTTCCGCGGTATAATGATACTGAAGCAAAAAACCGGCTTTTCAGGCGGTTTTAGTGTTATACCCAAAAATCAATTTAAAATATTTTTCAAAAAACACTTGACTTTTTATTAGCAGGCTTTTTTATATAATTTAGATAAAACTCAAATGAGACAAGAGATTAAATCTTTTGTCTTTTTTTGTACCTTAAAAGCTATTTCTTAGAGGAACGAATTGATCAGCTTTCTTACGGCGTATGTTGAAAAATATTTACTTTTTATCTTTTCCTTTAAACAAAGCGGCTAATCTATCCCAAAAAGATTCGTTTTTCGTTTGGACGGAGACGCTTGCTTCTTTTGTTTTTTCGATACCGTCACATTTCAATACAAACTGAATCAGTCCGGCATCCTTATTTTTTGATGAGGTAAAAGAAACGGGTTCAAAATCCGAACCGAGATACTCGTCCATCATTTTTTCGATTTCTGATTGGATTTTATCCGGCATGTCAGCCGTTTCATTTTCGAGTTTGCCGGTGCCGTCATAAAGATCATCCACGCCTTGTTTTAAGCTGCCCATACCGTCACCAAATAACGCAACACCGGTATGAAAATCTGTATATCCGTCAGTCAGTTGTTTCACACCGGTCGTGTATTCTTTCAAGCCCTTATGGAACTCGGCGTAGTTTTTCGACAGTTCTGATAGGCCGGACGACAAATCTTTCAATTGCTGCAAAACATCCATGCCGGACAGTGCGTCTTCAATCTCTTTCGCCATATCGTCCAGCGTACCGGCAATCGTGTTTATACTGCCGGTCAAGGTATCAATTGTAGAACTAATAGCGTCAAAAGCGTCTTTTACCTGGTTGTAGGTTCCTTTGACGGTTTGCCCTGCGGTATAGGATTCTACCAGTTCTGCGAGAAAACCGTATTGGCTTGGGTCGGTATTTGCGTACAGTTGGGCAATTTGTTCTTCCGTAACCACTGTATCAGGTATGCCTTTTATGGCGGCATCCAATGCCTGGTAGGCTGGTGTGAAACCGTTCTTTAGTTCGGTCAGTCCGCCGGAAATTTGTGTTAATCCTTCGGCAAGCTGTGAAAAACCCTGAGGAAGCTGGGTAAGGCCACTTAAATCCATATCCTCGGACATTCCTCCGTCCAGGGATGACGCGATTTGTTTTAACGCATCGTCAATCTGGGCTGATGCGTCGGTTAATTGCCCCGAATTACCATGCAATTCTGAAAGTCCCTGTGCTATGCCGGATGAACCTTTTTTCAGTTCATCCGTGCCTTTTTTCAGGTCGGCTGTCCCGTCCGCAAGTTCGCCCACTCCGTCATTCAAATCGGATATCCCATCGGAAAGCTGGCCGAGCTCATCGGTTAGTCCGCCTGTATTCGGCAATTCCATGCTCATGGAGAACGGCATGGCGGAAATGTCAATGCCGGTCATCAAGAAATCCTGGATGTCAGCGGACACAATAATATCGGCGTCTTTATCCGGCAGTATCGTATAGGTGATCATTTTATTTTTACCGGCCTCGGCGACTGTAGCGTCCGGTGCTTTGATACCGCTGCATCTTTCGGTATCCAGCGTGAGGGATATTTGCAGCATGTAATGGTCATAAAAAACGGGATTGATGTTCTTGTTTTGTGTGCTTTTTATACAGATTTCCAGCTTGCCGGATTTTCCGGCGAGTTCCTGCGGGGGTGTTTTTACGCCGTCCAGGGTATAGGACAGTTGGAATAGCCACGGGAGAGCGGTGGATGACATATGGCCCTGATAATAGAAATCTCCTTTATCTGCCTGAAGCGAAACAGCATCCCCGTCTTGTGACAACAAATCGGTTCCGCTTAAGTTTGTGATCGACGAGTAATTACCGTAATCCGTAAAACTTCCCGCTTCGGTCACTTCAAAATGGTTGACCGCGTATACGTCGCGGACGTTCCCGCCCGCTCCCAGCGTGGCATAGATTACTTCACTCTTGTCCTGGATCAATGACGTTTCATTCGTATTTAGGACAGCGCCGGAATCTGTGCCGTCAGGCATGGCATAAGAAGTGCCCGCCGACATCAACGTCAGCGCGGCAACAAGAATTATCGATATAACGGATTTAGTCAATTTATATTTCATGTTGTTCCTCCTTGTGTTTAAGCTCAAATTTCTCTTTCTTATAGAATCGGGACTTGTAGGTCGTTTTACCGATTGCCTTATCAAATATGGTCAGCATGGCGGGAAGGAAGCATACCACCATCAGCATGGAGAGCAGCGTCCCGCGGCCGAGAAGCAGCCCGATATCAGAGATCGCCGGATTCGTTGATGTGGCATACAATGTAAACCCGGCTGCCGCCAGCGTTACTCCCGAAACCAGTATGGACTTGAAGCTTTCACCAAGCGCGGTGTGGATCGCTTCCCGTTTGAGCATTTTTTGCCTGTTTCGCATGTAACGGGTAGTCAGCAGGATGGCATAATCGACCGTAGCTCCAAGCTGTACGGTGCTTAATACCAGGAAGCCTATAAAGTTTATGGGTGTGTTTATAAAATATGGGATGGACAGATTGATCCATATACCTGTTTCAATGGTGATCAGCAATATAAATGGTAGTGTCGCCGATTTGAAGGTAATCAGCAGAATGCAAAGGATAGCGATGACAGCAATTAAATTGACCACCGTGTTGTCTTTTTGCACCAGGTTTTTCATATCGTACAAGTTGGCGCTTTGTCCGACCGAATAAGCGGTTTCCCCGTAATGATCCCTTGCTTTACTTTGGATGTTTTGTACGGTTTCAAAGGCTGTATCGCCCTCGGTCGGCGTGTTGGTATACACGATGATGCGGGCGTAGTTCTGCCCGTAAAACTGCGATGTAACCTCCTCGCCAAGATATTCGGGCGGTATGACTGTCCCTACCGTGGCGGCATAAGACATAACGCCGGTTACATGATCGAGCGTTTCAATGTCCCGACTAAGTTCCTGTTCCTTCACAACATCACCGCGAGGCACCAGTAATGCGATAACGGTGTTTTGCCCGAATTCTTCCTTGATCGCGAGACTGTCTCTGCTGGTGCGGACGCCCCGGTCGGCGACCTCGTTTCCGTAAAGAAACTCAGTTTGACTTTGCCCTAAAAAACACGGGACAATTAAAATAACAACCATAATTACCGCCGGAACAGCCAGTTTTGATAAAACCTTATAGACGTTTTTAAAGCCGGGCATCCATTCACGGTGTTTTGTTCTGTCAATGAGTTTGTATGCGAAGAGCGTAACCGCGGGAAGAAAAATCATCGCGGAGATGAAACTCAGGATGATACCCTTCGCCAGGTTTATCCCCAAATCCGCTCCAATCTGAAAATTCATAAACACAAGGGCCAAAAATCCAAACAGGGTCGTGGCCGCGCTGGCCGCCACAGTAGACATGGATTCTTTGATCGAATGCCTCATAGCCTCGTTCACATCGGTGTATTTTTTCCGGTTTGCGGCAAAACTGTGAAGCAGGAATACGGCGTAATCCAAAGAACAGGCCAACTGTAATATGGGGCTTATCGAAAATGTCATAAAAGAAACTTCGCCTAAAAAGATATTCGTCCCCATATTGATCAGAATGGAAACGCCTATGGTAAGCAAGAACAAAAGCGGCTCGATCCATGAAGTCGATGACAGTATCAGGATCGCAACGATGAGGGGCACCAGGATCATGATGGCGTTCAGCACCTCAGTGTTTGTCATCTCTTGAGTGGCAGCCAGGTCGGGGGCTTCGCCCGCGGCTGCGTTGTCTTCGCCGATTAAATTCTGTATGGCCGCAGTTGCTTCTTTCTCCATTCCTTTGGCAACGGTAACCGAGAACAAAGCGCTGCCGTTTTTATAGAAGCTCTCGATGGTATCGGCATCACCCATCTCAAGCGGCTGTTTTATATCGATCATGTCATCCAACCAGGTAACGGCCGTAACGCCGTCCAAAGCGGACAGTTTTTGTTTGTATTCCACCGCCTCCATAATGGATAAATTTTTTATCATCACGTTTGTATTCGGCATGGATTCGGAGAATTCTTCGTTCATGATTTCCAGCGCCTTGGTGGATTGCGCGTCGGGCGGCAGGTAATCCACCATGTTATAATTGACATTGACAAAAAATATCAGCGCCGTACTGATTATGGCGGTGATAACGAAAATCAAGATTATTATTTTCTTATGTTTCACAATAATGTCTGCGAATTTCTCCATAAGCACTCTCCCTTAAATACAACAGACAGTTGTATATTCCTATGTTTTGTATTATAATAAACATAGCGTTGAAAAACAACCGTCAGAAAATCCGAAAATGTATGTAGTGCAACAAAACACTTTCAGAGTGTTGGATAGTTAGAAAAATTTTAAATTTAGGAGGCATTGATATGGAAGCAGGCAAGACAGACCGCCGTGTCAAATATACGAAGGCACTGCTCAGGGATGCACTTGTTGAACTGATGCAGACGCAGCATATTTCCGGTATATCGATCAAGGCGCTTTGTGGCTTGGCGGACGTCAACCGCAGCACCTTTTATAACCATTATACCGATCAATATGATTTGCTGAGCCAAATCGAGCAAGAGGTACTGGCTAATATGAAACGGCATCTGAATAAGCAAGATTATCAAGATAATCTGCCGGTATCGGCGCAGGTGTTGACCAACATTTTGGAATATGTGAAGGAAAATGCCGATTTGTTCAAGGCATTGATCAGTGAAAACTGCGACTTTGCATTTCAGAAGGATGTGATGATACTGGCCGAAATCATTACGTCACAGTTAAGCCCGGTAACTGACACACGGATGCAGGAATATGTGCAGGAATTTGGTATTACCGGCTGTATCAGCATTGTGAAAAAATGGCTGCATGACGGTATGATCGAGCCACCTGTCAAGATATCTGAATTTATCCTTCAGTTATTGTATCATGGGATGAGCAGCTTTCAATAAGAAAACTTCTACATATAATGCAAAGAACACACCCGAATAAACGGTGTGTTCTTTGCATTAGTTGGTTTCCGTTATCTCAACACTTTTGGTAAAAACACCATAAGCAGGAAAAAAACATATACAGTTTTTGAAGCATTAATCTTATCCAAAAAAATAAAATTATACCACAATAGGAATTGACATATAACGGTAAACAGTGTATTATTAGCACAAAAAGGAAATGATATCCATAATGAATTAAAAAAAACAGGCCTAACAGGGGAAATAAGAAAATCTTTGAAAATATTTTGAGATAAATTCATATAGAAAATTTTGTTGAAAGTTTTCTTGTATATCCTAGAACTGCCTCCTATCTATCTCCCCAAGTTTTTTTAAGAATTCAATCATTTGCTGATTTAGTTTTTTTCTTTCAACATCCGATTTTCATATTTTAGTCTTTCCAATTCGGACATCTCTTCTTTGGGTTTTGTACGTCCCCGGCGATCTTTAAGGAATTCAACGCCATCCTATTCATACTTTAATCCAGATATAGACCTGCTGGTAAGATGCTTGTTTTGATCTGCCGGTTGCCAATGCGATACCTCGCTGTACACCTTGTATTGTATCACCTTTTCAAAAAAGCCATGCGCTGCCGTTTCAAACTAACCTGCTTATTGTCCAGTGGGAAGAACCACCTCCAAAACTCTCTCACGGTTTCCAACATTCAGTTGGCTTCCGCTGTCTCGAACACTTTTGAAAAAACTATTCTTCTAACCTTATCCTCAAATTAAATAAAATTAAGTCACAACATAATTTGACATAAATCGGCAAATAATGTATTATTATGCTTTAAAAGGAAATGATATCCATTGGCGATTAAATAAAGCAGGCGTGATAGGAAAAATAAGAAAGTCTTTGAAGATATTTTGAGATTAATTCAGAAAATTTTATATCGAGGTTAATATATTCCAGTTATAAAAATATAGCGGTTCAACTAATGCAAAGCGACCGTATCCAAAAAAGCTTTGCAGAGTAATTCACTAACGAATAAAATTTTGTATATTTGGTATGAAAAGATCAGAAATCCAATATAACAAAGAATTGGTTACTGTCCACTCCGTGACCAGCAACACGCTTCGCGATGCACAGAAACACCTCGCGGAATAGTCGCCGTGTGAACTGTAACACCAAGAATTGTCATAGACAGTTATCATATTGCTAAAAATAACCAAATAAGGTACAATAATAATATAATA
>Ga0153940_1000245_pt1 | contig 32096 bp, 21 predicted proteins | sample TSNJ024MetaG_FD_104736 | JGI IMG/M metagenome (GOLD analysis project Ga0153940, IMG submission 104736) | Attine ant fungus gardens microbial communities from New Jersey, USA - TSNJ024 MetaG | ecosystem: Host-associated > Fungi > Mycelium > Unclassified | place: USA: New Jersey, Brendan T. Byrne...
ATAGCCGAACTCTTTTTCAGCGCTAAAACCAATCATAAACCAGTGTTTCTCTCCGCGCCCAATTACGATTTCAGTATTTCCCACACCCATGGGTTTGTCCTGTGCTGCATTTCCTCAGATGGAGCGGTGGGTGCAGATGCAGAAAAACCAGGGGATGCACCATTTGAGATTATGCCACAAGTTTTCCATCCAGAAGAAATACAATATGTGCAATATGCTCCTCCAAGTCAGAAAGGACAACATTTTTTTGAAATCTGGACGCGAAAAGAAGCTTATACAAAACAAATGGGTACCGGTCTGGTTCTGGATCTTCCTTCCTGTAATACCTTATCTCCCGCCCTCTCTCCCTCTCTGCGCACATGGGTGCAGAACGGTTATATGTGCTGCATATGTGGTGAAAATCCTTCATTGTGTAAAATAGACAAACTTACTGTAAAAGATATCCGGCGATATTTTATAGACAATATCAAAGATTCCTGACTAATGCATGACCGTCTTCGGCCGGAATGCATTTCTTACCTCTGGTCTGTTGATGGTTATCTTTGCAATCCCTTCGCATCTCTGATAGATAACATCCTCATAGTTTCTTTCTACATCATTCCATTTCGCCATTATTATTTCTCCTTTATGATAAAATTATTTACTTCATTACAAAAAATGGTTGGTTTTTCCAAGTGAGTATTATGCCCAGCCTTATTAATAACACGGCATGCTATCGTATTATTATGTGCTGTAAACATGGTGCCAATTTGGCGATACCTCAAATCATATTCTCCACATATATAGAGGATGGGAATATCCAGTTTGTTTAGGTATCTTTTTAAACAGGGAAGTGTTCCTTGTCCGGTCGATAGTAATGTATTCGCGAGAGCATAATCCGTATTTCCTTGTCTTCTCCTACTGATCTCAGCTTTCAGCGATTCAGGCAATTTTTCCTGGGTAATAAATATAGGCAAATTGCTCCAGTACTCATCGAACCACTTCATTCCATTTACAACAATTTTTTTTGCCAACTTCCTATCCCCTCTTCTACGAGCTAACCTATTCCAAACTCCTTCCTCGTTATATGATCCACTTTCTATAATCAGTGCCTCTATTTCCTCCGGGTATTTAATTGCATAAGCGAGTGCAATTCTCCCTCCCATGGAATACCCAAGTATCTTGTATGTTTCCAATCCTAATTGATGGATTATTTTATGCAAATGATCCAATATACAACGAATTTTATAATATTTTTTCTCGGTCGGACGCATACTTTTTCCATGTCCAATCAAATCAACCATATATAACCGGTGTCCGGCAATATCCAGTGCCTTCCAGGTATCCGCACTCTCCGAAAATCCATGGATACATAGCAAAGGCTTCCCCTTCCCTCGGATCTCAATATTATATTGTATTCCATCTATATTCAATCTCATCTAATCACCAACTATGTATATTTTTCATGCATACGCTTGCTTACCTGCATATCTATGGTTGCTTCTATAATGCGGATTCCGCTAATACTCAAGCAATGGCTTAAGCCATCTCGAAACTCTTCATAGCTATTGACGGCACAATGATATATCCCATACAATCCTTCCAAATATCGAAAATCAAGTCCATGACTGGTTCGAAACAGATAATCATAATGCGGTTCACCATGTTGGGGTAGATACTGAAATATTCCGCCACCATCATTGTTCATTAAAATGATAATAAGATCCAATCCATGTGTTTTTCCGATAAGTAAGCCATTCAGATCATGGAAAAAAGCCAAATCTCCCGTTACCAGAATGGTAGTTTTTCCATTTGTAGAAATGCCCAGTGCTGTTGAAATAGTACCATCGATTCCGTTTGCCCCTCTATTATACAAAATTTTCACCTTTTGTAACTGTGCTTCCCAAAAGAAATCTATATCTCTTATTGCCATGCTATTTGCCGCCACTATCGTCGAATTTTCTGGAACCCTACACTGTAACTGCTTTAATATACGTCCCTCAAAAAACTCCTTCTCATTGCTAACCTGGTTGATTTTATCTCTGGTTTCCTGCTGTAGTTCGATCCACATCCGGAGATATCCTAAGTCCGTATACGAGATATCCAGTGATTTGATCACTCTTTTTACCTGATCAGTGATATAGATTCCATCCGCTCGTGCCGTACAGCGGTATTCGCCGACTTCATCAATCTGTATGTACAATGTTTGATCCAAATGGCTCAAAAACTGTTGCAGCCGTTTTGAAACAGGCACCTGGCCAAGATGAATTACATATTGCGGTGCAAGAGCTTTCCATATGGAACTATCTCTTAGAAAAGTATCATAACTATCGATGATATTTTCAGAATCAAAGGATCTCATATTTGATAGCGGATCGGCGATAATGGGAGCATGCAATCTCAGAGACAAAGCCAGCACCTGCTCCTGATACTCGGAGTTGGCATCCGGTCCACATACAATCATCCCATACTTACCAGCAATAGCATTCATCTCACCAACATTTACTCGTTGCTCCATTCCTTTTTTACTTATATATAGAAAAGTCGCCTCTTCCTAGAGAAAAATCCAGTAAATCATACTGAGGTAATAATGGCTCTCTTATAGGTATGTTAAGATGCACCACACCACACGGGGCTTCTGTCGCCCTAATATAAGCTCGCCTAGCCAATGCACGGACATACTGGTACATCCTCTCATTATCTTCCGGTAAGGCCGCCTGTTCAAAATGTTTTACATATGATTCAAAGATGTTTATTTGATCAATTGTCTGTGGTGCCCCAACATTTTGCAACTCTGGCGGTCTATCTGCTGAAATAACAATCAGAGGGATTCTCGAATGCTTTGCTTCACTGATTGCAGGAAAATAATGCGTAACGGCCGAACCCGAAGTACATAAAAGAATTACTGGTGCTCTTTTCTCCTTTGCTATTCCAAGGGCGAAGAATGCTGCCGATCTTTCATCTATATCTATATAACAATTAAAATCCCTTTCACAAAATAGCATCGCTAAAGGGGTAGATCTTGAACCCGGGCTGATCACAATATCTGTAATTTGTAGTTGAGAAAACTCATCTACCAGTGCCGCAATATAATTAGTCATCTTAACGTACCCATCTCCTATGTTCTACTTATTTTCAAGACAATCCAATATCGTCTGCATTTTATTAATGGTCTCATCATACTCCTGCTGGCAATCAGATTCCCTCACGATTCCACAGCCAGCATATGCGTAAAGTTCTTTCTCAAATAAAAGTGCTGAGCGTATGCCTACAACGTAGACACCGTCCCCTTTACAATCCGTCATTCCCAGTGGAGAGGCATATAGACCGCGATCATGCTTTTCTGAGTTCTCTATTATTTTTAACGCCTTATTTCTAGGTTTTCCGCCCATTGCCGGCGTTGGATGTAAATCTTTTGCCCAGCAATCCAACCGCAAACTTGTATCTATTGCAGTTATTTTCGTTTTTAAATGGTACAAATTACTCAACTCTAGCAACTTTGTATCGTGAATTGTTACATGATCCGTTAATTTTTCCATGACTTCTTTAATCTCATCAATCACAATTTTATGCTCCATTGTGTTTTTTCCATCTAAAAGCAAACTCTTACCGTTATCTTTTGCAGCACCATCTTTTCGAAGCGTGCCGGCCACTGCATAGCTAGTTACCTCTGAACCGCACTTCTCTATCAGAACTTCGGGCGTTGCTCCAAGAAACACCTTATCCTTATGATAAAAAGCGTACACAAAACAACCGGGATTTCTCTTGAGTAGATTCCGGATCATATCATTTGCATCCACAGTGTCTTCAAATACAACCTTTACCTCTCTTGATGCAACTACTTTTTCAACGTTATCTGCATTAATCTGGTGCATTATTTCGTAAAACAGTCTTTTCCAGTCACCGTAGTCATCTACGAGTATTTTATACTTTGGTATTGTCCGCTTCACAGTTTTTGTAGTCATCTCCAATGGCTCATCTATGTAATATTGCAATGTCTCTTGCTCTGCCTTCACAAGATAATGACAAAAGATATCTTCTAAGGCAGACATTCCCTCCCATTTTCCGCATGGTTCATGATCCGTGAACGGCAATGCCGAAAACCGGTAGGGGGCCTGCTCTTTCAACGAGCTGTCATCACATTTTTTTCCTACAACAATCGTTTCATTTCTTTGAGGATTAAAAAACAATATCTTCTTTACATCGCCCAAATAGCTCCAAAAATCCACTACATCGCAATCAGTCATTACTTTTCTGTTATACTCCACATCTATGTACCTCTCTGCTCATTACTGTACTTTATATTTTCTTCCAAAAACCCAACTATTGTCTTTATTATCTCGATATTCACTTCATAGTGAATATATCTGTTATCCCATTTTTTTTGTTCTATATATTTCCCTGCATTATCTGACTTAAATACATAATGGCCTTTGTCTTCCAGTTCCAATACACGAACATTCGGGTTTTCGATTTCTCCTAAATAATTCAATGCACTACAGCAGGTCGGAAGTTCCTTGTCGTCTTTGCTATGAATCAAAAGAGTTGGCGTCTTGGAGCTATTGATACCATTTGCACTTGTGTAAGTACCATATATACCGAATTTACGGTTTTCATACCAGTTCACCTCTTTTCCTATACCAGCAGAGGACCAAGACTTTCTATATATTCCTTCAAATGACTATAAACAAAAAAATGGTCCCCACCATATGCTTTTATGTCTACCGATCCTGTCGTAACATCTCTCCAGCCAAGCAGAGCCCCCTCTGTTAAATCTGGATCTTCTTTTCCATAATGGACACAAATATCACAGGATATTTTTTCTCCTGCATATACATACGATTCGTTCAGAATATACTCTCTTCGTATTTCGGGTAAAATGATCTCCTGTATATTCTTGTTCTCCAAAATAATATTGGGAGTCCCATTTAGCCATCTCAGTTCCTCCAACAATATATCAAACCCCTTTGCACTCGTATATCGGTCCATACTCGGGGCTTGCGGAGCCTGCCGTGCTGCTGCAATTAGCAAACGTGGTTTTATCTTCAACTCTTTTTCTAAATAATGGGCAACCTGATACGCAATAATCGCTCCCATACTATGACCAAATAAATAAATCCTTTTATTTGTACAGATACCAGCTATAGCATGGGCCAGGTGTGGAACCAACTCAGCCATTGACTCCACATATTTTTCAGCCCGTCTCGTCGCTTTCCCTGGCAACTCTACTGGTACCACATCTATCAATGAAATGTATTCTAACCAACTTCTAAACTGAGTGGCTGAGCCGCCTGCATGATGAAAGCAAAACAGCAAATCTTTCTCATTACTAAAACCCTTATTAAAGGGAAAGCACTTATTCATAGTTATTTCCTCACCTTCTATATAGATCCTTGTATCAAATCGCCGTCTTTTTCCATCTTATCTGCTGCATTATTGAGAACGATTCGACCTAGTTGCTCTATTGTAGGATTATCAAATAATTCCTGGAGTGATATATCATACCCATACGCTTCGTTGAGTGCATTTATCAGCATAATGGCCTTTAATGAATCTCCCCCCATTTCAAAGAAATTACTCTTTATATTTTTATCCTCTGTTTCAAGTAGCTGGCACCATTTTTCGGCGATCGCTATCTCTTCCGTACTTGTCGGAATAGCATTCTCTTTCCGCTCTGTCCGCTTTGCTTCAGATGCAAATTCTGCTAATCTCTTGCGATCTATTTTTCCGTTTGCTGTTATTGGTAACTCTTCATAAGTGAAATATACGGATGGCATCATATATTCCGGAACTCTTTTCCTTATTTCATTACGCAGAGCATCATAATCCAAAACACTTAGTCGGGTTTCCATCTGTGAAAAAATAATACACTTGTTCAGCGTCTCACCTAGCAACTCATAACAGGACTCAAACTTTTGCTTCTTTAGAAGTTGTATCCATTGACGCGCCCCTAATAGCGGAAGGCCTACCTCTTTTCGGAAATCTGCTAAATCATTATAGCCCTTCTCAAAATACGCGACCGTCTGTAATATTAACGCCGTGTTTTCCGTACTCTCCTTAAATGCGAGCCAGCCGCCAGGAGCAAGCAATCTTTTTATATTACTCAATGCTACATTCAAATCCTGATATCTGTGCAAGGTATTGTCAGCAATAATCAGATCAATACTATGCTGTTCGATCTCAAACATCACCTGAGCTTGCTCCAATTTGCACTGCACATATGAGATATTGTCTTCACCCAGCAATTCTTTCTTTTTATCCAGATAGAACATAGACTCATCAAGATATATAAACTCTACACAATTGCTAAACAAATCCACGTAGGCTCTGGTATTATCCTCTGCTCTGGAGCCAATCTCCAATACCCTGATGCTATCTTTTTTCATTGATGAGTACCAGGTAGATAAAGCTTCCAGAAATAATCTGTTCGTTATATCTCTTGTGCGATCATATTGTGCAACTTCTGATGGAACTAAAAAATTCACTTCATTATTAATCAGTAACGCTTTTGCTTCCCTTTTTCCGGATAAAATCTCCATTCGCGTAGCACGATCATCGGCCAATCTTTTTTCTAGTCGCTTCAACTCATCATCCAAATAATTGTCTGAAAAATCTCTTGGACGCTCTTGCACCGCTGATATAGCATTTGCAACTAATCGCTTATATGGCTCATCAATATGAGGTGATGAAAGCAAATCATGCTGTAACAGAGGGGCTTCTTCATGAGAAAGAAAGCCTAATTCCACTAGATCCGCTAAAATACTGTTCGTAGCTGCCACTTCTACAGCCCTAGTATACCTTTCAATCTCTTTCACCGGATAGGATTCTAGCAGATCATTTACGTTGTCTGTGTAATTCATTTTGAAGTTATCTATATCAAAAACAGCATCTGTCTCTTCGTAATTTATTATTCCATTCTCCATCAACGCATCAATTACAAGATGTGCTACCAAATAAGAACTACTACCACGCACTACAGAAACGATACATTCTTTAATACCGGGGATTTTGTCTAATTGGGATTCAATTTCACCTATTTCAATCCTATGACCACCAAGCTTAATCTGGTTATCTTCCCTGCCAAGAAATTCAATCATGCCATCTGGCCAATATCTTCCATTGTCACCTGTTTTATAAAGCGTTTCACCAGTAGAACCGTATTGAAGAAAACTTTCCGCTGTTTTTTCTGGATCTCCGACATATCCTTTTGCGACACCGCTACCGGCTATATATAAGCCACCTGGTACCCAGACAGGACACTTTTCATATAACTCATTTAAAATGTAATACTTTTGATTTGTTAATGGCTTTCCATACGGAATTGAAATCCAATCTGCTGGAATTTCTTCTGGTATATCAAAATAATTGGACCAAATTGATGCTTCGGTGGCTCCTCCTAATCCCACAATGGTAAGATTCCCAAAAATATCTCGTATTTTTGAAGGTAAATCTATCGGTATCCAATCGCCGCTGAGTAAAACTAAACGAAGTGACTTAATAATTAACTTATCCTGAATATCTCTATGTTCTGTTAACATCTGCATAAAGGCAGGAACTGTATTCCACACGGTTATATCTTTTTGGTTCATCATCTCTATCCAGTGCGACGGTTCTTTGACCTTATCTGCATCTGGTATGATAATACATCCACCCGCAGAAAGCATTCCGAAAATGTCATATACAGAAAGATCAAAATTTAAGTTTGAGAGTAAGAATGTAGCATCTTTATGATTAATACTATATTTCTGATTTATATCCAATATAGTATTCACTGCTCCCTGATGTTCAATCATGACTCCTTTCGGATCTCCTGTCGAACCGGATGTGTAAATCACATAAGCTATATCTGATCTTTCGATATGTGCAGCAGGAACAACATACGGATAGTCACTTTGCTCTGTCACATCAAATAAATCAAAGGACTTGATCTCTTCACCAAACCCATTGAGCACCTTATTCTCAGTGCAAACCACCGCTACATTCGCTTGATTCAGCATATACTTAATTCTCTCCGCTGGATTATGTGGATCTAATGGTACATATGCTGCCCCAGCCTTCATAATGCCTAAAACCGTCGCTACCTGATTAATTCCCTTATCCATTAAGATACCAACATAATTGCCTTTTTTTACTCCTTTACTAAGCAAGCGAGCGGCAATTCTATTTGAAGTATCATCAAGCTCTTTATAACTTAACTTTTCTGTACTCGATTTAATTGCAATATTATCAGCACATGTTTCTAGACTCTTCTCGAACAAAGAGAGCAGTGTATCCTCCGATGGCTCTGATAAAATACAGTTTTCATTTTCAAAGTCATCGATCCGCGGAATATGAATCAAGCTTGCTCTCTCTCCAATCCAATTTCCTGCTTTACATAGCGATGCCAAGAGTTCTTTATACACATCAAACATTTCATTGATAAAGCCTTCTGGGAATAGGCCACAAACAGCATCCCAAGAGACAAAGAGTTCTTCATCCTGTTCAAACACCTGATGATCCAGCCAGGTTTGTGGTGTCTGGGACTCTCCATAAGATATATCGCCCAGATACTCATTCGTATTGTTTTTTCCTGTATTGATCCCAAATCCACTCGTAAATACGACGGGCATTGTTATTTCATTCCCACCGCTGTGCTTCATTAACTCTCTTTCAACTACCACTCCACTTACTAATGAGTGATTGAGATCAGCCAGTAACTGCTCCTGAATATTCCTGCACCTGTCTATGAACGAACCACCTTTGGTATTGTCTACTGCGAGCAATGTCAAAGATGTGAAATCTCCAATGAGATTATCTATCTCAGTTCCCAGCGGTAATTTATTAAATCTTGTAAGGTTTAACGTAAATTGTTGGCTCTTGCTGTATCTGCCAATCACCTCTGCATAAGCCCCCAGTAATACCACGGTACTGGTGAGATGATAGGTTTCAGTCAGGTTCTTAATCAAATTCCATTCTTTTTTGTTTAGTCTTGTCTCGAAACGTGTAAAACGTTGATCTTTACTATCTCGCAAAACGGGTAACTGCGGTGCCAATGACATTTCAGGGACTCTTTCTTTCCAGTATGCCAAATCATCCTGATAGCGTTCTGTTTGCTTCATCGCCTCCAAAGCAAGAACATAATCTCTAAAAGATCCTGTGATTGGTGGTAAAAATGTTTCTTTTCCTTCATAGATAGTCTTCCATTCGCTGAATAAGCGGAATATGCTGAAACCGTCAAAAACAATATTGTCAAAACTTAAATGCAGCCTTGAAAATTGATCGTCTACGGTTGATACTCGTATATCAAATAGCGGCCATACACTAGGAGAGAATACCTTTGTGGCCATTTTCTGCCTTATGGACTCTAGCTCCGCTTCATTCCTTACATTATTTGATACAATTTTATATACTGTAGTCTCTTTCAGGATCCTCTGACTTCGACCATCTTCCATGATAATCGCACGCATCATTTCATGTCTGCAAATCAACTTGTTCCATGCCCATTCAATTTTTTCAACATCCAATATGCTGCAATCCATCTCAAAGTAGCAATGTGTCCCTACTTCACCGAGATTATATACACCACTACGCCCAATCCAGTAGGATTGCTGAATATCTGTGAGCGGAAAGGGCTCATGAATATGCTCTGCATCGACAACCATAATCTCCAATGAACTGGAACTATTAGAGACTTCTGCATTCCGTCTCTCCACTTCTTTTATAAAATCATTAAATATAGGATACTTGAAAATAGTCTCTAATCCAGTGTTGATCCCTAGCTGCTTCTCCAGCTCAAGATTTAACTCGGTTGCAACCAGTGAGTCGCCACCTAATAAATAGAAGTCATCCTCCAAATATATTTGATCTACATGTAATATATTTTTCCATATCACTGCTATGTCGATAGCTGTCTTTTCGACCGGTAAACTTTTCTTAAAATCTTCTTCATTATTTTTTAACAGTGATTCTAAATGTTTTCTATCAATTTTTCCGTTTTGCGTAGAGGGAAACTCATCTAAGATGATGGTCGTTGTCGGAATCATATATTCCGGTAAATACCCTTGCAAATAGGTATTTAATACCTCACTCGACAAGTTTGCACTGTTTGATGATTTATACGCTACGAGCATTACCTGATCATAAATTATTTCCTCAGTGTCTATATTTGGATAGTAAGTTGCATTTTCAAATCCTGAATTGGATAATACATTTATCCACTCTGATGCTTTCAGCAACGGGCTTTTCAGCTCTTTACGGAAATCCTGAAGTTCGGAAAATCCTTTTTCCAGAAAACCGGCTGTCAGCAACTGAATGCTGTTAGTGCCTACCACTTCACTTGCAAGTAACATACCTCCCGAATTAATTTTTGCAGACAAATTCTTCAGTGCCTTATGAATATCCTTTACACGGTGAAGAGAATCAAATGAAATAATCAAATCAAATTTTCTGGTATCAGGATGCACAGTATCAACCTCTGGGTCAAAGATTATATATTCCGCTTTATCCCCAATCATATTTTCCACCTGATGAGCAAAGTAAATCGAATTATCGGAGCAAACATATGTAATATCAAATTCACTTAGTTTATCCAACAACATTTTGGTTAGGTTTAGCTTTCTTGATCCGATCTCTAAGATCCTGATACTCCCTTCTCCCTTGTCGATTTGACCTAACACATTGACTATTGCAGTTACTATCATCTCATTTTTCTGCTCTGCCCAAGGCATTTGATCCGCCATCGAGCTAATATGGTTTTTTCCTTCTTCAAATACAATTTCTACCGGTTCAAGTTCTCCCAACAACATACTTTTTCCATGTCGAACAAAAATATCCGCTGCCTGCAGTATGTCTGAATACCTATCCTGCAGTATTCCCCCTACTGCCGCCCCTGCTGTATTCAAATCGACCATATTTGAATAAGTGGTTGCACTCTCCAGTCCCTTTTTAACAACATTATGTTCTTCCAACAGCTCCAACCATTGGTATAGCAATTCGTGATATTGCTTATCTATTCTCAATGATGCAATCTTCTGTGCCACATCATATTCTATATTGGGTCTGACCTCCCAAGTGATCTCCTGTAGAATTTTACAAATCTTGCTGATTACATATGCATCTATTTCTGATGAAAAGCGACTATATTCCTCTGCAGTAGGTGTATTCTCTTTATCGCTGCTCGTTATTTGTTCAACAGCAAATTCAATGGCCTTGTTCATCGTGTTACGGTGCTGGATGCTCCAATCCTCCTGCATCATTCTCGGAACTATAAAACTGGCCAGATATTTGCGGTTATTATTATTCACCGCTGGGACTACAACGGCTCCGGCTACACCCGGGTGCTGCCGATACCTATTTTCAATCTCCTCCAACTCTATCCGATGGCCGCGGATTTTGACCTGATTATCTCTACGGCCCAGAAACTCAATAACTCCATCAGACCAATATCTTCCCATGTCCCCAGTACGATACCATTTCTCCCCCTTCCATTCAACAAACTGTTTTTTTGTGATCTCAGAATCCCCAATATACCCCACTGCTACACCGACTCCGCCAATCCATAACTCCCCGGCAACCCAGTCAGGACAATCATTACCTTGACTATCCACAACCCGGTACTTTTGATTACAGAGTGGATATCCATAGGGAATCGACCTCCACTCAGTAGGTATCGGAAGTTCAACCTCAAAATAGTTAGACCATATTGCTCCTTCTGTAGCCCCACCCAATGATATGAAGCGGCAGTTAGGAGCAACATGAGCAGTTCTCTCTGGTAAGTCCATTCCTATCCAATCACCACTTAATAGCGACAGGCGAAGTTCCTTTAACTCAATATTTTTGGCATCTGCCTCCATCAATAACATATCAAAAAGAGCTGGAACAGAGTTCCATACCGTAATAGAATGCTCTTTCACTAAACGTACCCAGACATCTGCACTTCTTCTTTGCTCCTCCGGAATCAATACCAAAGAACCGCCTGCTGCAATGATTCCAAAAACATCATATACAGATAAATCAAAATCTATTGCAGAGACTCCCAATACCACATCACTCGGATTTACTGCTAATTTGTGATTAATATCTGTAATTGTATTAAAAGCAGCTCTATGGCTTACTTCAACTCCTTTTGGCTCACCGGTAGAACCGGAAGTAAAAATAACATAAGCTGAGGTTTCCCCTCCTGTTATCACCGGCTCAGTAAGCATTAAGTCCGTAGGTATTCCGTTGATATCAATCACCTGTATTCCCGACAAATCTGCCAGGCCACTGCAATCATCTGAAATGACATAGTTAATATCCGCTTTTTTACATATCACTTTTTTCCTGCTTAACGGTTGTGTTTTTCCGATAGCAACATATTTTCCTCCAACAGCCATAACACCAAACATCGCTTCTATTTGATTGCTGCCTCTGGATACATCTATACCAACACAATCTCCTGTTTTCACACCCTGTGACAATAGATATCCGGCAATTTGCAGACTCCTATCACAAAGCATTTTGTAACTGATCTTACGATTTTGACTGGTATCGATTATTGCTACTTTTTCGGGATGAACTCTAGTATTTTTATATAGTCCTGCATGGATTCGATCTTCCTCTGGCAACTCCTTGCTCTCTTCATGCTGATGTCTCGTCATAATTTGTTTCTCTATATTTATCGTTAACAAATCATCCCATGCATCGTTATCAGCTGCTAATCTATTCAGAAGAGAAGTATAGGCTGCGAACATCTCTAATAATATATTGTCGGGGAATAATGATTCTATTCCATCCCATATCATTAACAACCCTTCCGGCATGTCGAATACTTGGAAATCAAGCCATACCTGAGGTGTTTGTGATATCATATAACCCATCTTGCCAAATACCCTTTGAAATTCTTCGTCCACTAACGGGAACCCTAGATTGCACGAAAATACTACCGGTGCAACCGTATTCTGCTCCGGATGGATTTTTAAGTAATCACGTTGCACCTGTATCCCAGAATAAGCTGTATGCTCCATATCTTTGTGGAACTGCCGCTGAACGTCCCGTACAAAATGAATAAAAGAGTCCTTTTGTGTTATGTTCATTTCAAGCAGTGATATCGTTGTAAAATCGGCAACAACATGCTCAATACTGTTGACAACAGCATCTCTATTAAATAATGGAATGTTCATCAGAAAATGGTTGTTTTCGCTCCATCTTGCAACTACATTCCCGTATAAAGCCAAGAGTGCCATGGCCGGCGTTACTTTATATCCTGCTGCAATAGTCTGGAATTTTTCCCATTTTTCTTTACTTAATACTGCACTGTGTCTTTTGAACTCAGGAAAGGCGTTATTTATATCGGCTCTTAACGGCAGTTCTGGTTTGCCCGGTAATGTTTCCAATCTATCTGACCAATACTTTTTAGCTCTATTAACATTAGTAATATTTTGCTTCTTATCATTAACCAAATATGAAGCAAAATTCCACTCTTTTGGAGCCGGCAATTTTGCAGTCCCCATATATAACGCCAGAAGATCCCTTAGGATGATTTGATAACTTTTTACATCTGCAATTAATAAATCAATATCAAAATGAATCCTCGTCGCATTATTATGTAAAAGTGTTAACTGAATTTCAGCCACTTGGCCATGTTCAATATCCATTAGCCGATGTGATAAATGCTCCCGCATTTTTGCCAGGTGCTTCTCCGGATCCCGCTCACGAAAATCGTATACTTCTATCCCCTTCTTATACGCCTGTTTCATAACCTGCTGTTTGCCATCTGGTGTAAACCGAACCCGCAACATAGGATGATACTCTTGTAGTGCATCCCATGCATCAGACAAACGAACCGGATCTACATCTTTCCCATCTATTTCAAGGTATCCATGGCATCCAACATTACCTAAATACTGCCCTTCTGAACGACCAATCCAATACGCATATTGTACATCTGTAAGCAGGAATGGTTGGTACATATCAACATCCTGGCCTTTTTCAGAATTCAAATCCACAACCGCTTCTCCTGTTAACACTTCACTCCACCCTGAAATCGTTGGTTTTGTAAAAAGTTTTGCAGCCGTACAGTCGTAACCAGCTTTTCTCCACCTGCCTGTCAGCTGCATAACCTGAATAGAGGATAAGCCATACTCAAGCAAGTTACTATCATGCGGTATGCTTTCTTCTAATTTTAGAATGTCTTTTATTATAAGTTCAATCCCACCCGGGGTTATTATATTGCCCATTTGTTTCCTCCTATATATCGCCAAACATTTTTTTCAATGTCTTTTTATCTACTTTCCCCACATTTTTATATGGTAATTGTTCGACATATATCAGCTGATCCGGCAGCTTGAAAGGTGCTATACCTATTTCTGACAGGAACTTACGCAACTCCGCAAGCGTTAACTCCTTTTTATTTTTGACTGCCACTGCGCAGGTCCTCTCACCAAGCTCCATATCAGAGATACCTATAACAGCCACTTCTATGATATATTCCGATTTTTTTATCAAAGACTCAATCTCCTCCGGAACAATATTCTCACCAGCCCGGTTAATCTGCTCACGCACTCTTCCTAATATTATCAGGTTTCCTTCTGGCGTTTTCATCGCCTTATCCCCAGTCACAAAAAAACCATCTTTTGTAAATAAAACTTCATTCAAATCTGGAGCTCTATAATACCCAAAAAAGGTATACGGACCCGTTTCAATTAATTCGCCGGACTCTCCAGCAGAAACCTCATTTCCAGCCTCATCTATTATGCGTAGAATATCTCCAGTTGATATGGGTGTCCCCTGCGTATTCCACGAAACATCTGTTGGATCATTCGGACAAGTAAAGCAAGTTACCCCTTCACCCAAACCATATCCCTGAATAATCTTGCACTGGAAATTTTCCTCTAACTTCTTGGCACTGCTGGTTTCAAATTTTGCAGCCCCAATCAAAATATATTTCAACGATGATAAATCCACCGGATCACACCACTCCATTACCTCATTCCACATATTCGCAACCACCGGAACGACAGAAGTAAATGTCACTTTCGCCTTCTCAATCCATGGCAGCACTTCTTCTAAACTGGCTGTCTTACAAAGTACACTCGCTCCACCAAAAGCCATGGTTCCTATTACTCCGGGACAGCACAAGGGATAATCGTGGGATACCGAAAGTGCTGCTAAATATACACTGTCCGCTGTAACCCCACATCTCTTTGCTGACTCAATTGCATTACATAAATATGCCGCATGTATCTTCGGAATTAACTTGGGTATACCCGTTGTACCACCAGACAATAAAAATAAAGAGATGTCGTATGCATCCGGCATAATATCAGCAGCAGATGAAATATCTTCTACCGGAATTACATTATTGATATCCGTGGCTCCACTATATATTCCATCCGTGAACACTCGTTTGATTGACCCAACCTTCTTCTTTGTTTTCTCAGCCATTTCCACATAGTTGATACCTAGTTCGGATATAGCTGTTACAATGGCAACTGGTTCGGCTAATTTGGCTATTGCCTCTAATTCATACTCTTTATGGGTTGGTAACATCAGTACCGGTCGGGCTCCGATCATCATTAGGGCCATAATAACTTTTACAAAATTAATGCTATTGGGAAGCTGTACCATGACATTATCTTTGTATATAAGCCCTTTCTTTTTGAAAAGCTCAGCTAAACCACAGGTCTCTTTCCAGAGCTGGGTATATGAAATACTCCGCCCCTCCTCAATCAAAGCGATCCGGTTCGTGTATGTCTCACACCATTCCCTGAGGGCTTCTCCGAATGTTTTAATTTCAATTAATCCACGATCAGAGTAATCGTCCACTATTTTTTTGACTTCTTCTTTTGTAATCATTCAAAAGCTCCCTCCGAACTTAGTCTCATTATGTTTAAATCTACTAATTTATTGATAATATACTCCGGATCTACAATATCACATGCGTAATATAATCCTTTTTCGATCCTTTTGTATTCCGCTGCGTAAAGCATAGCTATGGCTGCAATGTAACCTGTAATCTGATTCCAGTCATAATCGCTAATCAACACGTCTTTACGTTCCATCTTGCATTCATCAAGCATACCTTCACTTGCAACTAATAATGCAACCCTTGGTACTGAAGCATCCACCTCCTGTTGAAACATGGTGATAATTTTCTGAGCCGAATCAGACTTCTCTTCCTCTGTTTTATACTGCTTTAGTGCCTTGAGCATTGAAAATTTAATCAACGCCTGATTATTTCTAAAGGTATTGTAGAAATATCCATTTTGGATTTTATTTTTCCGTGACATGCTCGCATATTCCGAATTTATAAAGGGCATGACAACTATTTCTTCGTCAAAAAATGGAAACTTAATAACACTGGAGATATTATGAATTTTTTCTATTTTTCCATTATGACAATAAGATAGACCCGTCCCTTCATCCTTCTCCAAGCTTGAAACAATATCATAAGCAGCGTTAAAGGACAATTCACTATTTCCCCAAAAGAACTCCTTTACCATAACAGGTTCCGTATACTGTGCCGCAATATAGGCCGCAAAAATTTCAGTTAACCCCGGATAAATTCCTGCCGATATGATACTCAAGCACCTTTTATCAAAATCAGGGATTGTAGAAATCTCGTTGTATGCCGCTTGTCCTCCTGATACATCTACATATATCATATCTAACCTTGTACATACATTCGCCACGCGGGCTTGCAGTGATGCAGAGGGACCGGCACAATTGATGATCCCGTCACAGATACTGCAAAATTTCCACAAGGATTCTTCGCTATATACATCTACCTCTAAAAAAGACACCTTGGCTTGCGGGAAATCATTTACATTTACCATTGATAAATCACGATGAACGCCTAAAACAAGGCTATATTCCTTTACTTTTAACAGCAGTTCAATAACGCCTTTTGCAACCTTTCCACTTGATCCGATAACACCAATTTTCATATCAATCTCCATTCCGCGCGCCTTCGGGCGCGGCACAAATAGTAATGAAAGTTTTTGACTACCTCCAGATTCTTGATACAATAGTTACAAGAAGCTACACTATAAAGCACGGGAGGAGGAGTCGTAAAAACTCTCTTCGTTTTAAACAGCATATCAATCAGTGTAAGCATCATCTTTCAAGCACAAATAAGTGGCTCTTTAAGACCGTACACTAAGAATTGTTTTAACTCTTGGTTAAATTGTGTGATGGTGCAGTCAATGGCTTCTTCATCTCTCTAAGAAAGGAGTTCTGACCATGAAAGTTGTTTATCAGACTTGTTGTGGTGTCGATGTTCACAAATCTTTTCTCGTTGCCACAATTATCAAAACCATTTCCGGAGTTCAACCTTCCTATCAGAAGAAGCGGTTCTCCACCTTTAACAATTCTATTTTGTAATTCAAGCAATGGCTGCTTGAAAATGATTGTCACGATCTTTGTATGGAATCTACTGGTAAATACAGGGTCCCTGTTTTTAACCTGTTGGAAGATGTCATCAACATCACCATCGCCAATCCTAAATGGGTAAAGGCTGTAAAAGGAAACAAGGATGATACTAAAGATTCCAAATGGATTGGGGATTTATTTCGATTAGGTTTAGTCCGGGGAAGTTTTATCCCCTGCAGATCAATTCGTATTCTACGTGAATACACCAGATATCGCTATATGCTTGTTTCCGCACGCTCCAGCGAAAAGAATCGGTATCAGAATGCTGGGCGTATACCTCAAGCCTGCGTTGGTACAATGTGCCCATGCAGCCGTGAAATCTGATCTTTCTCCTTACTACAAGCAGAAATACGAACGGATCATAAAACGTCGCGGTAAAAAAAGAGCCATTATTGCAATTGCCAGAATGATTCTTACAGCTATTTACCAGATATTAAAGACTGGTGAAACATGGAATCCTACTGACTTATATAAGATTGATATGCCCGAGCCTCTTAAAGCAAAGCAGAAGGCAAAAGCAATCAATCAGGCATTTAAACTTCTTAGAAACGAAGGACTAATACCTCCGGAAACAAATGCCTCGTGAGAATATACTAAATACATAATTCTTTGAAAAGCTACCTTTAAGATAGCTTGTTTAAGTGCGTCTTTTTTGGCTGTCCTCTACATTCTTTCACACTACTCACTCCATATTTTATTAACTCTAATACTTTTCAAAGCTTGATAATAATTGCATCATTAGTTGAATAAAAGCAGTATATAACAATACAATCACCAGATTACTCCCCACAAACCCAAACACCAGGGAACAACCACCAAAAACAATCGCTAATTTTATCAACCTATTCTTAAAATGCTGTTTCTCCGCTTCCTCTAATATCCTATTTGCACTTCCTTGCGGACCTATAGCTACTATTCCTACCAATCCAACACAGGCTGATATGGCAGCGACACTGTAAGGTATTGCTAACGAACAGATAAAAGATAATACTACGTATATGGTCATGGTTAAGATAAAACAACCTCCCCTCGTAGCTGAATGATAACCTCCTGCATATTTTCTGATGAGGGCATAGGCGAGGCAGAAAACAAATATTTCTTTTTCTGATTTTAACAACACTGCTAATGCAATAGTTGCAATACAATAAAGCAACCTATACATTAACAATGTAAGACCAAACATATATACTTCTTTTTCTTCTTCATTTACAAATCTATTATTAATTATCGTTCTTGCTAACTGCGTCATCTTTATATGCTTTCCTTAATTTCATAGCTGACGCCGGTATCGCCGGTTGATGATGATACCACACACATGCAGAATTTACGTTTGCGGTTGCCTCTTTTGTCGCTATATCCTTGATACCAACTAAAATATTATCCATAATTTTATTCATTGTGATCTCCTTCTTTCTCTTCATCTTTACTTAATATATAAACAAAAATAATCTCCATAGCTATTAGCTAGGGCTAACTTGCAATTTAACTTTCTGCTCCTATGTATTGTATTTGAGCAGACTAAACTCATAATATCATTGCAATCTATTATGAATCTTCTACAATTATCTACTGTATCTGCCATCCAGTCGTCTTGCTCTGAATGTTCCATAGCTTAGTATAAAGACCATCTTTACTCAATAACTCTTCATGTCTTCCGCTTTCTACCACCTTGCCCTCATTCAAAACAATAATCTGATCTGCTCCGGCGATTGTTTTCAGTTTATGAGCAATCATGATAACCGTCCTGTCCTGTACCAAATTCTCAATAGCTTCCTGCACTTCAACCTCATTCTCCGGATCTAAGGAGGATGTTGCTTCATCCAATAGCAGAACCGGAGCATCTTTCAATATTGCTCGTGCAATAGAAATTCGCTGCTTCTCGCCACCCGAAAGTGTTGAGCCGCCTTCGCCAACCATGGTGTCATAGCCGTTTGGAAGTTTCATGATAAAGTCATGACAATTCGCTGCTTTTGCAGCTGCTTCAATCTCCTGTTGGGTCGCATCCTCCCGCCCATATCGTATATTATTTCTAATAGTTTCCTGAAATAAATAAACATCCTGAAATACAACAGAAACCCTCTTCATCAGTTTTTCGGGATCCACGGTCTTTTCGTCCACTCCTCCAAACTCAACACAGCCACTCTGCGGATCATAAAAGCGGGCAACCAATCGTAGAATCGTACTTTTCCCACTGCCTGAAGGTCCAACAATTGCAGAAACCGTTCCTGGTTTAAACTCCAGACTCACGTTATTAAGCACCGGTTTATCCCCATACCCAAACGTCACATTCTTAAATGAAATATCATTTCCCACCGGAGCATCTGCTTCCCCCTGCATTACCGGTTCCTCCAGTAACTCAATGATTCTCTTGCCCGCTGATGCCTGATATACAAAAACCGGCAGCTGTGTTATAGAAGACACCAATGGATCAAAAACTCTTGTTCCAACCAGTAAAAACATTATAAAAATCGAAAGAGGCAACTCTCCTCCAAGCAGCAAATATATTCCGACTACAAGGGTAAGCGATAAGCCTAACCGCAGAAATGATACTGCTACAAGATAAAATGGTCCTGAAAATGCTTCCAACTTTATGCTTTCTTTCATAAACTTATGGAAGGCCTTTTCCAAACGTTCGAAATTTGCACCTCGAAGATTGTATGCTTTAATCACTTTCATACCTGTCAAATATTCCTGCAGACGATTTGACTGTTCAATTCTCGCCTTTGTATGAGCTGCCCCTCTGACCCGATCCAAAGCCTGAACTCCATATACCACAATTAAAGTAATAGGAAAACCTGCGAACATGGCCAGAGCTAAACGCCAATCTATAAATGCCATACTTACTACCGCCATGACACCTACGATGGTCCCACTAATTATCTGCGGCAATACATGCGTCACAGACTCTTCAATCTGTGTAAAATCATTCATCATTGTATTACCAAGCTCACCGGGATCTTTGCTCATCAAGAATCCCAAAGGAAGTTTTCGGATATGTTCAGCTAAATTAACTCTTCCACTGGCACTAATATCATAACCATCATGATACGTTGCGTGTGCTACCCTTCTCTCAATAAAGTAAACAATGATCGAAATAAGAGCAATTCCACACCACACCATCCACATTTGTTTGATATTCATGTTTTCATTCTCACCCGAGAAAAATGAAAAAATGATACTCACAAAAAAAGTAACCAACCCAAATGCAAATAAATTCATATTAGAAAATACGGTCCATGCCACTGGCCTAATCATTTTTTTCGGTTCTCCTGCCGTAACGCTGTAAATAGCATTTGTTTTTTTCATGATTTTGCCTCTTCCTTTCTCTTTCCGGCTATCTGCCAGGTTGATGAAGCCGTATAGGCCTTCCACATCTGTGCATACGTATCATTCTCCCTCATCAGGAAGTCATGATTATCACACGCCTCCACTTTTCCGTGATTTATAACTAAAATTTTATTCGCATTTTTTATTGTAGAAAGCCTGTGGGCAATCATTATCACAGTTTTATTTTTTATCAGTTCTTTTAATGCCAGCTGCATTTGTTGTTCGTTTTCCGGATCAGCATAAGCTGTCGCTTCATCAAGAACTAAAATGGGAGCATTTTTTAAGATTGCTCTGGCTACCGATACTCGCTGCTCCTCACCACCGGATAAATATACCCCGCCTTCCCCTATTAAGGTATCATATCCATGTGGAAGCTTTTCAATAAAATCATGACATTGTGCAGCCTTGGCTGCTGCATACACTTCTTCTTTGGATGCTTTCGTGTTACCAACTGCAATATTATTATAAAGGGTATCCGAAAACAGAAAACTATCCTGGAATACAAAGGACATTGTATCCATCAAGCAATCCGTTGATATTCCTTTAATATCCACTCCGCCAATCGATATTTTTCCGGCTATAGGATCCCAAAAGCGGGGAATTAACTGAGCGATGGTGGATTTGCCTGAACCGGATGGCCCCACTAGCGCGGTAATCTCTCCCTGATTGGCGACAAATGATACATCATTCAGCACTAATGAACTGCCATCTTCATCATATGAAAAGGCGATCCCTTCAAACGCAATCGAATAGCCTGCTGGTTTATGCTCGTTTTCCGGCTGCTTTAACTGCTCTTGTTCAAAAATTTCGTCTATTCTTCTTATTCCTTCACTTATCGTATTCATGCTTGATCCCAAGTGATTGAGTTTGAATACCGGTGCTGCAATTCCAGGAGAAAAAACCAGGAAGAACAACATGGTAACCGCAAAGGATATATTACCGGGGTCTCCTGAGAAGAAAAATATCCCAACCGGTATCATAAAGGCTGTCAGCGAAAGAACTAATACCTTAAACAAAACATAATATGGTTCAAAATTATCCGCGTACTTTGTACTAAAATCCCGGTAATCAATAACATCTTTATACAATCTGCGGAAGGATTTAACTGTCTGCCCAAAAATCTTTATAGACGGCATTCCCCGTACATATTGAACGGAAGATGTACTAATATTTTCGAGAGCATCATAGTATTCTTTTAATCCTTCTTGTGCCTTTGAACCAAACATCATCGAAAATTGAACAACAAAACCTACGACAATCGGTACAACACTGGCCAGTGCCAGCCATACATTTAAACGAAACATGATTACTATCATTATGAATAGCAGGGATAACGTACTAACCATATCTGGAAATCTATGTGCAATGAAAAGCTCAATTTGCTCTACATCCTGTTCAGCTATCTGCTTAACTTTCCCAATTGCGTTTCGATTAAACCATCCCAGTGGAACATTTCCGATATGTTCCGATATATTTACACGTATGCCATAGAGCGTTTTAAATGCTGCTATATGACACATCATTCCGCCCACATATGCAAAAACGTAGCTGATCAGTAAGCCTATGACTCCCCATACAGCCCACGAAACCACATACTCCCGGTTCACCAGACTAATATCTTTTGCATTATATATCAGTTCCCGTAAAACATTGTACACCGATAAATATGGTACCATTTCAAAAACAACACTTATTGTAGACAATACTGCACCGCCGTAAAGCAGCCCTTTCTTTTGACCGGAAACCTCAAGCAGTCTTCCTATTCCAGTCTTTTTTTTCTTTTTTTCCATTACCTTTTAAACCTCCTCTATGTAAGCCTCTATTTATGGGACTTTGAAAAATGTTTCCTTACGATGATTACTTTAATGACTAAAATCCTTGGATCTGGCTTAGTTGGTTTGAATTCCATTATTTATCCATCCTTATTCTCTTTATCTTTGAAATCTTATATCATTAAAAACAGTTGATAACCCACAAAAAGAATGCTATAATTACCAGAAGTTAGCTTTCTCTAACCAGTATAAAACAAAAAAAAATATTATCAAGTTAATTGACGTTTTTCCGTCTTTTAACCGTATTTTTTCGTCTAATTACCGTATTTCCAGGAGGTGCGTATGAGTAATACAAAAAAAATATATCAGGAACTAATGTCTGGCGGAGGTTTTTCACTGGCTGAAAACACAACGTTTAGTGATAGTGAAACCAGATTATATGCTTTGTCTGAGGAATACGGCAAAGGAGAATACCGGGTATTCTTTTTTAAAGATATGTTCGAGATTACGATAAGAAACTTCACTTTTAACAATGACTTCTTTTTGGAATGCCCCAATCAGGAAAGTCTGGTTGTAGAATACTATGCATCGGTCTCTGGCGAAGAACTCCGTCCCTACCATCAATTGGCCCCAAACAGCCTAAGAGTACATATCGGTCTAAAAAACGGAACTTATCAGGCAATCTATCACAAGAATGTTCCTATCATTTCAACAGGTATAACCTTTATGCCTTCTTTCTACCAACAACATCTACAAAGTAAGTTCTCGGGAGAATATGTGGACCCCAGCAAATCATTTCAGAAAATATCGTATGGAATGGACTTTCCGGAGCTTGTTGCATTATTTCGGCAAATACAAGGATTTTCCAGTTCCAGTCAAATGTCAGAAAAACTTTTTTACGAAGGCAAAGCTCTGGAAGTAATTGCCTTGGTAATGGAAAAGGCGAAGATTAATCAAACACGAACACAGCTTTACAAAATATCCAGCCCGGATGAGGAAAACCTGAATGATGTCGTTTCATATATAGAAAACCACTATGCGTTCAACATCCAAATGGATCATCTATGTAAAATTGCATGTATGGGAACGTCCAAGCTAAAAACTGTATTCAAAGAAGTTTATGGCTGCTCCATATCTGATTTTATCGTAAAGAAACGCATTGGCCAGGCACAGCATCTAATTATTGGCAGTGATCTGACCATTGCTGAAGTAGCAAAGGTTGTTGGGTATAAACGATCAGACAGTTTCTCCAGCCAATTTAAAAAGATAACTGGACTTCTTCCCCGTGAGTTTAAAAAAATGCATGACTCCCTTTAAGTCTTGAGTCATGCATTTTTACATACAAAGCTGTTCTAATTGGCTCTCAAAAAATCTTTTATTTTGCTCAACCCTATTTCTGTATTAATAAGCTGAAAGAGAAAAGGATAGCTAATATTTTCAAGTAGAACAGAGTTCTTTATCGCCGCTTTCATCTGTGTCACAAGCCTGTTAGCCGTCTCCGAGTCCATTCCATTGTGCTCCCAATCATTATATGCACCCTGCAGACCGTACTTCTCTTTAAGTCTGCTTATTGGTGTATTCGGCTCATAAAACCATGGACCTAAATAATAAAACTCAGGCTCTATCTCCTTGATAAATTTGAAAGTTTCCTTAATAGTTTTAACTGATTCACCAGGAAATCCTACAAAAAATGAAGCTACAATTGTAATATTATATTTCTTTAGTAAATTTATCCCGTTTTTATAACCTCCAACAGTAGATGCTTTATTCATTGCTTTCAGAACATCATTACTGCCTGATTCCAGACCAAGAAAAACTCCTATGCAACCACTTTGCTTCATCAATTGAGCTGCTTCATCATCTAAGTTCTGGCAGCGAATAAAACAATGCCATTTAAAACTATATTTATTTTTAATAAACATCCGCAATATTTCCTTGAATCGGCTAATCGGCTGGTTAAAGGTATCATCAATAAAATGAACCAGCTTTACTTCACCTAATGCCTCAATGTCATTTAGCTCAGCTTCTATATGACTAATCGCCATATTTCTATATTTCCCTGCACGAACAGGAAAACTACAGAACATGCAGCGAAAACAGCAGGAAAGTGATGTCCTTACCACAACAGCACCACCTGTTTTCCCTTTAAATAAGTCCCAGTTAATCTTTTGCTCCTCTAATACATAGGATTCCTCATGAATATCAGCTATATCTATTGAACTGCTTCTGATAAAAACATCTTTGTTTCTAAAGTAAATGTCCTTTATCTCATCTACATTCTTATGCACTTTTACTGCATATACTATTTCTGCGAGCTTATCCTCACCATATATACTGTCGATAATATAGTCCGCCTCTAAACCTTTTAATCTGGTACGAAAAAGATCTGGCTCCTTCTCTCTCACTTCACGTAAAAAATATACAATCAAAGCCCCGCCAAGTATTATCTTAATTTCCGGTCTTATCTCACGGATCTCTTTGATAAGTTTAGATAATTGCTCTATGCTGGGACATATCGTTGTTGAAATTCCTACGCTTATTATCTCATCATTTCTTATCATATCCAGCATTTGTTCTTTTTGACCTTCAACCGAATTAATAAAATTGAATGATAATTCTTTTTCATTCAAAGAGGTTCCTAAATATGTAATTGCCGAATTAAGAGCCACAGGTATATCACCAATGGCTGCATCTTTATTGACCAATCTTTTATACTCATAGGCATTCCGGTCTATTCCTGAATATGCAATTAATAAACAATCTATTTTTTTATACATAGCCTACTCTCCTTTTCCTAGAAGCATTTTATGTCAAATAGTCAACGATAGGCTTTTTTATCACTTCAGCCAATTCCTTCACATATTTATCATTTTGAATGCAACTTAAGTGGTTACCGCTTATCTCAACTACATCCAGATTGCCAATACATATATCATCCCATATTATCTCCGCTCCCTCTGTATCAAGAAAAACAAACTCCATGGGTTCTATGGGATGTAGTAGTCTTATATCACCAAAATATACCATTGGTGTAATATTAGATCCATTTACATTATGCTTATATATTCGATAATAATCCAGTAGCATCTCAATACGGATTTCTTCGTTACGAACCCGTTTGATTACCTTACTATATGAAGAAAATCTAGCTTCTGTAGACATGGAAATCAGTTCACTTAATGCAGAACGAACCTCGGCATATCTATCATCGACAACACCAAGTATACCTTCTTCATCGATCGTTCTCTTCTCCTCATTATAGGCAAGGGCAATAAAATCTTTAAAATCTTGATTATTTACATTGTTATATAAATCCTCAACGGTAATACCCAAATTAGTAATAAATATAAGTTCTAAAACAACCTCTGTATTAAAGTGATAATTAACCGGCATACTATCTATCAATGTGAGATCTACAACATTCACACCTTTTTCACTTAATTGACGTGCGGATTCTAATGCAATTAAACCACCTAAGCTATATCCTATTAATTGCACATTTCTATAACCTCTATCAATTATTTGATCACAATAATCCTGTGCCACCTCTTCAAGCAGATTTTTTTCATCTATACTGCAATACCTTTCCGAATCTTTAACCGATATCCCAATGACTGGCCCTAAATTTTGTTCCACCATATGGTTCATGAGTTTACGCAGATCATTTGTGGTTCCTAATACTGCATGAAATACTATTCTTGTTAGCTCTCCGTCCCCACCCCCATATTCAATCAGACTTCCGATTTGAGTATCTTCTTTATCAAAGATATTTGTTTCTACATCAAAAACACTATTTGATACACACTCACTTACAAATACACTGAGTTCTCTAATAGTTGGTGTATTCAATATCTGCCGTAATAAACTATCAAACGAAAAAGTCGTATTCGGATAGATCACTTCCAGATACTCTTTGAGCTGACCAATAAACTGAGCTAATACAAGAGAATCGGCTCCTAATTCGTATACATTCGATTCTGCCAAAATATTGGTAATCCCAAGATAGGATTCCAGCATTTCAAGCATTTTTTTTTCTAACTCATTACTTGACGATGTTTTTAATTCCGAATTATTGGTTGTCTGCCATTCTTCATAAAAACCCTTGATCGTCTCTGTATCCACTTTTCCATTTGAAGTCAACGGTAATTCGTCAACTATTTTTATTGCTCCTGGGACCATATGTTCCGGTAACCGCTGCCCTATAAATGCTCCTATCTCACTTATTAAAATATCTTCTTTGCAACAGATCGTTGCAAATATATTTTTACTGGATTCCCCGCACAGCATGATATGAATATTCGTAATGGCAGGGTGACTCCGTAGCACACTTTCAATCTCACCAAGCTCAATACGATGCCCACGTAACTTGATCTGATTATCACGCCTTCCCAAAAAGATTATTTCACCCGCAGTAGTATAATAGCCGTAATCACCGGTTCTGTACAATCTTTCACCCACACGATCTCTTGTAAACTGGCTTTCAGTATCCTTTTCGGCATTTACGTAACCCAAGGCCAATCCCTTTCCACCAATACATAACTCTCCGGCTACCCAGTCAGGACAATCTCTCGCACCCTTGTCCAATATTTGATAGCTCTGATTCGATAGCGGATAGCCATATGGGATACTCTCTTTGTAGATGTCGTCTTTACCACATATATAATAATTTGACCAAATTGATGCTTCTGTCGCACCGCCTAGAGCCACAACCTCCGCATCTTCTGCATAGTTCCATATGGTTTTTGGCATTGTTACCGGCACCCAGTCACCACTCAACAAGGCCAGCCGAATATCTATACTTTCTACGCTCTTTCTATCTAAATATTCTAATAAAATCTGCATCAATGCCGGTACGGTGTTCCAAACTGTAATATGATTCTTCTTCATCAAATCGTACCAGTGACCGGCATCCAAATAAGACTCCATTTTCGGCAACACAATGGTTCCTCCTACAGAAAGCATACCAAAAATATCGAACACTGATAAATCGAAGTTTAACTTCGATAAGGCTAAAATACTATCTTTTTCTGATATTGAAAATCTATTGATGATATCGTTGATCGTATTAACAGCAGCTCCATGTGTAATTTGAACGCCTTTGGGCATCCCAGTTGAGCCTGATGTGAAAATGATATAGGCCAGATCATCTTCCTTGCTATCAAACGCATGAACACTGTCGATATTATGGCACACCTCATCAATATCTATAGCATTGCCAACCTCAACAACCTCTTTAAACTCAGAAAATTTCAATACATACCTTGCATCTGCACTACTAAGCATTTTATTTATCCGACTAATAGGTTGACTATCATCAATAGGAACATATACTGCTCCTATCATCAAAGACCCCAAAACGGCTTCGATCTGCTCAGAGGATTTAGGAATCATTATTCCCACTCTATCCCCAGGCTGGCAGCCCCTGCTTAACAGCTTCGCGGCGATATTTTCTGCACGATGCTTTAAATCACCATAAGTTGTTGTACCCTTTCCATCAATAATACACACCTTATCCTTATACTCTGAGATTCTTTCCAAAATACCACCATGTAAAGATTTATACGGTTGTATCTGCTTGGTTTGATTTACTCTTGTGCGTACAAGCTGCTGGCGCTCCGGAATAGTTACCAATCTCTTGCTTTTCCATGCGTCCTCACGTTTTATAAGTTTACGCAATACCTGAATAAATGTCGAAAACATGTCTTCGACTAAATGCTCCGGGAAGATGCCAGCCCGCACATCCCAGTTAATCCTAAGCCCATGCTTATTATCCATCGCCTGGCAATCAATAAACACCTGAGGAGTTTTACTTATTCCATAATCACCTATTTTTCCTTCAATCGAGGTCTCTTCCACCAATCCCAGCGAGCTCGTGAACACATATGGATAAAGACCTTTTTCATTTCCTTTTCTTCGAATAATTTCTCTTAAAACTTGTACACCTGAGTATGACCTGTGATCAAGATCCTGAAACATCTGCTTCTGGATACGCCTCACATCATCAATAAATGCATTTTCTTCGGATAAGTCAATTTCCAATAAATTTACCGATGTGAAGTCACCTATGATTTTATTTACATCATCATGCAAGGGTAATCTGTTAAGTAAAGTCAGGTTAAGTGCAAACATGCTATCGGCACTCCACAACTCCAGAACCTTGGCATAAGCAGACATTATAACAGCTGTCGGGGTGCATCCTGATACAGCCGCCTTAGTTTTGAGCGAATCCCATTCTTCCAATGAAAACTGTGCAAAATATCTCTCAAACTTGTTTTGAACCTTATCCTTCTCTAAAACCGGAATATCCGGGCATTCTGCAAACTGATCTATACGATCAAACCAATATCTCTTATCCGTTCTGTACTTAACGGTATTTTTCATCTCGCTTTCAATATTCAAATATTCCTCAAAAGTCAATTCTATAGTCGGAAGTTCCTTCGCGGTTCCGTTGTATAAAAGTTCAAACTCATTAAGCAACAACCAAATGCTCATCCAATCGGCAATAAGAAAATCTATCGTCAAATGAATTACTGCAGTATTAGGCAATTGAGAGACCGCCACATCGAAAAATGGCCATTCTCCGATTTGGAACGTTTTGTTTTCTCTCTCGTTCCGAATACTGGTTAACTCATCAATCGCAGACGCATTTTTCGTCAAATCATAATATTTTACTTTCAATTCCGGCACTTCATTTCGGATGACCTGGTATCCATCATTATGTATAACTGCACGCAACATCTCATGACGTTGTACCAAGATGTTCCATACGTTTTGCACTTTCATGGCATCTAAATTCTGATATTCCATCTCCATATATATTTGACAAGAAAGGCCACCATAATCAAACGACTCCATTCTTCCCAGCAAATACGACGACTGGATATCCGTCAGTGGAAACTCTTTGCTTTTTACTTCCTTACGCAAAACATTCAATAGACCCATTTTATGTGATTTCAAAAAACTCATCTGCTCCTCTGAAAGCTCATTGATTGAAGTAAATTTTAGATCGTCCCCCTCCACCCAGAGACTAATCCCCATATTTCTATATCTTTGTAAAATCTTTCTATACTCTGAATTATCCATTTTTCTCCTACTTTCTATGTATTGGCTATTTAGAAACAACGAACAATTTTTGTCCAAGCACACTCAACTTATTAGTATCCTGCGGCATAATATCAAACACTGTTAATCCCGCACTGTGAAAAGCCTCTAACCACTGAGCATTATTTAAGAAGGTGGTACTACTGTCTTTTCTATTGTCATCCGCTTCATGCATCATAAAGACCTGAGATATCAGCATCTGTATGGATTCCCCATCCGCCTCCGAGATCAACATAATTCCTCCCGGCTTTAATGCTCTTTTAAGGTTTTTCAAAACCTCAACGGTATTTCTAACATTGTTTATAACACCTGCTGCAATAATCAGGTCTATGCTATTTCCTATGATTCCCTGTATCTCTATATCCTTCTCAATATCTAAAATCCTTGTTCGCATCCATGATATATTTTCATACCTACTCTGAGCATCCCGCAGAAAATAGTTTGATATATCCGTATATTCATATTTTATTTTTGCGTCCTGCCCCAAAGCCCCCTCAATAGTACGAAGCACGACGTCCGCAGTCGCACCAGTTCCAGCTCCAACTTCTAATACAGAAATCAGCTCTTCACTGTTCTTACATTTCTCTAGTACCCATTCACCAATCTTTCCATTCAGATATCCAGCAATTATTGTTTCTCTATATAATGCATTTGCCACATCGTTTTTCCCCTCTGGAAACAAGAGCATCGTAGCACTTACTTCTCCCAACAGCAACTCTCTCAACGCCTTTCCGTTCTGATGAAAATAGTCAGATACCAGCGGTGAGCCGAGACGGTAATTCCATAGTTCCTTTGCCTTTTTCCAGCCTAGTTCCATTTCAGACAGATCATTATGATGAACCGGCTGCTCCAACAATACATGTATTCCCTTATTCATTAAACCGATTGCTAAATCAGTTCCTTTTCCTCCTAATACTGATGATTTGACAACAACACAGGCCGCATCAATATCCCTTGGAAGATCATTTAAATCAGTATATAGTGGGGCACCGTACTTTCTGGAGCAGTCTTTTGCTTTTTCACTCCCGCGTGCTAAGATCCCAGCAATTTCAAATCTCTGACTTGAGCTTAGAGCCTCCAGATAAAATTGGCCAAACCTTATCCCTACTACTACACGTATTCTCTTCATAATTTATGTCCTTCTTAATTTAGATCTCATTAGATCTCATTTTTCAAACCAATCTCCAATACTGACTCATTTGAATTTAGCTTTGTAGTTTCTCTGATCACTAACCCAACACTTCCAAACAACAACGTAAACTCTTTCAATGACCGCTCTTTTCCACCACAAATTGACCATATATGTAAATCATTCATAAAAAATTGCACATTCCGCCCATTCAACTCATCGGGTAAAATTCTTTCAATAACAAGCAATCTTGAATAATCATTCATAGATCTTATCACGTTATTCAATAATTTCAGCGATTGCTCATCATCCCAGTCATGTAATATTCTCGACAAAATAAAAATATCCGCCTCCCCCAAGGATGAGGTGAAAAAATCTCCAGAAACGAAGCTACATCGTTCATGCATACCATACTTTTCAATATTATTCTCGGCTACGCCTTTTACATGCTCCAAATCAACAATAATTCCTGACGCAGATTGATAATGGCTCAAAAATTTTAAAATGATTTCCCCTGCTCCGCCACCGATATCAACAATTGTTTTAATTTCCTTCTCACCTGCTTCTTTCAAATAGTTACTAATATCGAGATTAAAACTATTCGTCTGCATCATCTCATTAAACGAAAGAAAGCTATCGCCCTCTTCTCCATGCTTTTCAAAAAAAGCCTGTTTTTCACTTAAAACAAATGGTATGGTCTTTTTGCTTAGAGCTTCATATAAATTTGCCCAACATTTCATGCATTCTCTTCCAACGAACAGAATCGTATTCTCTAACGAATTTTCATGATACTTCGATATCCTCGCTCCTAACTCAGATAAACTAAACAACTCATCATCCAATTCTATTAGATTCATGGCTACCAGGGGTCTTAAAATGCGAAATAAAATATCCTCATCTATATCAACAAAAATAGCTATATTGTGTAGTGACTTTTTTTCTTCGTATAATACATTGAATATTCCAGCTTCGCACGCTGTATAAAGCAAATATGATGTAGAGTACCCTTGGAGCATTCCAATAATTCTTGATGCCTGTATATCATCCATATTGGCTCCTTTCTTAAATCCTCATAACTTCCTCCCAGTATTATAAAAAAATACTTCCACTTTTTCAATTAGCTACCGCTAACTTACGATTTTTTTGCACAAAATACGATTTTACGACTTTTTTCCTTCCAACTGTTGTTGGGGTATGTCAACATATCTGACCGTAAGCTTTCCCTGTATGCTGCGCTCATAGTCCGCATGGGATTAAGCCAAATGACCGGACTCCCTATAGCCGAACTCTTTTTCAGCGCTAAAACCAATCATAAACCAGTGTTTCTCTCCGCGCCCAATTACGATTTCAGTATTTCCCACACCCATGGGTTTGTCCTGTGCTGCATTTCCTCAGATGGA
>Ga0153940_1000246_pt1 | contig 31880 bp, 22 predicted proteins | sample TSNJ024MetaG_FD_104736 | JGI IMG/M metagenome (GOLD analysis project Ga0153940, IMG submission 104736) | Attine ant fungus gardens microbial communities from New Jersey, USA - TSNJ024 MetaG | ecosystem: Host-associated > Fungi > Mycelium > Unclassified | place: USA: New Jersey, Brendan T. Byrne...
GTATAATAACAGTTTTTCGCTACTATTGATAGATCGTTTCAATATATCAATACTTTTGTTCAAGACAAGCAAGTAAGCCATTTTGGCAATGTCCGAAAAGGTCAATATTCAGTCTGGTTTTGTCTGTTCGTAGAGAGATAATTGGTTATTAGAAACCTTATAGAAGAGTACAATCCTTAGGAGCAGCAAGCTTGTTTTTACTTTCTTAAAAAAACAGTTATGGCAAAGAAAGTTCAGAAAAGTAAGACTAAAGGAGGTCTGAAACTTAAAATTGTAAATCCGAATGCGGTAGGAATAGATGTTGCTTCAGGAGAAATGCAAGTGTGTGTACCAGAAGATAGAGACGGAGAATGCAATCGATGTTTCGGTAGTTTCACATGTGACTATGAAGCGATTGCATCTTGGCTGAAGGTTTGTCGCATTGAAACAGTGGCAATGGAATCAACGGGTTCTTATTGGACAGCTTTGTTTTTCTTTCTGCAAGAGAGAGGATTTGATGTTGTGTTGACCAATGCAAAGGATGTCAAAAACTTTTCAAGCAAAAAGACCGATGAAGCAGATGCGGAATGGATCATGCTTATGCACAGCTATGGATTGTTGAAAGCAAGTTTCCATCCTCAAAATGAAGCTCGTTCTGTACGTGATCTAGCTCGTCATCGTGCCAACCTCTTAAAATCAGCAAGCAAGGAGGTACAACATATGCAAAAGGCGCTTGTTTTAATGAATATCAAGGTCGACAATGTAATCAGCGATATACTTGGCAAGTCAGGCAGGGCGATAATTGAAGCTATATTAAGGGGAGAACATAATCCGGAAAGATTGGCTCTTTTGGCAGACCCACGATGCAAAGCCAGTACAGAAACGATTGCTAAGTCCTTAGATGGTACTTGGGATAAAGCTCATCTCTTTGAACTAAAACAAGCTTACGCCTTATTCGAATTCATACATAAACAGGTGGAAGAGTGTGAAATAGAAATAGAAGGATTACTGGTTAAATACCAAGCAAAGCCGGATACAGATATGGCTCAATATATTGCCACAAAGAAAAGGATAGCAAAAAAAAAATGCCATAAGCTTTGATGCCGAGAAATACGCCTATGCCCTCTGGGGAGTAAATGTTATGCAGATCCCGGGTATGAGTACAGGTTCATTGCTTATGCTTATGGGGGAACTTGGGCATGACTTTGCAGATAAATTCACTTCCCCCAAGAGTTTTAGCAAGTGATGTAATCTGGTACCAAACAATAAGATCTCAGGTGGTAAGTTGCTTTCGAGTAAAGTTCCCAAGCAGAAGAATCACGTGGGGCAGGTTTTTAGATTGTGTGCGAATTCCCTCAAGGATGCAAAAAATGAATTAGGCTACTATTTCCGAAAGATGAAATCAAAGGGAGGACATCTCCAAGCAATTGTCGCAACAGCAAATAAAATTGCTAAAATCTTTTTTGCAATGGTAAAGACCAAACAAAATTATGAACCTCTAAAAGCAGGGTTAGACGAAAAAACTTTATTATTGAGAAAGATAATGCGAACACAAAAGAGTATGGAATAACTTAATGTAAAGCTCAGAGAAACAGGATAATATTAATTTGTTATATAGAAGAGAACTGAAATATTTATCAGAAGTGGACAGAAAACAGCAGTGGTCAGGAGAATTAGAAACTTTAATAAAGGAAGGCATGGAACTAAGAAAAGAATACCCCAAAGCTGCAATAGACACTGCTCCATGGCTTGGCAGATTAGATAAGATACTGCAAAAGAATGTTAGTCGACTGGATGATGGATTTCGTAGATTAAAGAACGGGCTTATTAAATGCAGGGATTACATCTTCAAGTTTTTAGAAAACCCAGCGATTCCTCCTGATAACAATGCAAGCGAGAGAGGATTTAGAAAACTAAAAGTCAAGCAAAAAATTAGTGGAACCTTTAGATCAGATGCGGGAGGAGATGCATATTTTGCTTTGCATTCCATTATGGATACGGCACACAAGAACAAACAGTCAGAACTGGATGCCATTCTTGCATTCATTTAAAACCTAAGTGAATCAAAATATATTTGGCTGAACAGTTACAATCTTGAATCTATTGAATTATTCACTTTGAATAATAATATATTGACCCAGATATGTGGAAAAATATTCTTCTATGTTATACTTTTTATAAAAACAGTATATGAGTTTGTTAAATCTAATTAATTGTAAAAAAATTAAAATCTTAAGCCTATGAAAAAACGAGTCTTTTCATCGAAGATTCTTTGTAGAATAAGACTAATAATGGTCTTATTCTTGGTAGTACTTGAAGTTTTCCCTTCTTCTGTTTCGGGGCTGGCTCCGCAACAGGATGTAGAAGTTACTGGAACTGTAACTGACGGATCTGAACCTCTTATTGGTGCTACTGTTGCGGTAAAAGGAACTACTAAAGCTGTTCTTACTGATGAGAACGGTTATTTTAAATTAAGCGTTCCTGTAAAGTCCTATATTGTTATTTCTTATATTGGTTTTGAAACGAAAGAAATTCTGATTACAGAACAGCGTTCGCTCCAAGTTCGACTTGTAGAAAACAATATTTTGGAGGAAGTTCAAATTATTGCTTATGGTGCACAAAAAAAGGTGACTATTACTGGTGCACTTTCCTCCATTGGTAGTGAAGAGCTTTTGAAGACACCTGTTGGTAATATGACTACAGCTTTGATGGGTAAAGTAAGCGGTCTGGCAGGAGTGCAAGCTTCAGGGCAGCCAGGTGCAGATGATGCTAAATTATTCATTCGTGGTGTTGGGTCTCTAACTACAGGTCTTTCCTCTCCTTTAGTATTAGTTGATGGGGTGGAGCGTTCTTTCTCTCAGTTGGATCCTAATGATGTGGAAGATATCACAGTATTAAAGGATGCATCGGCAACAGCCGTTTTTGGTGTTCGTGGAGCCAATGGTGTTATTCTGGTTACAACTAAACGTGGTGCTTCGGGAAAAGCCAAGATAAATGTTTCTACTTCTTACGGATGGCAAACTCCATCCCGGATACCAGAGTTCGCAAATAGTTATGACTATGCATCAGCCTATGTTAATGCACAGCGTCATGATGGAAAGACCGAAGATGTTCTGGCTTTCTCTTCTGATATTATAGAACGATTCAGAACAGGTAGTGATCCTATAGTATACCCAAATACTAATTGGACTGATATGTTGATTAAAAGTTCTGCCATGCAAACGCAACATAACTTTAATATTTCGGGCGGGACGGAAGATGTTAAGTACTATGCTTCTTTGGGTGCATTTACCCAAGATGGACTCTTCAAAACTTTCGAAAACGGTAATGATAAAGGTTTTAAATATAATCGTTATAATTATCGTATAAATATGGATATTAATGTGACAAAGACTACTGCTGTAAAGATCAATTTAGGAGGTTATTTAAACGATAAACGAGAGCCGAATTATAACAATGGAACATATACAAATATAAAGTATCTGTTTCGGGATGTGTATACTGCTGTCCCGTTTGCCGGGAGCGGTATTATAGATGGTAAGTGGATTATTTCCGATAGTAAGCTCTTCTCTGTAGGTAACTATTATGATGCTTTAAATTCTTATTATGGGAAAGGATATAATAACAGAACGCAAAATGTATTGAATTTTGACTTTCAGTTGTCTCAAAAGCTGGATTCTTTTACAAAAGGGTTGAAGGCTTCAGTTAAAGGAGCTTATAATAGTGGTGTTACTGTAACAAAACGCCGTGAAGGGCGTGTCAACAAATATGAAGCGTATTACAATACGAATAATGAACTAACCCTAAAGAAAACACAAGATTATCAAGTTTTAAATTATAAAGAATCTACAGGACAATCCAGAGACTGGTATTTGGAAGGGGCATTGGATTATAATAGAACCTTTGGAGATCATAGCCTTACTGCTTTAGCTATGTATAATCAATCAATGATTTATTATTATCCTAATAGCCCGACCGAATTTGTTGGAATTCCCCGTAGTTATGTTGGACTGGTGGGGCGCGCTACTTATAATTATAAAGTGAAATACTTACTTGACTTAAGTGTGGGATATAATGGCTCTGAGAATTTTGCAAAAGGTCAACGTTTTGGTCTATTCCCCGCATCGTCATTAGGGTGGATTATTTCAGAAGAAAAATTCTTTGAGCGTCTTAAGAATGTAGTGTCTACCCTAAAACTGAGGGGGTCGTATGGTATTGTAGGGAATGACCGGGTAAGCAATAGCTCTCGTTTCTTGTATTTACCAGATAAATATTTGATAAATTCTGGAAATTATAGTTTTGGAACTAATACTTCTACTTTAGTACCAGGAGCAGCAGAGTCTACAAAAGGAAATCCAAATGTAACATGGGAGACGTCAGCTAAACAAAATTATGGTTTAGATGCAAAGTTCCTATCTGATCGTCTGAGTTTTAATTTTGATTATTTTATTGAACACCGTAAAGACATATTGTTATCTCGTACAGTAAGTCCGGGCTACCTTGCTGTTACCTTACCTATTGCCAATATAGGGAAAGTGGATAATAAAGGATATGAGGTTAGTTTGAAATGGGATCATCGAATTAATGACTTAAGGTATTATATCGGAGCAAATCTTTCTTATGCAAAAAACAAAGTTGTATTTATTGATGAAATTCAATATCCATACAACTGGATGCAAATAGAAGGGAAACCAGTAGGTCAACAGTTTGGTTATATATTTGATGGATATTTTACTGAAAGCGAAGCCGCTAATTATGAATCTCTCAAAGGTAAGGAAAGTGGAATTCCTGATCAGGGATCTGGATATATACCTCTTGCTGGTGATGTAAAATATCGAGATTTGAATGGTGACGGAAAAATTGATGAAAAAGACCGTGCTGCTATTGGTAAGCCAAGATATCCTCTGTATACATTAGGGTTAAATTTAGGGTTTTCTTACAAGGGATTTGATCTTAGTATGACGTGGGCTGGAGCATTCGAAACATCCCGATTATTATCTGCAACATACCGCATTCCTTTTGGCGAAAGTAATAATTCATCTCTAATGAAATACATGATAGAAGAGGCTTGGACTCCGGAAAAAGGAGATGTTGCAAAAGCTCCGGCTCTTACCTTTACAAATAAATCTCATAACTATTATGATTCAGACCTCTGGTTGAGAGATGCATCATATGTCCGCCTAAAAAACATGGAAATAGGCTACACTCCTCCGGACAAGTTTGTTAAAAGTATGAAATTAGGATCTTTGAGAGTTTATGCTTCAGGTTATAACTTGCTGACAATTGATAAATTGAAAGTAGCTGATCCGGAAGCTGATACTAACGGTCAGGTCTATCCATTGATGAAGATTATTAATTTCGGACTAAAATTGGGCTTTTAATATTAATAATACAGGATTATGAAATCAATAATTAGAACAATATATACAACAATTATTATTGGAATGCTTTCTATGGCCGTTTCCTGTGAGGATTTGTTTTTTGGAGACAAATTCTTACAAAAACCACCCAGCACGGATGTAACCATAGATACAATATTTTCAACATCGGAATATGCGCGTCGAATTTTATGGAAAAGCTATCAAAGCCTTCCGTATGGAATAGAAACATCTGGATATTCGACCCAGATGTGGTTAGGAACTTTAGAGGGGTTAACTGATTTGAACTATGATAATGTTGGTTACTCGGGACTGACAAAGATTTATTATCCAGGAAATTATAATGCTGCACTAGAGGATAGCCCCAGAAGTGCATATATGGCAACAAAAATGCGTTTCAATAATAATGAGTCAGGTATATGGACTGGTATCCGACATGCTTGGTTAATGGTCGAAAATGTGGACAAAGTTCCAGATATGAGTACTAGTGAGAAGTCGAGACTGAAAGCAGAAGCTAAAATGGTAATAGCTGTATACTATTCTCACATGCTTCGTCATTATGGAGCATTGCCTATCGTCGACCATGCTATTGATTCGGAGGATATTAATCTGCCTAAACGAGCAACATTACAGGAGACTATAGATTTTATTGTTGGTCTATTAAATGACGCGATTGGCAACTCTGATTTCCCGTGGCGTATATCAGATGAAGAACTTAGCAATTGGGATGGACGAATGACAAAAGCAGGAGCGATGGGGTTGAAAGCTCGTGTGCTACTCTTTGCTGCTAGTCCTTTATTTAACTCGGATACCCCTTATTACGAAGGTGAGGCTTCAACAAAGTTGATGACATGGTTTGGGTATTATGATAATAATAGATGGAAGTTAGCTATTGACGCATGTGAAGATTTTTTTACTGCTTTAAATTCAAATGGATATCATAAATTGGTACAGGCTGGAGATGATGGTACAACTAGTGTAGGTGAGGCATTTACTCATGCTTATTATGACAGAGGTACAACAGAGACTTTAATTTCTGTGAGAAGAAATATTTATACACAGAGTAATAATTCTATAATGAGTAACTCTATTCGTTGGGGAGGATATTGTCCAACAAAAGAATATTTTGATATGTTCCAGATGGCAAATGGTACCGATTTTGATTGGAACAATCCGGAGCATGCGAAGAACCCGTTTATCAATAGAGATCCGAGATTGTTTGAAACTTTTATTCTCGATGGACAGCCATATAATGGTACGATAGCCAGCCTTACAGAAGAATTGTCTACTGATAAAGAAAACTATCCGAAAGGTAGCCATTGGGCAGTAGGTAACTTACATACACTGAGTCTTGTTACAGGATTGACAGTAAGAAAGTGGGGATTGGATCGTAATGCTGCATGGTCGAGTCGTCCGATTCAATGGCCATTCCTACGTATCGCAGAAATTTACTATACTTATGCAGAGGCTTTAAATGAATATTATGGTTCTCCTACCAGTGAAGCATATGCAGCCGTTAATGCTGTTCGGGGACGTGTTGGTCTGTCAGGTTTAAAAGGATTGAACCAAAAGCAATTTAGAGAGGCTATATTACGTGAGCGCGCTTGTGAATTTGGTTATGAAGAAGTTCGTTTCTTCGACCTGATTCGCTGGAGGCAATACAGTGTATTTGAAAAACCTTTACATGGGTTACATGTCTATAAGAATAAGAATACTAAAGAATATAAGTTTGAAGTATTTCCATTGACAAAATATTCTCGTGTATGGTGGACTGGTGGTTTCGAAGCTAGATGGTGTTTAAGTGCATTCCCATCCAAAGAAGTAAATAAGGGATATGGTCTAATACAAAATCCTGGTTGGGAGTAGTTAATATGTTAATCGAAAAAAAAATACTTATGAACAAAAGTATCAAGATATTAATAGTTTTCGTGTTGTCGATGCCGGTCTTCGCCGTTGCACAACAAGACAGTGCTTCTGTACAGAAAAAGAAAATGTTGATAGAGTATGGACGAAACATTTCTTATGATCTGAAAGAATCCACTACAGCAACAGCTATCGTCACAGAAGAAGGGCTTTCTCATAAAAGAAGTATCAATAGTTCTAATATTCTTTATGGGTTAATTCCTGGGCTACAGGTGCAGCGAAATGGAGGCAACGCATGGAATGATGCCGCTACACTAAATATACGAGGTTGGAGTACTTCTAGTTCTAAATCTCCATTAATATTAATTGACGGATTTGAGCGCTCTCTTAATGAAATAAGTGCTGATGAGATAGAATCAATATCACTTCTAAAAGATGCATCAGCTGCTATATATGGTATCAGAGGGGGCAATGGTGTAATATTGGTGAAGACAAAGAGGGGAACTGTTAGTAAACCTCAAATAAATGTTTCCTATTCTTTCAATATGGATACTCCTATACGTCTGCCGGAATTTGTCGATGGATATACTTATGCTAAAGCCCTGAATGAGTCATTGATAAATGATGGACATTCTGCTCGTTATAATGATAATGAGCTAAATGCTTTTAAAGATCAGAGTCATCCAGATGCTTATCCGAATGTTAATTGGTGGAATGAAGCTTTGCGGAATCATAGTTATGGCAATAATTTAACTTTCTCTGCACAAGGAGGTGGACAATATGTACGTTACTATACCCAATTAAACTATCTAAATGACAGTGGTATCCTGAAACCTACTTCAGATAATGATGGTTATTCAACTCAGTTCAAATATTCGAAATTAAATATTCGTACCAATCTCGATGTAATAATATATCCTACAACGAATGTACAACTTAATTTATATGGAAATTTTTCTGAACATAATCGTCCGGGAACTACTATACCTAATATATTTTCGGCATTGTATCAGGTACCTTCCGGAGTTTTTCCTATCAAAACGGAGAGAGATGTGTGGGGAGGATCGACTGTTTATTCTAACAATCCAATAGCGTCTATTTCTGGTACAGGTTATGCTCGTTCACAAATTCGGACTATGTATGCTGATATGAAATTGAAACAAGATTTGAGTAGTATTCTCGAAGGGCTCTCTGTTGGATTCGATATCGGCTTAGATAATACTGCTTCGTATTGGGATAATAACACTAAAAAATTCGGTTATGAATTTTCTGTAATGGATTGGACTAATGATAAGATGATTTATACTGTATTACGAAATGAAGGTTCGCTGGCATATACAAAAAGCGTGGGAACTAATACCAATCAATTCAATTTTAATGCATATGCCAATTACGAAAAGGGCTGGGATAAACATAACTTAAATGCAACTGTATTTTACAGTATGGATAAGAAGAGCGTTAAAGGTCAAAACAACTCAAGGGCCTTTATGGATATTGTTGGACAAGCTCATTATTCTTACGATCGTCGTTATATTCTTGATTTCTCCTTGTCTGGGTCAGCATCCAGTATTCTGGATCCGGATAAACGATGGGGTATTTTCCCGTCTGTAGGTGCTGCATGGGTATTGTCTGAAGAAGGCTTTTTGAAAAATGATTGGTTAAATTTATTAAAGTTTCGTGCATCATACGGAATTGCAGGTCGGGCAGATTATGCTGTAGATTTGTATTTAGATAAATATGGTACAGGTGGAGGTTATTATTTTGGAAACAACCCAACCAGTATAAATGGAATGACAATAACTCAGCTTGGCATTAATGACTTGACTTATGAAAAGTCACATAAGTTTAATGCTGGACTTGATGTTACGTTATTCAATAAGCTGTCTGCAACATTAGACGGATTCCATGATCATCGTACAGATATTCTGATAAGTGGAGAAAATGCTGTATCTTCTATATTTGGTATGACATCACCTTATGTCAATAATGGTGTAGTCAATAGTTATGGTGCTGAAACTAGTTTGCGTTGGACCGACTATATAGAAAACTTTAAGTATCAGATTGGAGGAATGTTTACATTTAACAGGAATGAAATTGTAAATATGAATGAAGAATATCGTCCACATGATTATCTCAAGCGTACAGGTAAAAGACTAGGACAATTTTTTGGTTATGAAGTAATAGGCACATTTCAAGATCAGAATGAAATTGATAACAGTCCTAAGCAGAATTTATCTACAGTTCGTCCGGGTGACTTAAAATACAAAGATCAGAATAATGATGGAGTGATAGATGCATATGACCAAGTGGCATTAGGATATAGTACGATGCCCGAAATATATTACTCTTTTGACCTGAATCTGGAGTATAAAGGTATAGGTTTGTATGCTTTGTTTCAAGGAACAGGAAATCAGAGTAGACTGTTGAATACATCTAGTGTATATTGGCCTATGTATAGTAACAGAACAATATCTAAAGAATATTACAACAATCGTTGGACGCCGGAAACTCCTGATGCTAAATATCCTAGATTGACATCTGATGGTTCTGCTAATAATTATACGACTAACTCATTATGGGTAGCTGATGCTTCTTACCTGAAACTACGAACTCTGGAACTCTATTATAATTTACCTTCAAGTATATTGAAAAAGAAAAGTTTTATAAAAGGAGCCAAGTTCTATGTTCGAGCACATGATATTTTATGTTTTGATAATATAAAAACAGTAGATCCGGAAAGTGTTGGAGTGGATCACTCTACGATGAGTCAGTGTGTTTTCGGTATTAATATGTCTTTTTAAAATAAATGAATATGGCATTTCTAAAAATAAAAAAAAGCGTTTTGTTGCTTACAGCCACAACCCTTTTGTTCGCCGCCTGTGATTTTATGGATATCAGCGAAGCTGATTATTATACAAAAGAGCAGATAATAAATAATATGGATCGGGTAAAGCAATTGACGACACAAGTCTATAGCTATTTACCTCAGGATTTTAATAATACATCTAGTGCTATGCAAGATGGAGCTACAGATGATGCGATACATGTATACGACACAAATATTCAGAGATTTGTTAATGGGACATGGTCGGCAAATTATACAGTAGATGATCAGTTTAGTAAATACTACCAAGCTGTTCATGATGCTAACTTCTACTTAGATAATTGTGTCGGACTGACTTTTGATGAATGGAAAAATTCAGATGGATTTGAGGATAACTTTAAAAATTATTTGAATTATGAATATGAAGTACGTTTTTTACGTGCATTTTTCTATTTCGAATTAGTAAAGAGATATCAGAATATACCTCTGATAACTAAAACTATTACACAAAATGAAGCAAATATAGCTCAGCCATCCGATGCTGCCACAATATTGAATTTCATTATAACTGAATGTACAGCTGTGGCCAATGTTTTACCTAATCTGGCGAGTGACATGCCTGGAGGTAATGGTAACTTGCAACGTGCAACAAAAGGTGCTGCATTAGCATTAAAATCCCGAGCTGCTTTATATTTGGCAAGTCCGTTGTTTTCAACAAACGATAGCCAAAAATGGAAAGATGCGGCTCAGGCTGCATACGACATTATTAGTAATGCAAGCACGTTCGGGTATACTTTAGATAAATACTCAACCTTGTTTGGAGCTACTAACAACCAGAGTAAAGAAGTTATTCTATGCCGTCCAACAAGTCAGAGTACATCTTTCGAGGCTTCAAATTTCCCTATGGGAGTAGCAGGAGGGAAGACTTCTACTTGTCCTACCGAAAATCTGGTAAGTGCCTATGAAATGACTAATGGAACTACATTTGACTGGAATAATTCAACTCAGGCTGCCAGCCCTTATACCGGTCGCGACCCACGTCTGGGTATGACTATCGTTTACAATGGAATGGTTTGGCCTAAGGCCGCTGTAGAAATATTTGAAGGAGGCAAGAACGGACTTCCAATAACAAATGCTACAACTACCGGATATTATTTGAGAAAATATGTGAATAATAGTATCACATTCGAACCGGGGCAAACAACAACATCGCAACATCATAACTGGATACTATTCCGTTATGCGGAGATATTGCTAAATTATGCAGAAGCGATGGTTAATGCATACGGTGATCCTGATTATAAAGGAAGTTACAGTCTGAGTGCACGAGATGCAGTGAATCGGGTACGTAGTCGTTCCGACGTGAATATGCCTAATATTCCTGCCGGCCTCGGTAAAACTGATTTCTTAAAACGTCTGAGAAATGAGCGCAGAGTTGAATTTGCTTTCGAAGGACAGCGTTTCTGGGATCTTCGTCGCTGGAAAGATTTGGCTGAAATGAAAAATATCTATAAAGTAAGAGTAGTGAAGCAAGGTGATGGAACGATAAAGTATACTAAAGAATTACTTGCTACATATAGTATATCTGATAAGATGAATTTCTATCCGATAGCTAACAGCGAGCTTTATAAAAATAAGAATCTGGTACAGAATTCTGGATGGGAATAGGATCGAAGTTTCTTCGATAACTCTTAATAGAATCTTATTTAGATTTATGAAGTAATAAATATCAAGATTGTTTGGGAAAACTCTGTTGAGGCAGAGTGAAAAAGAGAAGATTGTATTTGCCTAAGTTGCAAATACAATCTTTCTTTTTTCTTGCTCTAAAGAGCAACCTAATTCTTTAACCCAAATTACGCATTAGAAAAAATATTTTTTCCTAATGCGTAATTTGGGATTAAGTTATATAGTAGACGTAAATATGCCGCTATTGAAGCCTTGTCTCTGGGTTCCTTATGGGAAGAATCCGTCGTTATTTTATACCTTCGCCAAACTTTACTTCTCAAGCCCATTTCTTTCATGTGTTTTGCCACTGTCCTGCGGGAGACGCTTGTCCCTGTTGCCCGCAATTCTTCGGTGATGCGTGGACTACCATAACGCCCCTTAGCCAGATCATAGGCATCCTTTATATCCTGTTGTATTTTCCTGCGGCATTCCCGGCGCCTACCTGCCGGATTCTTTTTCCATTTATAGTAACTGCTGCGAGAAATGGTAAACACCCTGCACATCATTTCAACTGTATATTCCATCTCATGATTTTTGATAAACTCATAGATTACAGTTCGCTCTTGGAAATGATGCCTAAAGCCTTTTTTAGTATCTCATTTTCTTTCTCTAAACGCTCAAGGTCTTTACGTAACTGCACGTCTGTTTTTGCCTGTTCTGTAACTACAGTATTGCCTTTGCCGGGAAAACTTTCGTTACCCTTCTTTCTGAAATCACTGCGCCAGCTATATAATAATTTAGTGGTTACTCCTAACTCGCGAGCCAAAGCACGGATGTCGTCTCGCTGCAGGCTTAGCCGTACTGCATTTTCTTTAAAATCACGGTCGTAAATCTTTCTTGGTTTCATGCGATAAAGTTATTTGTTTTTTCTCTTTTTATCGCTTTTCATTTTGTAGCTGCTAAGGTAGCATATCCAAGTTTGCATATCCAATCTTAGGGTTGCGTATAAAAAACGGACATTATGAACCACCAGGGATTCCCTACTGTTAGAAATTATATCTTACTGGCTTTTTCCCTGCCATTCTACCTTTTCGGTTGATTAAATGTATGTTCTATAGCCGGATACAAAGCAGGCGCCTCCTGTTTATAAAAATATCTATATTGATAAACACAATATTTATTTAATAATCAGAGCGTTTTTTTGTAAATTTGCCAATCCGGAGGATAGGATCTTCATAATATGGATGCGGATACAGGTTTGTAAAGGTACTCCAACCTGTCACCGGTTTGGAGGTGAATTTGAAGGCACAGGCCATTATTAAATCAACCTATGACAAAAAAGAATTTAATTCAGGTATTTGAGAATAAAAGAGTCCGTACCGTTTGGGACGAAGAACAGGAAAAATGGTATTTTTCTATTGTGGATGTTATTGCCGTTTTGACAGATAGTGTTGATCCTACAGCTTACTGGCGTAAGTTAAAACAGCGGTTGAAAGCAGAAGGAAATGAAACCGTGACGAATTGTCACGGTTTGAAAATGCAGGCGGCGGATGGAAAAATGCGCATGACTGATGTTGCAGATACAGGGCAGTTGTTCCGCCTGATACAATCTATTCCGTCACCGAAGGCCGAGCCTTTTAAGCTATGGATGGCGCAGGTAGCAAAAGAACGTCTTGACCAGATACAGGATCCGGAACTATCTATCGACCAGGCAATGATGGACTATAAGCGTCTGGGATATTCCGATAACTGGATCAATCAACGTTTGAAATCCATAGAAGTACGTAAAGAACTCACCGATGAATGGAAACGCAGAGGCGTAGAGGAAGGAGTACAATTTGCTACCCTTACCGATATAATCACACAGGCATGGTCGGGAAAAACCACAAAGGAATATAAAAGACATAAAGGCCTGAAGAAAGAAAACCTCCGGGACAACATGACCAATACGGAACTGATCCTAAACATGCTTGCGGAAGCGTCCACAACGGATATATCCCAATCGAGAGACCCGAAAACTTTTGAAGATAATATAGAGGTAGCCAAACAAGGGGGCAAGGTTGCCCGCGTAGCCCGTGAGGAACTGGAGTCCCGTACGGGTCGTAAAGTTGTAAGTTCCAATAATGCGAAAAAAGCGCTTGATTCCGGAGAAAATGAGAAAGAAGCAGGTCCTGTAACCTGATCTTTTTCGACCATCATTACAAAGTTACCGGGTTTTCCATCTGATTAGTTTTTGTCCTCCGATTACAGGATAAAGCTAAAGTTACGATTAATAAGATACATATTCTTTCATATACAAGAGCTATGACCTGGCTACAGCTAACAATTACGTCCGTATCTTTTTCAAAACGGGAAGCGTGTGGCTTATCAAGTGTAGTCAGTAGCCATATTCTTTTGATTCTATTTTATTGCTTTATCAGTCTGTCAATAATTCTCTCCTTTACAATATGGTATGCTTCCTGTATATCGTAAGCCTCATCGGCATGTAGCAGATTATCCATATCTCCCATGAAATCGTAATCCCCCTAGTAAGTACATGTTGTAGTAGTTGTCACCAGGTTTTACCTTTGTGTAGAGTATCATAAAACCCTTAATCGATGGAACATATTTCTTACAGACCAGGAAGGGCGTTAAGCCAATCAGAAGGCTTCTCTATCATAGAAGCGTATTTCAAGAGCGGTATGAGCAGTTCCGCCTTTTACAAGCAGTTGGGCATGAGTGAAAAGACGTTTTACAAGTGGCGCAAGTACTATATGCAGGGCCATAGCATGGACAGGCAAGAACCGGCAGCAATGGTTTGCGGAGGTCGGCTGTTGCCTATACAGGTAGTCTCCGCAGGCATCCCTGATGATGCGGATATAGCCTGCCAGGCATCAACAGGCTATATTTATGAAGTAGAGTTAGCCAACGGCGTGTGTGTGCGTATGCAGGATGCGTCCCATGCAGAGCGCCTGCTTTGTATCTGTAACGGACTAAAATAAGACGGCCATGTTTAACCTGAATGATTCGATGCGTTATTACCTGTGTACCGGGGCGACGGATATGAGGCGGGGGATGTATTCTTTGAGCGGCCTTGTCCTGGATACGATGGGCCATGATATCAGGAACGGAAACGTGTATATTTTTATCAATCGGGATCGGCGCAACATCAAATTGCTTCATGCCGAAGACGGGGGTCTTGTGTTGTATCAAAAGCGGCTTGAGCAAGGCCGCTTCCGGCTTCCCGGGTACGATCCGCAGGCAAAGGCCTATTTTATGGAATGGCGTGACCTGGTATTGTTGGTTGAAGGTATCCGGGAAGATCCCTCCGCCCGGCTGAAACGGTTGAAAATGAGGTGAACCCCTTAATAAAAGAGGCTTAAAAAGTTGTAAGTATGCCCTGTTTTTCGTATCTTTCGTCTATGGAAGAAGTTGGAAAACAGGGTTTTGATATTCAGCTGGACGCAGCCTTCGTTGAGTCGGTTTTTGAAGAGAACCGGCAGCTACGCGCGCAAGTCGCCCGCCTGAATGCTAATCTGGCATGGTTTATACGCCGGATGTTCGGACGTAAAAGCGAGAAGCTGGCTTCCCTGGACCCCAACCAACTGGGCCTGGACTTCGAAGGCATCTGCCTGAAGTTGCCGGAACAACAAATCAACGAACCGGGCGCCTCTCCAATCGAAGAAATACCCGCACCACCCTCAAAGAAAAAATCTGTCAGGCCCCGCAGGGATGTTATGGATGGCCTGCCGGTGGTGGAAGTTATTATCGAGCCGGAAAACTTGGACACGAGCCGGTATATGCGTATCGGAGAGGAACATACAAGGACATTGGAATATGAACCCGGCAAACTCTATGTCAAGGACCGCATACGGCCCAAGTATGCCCTTAAGGATAAGATGGAGCTTCCACAGGAAAGCGAAAAGACAGTGGTTATAGCCCCATTGCCTCTTCTTCCACTTTACAAATGCATGTTCGGTCCGACACTGATAGCTGAACTGCTCTTGCAAAAATACAGTTACCATATACCCTTCCACCGCCAGTTACGCCAGTTGAAGGATCTGGGAGTCCTCCTCCCGGAAAGCACGGTGGGCGGATGCTTTTCACGCATATGTGAAGCCCTTGTCCCATTATATGACAGGATACGGGAACTGGTGCTGGCTTCCCCTTACATACAGGCTGACGAAACCGTCCTGCCTGTGGTCAGTAAAGACAGGCATAAAGCCGAAAAGGAGTATCTGTGGATAGCCCGGTGCGTATCCGACGGGATGCACTTCTTCCATTACCAGCAGGGGGACAGGACAAAAGATGTGGCCATATCGCTTTTTAAGGATGTCAGGGGTTACCTGCAAACAGACGGGCTGGGGAGTTATGAAACCCTGGATAACTATCCGGCAATAACACTTGTGGGATGCCTTGACCATTGCAGGAGAAAATTTGAGGCGGGGTTAAAGGAAAATAATAAGCTGGCCCAAGAGGCTCTGGCCCAGATACAGATGCTTTACAGGGTAGAGCGTAAGATCAGGGACGAAAACCAGGAGGCGGAAGCTGCCCGGATGACCAGGGAGCTCCTGTCGCGGCCTGTATGCGAAGCCTTTGAACAATGGATGGAGAAAAACTACCGCAAAGTCCTTCCCGCAAGTGAGTTGGGCAAAGCTATTGCGTACACTTACTCCCGCTGGCCCCGGATATGCCGTTATCTGGAAGACGGGAATCTAAAAATAGATAATAACCTCTGTGAAAATGCAGTCAGGCCCGTGGCTTGCGGACGAAATGCCTATCTGTTCTGCGGCAACCATAAGGCTGCCGGACATGCCGCAATCATATATACCCTGCTGGGATGCTGCAGGCAAGCCGATGTCAATCCGCGCCTGTGGCTCATAGACATTCTTGAAAAGCTACCCTATTACCTGCGGGATAAAAAAGACCTGGATGAACTGCTGCCCAAGAACTGGAGCAAAGAATAAAGAATGCACATACCCCCCAATAGGAAAGCCGGAGCTAAATCTCCGGCCTCTTTTTTTTGTATCACCTGTCTCTGACCGGCAAATTTTACTCCCGCAACATGTACTTACTAGGGGGCTTACAGTTAAAAGGCAGTTCTATTATGACCTGGCAACATGTCAATATGCACGGAAAATATGACTTCAACTTGAATTATGACAAATATTGTTTGATTTTAATAAAATTAATTCATTGAATATAAATTAGATATACGCTATATTAGCCCAGTGACCACATAGCTACGAAAACGGAAAACATCTCTATATGTATTTGTATATTAAGTATATAGAAATTGATAATTGATATAAAATTGTTATTATTCTCAAACATTTACTTCGGGATACTGTCTCCATTAATTACATCGGAATAATATATACTAAGAGACAAGACTTGTTTATCGGTTCTGCTTGGCTACGTCAATACCAATTATATTTTTTAATTTCAATCTTTGGGGTATTTATTCCCCATTGATAAGTATAGTTATATATCACCTCCGAATAATTAAGCGACTGTATAGCGGTTGTCATGAGTTTGTTCATAAAAATCAAATAATGTCTTTCCTGCATTTATATTATCGATATTAAATGCTGAATATTTCGTCGTTTCTATTTTAGCTTCTGAGTCAATTAAACTATCATCATAATAAAAGAGTCACTATAAACTCATCAGACCATTGTAAGATAACTTTATAATGGTCTGATGAGTTTAATCTTTTTATTCTATCTGGATATGGAAACTATTCCACACAAGGAATCAATTCGTAGCGACGAGGATAACATTGTAAATAAACCTTGAAATCATAATAACCCTCCGGTGCTAATAGCTTTATATTACTAGTTCCCGTTACAGTCCCCTTTTGAATACCATTCTCTACGACGTTATCAGCAGCACCCAGATTTCCTGCATTAGCCCAAATATTGCTTACGGCATTAGCCCGGAATTTGAATTCAAATTTGCTTGTTTGAAGTTCTCCTGTAGCATTTGTTTGAAATTCTGGCAAATAGATTCTTTTAGCTTCCCATACTTTTTCTTCTACATTATATGTCAAAACAGCACCTGTTCCTGTTTCATTTTCAGGATTCTGATTAGACATCGAATTTGCCCATTCAACATAGTTCATATTACGTTGGCCTGAAACAAAAAATTCCTTATAGAACTTATACAAGATAAACGTTTTTGATGTTTCTGTAATCTTAACTACCATTCTGTAAAAACCAGGACCGTTCAGAATTTCTTCATTATTCGGTCCCGGCACGAATGCCCCCGGTGCTATGATAGCCCCATTCGGCACAATATTAATAGTTGTGGCAGGGCTAAAGCCGTCAGGTAATCCCCATTCTGCTTCCGGTGCTATTTCTTCAATAAGTTTTATACCCTGATCTAGTTTAGGTAAATATACAAAACCTTCATATACCCCGTCCCATTTAGGCGAATATAGAACTTCTGCATTTTCTATACTGAAACCATTATAATCACCAATGACATAGAGCAAATCGGGGTCAGTTGAAAATGTCGTAGCATTAAATTCAGTATTTTTAGATATTAGAGGTTGGTAAGCTGTACTGATGGAAGCCTTGATACGCATTAGGAAATCAGTAGGACGGCGCTTGACCGCACCCGCAGCCAATAGAGCCGCGTTAAGATCTTTAACTTTTACTCCATACTTATTTAGATTTGTTGTTCCCAATGTAACATAGGTCAGATCATCTGCACTTGTATCTTCCTCTTTTACTGCAACCTGTACCTCATACGAAATGGTTGCATCATACCCAAAGTCAGCCGGAGTCCAGCGTAATGTATCCAACATTTCTTCGGCATTAGCCTTATCTAAGACAAATGTGTTATCAAAAACGGTTGTCCATGAACTTACAATGAATTTATCGGGAGTCAGGTGCACACTGTTATCATCTCCACATGAAGTCAGCCATAAAAGAGATGTTATATATAATATCGAAAATATTAGTTTTTTCATATTCAATCTGTTTAAAGAATATTAAGACTTACATTACTACTTATTATTGAGCGCTTCCATAGCCCGGATTCTGTACCAGGTTAGGGTTTACACCTATATCAGAAGCCGGAATAGGGAATAATTCCCGGTATTTAGGAACTGCTGATCCCGGGTATGTTCCATTTTTAAATTCCCAGCTATAGTCGTTTCCAGCATATTTATCAAACCGGATCAAATCTGTGCGGCGAAAAGCTTCCCAATGTAATTCGCGGGAACGTTCCGAAAATATATAATCCAAATTGAAAGAAGTAAGCTCATCCGCGTTTATTTTAGCCCGGTTTCTAAGTTCGTTCAATTTCTCGAGGGCAAGTGCATCTGTACTACTTCCTCCTGATTTCCGAACTATAGCTTCAGCGTAGTTTAGGTAAGCTTCAGCCAGACGCATCAATGGATAATTAAGGCTTGGATATTCAGTCAGGGAAATAATACTACCATTCTCATCTACATAGGCAGGCGGAATGCCTTCACGGGTTAAATTTGTCCATTTGTATGATGGCCAACCATAGATAAATGTGCTGGAACCTGCATTTTTAGACATCGGTAGATGACAGGTGCGGGTAAAGAATATAGCGCGATTATCCAGTTCGTTCACTTTCTTGCCTAATGTACCATTATCATCATCGATAACCTCATCTGTATTTTCCAACAACTTATCGATCTCAGGATAGAAGTGACGGACAAAGGTCAATGTCGCGCGCGATCCCTTAAAACTTTTAGATGAGCCACTGGTTACTGTGAAATTCGGATCGTTAGGCCCTCTTGATCCGGCTACTAAAAACTGTGTAGCATATGATTGTGTCCATCGTCCATCAAAATTGATCGTGAAAATCATTTCTTTACGGGCATCTGTATTTTCACCGTTATCGGCCATGAATAGTTCAGCATAATTAGGGCATAAATCATATCCGGCATTTATTACATTTTTTGCGTATTTAATACATTCGTCATATTTTGACGTTTGTATATATACTTCTGCATTGAGGTAAAGGCGGGATAGCAACATCCACACAGCAGTTTTATCCGCCCGTCCATATTCATTCTGACGTGGAGCAACCATACTAGGATCACTTTCAAGACTGATAAGTTCACTTTCTATGTAGTTAAACAAATCAGATCGGGAAATCTGAGGAGGAAGATACGTACCAATTGGGTCTTCTTCTGTAACAAAAGGTACATTTCCGAACATATCCATCGCATAATAATACATCATAGCCCTGAGAAAACGGGTTTCGGCTCTGTACGATTGTATTTTAGACCTCAGATCAGAATCGACTCCCCTATCATTGAGCTTATCATCTGCGGTCTGTTTCAAATAATCGTTGCACATTGTAATGGTAAACAATAACCGGTAGTACAAGCCGGAAATAATTGGATTGTTTAAAGTTCCATAAGTATTATAAGAGAGTTCCGGGCAACCCGGGTCTGATTGTGTAAAAGTAACCTCATCGGTGGTAAACTCCTGCATATACCAGAATGTGCGTAAGAAGGGAGATGTTCCTGCATCTACATCTGCAATTTCGGCACTGGCCGGTCCGTTTTGTCCCGAAAGGCCTAATGCTGCATATAATTTAGCTAATCCCTGCATATAACTTTCGGGAGTGGAATACGCTTTATCCGAAGTATACAGATTAGGGTCGAGCGGGACTGTATCCAAATCGCCAAAACAGGATGGTAATGATAGTATTATTGATAAAAATATGATCGGTAATGTAAAATATTTTGGTTTCATAATATATTGTTTTAGAAGTTAAGACTTAATCCAAGAACATATATACGAGGCCGGGGCCATGCATTATTATCAATCCCACTGCTGATTTCAGGGTCGGAGCCACTGTATTTTGTTATTATGAATGGATTTTGGGCTGTCGCTGATACACGGCCAGATAATTTTGTTTTAAATAGATTTGAAAATGAATATCCCAAAGTTATATTATCTATTTTCAGAAAAGAAGCATTTTCCAGGAACAGGTCGCTCTTAGCCTGTGTGACAGTAATAGGCAATCGGAATTTTGATGTTTCTACTACAAATTCCGGTACATTACGCACTGTTTGTCCATTGCTGAATGTATAATCGGCAGAAGACCGGGCTGAGTTATAATCATTAAATATCCAATTGCCTATACTTCCATGAGCATTGAAGCCAAAATCCCATTTTTTATAATTGAATGCCATATTGAAGCCAAAGAATACATCCGGACGGGATTTATGTTTCATCACAAGATCCTTATCGTCAATAATTCCGTTTTTATCCTGGTCCACAACCGCATTTTGCACAGGGTATCCATATTCATCATACACCTGTTCATACACATAGAATGTATTTGGAGCATGTCCTACACTATGTATCTGAATATTATTTCCAGTACCCATACTTATACCCCCTGTAGGAACTCCGGCATAGTCGGGGTTGTAGATAGCTGTCAATTTAGTGATTTCAGATTTTATCCATGTTGCGTTAGCCGATATTTCCCATGAAAAATCTCTGCTGCTGATCGGTATTGCAGTAATATTAAATTCGAGACCTTTACTTTCCAAATTACCAATGTTAGCAGTCATTTTATTTGTAAAATTTGAACCTGCCGGTATCGGTATACTGTTTAACAGGTCATAGGTTTCCTTGTAAAAGGCATCGATGCTACCAGAAAGCCTGTTATTATAGAAACCCCAGTCAAGTCCGATATTCCATGTTTTGGTCGACTCCCATTTAATATTTTCATTGTATGCAGTTGGTTTCAGAAGTTGGTAGAAATTATCTCCGATCTGATATTGGGATGTCGATGTTATCGTTGATAAATCATATATCGGAATGTAAGGATAGTAATCTGTTCCTATATTTTGCTGTCCTGTAACTCCATAACTGGCTCTGAATTTCAAATTGCTTAATTTATCAAACTGTTTGAAAAAATCTTCATCATTCATTCTCCAGGCCAGAGCTACAGATGGGAATAATCCCCAGCGGTTATCTTTACTAAAGCGGGAAGTACCATCGTTACGTAATGTAAATGTCATCAAATACTTATCCATGAATGTGTAATTTAAACGTCCGAATAGAGAGATCAAATAATATTCTTTCGGATTGATACTTTCCGATATCAACGTTGATTCGTAACCTTCAACATCATTTGAATACGTCTTACTTTTATCATCCCTCTTGAAGTGCTGCCAGGAATATCCTCCCATAACATCTATTTTACTTTTAATTGGCTGGATATCTTTTACATAATTCAAATAGAAATCTATCAGGTAGTTTTCCCGTCTGGAATCCGAATCGGTATACCGGCCTTGTCCCGGAGGCAGAATAGCATCAGTGTACGAACTGTATGACCCCGGATAATTTCCGTTGTTACCATCATCGTAAGTATTATCAAAACCGACATTAAGGTTGGCATGCAATTCAGGCAAAAAATGGAGTGAATAATCAAGCTGAATATTACCTAAAGCCCTGAATACATCAGTGTGATCCCAACTACCGGAAAGACGTGAAACAGGATTTTCCGAACCATTACGGTTGATTGAACCATCAGGATTGAGCCATTGGAAATATCCGCCATATTTTTCATTACCAATAGAGCCATCCGAATTATAAGCAAATATAGGTTTAGTTGGGTCGAAAGCTGCTGCTGAATTTATAACTCCATCCGAAACATACTTATTTTTATTTTCCATTGCCTTGAAATTCACATTCAGACTTAAATGTTTATCAAAGAACTTCGGAGTAAAGTTAATTGCTTGTGTAAACCGTTGAAATTTAGATCTCTTCAACGTTCCATTTTGTTCTGTGTATCCAACAGATAATCTGAAAGGATACTTCTCGCCACCACCTGATACACTTACATTCTGATCTGTTGACAATCCCGTTCTGAATATTTGATCCTGCCAATCTGTATTATAATATCCTATGGTACCATCCGGATAAGTATAGTTAATTGCTTTGTGAGCAGCAACTCCGGCAAGTGTATTTTCAGGATAATATTCATCCATATAAGCCCTAAATTCATCAGGGCTCAATACCGGCACTTTCCCTGAGTTGACATTAGCGCTATATGTACTGGTATAATTTATTTTCAGTTTTTTAGAGCCGCCTTTCTTTGTAGTAATGATAATAACACCATTAGAAGCCCGTGAACCATAAATTGCTGTGGCTGAAGCATCTTTCAATACACTGAATGATTCAATATCTTCCGGATTGAGCGCCCCTAATACGTTGGACATACCTACACCGGCATCGTCGGAGGTCGTAATTCCGTCAATAACAATTAACGGCGAATTACTGGCCGAGAGTGATGAGCCGTTACGGATACGGATGGTTGTCCCCGATCCGGGTTGTCCACTACCTGGTACTATCAATAATCCCGGGACTTTACCTACAAGCATATCCTGAGGAGTAACAGTAACCCCTTTGTTCATATCGCTTGGTCTCAATGTAGACAAAGAGCCTGTCGCATCTTTTCTTGTTACTTGTCCATAGCCAATAACCACTATTTCTTCTAGTTGTTGATCATCTTCCTGCATTCTTACGTCTAGTATCCTATTGCTCCCAACATTTAATGTTTGAGGTATATATCCTACATAAGAAAATGTAAGCTGTCCGTTTACAGCTATATTTACGGAATATTTTCCATCAACATCCGTTACTGTAGCATTTTTTCCATCCACCTCTTTTATATATGCCCCGATAAGTGGTTCCCCATTACTATCTAAAACCATACCACTTACAGTATGTCTGGTCGATGTTTGTCCTGATATAGCTGTCGGCAAACATAATAGAATGCAGAATAGACTATAAATAATAATTAATTTAGAATTTTCCATAGATTATGATCTTGTATTAAATAATTAATAATCATACCTTACTTTCGTTTGTGAGAGTTTTTCATTACAGTTACAAATAATTTTCACGTCGTTTTTCATATTAGATTAAGTTTTGAGGAATTAGATTTCGCTTGTTTTTGATTTTAATTATATGTTTCTAATATCGATATTCAGTTTTCCCGGTTTATTATCTGCCGGAAGAGTTATTTCCAGCATCCCCGGATAATAAGATTGTACTTTTAATGGTTTTCCTTTAAATTTTACACTATACTCATAATCCGGATTCATAATGACAATCATTATCCGTTCACAAGGTTTAGTAGAATCATCAAAAGAGAGATTAGCTTCATAACTGGTAAACTCTCTATTGAATTCATCTTTATTAATCCAAATCTCGAATCCTGTTGAAACTTTTCCAACTTTATAATATGCAGCATACCAATTGAGTAAAGGTGATGAAAGCCCTTACCTAAAACAGGCCCATTTAGAGATAGTGAAGTTCGTTCTTCGTTTCTGTTCCAACCATCATATACTAAGGCATACTGATGTGTTTTGTTAGTTGGTTCGTTAACAGAGTAATCAATGGCATTGTACCATTTTAGGTGCTCTGCATTTTGTGCTTCGACTACGGGCTCTTGTTCTGGGTAATCAATATAAGCGATATTATTCAAAACAAGGTTCTGGTTTATCCCGGTATTGTTTACACAATGCATTTCAACTAATGTTCGGGAATCATCCAATATATGATAAGTTACATCGACATATACTTTATCTTTCCATTCCAATTCATAGCGATAAGTTATGCGATTCATTTGTGGATTGATTTTCCATGGATAATAGGAAGACTCGAAAAGAACATGCGGAACCAACTGTCGGTTTCTGTAATATCCCGGCATTACTGAAAAATCGAAGCGCATCCCTCTCCTTATATCCGGGATATGTGATATTCCAGCATAGCGTTTCGAATAAGGTCCCCAAGAATGTAGTGACAGGATGTCATGGTTATTATCAGAATTGGAGCTCATTCTCTCCTGACCGATAGTCGATAACACGGATATATATAATAATATAATGAGATATAATCTTTTCATCGCTACATTCATCGTTTATATTACATAATTTAAAGCACCTTCAAGCTGACTAATTCTTTCGCTTCCGGTTTTTCCGGTAGTTTCTTTCCGTTTATTTTCACATTTCTGAATATTATTTCCTGTCCGTTTTCGAAGCAGTATGGAATCGGAACTTTATCTATTGTAACATTTTTCAACTCTATATTTCTTATCGGGCGTTCCTTAAATCCGGCCATATATATTCCACATTCTTCTGTGTATTTACAGGTTACATTTTCGATATGGAAATTCTTGAACAAAGTAGGATTGAAGCCAGAGCGTTCTCCCTTATAATTAGGTTCAAAACGAATTAACGCCGTCCGGACTGAATCGGCTTGTACATTTCTCACATATACATTTTCTATATAAGCCCCCCTGTCGAGATTGGATTTGAAATATATTGCATTCGATGATTTAGGGATCGTTATATTTTCGATGAATATATTGCGTACTCCCCCAGCTATTTCACTACCAATACATACCCCATTAATCTTTGAATAAAAAGAACAGTTGCGGATAACAACATTTTCGGTAGGTTGTCCTATGCGCCAAGCATCATTGTCTCGTCCTGATTTGATGGCGATGGCATCATCCCCGGTAATGAATGTGCAATCTTCAATAAGCACGTTACGGCATGATTCAGGATCACATCCATCATTATTGTAATTATAACTATCCACTGTCACTCCGCGCACGATAACATTGTTACAGAATATAGGGTGAATTACCCAAAACGGAGAATCTTTAATAGTTATACCTTCAATTCGCACGTTGGCACAACCATAAGGCTCTATAAATCCGGGACGAAGTTTGAATCCCTTACCAAAGATCCTGCGGTAAACCGGAATGTTATCCCTACCCATCTTCCGAAGCATTTCCTGTTCTATTTTCTGCTTATGGTTCCATGGAGAGAACTTCTTAGAGCCATTCCCGTTAATTATTCCTTTACCTGTAAGAGCAATGTTTTGCACATGATAAGCATATACAAGAGGGGAGTAGTTGAACAATTCGGTACCTTCCCAACGTGTAATCACAGCAGGCAGATAATCATTCTCATCGATGCTGAAATTGAGAACAGCCCCCTCTTCCAAGTGAACATTCACATTACTCTTAAAAACCAAAGCCCCGTTCATATAATATTTTCCGGCAGGCACTATTATTTTGCCTCCTCCGTTATCGCTGCATAATGTCACAGCCTTATCAAAAGCCTCTTTGCATGGTGTTTTATCATCGCCAACGGCACCGAAATCTGTGATTACATATTCCTTGTCGGGAAATGTCACAGGATCGAGTCCCGCAACGATTTCATCAGCTTTATCCCATGGGGATTGTGCATATGTAAATACAGATACTGCGATAAAAGCGAGTAAGAAAAATAAGGTTCGTTTCATTATCATTTACCCTTTAAAATATTCACACTTTGTTTAATTGTCTTCTCAAGATCTAATTCTACTCTGTCTAATTCTACTCCTATATAACCGTTATATCCTGTTTTTTGTATTTCGCTTACTAATTTGCCGTAATCGAATTTGTCTTCCTTTTTCAAAATATTCCTTTTCGGGTAAGCTGCTATATGATAGTGAGAGATATAAGGGTGATATTTCTTTATATCATCGAATACATCACGTCCCATATCCTGCATATGCCATACATCATATAATAACTTGAAGTTTGGAGAGTTCATCCTTTTACACAAAGCCACAGCCCATTCCATATTATCGCATTGATAGTATTTGAAGCGTTGTTTAGTGAAAATCTCATCAGTATCCTGACTGCTGAGTAGTTCCATTGACATAATAATTCCGTTTTTTTCAGCAACTTCAAGTATTGGTTTTAATCCCTGTATACATACTTCCAATGCCTCCTCTTCACTCAGATTGGCATTTATACCCGAATAACAAACTATTTGCTTAATCCCTTTTTCTTTCAGCTTCGGTAATAAATAAGTATATCTGTCTATTAATTCTTTATGCCATCTTTTATCACAGAATCCTCTTTCTATTCCCAGATCTGCTCCGTCAGCCATAGCTATTTTAAGTCCATTTTGTAATGTAAGGTTCCATTTAAGAGTATCGACCATTTCCAATGCTTTGGCATGGGCACTTTTTGCCATCTGACAAAGTAGTTCAGTCTGAGAGCGAAAACTCCATTTTACCAATGAAACTTTTATCTTGTTTTGCCCTGATACATTTATCAGAGAACAGGCGAACAGAATACTGATGATGATAAGTTTGTTTTTCATAATGTTGTACCGTTATTCGTTAAAAAGTAGGTTGCCGGCTGACCTTACTATACTTTTGGTGTCTTCATCACATAACTGTCTAAGTTTACTAAAATCATTCCCTATAAATTTTATATCAGAAGAGTTTCCGTCATTTTTAAGGAATAAAGGCAGTATGCAATTAGAAGTGAACCGGCTAACCAAAAGATTATTTACCTGTCGCACTCTGATGTAAGCCGATTCGCTTTCGTGCAAGATTGTATTTGTCCCGTCTATAACAATATTGTTACAATCATCAAGGCAAATTGCATGCCTGTCATCTTTAGTGTTTAAGTTGAATTGTATATTATTGAATGTGATGTTGTTGGCATGTCTTACATAAAAACCGTAAGCAGGCAGGTCGGCTCCGAATATTTTATTTTCGGGATAACTCTTGTTTTTCTCCGGAATTTCACGTGTAGTGTGCTCTTTCCTACCTCTTCCGGGACAATTGAGTATGATATTGCTCAACTTTATATTTTCTGCATAATGTCCGGGGATTCCTGTAATAGAGCAGGTCATCAGGCTATTTGCGGTAGCCGTCACGTTACTGATTATGATATCTTTCATTATTCCTACCGGAGGATTCCTGCGCTCTGCATAGCGAATAAAAATTGGGGTAAGAGTATTATACATTGTAATGTTATTGATAACTACCTGTTCGAATATACCACCATCCACTAGTTCTAACGCTATACCAGAATTATTGACATAATTATCAGTTACACCGGGTATTGTATATTTTCTATAATCGAAATAATCATTTTGCGAAGGACGTTTTATTATACAATTGGCGATAGCAATATTCTTAAATCCACCAGCCGATACAGTTCCAAACTTTATTGCATTGCAATTGCTGGATACAATACAATTGGTGATAGCAATATTCTCACAAGGACGTCCTATGATGTGGCTTTTTATGCATATAGCATCGTCTACACAATCGATGATACAATCAGAAACCGTAATATTACGTCCATCTAAATCAATGCCGTCATTATTAAAATAAGTGGGTGACTTAATAGTTATTCCATGTATTTGCACATGCTCACAATCGTGAATCCTTAATGTCCAGAAAGAAGCATTCAAGAAACTGACATCGTGTATCTTCACTTCTGTACATTCTTCAAAATTGACAACATATATCCGGTTAGGTGAATTGGGGCCTTCATGAAAAACCGGATGCCCTCCGTTTGCATCTATTGTCCCTGTTCCCATGATGCCTATGCGATGAGCTTTTTCGGCATGAATCAGCCCTTTTCTGTGTTCTACAAGTCGAGGATAATCATTCAGGTTTGGACTACCTTTTATAGTTGCTCCTCTTTCGAGATAAAGCATCACGTTATCTTTCAGAAATAATGTACCGCTAATGTATAGCCCTGTGGGGATATATACTGTGCCACCACCATTATTATGGCATATATCTATTGCATTTTGAATGAAGGCTGTATTCAGAAAGGCTGTATCTGATTTTGCTCCATAATCTGTAATATTATATATACAACCAGAGCAATATATATTCTCTATAAAAATAAATAGCAGGGTTAATATCAGAAACTTTTTCATAGTGGCTAGATTTGGTTAATATGGGCTATACCATCATTAGCAAAGATAGATTTGTCGCCACTAAGACAGTTGAAACTATGTTACACGAATCGATACAAATGATACAAAAAGACTGTATCATAGTAAAAAATCAACTCCGAAATAAGTTATTTCTGTTGTTTGTAATCGGACGGTGATTGCCCGTAATTTTGCTTAAAGCAGCGTGTGAAATATGATAAATTATTGAAACCGACCTGGTAACATACTTCTGATACAGATACTCCTCCCTGCCGGAGTAGTTCAGCAGCGACTTTCAACCTCACATTTAATATAAACTGGCTGGGTGACAGACTGGTCAGATATTTCAGTTTACGGTACAGATGTACACGGCTTACTCCTATTTCTTTGCCGAAGTCTTCAATTGTGAGCTCAGAATCGGAGAGATGATTACGCAGGTAATCATAACATTTTTGCAGAAATTGGTCATCATAATCGGTAACTTCCACATTCATCTCTTTCGGACTAATGCGTTTCTGGAATGATTGCCGCAATCTATCGTTATTCTCTAATAAATTTTGTATCCGTGCCAAGAGGATATCATATTTGAACGGCTTGGGTATATATTCATTTGCTCCGGAATAAAATCCTTCCTTAATATGCTCATCTGATGTTTGTGCTGTGAGCAGTATCACTGGGATATGATTTATCTCTATCGTACTTTTTATCGTCCTGCACAGTTCTTTTCCATCCATCACGGGCATCATAACGTCGCTGATAACCAGGTCGATTTCTTTTTTGTGAATAATATCCAATGCTTCTTTGCCATTGGAACAGTCAAATACATTATATTCTGTAAGCAGTTTTCCCTTTAAGTATGTCCTGATCTCTTCATTGTCTTCCACCAGAAGTAGAGTCCTTAGCTCTTTATTTTTTCCTGAAAAGATAAGGGGTGGTCTGGATTTTTGAATAACCCCGGGACTATTTGAAATTATCTGGTATTCATTTTCCATTGAATCGTTCAGTTCTTCTTTCAGGTGATCTTTACCAATTGGAATAAGAAATTTGAAAACAATACCTTTGCCTTCCACATTTTCAACCCAGATATCACTATGATGAAGCCGCATAATCATTCTATTCAAGCTAAGGCCGATCCCCGTTCCCTGGATATTACTGGTATTTTTCAACCGGTAAAATGGCTCGAATAGTTTTTCCAGTTTACTCTCGGGAATATTATCTCCTTCGTTGAAAATACTGATAAGAACAGCTTTTTCTACCAGACCATCCACTCTTTCCCGATACGTATTTCCACTAAGGCTTATGACTTCTACATTCAATTCTATAATACTTTCTTCATAAGAATACTTGAATGCGTTCATCAGTACATTGTAGAACACTTTTTCGAGTAATTGCGGGTTATACCACAAAATAAGGTTTTCTTTCGGCAGGTTTACTTTCAATGGATGATTCTTTATTTCTGAAAGTTCTTTAAAAATGAGAACAATATCTTCTATAAACGAAATCAGGGATTGTTCCGATGCCTGCAATTCCATCCTACCCTCATCGTGTTTACGGAAATCCATTAACTGATCAACAAGGGTGGATATTTTATCTACATTGTTTTCTATTCTAGCTAATGTGTTATTGCTTTGAGTTCCGGTCTTTTTTAATAAATCGCTTAATGAAACAGAAATTAAGGTGAGAGGAGTGCGTATCTCATGCGAAAAATTAGTGAACAGGTCTAACCGGAATTTGTGCATCTTCTCCAAATTCCGTTTCTCTACATTCTTCAATTTCAGATTATGTTCCAAATTAATTTTCACTTTTTGATAATAGAAAAATAAACCTAATATTCCTACAATTATTGCTGAATAAATCAAATATGCCCACCATGAAAACCAAGGAGCAGGTTTAATGACAATAGTCAACATATTTTCGGGCTCCGACCATATCTCACTATTGTTGCAGGCGCTTATTAAAAAACGATATTCCCCCGCAGTCAGGTTGTTATACGTTACTTGTCGTTGTGTATTTGTAGTGTTCCAATCATTATCAACACCCTCTAGTTTATAACGGTATTGGTTTTTTTCCGGATATATATAATTGAGGGCTGCAAAATGGAATGTAAGGTTTTGCTGATTGTATTTCAATTCAATAACACGATCCCGCAATACCTTTTTTCGGGTAAGTGTATCTACTGGCAGGTTGTGTATAAGAAAATCTGTAAGTACTACTTTGGGAGGAGTCTTGTTGACATGCATCAGATTCTGAGGGTTTATTTCAACCATGCCATTGCTTCCGCCAAAGTAAAGCAAGTTGTTTTCAGAAACCAATGACGACATAGATTTCACGTGCTGGATAGGAAAATTGTTCCTGATATCATACTTTATAAATCTGTTATTTGCCTCGTCATAATACGATATTTCGTTGAAGGAACTTATCCAGATACGCCCGTCATTATCTTCCAGAATGCTGCAAATATTATCGTTTATATCATTATTGCCATAGTTGAATAATTGTTTGATATTTCCGGAATAATCCATGCAAATCAGTCCCTGTCCGAAAGTACCTATCCAGATGCGGTTTTGGCTATCCTTAAAGATATAACTTATCGACAAATCTTGTCTACCGACAATAGGAATAGCGGTGAAGTCATCTTTCGATATGTCGTAACGGAAGAGCCCATTATTGCGGGTACCCACCCAAAGTTCATTATCTGATGCCTGGTGTATAAAATAAATATCTCTTACTTTATTATTTTCATCCGAAGGTAAATGGCAAGTGAAAGTTTCAGTCTTACCATCAAAAAGGCAAATACCACCCGGCGTGCCATTATATCCTATCCAGATACGCCCCTGATTGTCTCTAAAACCGTAATTTATCCTGTTTCCCTGTGTCCTGCCTTCATAAGAAGAAGTATTGTATTGCTTTATGACAGCCTTCTTTTTCAGGTCAAATAAGAAAATACCGTGCGAATCAGTTCCTATCCACAATATATTGTCGTTTATTAACAATGGTTTACATTCGGTCAATGAAATACCAGACTCATATATTTCGTAATATTGTTGTTTTTTATCTTTAATATTGTAAAACGTTATACCTTTATCAGAACTGCCGAGCCATAAACCATCCCCATCCTGAATAATAGGGCCAATAATACCGGTAGATTGATTTCTTTCTCTTCTTATAAAGATATGATTGAATTGATTTATGTATTCTGAATAAAAAAACAATCCCATATAATACGAACCGATCCATATTGTACCATTATTGTTTTTATAAGCATCTGTAAGCATCAGATCGTTGTTGTTTTCGCCCAAAACATTGATAGAGTAACCAGAACCCGTATTGATTAACTGGGTGCATGACAAATTGCATCATCATCAATAAAAGACTTATCTTTGTGTTTATTAACCTTTAAATCAATCGTCTAATGAATGATCAAAATCAAAAA
>Ga0153940_1000248_pt1 | contig 31800 bp, 21 predicted proteins | sample TSNJ024MetaG_FD_104736 | JGI IMG/M metagenome (GOLD analysis project Ga0153940, IMG submission 104736) | Attine ant fungus gardens microbial communities from New Jersey, USA - TSNJ024 MetaG | ecosystem: Host-associated > Fungi > Mycelium > Unclassified | place: USA: New Jersey, Brendan T. Byrne...
AACCTGAAGAAATACTCAATCTTATGTTAAAACTACCATATAAAAGAATAAATACATCCAATTACTTATTAATCGCGATTATACTCATCATCACAGGCTTTATATTCTTATTCAATTATTTATATCCTGCGGTTGAAGATGACTGGTATTATACATTCATATGGAAACCGACAGGAGCAGAATTGGCCGGGCGCAGAATAACCAGCCTTCATGATTTGTTCGAATCCCAGTATGCCCATTATATGCAATGGGGAGGACGAACAGTGGCTCATGTAATAGCTCAATCTTTATTGAGTATCGACATGATATGGCAGGATATACTCAATACATTAGCATATGTTTCCCTTATGTATATGATGTACAAGTACTCAAATATTGGGAAAAAGACAAATGTTTCAGCGTTTTTGCTCATTTGTACTATCTTCTGGCTTTTTCAGCCCATATTTGCTTCCACCATGTTCTGGATTACCGGCAGCGCAAATTATTTATGGTGTACACTGATCATTCTTTTGTTTGTCTATCCATATTATTCTTTATATATGAGGGGGGAGAGTAAAAGCAGTACGGCAAAATCTATAGGCCTGTTTCTGTTTGGCATTATAGCCGGATGGACTAACGAAAATATGGTAATTGCAGTGATTTTCTTTATTGCAGTCCTGCTTTTATTAATGAGAAGACAACAAATAAGGATTCCCGTATGGGCTTATTTAGGATTGGCCGGATTTGTTATCGGTAGCTTATTCTTGCTCCTATCACCGGGAAATGCGGTTAGATATAGCAGAGAGTTAGTCGCCGAAGGCGTTTCCACTTCAATATTTTCTGTCGATAGCTTAGTTTCCCGTTTAGACCACATGTGGAATTTCTACCGGAAACTTTTGCTTGTATACTCTATTCCATCTATTGTCGCCATAGTCTATTATTATGCGAAAGGTAAGAGTGAACAAAAAAGTAAAATCGTCCCGATGCTCTTGCTTTTATTTGTATCGGCTCATATAGCCCTTGCAGCCATGATAGCCTCCCCTACGTTTCCCGAAAGAGCGATGTTTGGCCTTATATGTATTCTCATTGTCTTGCTGGGGTTGGCATTTGCTAATCTGAGTATGGGTAATAAATGGGTACGGGCTGTAAGTATTCTTCTTATTGTGGGATTGACGGTAGCATCCGGAGTTGAATATTACAAGAAGTATGTAGTTGTATGCAAAATACATCACGTTGTCAAAGAGCGTGAGGAGATCATGGAAAAAGGGAAAAAGCTGGGTATAAAAGACTTTGTATTTGACAATCAGTATGTTATTTCCCGAAGATATCATTTCCATGAATGTCCTAATGATCCGGAAGATGGTAAGGCAATAAGTTATTGTTATTACTACGGAATCAATTCAGCGATCGTAATAGATCGTTGGCAAAAAGACACCATAAGCCAAAAACATCTTGAACTTAAAGCCCGGCAGGATTCAATATTAAATGCAAATTGAAAATATTAAGATATAAAATATATCATTAAATTATATCCGTTTCTTAATTTCCTTTTTCTTATTTTTGTACAACCATTATCTTATCTAAAAAATGGAATTCAGGACAAAAATAGAGATACCCAAATCCGGATTGGCTATTTCTCATAAAAGCAGTATGTTAATGTTTGGCTCCTGCTTTATAGAGAATATTGGAAAATTGCTTATCGACAATAAATTCAATGTAAATCTCAATCCATTTGGCGTACTTTACAATCCCAGATCGATCAGTCAGGCTTTGAGGCTACTCATCGAAAAAAAGAAATTCACCGGAAACGATGTTTTCGAATACAAAGGACTTTATCATAGTTTTTACCATCATAGTGTATTCTCCAATATAGATATAGATAAATGTATCGGGGAAATAAACACAAAAATCGAAAAATCTTCTGCTGATTTACGGCAGACAGATATTCTGTTCATCACATTCGGTACGGCATACGTCTTCCGTTCGAAGAAATGTAATATGGTTGTAGGCAATTGTCATAAACTGCCCGCATCGGATTTTGACAGATACCGTCTTTCTGTTGATGATATTGCGGGTGACTGGGAATCTTTGATAGGTGAATTGAAGCAGATAAACCCGGCCCTTCAGATTATATTTACGGTAAGCCCCATTCGTCATATGAAAGATGGAGCGCACGAGAACCAGCTCAGTAAATCGGTCTTACTTCTTGCGATTGACAAGCTAAGAGAAAAAACGGATGGGTTACACTACTTTCCCTCCTATGAAATTGTCCTTGATGAACTGCGTGATTACCGCTTCTACAATGACGATATGACACATCCGAATACGATGGCGATTAAATATATATGGGAACGGTTTTCCGATACATATTTTAGTGCCGAAGCCCATCCGGTAATGGAAGAATGGAACAAGATATATCTTGCTCTCAATCATCGGCCTTTCAATGCTGAAACCGATGAGTATAAGCATTTTTTAAGGCAAACTTTGTTAAAGATTAAAGCCTTCAACGAGAAATATCCATACATTTGCTGTAGTGCCGAAGCCTCTGAATTAGAGAGTCGACTATAAATAGAAAGAAGAGAAAAATGAAATATTCCATTCATAAAATAGCCAAAATACTTGATGCTATTGCTTCCGACCTGAATGATGCGGATATAAGCATATTACTGACTGATAGCAGACAGGTGTTTTATCCGGCCGAAACATTATTCTTCGCCTTATCCACGAAGAATAACGACGGGCACAAATACATCAATGAACTGTATGAGCTTGGTGTCCGCAACTTTGTTGTTTCGCAGATACTTCCCGATTGGGAGAATTATCAGGATGCGGATTTCCTTGTAGTAACGAATACTTTGACCGCATTGCAGCGTATTGCGGCATATCATCGCAATCAATTCGATATACCTGTTATTGGTATAACAGGTAGTAATGGAAAAACTGTAGTGAAAGAATGGTTGTATCAGATACTTCACCAGGACTTTAATATAACCCATTCGCCCCGTAGTTACAATTCCCAAATAGGCGTGCCTCTGTCGGTGTGGCAAATGAACGACCATACGCAACTCGGTATTTTTGAAGCAGGGATTTCCCAACCGGAAGAAATGTCGAAACTGGAGGCGATTATCCGTCCCACTATCGGCATTCTCACCAATATCGGGCAAGCCCATCAGGAAGGCTTTAAATCCATGAAGCAGAAATGCTTGGAGAAACTGGAATTGTTTATCAACTGCGATGTTATCATTTGCGAAGAGGAAAATGAACTGATAGATGAATGTATGGAAATTGCATGCCTCTCGCATAAACGGTTGACATGGTCACGCCGAGGTTCAAGCAAGAGCCCGCTGTATGTTATGAAAATAGAGAAGCAGGAAAAATCAACTACTATTCATTATTCTGTTCTGGGTATGGCGTCTAAGCTGACGATTCCTTTTTCTGACGATGCTTCTATCGAAGATGCTATCCATGTTCTGGCTACAGCTTTCTATCTTCATATGTCACTTCCGGATATAAATGGACGTATGGCTACCCTCGAGCCTGTAGCGATGCGGCTCGATGTACGTCAGGGGAAAAATAATTCTACCCTGATTAATGACTCGTACAATTCGGATATCAATTCCTTGAATATAGCTTTGGACTTTCTGGTACAACGTGCTACCGCCAATGAACAGAAAAAGGTACTTATCATATCCGATATTCCGCAATCAGGGCTTATTCTGCGAGAACTGTACTATCTGGCTGCCAATTTGGTTTTGAATAAGAAAATAGACCTTCTGATAGGTATAGGACAGGAGATATCAGCTCATAAGGAGATGTTTAAAGATACCGAAAGTCTGTTCTTTAATACTACCGAAGACTTTATACACTCCAACATCTGGCACGATTTCCACGATATGTTCATACTGTTGAAAGGGGCGAGAAGTTTCTCTTTCGAGAGTATAAACAAGCTGTTGGAAGTGAAGACTCATGAAACCGTATTGGATATAGATTTGGATGCTATTGTCCACAACTTTAAGTTCTATCGGTCTAAGCTGAATCCGAAAACAAAGATGATCTGTATGGTTAAGGCTGATGGATATGGCACAGGCTCGTCCGAGGTTGCTAAAACACTCCAGTACCATAAATGTGATTATCTTGCTGTGGCTGTTGCCGAAGAAGGCGTAATTCTGCGTAAACAAGGGATAAAAGTTCCTATTATAGTTCTCAATTCGGAAGTCGGAGGTTTTGAGGAACTCGCCACGTATTCTTTAGAACCAGAGGTATATAATTTCAGAATACTGGATGCTTTTATCAAAGAGGCTAAATTGCAGGGTATCACCAATTACCCGATACATATAAAAATAGATACGGGTATGCACCGCCTTGGATTTACAGAAGAGGACATACCTGAATTAATGGATCGCGTCAAAGGGCAGACCGGTGTACGGATACAATCTGTATTCTCTCATCTGGCTGCCAGTGAAAGCTGGAACTTTGATGATTTCACCCTCCAACAGATCAAGACATTTAAGAAGATAGCCGGAGAAATTGAAGAGAGTTGTCATTATCCGGTGATGAAGCATATTCTCAATTCGGCAGGAATAGAACGTTTCCCGGAAGAACAATTGGATATGGTACGCTTGGGTATTAGCCTCTATGGTGTCAGTGCCAGTGGCTTGAACGGGCTTCGCAATGTATGTACGCTGAAAACCACTATTTTGCAGATAAAGCACATTAAGGCCGGAGAAACTGTTGGTTACGGGCGTAAGGGGCATTTCGACCACGATGCTACAATAGCCACTATCCGGATCGGTTATGCCGATGGTATCAGCCGTCAGTTTGGGAATGGTGTAGGGGTTGTCCTCGTTAACGGGCATCAGGTCTCTATTGTAGGTAACATATGTATGGACCTGACAATGATAGATGTTACAGGTATAGAAGTCAAAGAAGGGGATATTGTTACTATCTTCGGAGAAAATCTTCCGGTAACCGATTTGGCAAAAAAAATAAATACGATCCCTTACGAAATATTTACATCGATATCCAACAGGGTTAAGCATATATATTATAAAGAATAATCGGCTTTTCTCTTGAAGGGCAGGATGGCGAAAAACTGACAAAGTTGACAACTTTTGTATACTTTTTATTTATCAATTTTTAAATACAATTACAATTTTTCAAAGAGCTATAAGCTAACAGCTAAAGGCTGCTCTATTTATAGATAAACTTATTTGGAAGAAATACGTTAAATAGGTACGCTTCTGCTAAAACTTCTTAAAAACGTATCTGTTATATAAAAATAATTACCTTTGTAGTTGAAATGAAAAAGTTTGGTCAGACACTTATATTATTGATTGCTGCCGCAACTGTATTTTTCACAGGCGCAGGAGTGACAATTATGAACTACTGCTGTACTACTTGCAGTGGCCAGACTCTTTTTATGACCGAGCAACATATATGCTGTGCGCAGGCTAGTCAAACTGAAGAAGTTTCAGGCTGCTGTTCCGTTAAAGACACAGCACATCACGATACGTGTGAAGCTTCGTTTAAAAGTGAGGCACATTGTTCGGCATCCCGGTTGTCTATAGATATAGATGCCTCATCATTCCGTCCTCAGGTGGCGATTCCTTTTGTATGGGTCTCGGATGCTTCATTGGCTGTTACTTCGAATGTTTTGCCCGAAAAGGTAGAATATACGGATGAATATGCTCAGTTTGAATCACCACCCGAAATTCCTCCGAGGGATTACCTGTCCCTTATCAGGGTACTTATCATTTGATTTTTCTACGTTAGTTATGTTTTACAGGATATTTAGATAATCCTGTACCTGATACTTTGTACTTACCACTAAGTACTTCTTAACTCATTACTAATAAAGAGAATCAAATGAAAACGATAAAACTATTTATAATATTAATACTTCTTCCCACTCTGGCTTTCAGTAAAGACATACTGAAAGGATATGTTTATGACGCTCAGAAACAGCCCTTGATAGGCGCCAGCGTACATTGGGAAAATTCCAAAACAGGTGTGATCACAGATGAAAAAGGCTACTTTGAAATAAGCGGTACGCCCCATAAAGATCATATGCTCGAAGTGAACTATATCGGCTTTAAAAATAAGGTCGTTCATATTCATGATTTTGCGGATATGCAGGATATAACACTGGATGAAGATAATGAACTGGGTGAGGTCATTATAGAAAAGACCCCTCCGGGAACTATTAAGTCCCGCACCAGCCTCTTGAATACCGAAAAGATAACAACCAAAGAACTGCATCGTGCCGCATGTTGTAATCTTTCCGAAAGCTTTGAGACCAACCCCTCGGTAGACGTATCGTTCAGTGATGCTGTGACAGGGGCAAAGCAAATCCAGCTTTTAGGCTTGGCGGGAACATATGTACAGACCCTTACCGAGAACTATCCGAACTTTCGCGGGCCGGCTTCTATTTATGGTTTGGATTATATTCCGGGCCCGTGGATGGAAAGCATACAGATATCCAAAGGAGCAGCATCGGTGAAAAACGGCTATGAATCTATTACCGGACAAATGAATGTGGAATACAAGAAGCCTAATAGCGCCGATCCTCTCAGTCTGAATCTGTTCGCGAGTGACGCAGGCCGGTATGAAGGAAATGCGGATGCAGCCTTTATATTGAATGATAAACTGAATACAGGTGTATTCCTTCATTATTCGAATGAGTCGGCTTCACATGATGATAATGACGATAGTTTCCTGGATGCGCCGAAGAAACATCAGTTTAATCTGATGAATCGCTGGCATTATATGTCGGGACGCTATGCTTCCCAATTTGGCGTGCGTTTTGTGCAGGATTACCGTACCAGCGGACAGACAATGCATACCCTGACTCCTTCGTCCCTGAATAAGGATAATCCTTATGAGATAACCGTGAATGCAAACCGCGGAGAATTTTATACAAAGAACTCCTATATACTCGATGAAGAAAGGAATGGCAATGTAGCACTGATATTCACAGGATCGTACCACGACCAGAAATCACAGTATGCAGCCAATAAGTATAATGTGTACGGTAACAACCTGTATGCCTCATTGATGTATGAAACCGGGCTTGGAAAGGAGCATCAGTTAAGCGCAGGTCTCAGTATGAACTGGGATAAATACAGCCAGTCCATATATCTGGCGCAGCCTATTACCAATCAGCCGGATCAGGAAACTACAACAGGCGGTTATCTCCAATATACTTTCAACAAGGATGATAAGTTTATCGCGCTGGCAGGTCTGCGTACCGATTACAGTTCCCTGCATGACAAAATGTTTGTAACGTCGCGCCTGCATCTGAAATATATGCCAGTAGAATGGCTGAACATGAGAGCTTCGGCAGGCAAAGGCTACCGGACTGTATTTGTTATGCCGGAGAATAGTTTCTATCTGGCCAGTAGCAGGAAGATAGAGATAGCTGATAATCTGAAACAGGAATCGGCATGGAACTACGGTACAAGCATATCTTTCCATATCCCGGTCAAAGGCGAAGAGCTTACTATTTCCGGAGAATGGTACCGTACCGACTTCGATAATCAGGTAGTAACAGACGTGGACAGCAACCCTCATGCAGTACAATTCTATAACCTACAGGGCAAATCATACGCCAATAGTTTTCAGGTAGAGGCATCCTATCCCTTATTCAAAGGCTTCAATATACTCGGAGCTTACCGTTGGACAAACGCGAAGACGAATTATGGCGGCAAGCTGATGAAGAAGCCCCTTGTCAGTGATTACAAAGCATTGGCTACTGCTTCATATGAAACTCCTTTAAGGAAATGGGTATTCGACCTCACTGCCCAATTTAACGGTGGCGGACGTATGCCTACTCCCGATGCAGTAAATCCGCTATGGGATACCAGATTCGATTCGTTTACTATCCTGAATGCTCAGATTACCAAGAATTTCCGAAACTGGAGTGTATATGTAGGTGCGGAAAATATAACCGATTTCAGGCAGAAGAATCCTATCATATCTTCCGAAAATCCATTCGGAGATGATTTTGATGCTACAATGGTCTGGGGCCCTACAATGGGGCGTAAGTTCTATGCCGGCCTGAGATATACTATAGGGAAGTAAACGAGCCCCCTCCCGGCCTCCCCCTTGGGGAGGTGTCCGGTATAGAGTCTCTCATGAAGCCCCTCCTTCGGAGGGGTTGGGGAGGCTATAATACTCAAATTCGAAAGCCAGACTATTATATGCTTCTTGCTTTATCAAGTTGCTATCGTCTTTATATATAGATAGCTTGTCCAGTATTGTACCGGCTTCCGTTTTCGATTGCCTTCCTGTATGTTTCAATGCCAACGACGCAGCATTGCGAAGAAACATATTATCTGAAATAACATCATTCCATATAAAGGTATAATCATTTGCAGACTGTTTGCCGGTTTTCTTTATTAGAAACAGGCGGGCCAGTAGCCAATAACCTGTTGTGCGGATACTCTCGTCTTTGTTGTTACCCCATTCCAAAGCCAGTTTGCCGGCAAAAGGAAGGATTTGTAACAGATTAAGGGAAAGTTGCTCCCTTATCTCCTGATTCGGAATCTCAGTAACCCATTTATTGGCAACGACCTCTGTAAAGTTATCAGCAGGATAGAGGAGAGTCGCCAGTATTTTTAGTTCACGGGTATCTTCTTTCCAGAGTGTTTCAGCTAGCTCTGCATCAGGTTTGTAACGGCCCGATAACTCTTTTATCTGCTGGATATTCAGCCCGAAATTCACTTTGTAAGATATGCCCCGCTGCCGCATACTGGTAGATGCGATACCGTTCATGGCTTTGCGGCAACGCTGACGGATATCCCTTATTATTTCTTCTTGTTGCATTTTATCCCTCGTAATCTACCGCTTTTCTGTCCATAACCACTTCCCTGATAAACGGAAGGACTGCCTGATGCAGGGGATGATTCTGATAGATATCCAGCGCTTCTTTGCTTGATAACTCGGAATAGAGTACTACATCGAAATTCCCTCCTCCCAGAAAATCGATACCGACTTCTATTTTTAATAAGCCGTCGATCTTTCCGCTCAGGGCTTCCAGTTTTTCTTTTACCAGTCCGGCATTAGTTGCTTTGTCGTTTCCGTGGGCCTCGTCTTTGAGTTTCCACATTACAATATGCTTGATCATTATAGTTGAATTTTGTTTTATGGTTATTTAATATAGTCTTCCGGCATCAGTTTTACTTCCGCGAAAAGCTTTCCGTCCATTGTGTAATATGCATATATCAATGTCATTTTATCATCTTTGAACATATCCAGATCTTTTCCTTTAGTGCTTTGCAATGCAAGGGTGAGAGCAGGCTTTGTATTTCTTACAAATTCTTCGGCCGTAACAGCCGGAGTCTGAGTAAATGTATAGTAATACTTGAACTCATTTTTAGATACCGCTTCCGCTTTGTCCATCCTGATACCTCCGGGTAGCGGCATCGGCATGCTCTTATTCGTTTCTTCGGCCAGCTTTACAAATTTAGATTTTGGAGCTTCTGCTTTATTTTCTGTTTTCACCGTTTCGGCCGGAGCTTCTGTTTTTGCCTTCGGTCCGCAACTTGTCGATACTCCTGTTATCAGAGTAGAGCAAAGGATAAATAATATAATCTTTTTCATATGCTTCTATTTTATAAAATGGGATAGGATTACGGCCTTAAAGATAGGTATTTGGTAATAAAGTAGCAATCTTATCCTTATAATTTGATGTCTGTAAAAAAACTTGCGAGTAAAAGTATGTTGAGGAATGTTACAATAGATGCTATACCGTACAGCCATATCTTAGTCCGTAATGAATTCGCGTATTTGCCCATTACCTTTTTCGATGACGTGAGCCGGACTTGCAGAAAGACGGTAACAGGAAGCTGCATACTCAGTATTGCCTGCGATATAATCAGCCCTTTGAACGGGTCGCCTATCATAAATATTATAAGTAAAGCTGTGCCTAAGGAAATAAGTATTCCCATGCGGGAGTGTATGTCTTTTATATTGTATGGTTCGTTGTACATCCCTGCAAAGATAGAGCCGGCGGCGATACCCGATGTCATGGATGACGATATGCCGGCCAGCAACAGCGCGACAGCAAATATAACAACGGCATTACTGCCCAACAAGGGTTGCAGAAGAGAATGCGCCTGCTGCAAATCATCGACAACTATTCCCTGTTTGAAAAAAGTAGATGCGGCCAGCAATATCATGGCGCTGTTTATTGCCCAGCCGATAAGCATCGAAAAAAACGTATCGAAAAACTCATATTTCAGTTGTTTCTCCATCACTTTTTCGTCTTGCAGGTTCCATTGGCGGCTCTGTATAACTTCCGAGTGCAGGAACAAGTTGTGTGGCATCACTACGGCTCCGAGTACACTCATGATTATCAGCATACTCCCTTCCGGTACAGACGGTACGACCCATGCTTTTGCCGCCTCACCCCATTCAATATCAACAAGGAACAGTTCGTATATAAAGGAAAGCCCAATCATGGAAACAAAGAAAATGATATAGCGTTCTATCTTCTTATAGGAATTGGAGAACATCATTATAAATACAAAGACCGCGACAAATACTGCCCCTATTTTAACGGGTACATCAAACAGCATATTCAAGGCTATTGCCCCTCCCAGAATTTCGGCCAGTGATGTGGAAATGGATGCACCGATCGCAGACCAGAGTACAATGCGTGAACCGGTCTTCGGCAAATATTTATTTGCGGCTTCCGATAGGCACAATCCTGTAACAATCCCCAGATGGGCGACATTATGCTGTAAAATAATCAGCATTATGGTGGATAGTGTAACCACCCACAATAGAGCGTAGCCGAACTCTGACCCCGCCGCAAAATTTGAGGCCCAGTTACCGGGATCAATAAAACCGACGGTAACCAGAAGTCCTGGTCCGATATATTTCAATACCTCAAGAAGTCCCGATTTCTGTTTGGGATTGATTGTATTATAATCTTTTTTTATCTTCTTAAACAGGTTTTTCATTTTCTTTCTCCACCTATTATTTTTTTATTCCTTTTATTCTGTGTTTAAAAATCTTTTGTAAATATGCAAAAGGTAACAAAGGTAACAGATATTTCAGCTATTAGCTGATAGCTTTTAGCCGTTAGCTTTGGCTGTTGCGCAAGTGACTCTCAGTTAGCAGTTAACAGTTAACAGTATTCTCACGCAGAGACGCAAAGACGCAAATTCTAACCCATCACTATATTCGCGCTTATTAACTGTATTTGGTTAAAATCTGACACATCTGACAGTTTTTCATTGTTTTTATCCTGCTGTTTTTGCATTTATTAACTATACTTAGTTAAAAAGTAACAAAGGTAACAGATATGTCAGTAAACAGTTAGCAGTAAACAGTGAACTAACTTGTAACTGCCCGCAGGGCGCAGTAACTTGTAACTGTTAAAAGGTAACAAAGGTTACACCTTTTCATTCATTTGCTAATATGCTAATTTACTAATCATTTTTTCAAAGAACTATAAGCTAACAGCTAAATGCTATTGGCTATATACATAGATAAACTTTCCGGAATGCCTTTACACATCTTTCTTCTTCCTATCCCTTGCCGACGAGGCGTATACTCCGAATAAACATAATACCAGACAAATAACAAATGTAATCCGCATGCTGCCGATAAATTGAGACGACAGGGCAGGGGACATCTTCACATTTCCTATCATTATCGAAATAGCCATAATAGCGATACCCATACTGAATGCCTGCCCCGTGAGGCGCATTGTTCCCATAGTGGCCGAGGCCAGGCCGTAATGTTTCTTCTCTACCGAACTCATAATGATATTGGTATTGGGTGAGGAAAAAATACCGAATCCCAGTCCTAATAATATAAGTATGCCTCCCAGATAATATAAGTTGGTAGTTTCGGTTATAAAACATAATCCGACCAATCCTACAGCTATAATTCCCATACCTAGTGTTGCCAGAAATGTCGCGGACATCTTGTCCGACAGACTTCCCGATTTAAGAGAAGCTACCGCCTGTATCACCGATTGCACGATAAGTATCAGTCCGGCATCGCGGGGCGACAGACCACGCACATATTGCAGATAGAGACTGAGCATAAAGGATATGGCAAAAGTTGCCGAATAGTTAATCAGTGCCGAGAGGGAAGATAAACGGAATACCCTGTTGCCGAGGAATACCCTGATATTGAATACGGGGAATTCCTGCTTTTTCTCATATACAGCAAAGCAAAGGATAACAACGATACCGATGCCGATAAAAATAAATCCGCTGACATGTGGAAGTTCCGAAAAACCATAGATCAAAGATGAAAGAGCCACGGCAAATAATATAGCCCCGACAGTGTCGAATGTACTTTTTCCGTCTTCCTTCCAGTCGTCTTTAATTATCAGTATGCCGCCGACAGCCACAATCAGACTGAGTGCCGCCGATACAAAGAATATGCTGTGCCAGTTGAAATACTGGGTAAGTATTCCCCCTATAAACGGACCGGCTGCGAGGGAGAAATATACGGCCGCGGCGACCATACCCAGTGCTTTTCCACGTTTTTCGGCGGGAACAGATGAGGTCAGTATGGCTGTGCTTGTGCCGAACATCATCGCGCTGCCCACTCCGGCCAGAAAGCGGTATATGATAAGGCTTGTACCCGTAGAGGCAAAGCCGCTTAAAACAGAAAATACAGTAAGCACAATGACACCCCATACAAAAACCTTCCTGCGGCCTATCATATCGGCGATACGCGCGCAGGGTATCTGAAGTATGGCCGTAGACAGCATATAGGAAGTCGGTACCCATCCGGACATGACGGCATCAAGAGATAAATCGCTGTTTATATATGGTAAGGCCAGGTTCAGAGCCGAACCCATGAATGGAACCAGAGAGGCCGACAGGCAGATGATGAATATCAGCGCGCCTGTGCCTGTATTACGTGTTTTCTGTGTCATATATTTTCAATAAACTTGTCCATCGCGGATTTTATCATCCGGTTGCATTCCTCTATATAATGAGTATTATTTCGTATATAATTTTCTGTCTGAATGTATTTTCCGTCTGTTAGTTCGTCTAATCCGTTGTTCAGCATTTCCGCATAACTTTTTTCTGTCACTTCGAAATGAAATTGCAAAGCCAGAACATTGTCCTTGTACAAAAATGCCTGATTCTTACACGCTTCACTCGAGGCCAGCAACTTTGCGTTAACAGGAAGGTCGAAGGTATCTCCATGCCATTGGAAAACGATTGGTGATTTATCCTTAGAAGCGAATAAGGCTTGCGCCCGGGTATCGGTGAGAGTAACAGGCAGCCAGCCTATTTCTTTTTCCTTGTTCGGATATACTTTCGCCCCTAATGCATTGGCTATGATTTGTGAACCCAGACAAATACCCACAACAGTCTTGTCTGCATTTATAGCCTCCTTCACAAATGCTTTTTCTTCTTTCAGCCACGGATATTTATCCTCTTCATATGTGCCCATAGGGCCTCCCATAATGATGAGAAGGTTGAATTCCGACAAATCGGGAAATTCGTAGTCTTCGTACATTTTGGTTGTGGAAAGGGTAAAATTGTTTTCATTTATCCATGTTTCAATATATCCGAGCCCTTCGAAAGGGACATGTTGTATAAAATGGACTCTGTAATTACTTTTATTTGCCATAGAGATAGTATATGTTATTTTATAAGAATGTATTTAAGCCGCGGGAGCAAAAGCAAAATTTATTTTGATTATTCCGGGTCACGAAAACGCTTAATGTAATTGAACTCATAAAATTATCAAATTGTTTATACTTAAAAGAAATTTAATCGGATATTCTTCATTTCATCCTGTAAATCTTTGTTCTACCTCATAACAATCCCTTATCTTTGCGATCTTAACGTTTCAGAAGAATAATGACCGAACAGAATATACTACTTGCATTTATACTTACAGCTATTGCAGGGCTATCGACTGGTATAGGTAGCCTTATAGCGCTGATTGCCAAACATACGAATACAAAATTCCTGTGTGCATCTCTGGGCTTTTCGGCAGGTATAATGTTGTATGTCTCATTTATGGAGATGATGCCGCAAGGTAAACTGGAACTGGTATCGGTCTATGGTGAAAAAATGGGAATGCTCTATCTCATACTTGCTTTCTTTGCCGGCATTGCCCTCATAAATATGATTGACTTTGCAATTCCCAAGTCATTAAATCCACATGAGATTCAAGGTGTCGAAGATATGGATAAAAAACGTTCTCTGAAACGTACTGGCATTGTTGTCGCCCTTTCCATTGCCATACATAATTTCCCCGAAGGTATCGCGACTTTTACGTCTGCGCTTGGCTCCCTCGATGTTGCCATACCCATAACTATCGCTATTGCCATACATAATATTCCCGAAGGTATTGCTGTCGCCGTACCTATCTATCACGCTACGGGCAGCCGCAAAAAAGCATTCTGGCTATCGTTCGCTTCCGGGCTGGCCGAACCTTTCGGTGCATTGATCGCATATTTCTTCCTGATGCAGTTCTGGACACCCGCTATGAATGGGATTATTCTTGCTGCCGTGTCGGGAATTATGGTATTTATCTCCCTCGACGAATTGCTGCCTAGTGCCGAGAAGTACGGAAAACACCATATTTCTATTATGGGATTGGTAGCAGGTATGCTGGTAATGGCTTTTAGCCTGTATTTGTTTGTGTAGTTAATAAATTACATGAAGCCATATGGCCATTTCGTCACCGGAAAAGGCAACTTCCTACAATTACTCCTTTTAGCCTTCTGCTAATCGCAAATATTCTTTTATATTTGTGAATTAGTATATAATAAAATCGCATCGGACACAAATAAATATAACTATGAAAAAAAATCTTTTCCTCATCCCTGTTTTTCTTTTATCGTGTCTTTTTATAGTGAATTCATGTAAGAAGGGCGGTACCCGTGAAATTAATTCCGAGTTTGCAAAATACATTGCAGCATTCACCTACGGAAAAGTTTCATCTTCTTCCGAAATACAAATCGAGTTGACGCAGGATATTCCGACTGTGGAATTGAATAAGGAAATCGATCAGAAGCTGTTTGAATTTTCTCCGTCAATAAAAGGGAAAGCTTACTGGTCAAGTTCCCGCACCATAAAATTCATCCCCGATGCCGGAGAACTGAAGCAGGGTCAGGAATATGACGCATGGTTCAAACTGGATAAGGTGCTGAAAGTAGAGAGCGAGTTTGAAGAATTTTATTTTCATTTCCATATTCCGGAACAGAATTACAGCGTCAGCCTGATGCCATACTCTCCTATCAAAGAGACCGACCTTAAATGGAACGCTGTGCAGGGAACCGTATTGCTGGCCGATGATGCGCAGCTTGATAATGTAACTAAAATGTTTTCACTATCGGGTGGAGATAAGGCCAAAGACGCGAAGATAAAGATTACTCCGACTGAAACAAAAGGGCGTTTCAGCCTTTTAGTAGATAGCCTATACCGGGACAATTCAGATATTGAATATACGCTTCATGTAAAAGGGGATGCCATAGGATTGAAGAAGGACGAAGATATAAAGATCGTCATTCCTAAAATATCACAGTTTGAAGTAATAGATGTGGGTATGGAATACGATCCGCAGGAGTGTATTCGCGTTACATTCAGTGATCCGTTATCCCTCAATCAGAATATACAGGGGCTGGTTAAACCCGGTACCGTAGAAAGTTTCTCATTCGATATAGACAGGAATGTGTTGAGGTTATATCTGGATAAAACAACCCGGGGATCGAGTGTCGAACTCAAGATATTCAAGGAAATAAAGAGTGTGGCGAATATGCGCCTCAAGGACGATTATACTTACAGTGTCAATTTCCGGAAAAATAGTCCGGAGATAAAAATGGTGGGTTCGGGAAATATTCTCCCTAATTCCGATAACCTTATAATTCCGTTTCAGGCAGTCAATCTATGGGCAATAGACGTAAAAGTGATTAAGATATTCGAAAATAATATATTGGGCTATCTGCAAGCCAACGATTTTGGCGAGAGTGATGAGTTGAAACGCTTCGGCCGTCTTATATTAAAGAAACGTATTCGTCTGGACGAAGATCCTACAATGAAACTCGAAGAGTGGAACAACTTCTCCCTCGATTTGGCTACAATGATTAAGCAAGATCCGGGAGCTGTCTATAAGGTGGAATTTTCGATGAAGAAGGAATATTCATTATTCCCTTGTGGCGGCATAACTCCTCAGATACCCGAAGAGGCCAGTCTCGAAAGATTCGATAATAAACTGACCGAAGAGGACGAAGCCCAATGGGACAGGCCGGGATATTACTATTCCGATGACTGGGATTGGGATAATTACAACTGGGCTGAAAGAGAGAACCCATGCGACCCTACATTCTATATGAATAAGACGTATAGTTGTGTGGTGCTGGCATCTAACATAGGGATAACAGCAAAACTGGGAGCCGATAAGAAAATGTTTGTCGCGCTGACCGATATTCTTACCACTAAACCCATATCGGGCGGAGTAGTAGATATCTATAATTATCAGATGCAGCGGATAGGTAGCGGAAAGACTGATGGAGACGGATTCGCCGATATAGACTATAAAGGTGGCGTGCCATTTGTCGTAATTGCTTCTCGCGAGAAGGAAAAAGGCTACTTGAAAGTAACTTCAAATCTTTCCCTTTCATTGAGTAACTTCGATGTAAGCGGTAAAGAAATAAAGAAAGGATTGAAAGGTTATATCTATGGCGAACGTGGGGTGTGGCGTCCGGGCGATTCCATATTTGTAACGTTCATTTTGGAAGATAAGGCCAAGACCCTGCCGAAAGAACATCCGGTATCACTCGAACTTTATACCCCTCGCGGGCAAATGGCCCAACGATATACAGCTACTTCGGGCAAGGATGGCTTTTATCCGTTCCGTATGGCTACGGATGCCAATGCGATTACCGGTAACTGGCAGGCAAGAGTGAAAGTGGGAGGTGTTACATTCTATAAAACATTAAAGATAGAGACGGTGAAACCAAACCGCCTGAAAATCCGTCTCGATGTAGGCGATATGATTAATGCCGGTTCAGGCTCATTCTCCGGTTCATTATCTTCACAATGGCTGCATGGCGCTCCGGCTGTAAATCTGGCGGCTAAAGTGGAAATGACTTTGAGTTCGGCGCGCACACCTTTCAAGGGATATGAGCAATATGCGTTTAATAATCCGGCATCAAACTTTACTTCGGATACATATACCATCTTCGATGGCAGGCTGGATGCTTCCGGCAATGCGACCGTAAGGGCGAATCTTCCTCAGGCGGCAAGTGCACCGGGCATGTTGAGGGCCAATATTGTTTCGCGTGTTTTCGAATCGGGAGGTGATGCCAGCATATATACACAGACTGCGGCTTATTCTCCGTTTTCGGCTTATATAGGAATTAAATCTCCGACCGACACTCAATACGGATGGCTGGAGACCGATAAGGACAATATGATAGATATCGTTACCCTTACACCTGAGGGTAAGCCTCTCAACCGGTCTGATCTGGAGGTCAAGATATATAAACTCGACTGGTCCTGGTGGTGGAATTCCAACGATAATTTATCTTCGTATGTAAATAACACATCTACAAAAGTTATCCTCGACCAGACCATCTCTACTTCAGGAGGGGGAAAAGCGAAAGTGAAGTTCCGTGTCGATTATCCTGAATGGGGACGCTATCTGATTATGGTAACCGATGGACAGGGAGGGCATACATCAGGCCGTTTGTTATATGCCGACTGGCCGTCGTGGCGTGGCCGTTCCGATAAGCAAGACCCTAGCGGACTGACAATGCTTTCGTTCACAACGGATAAACAATCATATAAGGTAGGGGAAACAGTTACCGTCATCCTTCCTAAGAGTTCTGACGGACGGGCTTTACTAAGTTTGGAAGATGGTTCCCGCATCATTTCCCGTGAATGGGTAACCACCACGGCCAAAGAAGATACCAAACACACATTCAAAGTAACTGAGGAGATGGCGCCTAATTTCTACATCTTCGCCAGCCTGTTCCAGCCTCATGCGCAGACGGATAATGACTTGCCTATCCGCATGTATGGCGTACTGAATATAAATGTAGAAAATAGCGAGACCAAATTGTCTCCTGTAATAACGATGCCTGACGAGTTACGTCCTGAAAAAGAATTTACTGTGTCCGTATCTGAAAAGAACGGTAAAGATATGACCTATACTCTTGCCATTGTAGATGAAGGATTACTCGATCTTACTTCGTTCCGCACGCCGGATGCATGGGATGAATTCTATTCCCGTCAGGCTCTGGGTGTCCGCACATGGGATATGTTCGATATGGTGGTAGGTGCCCAAACAGGAAAGTTGGGGCCACTATTGAGCATAGGAGGGGACGAAGCACTGAAACCGGGTAATAATACAATGAGCCGCTTCAAACCGGTAGTGAAATATCTGGGGCCTTATACGCTCGGAGGAGGTAAAAAGGATACGCATAAGATAACCTTACCTCCGTATTTTGGTTCGGTTCGCGTGATGGTTGTTGCCGGAAATGCAAAGGGGGCGTATGGCAACGCAGAGAAGGCAGTCCCTGTTCGCAATCCGTTGATGATACTATCTACCTTGCCGCGCGTGGCAGGGCCTGATGAAGAAATACTTCTTCCTGTCAATGTATTCGCAATGGATAAGAAGATAAAGAATGTAAGTCTGACAGCACAGTCTACAGGCCTGTTCCAGTTCACAGAGGGAACTTCCAAATCGGTAACATTTACCCAGACAGGCGACAAGATGGTTTATTTCAAAGTGAAAGTAGGGAAGAAGACCGGGTTTGAAAAGATAGTAGTCAAAGCTACAGGTAATGGAGAGTCGGCAACAGAAACAATTGACATAGAAGTGCGGAATCCGAATCCGCCGGTACTGTTATCTTCTCAGGCATTGGTTCCTGCTAATGAGACTGCTGAACTGGAGATCGCTTTCGAATCGTTGCGAAGCGAAGATTGGGCAAAGATGGAGGTATCGCGTATGCCGGGAGTGGATCTAAACAAGAACCTGTCTTACTTGCACGATTATCCTCACGGATGTTCCGAACAGGTGACATCCAAGGTATTCCCGCTGTTGTATGTACAGGCATTCCGTCCATTCTCCAATAAGGAAAAGGATGTGATAGACAACAATATAAGAGAAGGGATAAGGATGATAACCTCACGTCAGCTGATGGATGGAGGTATCGCGTACTGGCCGGGTAATACCGTGCCGAACGAATGGGTAACGACTTATGCGGGGCATTTTCTTGTCGAAGCCCAGCGGGCAGGGCGTGATGTGCCGGCATCGGTACTGGCAAAATGGAAGCAGTTCCAGAAAAAGGCTGCCCAGACATGGAACAGGGCAGATCTTTATACTTCTTATTACAGCAATTCGATGGCCGATCTGCAACAGGCATATCGCCTGTACACGCTTGCCCTTGCCGGAGAACCGGAGCTGGGAGCTATGAACCGTCTGAAAGAAATGAGTGGGTTGTCGGCACAGGCACGCTGGCGGCTGTCCGCGGCTTATGCACTTGCAGGTAAAAAGGACGCAGCGAATCAGTTGATAACCAATCTTAGCGATCAGGTCAGCCCTTATTCATTCAATAATAATACTTATGGTAGTTCATCCCGTGATATGTCGATGATAATGGAAACATACCTGCTGCTGGGAAGAACCGAAAAAGCGCTGGCTCTGTCATTTAAGGTGTCGGAAGCCCTGAGCGGCGGATATATCACTACTCAAACGGCAGCTTACGGACTGATAGCGATGTCGAAGCTCGCCGAAAAAATGGGTAAAGGTGTTATCTCCTATGAATGGGAACTGAACGGGGTGAGACAGACAACGGGAAATTCCGGAGAGGTCTTTCAGGAAGTGGTTGTTAAGCCACAGGAGAAAGTACATGTCTCCATCAAAAACAAAGGACAGGGGCAAATTTTCGTTCGTTTGCTTGGGCGTACTCAGCCGATTGTAGACAATACTCCGGCTCAGAGTAACGGGACGAACCTGTATGTGAAGTATGTGGATGAGAACGGTAAGGAGATAGATGTTACTTCTCTGAAGCAGGGTACGGAGTTCTTTGCCAACGTAATCGTACAGAATATATCGGGACAATATCTGACTGATATGACCCTGAGCCAGATATTTCCTTCGGGATGGGAGATATTCAATACCCGTCTGTTCAACGAAGCGGATAGCAGGACGGCCGGTTCGTTCAATTATCAGGACATAAGGGACGACAGGGTATATACCTATTATAATATCGGTTCCGGTTATTCGTCTTCGTTCCGCATCAGGTTGCAGGCCGCGTATTGCGGAAGATTCTACCTCCCTGCGATAAGTAACGAGCCTATGTACAATCCGTCGGAGCAAAGCCGTACCACGGGACGATGGGTAGAAGTGAAACAATAAGCCTGATATACAGGATAGAAAATAGGGTATTTATCAAATAAATACCCTATTTTTGTACCCTATAATAACACAACATCAATGAAGAGAGCAGTCTGTACATTCGGCAGCTATTATTTAACCGAAGGTTTCCCCCGTTTCAGGAAGATGTGCGAAAGCATGGATATATTCGATGATATCCATACCGTTTGCGAGAAAGACTTGGACAAGGACTTCTATAAACGCTGGGGCAGATACCTTATACCTTATTCCCGGGGATTCGGTTATTGGTGTTGGAAGCCCTATTTCATCCTTAAAATACTCGAAGGAATGCAGGATGGCGATGTGCTTCTCTATTCTGATATCGGTTGCTATTTCAACCCTAAAGGACGGGAGCGGCTGTTGGAGTATTACGATATGGTGGAGAACACCCCGACAGGTATTCTCGGTGTTAAGAGTCAGGAAGTGGGCTATAATGGCATGCCCGAAACACTCTATTATGAATACGAGTGGACTAAAGGAGATGTCTTTGCCTATTACAATGTATATGACGACAAGACATACACTCATACTCCCCAGTTCGAATCCACAATCATTTTCTTTAAAAAAAGCCCTCTAGTGATGCAGTTTGTAAAAGACTGGTATCAGGCTTATCTGGACGATTATAGTCTGGCCACCGATTCCCCTTCACGTGTACCGAACTTGCCGGGCTTTAAAGAGAACCGGCACGACCAGAGCATCTATTCCATTCTGGGGAAGAAATACGGTATAGCTGGGATTTCTACAAACGAGATTTTCCAACGGGACTGGTCTCTGTTGGATAACTATCCCATACAGGCCCGCCGCGATAAATATTATACCAGCAAGTACCACTACAAGCACCGTTTCAGGTTGAGGAAATTCTATCGCAGGATATGGGGGGTGAAATACTGGTTCAAGGACTTATTCAACAATTAACACGACTTACATGAAGAGAGTTTTATGCACATTCGGCAATTATCCCATGTTCAAGGGAGCGTAACTATACAGGGAATCCGCTGCGAGCCTGAATGTTTTCGATGAAATTTTACCTATAACGATAAAGACCTCGATACTGACTTCAAGAAGAAGTAGGGGAGGTATCTGATTCCTTATTCCCGTGGATTCGGTTACTGGTGCCGGAACCCCTATCTGGTATCGCAGACACCGTAAAAACGGACAGAAAAACTGTAACTGCTTACATCTTGTATTTAGTTTTGTTGCATAACAGCATATGTATGGATAAACAAAGCAGGATAAGCAGGCTGCCGACGCTCACAACACCATTCCATCCGTAGTATTGCCAAGCTATCCCGCCGAGGAATGTGCCTGCAGAGCCTCCAATGAAATAGGATACCATGTACACAGTATTCAATCTGTTGGAAGCCTCCGGATGGGTAGAAAAAACGATGGTCTGGTTGGTGACATGCATTCCTTGTAATCCCATATCAAGCAGGATAATACCGGCAATCAGTCCGATATAGGTATTTCCGGAGAAACCGAATATCCCCCACGACAAAAGCATTAGGAGGCAAGCAATAAAGATTATCTTATTCTTGTTTATTTTTCCCGATACAGAGCCCGTAACCGATGCAGCCAATGCGCCTACTATCCCGACAAGACCCAGCGAACCCGCGACATCACTTCCCTGAAAGAACGGAGCTTGTTCGAGCCTGAAAGTAAGGGTAGTCCAGAACATGGAAAATGAGCCAAAGCCTAATGCACCCCGTAAGGAGGCTAGTCTGAGGCTGGGAATTTCTTTTGTATAACGGAATATAGAGCCCATTAATTGACTATAAGTCCCTTTAAAGGTCGGTTGCATATTAGGTAACAGCCATGCGATGAGGATACCCAGCACAACCATCATTCCGGCAGCAATGTAAAACACTTCACGCCAGCCGAGATACTCGCCCAGCAGACCGCTGAAGACACGTGAGGCCAGTATGCCGATAAGCAGGCCGCTCATTACTATTCCTACATTTCTGCCTTTTTCTTCGGGTGCGGATAACTGGGCGGCTATGGGTACGAAGATTTGTGGTACGACGGATGTGAGCCCGATGAAAAAACTGGCGGTAATCATTACTGACAGTGATTTGCTAAAAGCAAAAATCAGTAATGAAAGAATAATAAAGATAAAGTCTGTCAATACTATCTTTTTCCGTTTGAACATGTCACCTAACGGGATTATGAGCAGAAGTCCTGCTGCATAACCTATCTGGGTAAACATGGCCACTCTGCTGGTGGCGGCTTCGGCTTCGCCAAACTCTTTGGCTATCATTCCCAACAAAGGCTGGTTGTAATAGTTATTTGCTACAACCAGTCCGGCTCCGAGTGCCATGAGCCAAAGCGTACTCTTTGTAAGATACTGTTTATTTTCGTCGTTAGATAAAACCATTTTCTAATGTATTCTTAAAAGGTGACAAAAGTAACAGAGATATCAATTAACAGTCAACAATTAGAACTCCTTTATACTTATTACTCAATACTTACTACTTTGAAAAGGTAACAGAGGTAACAGTCTTTTATCATTTTCTATTTTTGACACTTCACTTTTGGCTCCGCCGATTTTCAATTCGTTTTTCACTTTTCACTTTTCACTTACTGCAATCTTTTAAAGAGTTATATATGTATATAGATAAAGTTTCCGAATAAGTATAATATATGTAAGTAACTATAATCTATGATGAAATATTTTCAATAAGCTCACTCCCTTATTTCCATTTCCAATTCAGGTCTTCAACAAAAGATACCGGATTATTCTCTTTATATCGTAATAATTGCATCCTTACCTCCTCTGTATTATTGATTCGGTGTTTAGGAATTATAATGCTTACCTGGCGGCTCGTCACAATAAAGAAATAATACTCCGTTTCAGTTATAACATCCATTTCATTTACACTAAAATGACGATGCCCCTTCTTTGTTTCAATTTCTATAATGTCATTTCCCAACAAAAGTTTTGTATTATAAGGGAATTCTACCCGCATGCTTTCAGGTATATGCTTCCGATACATTCGCTTATAAAACCAGACCGACCACCATGGATAAATAATAAAAAAGAGAACAGATGACCCTAGAAAAAAATAGGAGAGCAGGCGATAGCCTTCATCAAAAAATAATAAAAGCCCGCACAGGAGCGACAGACCTATCATTCTGTATTTCTCTTTTCTACGCTGTTTTATTTGCATCTCGTCCTTCGATGCAAAATACAATTGAAGTTGAAGTAAATCTTCCTCGCCGAGTTCGTAATTCAATTCTAACATTGATAAGCTATATAGAAAAACTCCCATTGTTTTATAACTGACAATGGGAGCTTTATATTATTGCTGTTTCTTTTCCTTTACTTCTGCCTGAGCAATAAAGTCTTTCAATTTCTCCACCATATTCGAACTTCCGCAATAGAATGGTGTGCGCTGATGAAGTTCGGTAGGCTGCAACTCTAATATACGGTTTACACCATCTGTCGCACTACCTCCGGCCTGCTCGGTAATGAAAGCCATTGGGTTGCACTCATACAGCAGCCTCAGTTTTCCTTTTGGCGATTTATGAGTAGACGGATAAAAATAGATACCCCCGGTAATCAGATTACGGTGACAATCGGATACCAGACTGCCAATATACCGGGCAGAATAAGGACGGTCTTCCTTCTCTTCCTGACAATATTTGATGTAATCTTTTACTCCTTGCGGAAAATGCACGTAGTTACCTTCATTCACAGAATATATCTTTGCATTTTTAGGACATCTCATATTGGGATGCGACAGATAGAAACTGCCTATAGCCGGATTCAGCGTAAACCCGTTTACCCCGCGTCCGGTTGTATATACTATCATGGTAGATGTGCCATACAGGATATATCCTGCTGCTACCTGATTGACCCCCGGCTGGAGAAAATCTTCCATTGTCACGGGCGATCCTATTGGCGAAATACGCCGATAGATGGAGAATATAGTCCCCACAGATACATTTACCTCGATGTTCGAAGAGCCATCCAAAGGGTCCATCAATACCACATATTTATTGTTATGTCCTTCGTCCAGCCCTTGTATGGTTATAAAATTGTCATTCTCTTCCGAAGCAATACCACAAACAATTTCCCGGTTAACCAATGTTTGTATAAATACATCATTGGCATATACATCCAGTTTTTTCTGTTCTTCGCCTTGTACATTCACATTACCGGCTGCACCAAGTATATCTACAAGTCCGGCTTTATTCACCTTATAACTTACTACTCTGGCAGCAAGTAATATAGAGTTCAAAAGACGGGAAAGTTCACCTGTAGAGTACCTGAAATCCTCTTGTCTTTCAATGATAAACTCGTCGAGAGTTTTTCTTGCGATATTCTTCATACTATTAAATGCATTAGTTATGTTATTAATGCTTCAAAGATAATGATTATTTATATTGTTTAGCGGCTTCTTATATAAGGTTTATTTATTATCACATAAATACCGTCTATAGCATCTGTAATCGGATTTATATTGTTTTCCCCGTATTTTCCGGCACCTGATTTTAATTAATTGAATTAGTAACCAAAGGGCATGGTATATGACAAAACAATCAGAAATCAAATCATTGCTGTGGAATGCAATCTTGATTTTTTGTACTTTTTGGTTAGGCAAAAGTTAATAATGCGAATCAATAGTTGAGTTTTAACATTCGTTTTTTTAATCATATAAGCATTCTTTGTAAAAACTTTTATCTTTCAGTTTATGCTTGCCGCGTCCTCCCGGGCTTGCCTTTCCTTTTGCCCAAAGCCCCAAAAGGAACACACGCAATCTCTGATTACGCGTAGCCGAAAACAATCCAGCATTAAAACTCAACTACAGACAGATCACTTTTGTTTGGAGATGCACGAAAGGTTTCGATAGTATGCGTATATATACATCCACGATAATTCGGGTGGCGAATTATTTGTTGAAGAACCAATTATTAAAGAAGAAGGATAAAAATAAAGGGAGGCTGTTATAACCTCCCCTGATATATTTGCAGATAACCTGAATGTCTAAAGATTATCTTTCTCAATATCTTTAAAATATTTATATGTACCCACTTTCAGTTCGTCCGTAGCTGCTTCATCACATACAATGATTCCTTTCGGATGCAGTTGCAGGGCGGTGATAGTCCACATCTGATTAACGGCTCCTTCCACAGCTTGTGCCAGGGCTCTGGCTTTATTGTGTCCGTTTACCATAATCAGGACTTCCTTTGCATCGAGGATTGTACCTACGCCAACCGTCACGGATGTTTTGGGAACCTTTTTTACATCATTGCTGAAGAATCGGGAGTTGGCTATAATTGTATCGTGAGTCAATGTCTTGATACGTGTGCGGGATGACAGGGATGAACCCGGTTCATTGAATGCGATGTGTCCGTCCGGGCCTATTCCTCCAAGAAATAAGTCTACGCCGCCCACAGCTTTCATTTTAGCTTCATAGGCTGCACACTCTGCTTCCAGATCAGAAGCATTGCCATTCAGTATGTTTACATTCGCAGGGTCTATATCCACATGGTTGAAAAAATTGCTCCACATAAAAGTATGGTAACTTTGCGGATGATCTTTTGGAAGTCCGACATATTCGTCCATGTTGAACGTAATTACATGCTTGAATGATACCCGTTTCTCCTGATAGTGCTTAATCAAACCGTTGTACATGCCTAAAGGAGAAGATCCTGTGGGTAATCCTAAGACAAACGGCTTATCAGGCGTAGGATTAGCTGCATTGATTTTATTCACAACATAGTTAGCTGCCCATTGGGAAAGAGAATTGTAATCGGGTTGAATAATTAATCTCATGATATATCAGTGTTTTTTATATTATGGCAAAAAATAAGACAAACCTTCCAAAGATAACTCTTATATCCTGAAAGGCTTGCCTTTTGACTATAATTTATAGAGGATGATACTCTACAAAGGCTTCAATTGCTTCATATGAGGCAAGTCCTAACTGGCGGTACAGTTCTGCTGTAGCCTTATTCCTGTCTTCGGAGCGCTGCCAGAACAAACGTTCGTCATTTCCTAAAAACGGCGCACTTTCCATTTGCGATTGATGTTTTAGGATAGCATTCCGTTTAGAACGAAGTTCCTCCGGAGAGATAGGTACGGCCATTTCGATATGGTCTATTTCCCATTCGGCCCATGCACCACGGTACATCCAGAAACGACAGTCTTTAAGCCATTCTGCGCCTTTCAGTTCATCTACTGCTGCCAGGATGGCATCGAGACATACTTTATGTGTTCCGTGCGGGTCGGCCAGGTCTCCTGCCACAAATACTTCATGAGGCTGAACCGATTCCAGATATTTTTTCACAATTTCCACATCGGCCTCCGATATAGGGTTTTTCTTGATACGCCCTGTTTCATAGAACGGAAGATCGAGAAAGGTTGTTTTATGTGTATCCATACCCACATAGCGGCAGGCTGTAGTTGCTTCCTGACGACGGATATGTCCTTTAATGAAGAGAATATCCGGAGTGTCTATATCTTCTTCGTCCTTGTCGTGTAGCAAATATTGAAGTATCTCCGCATACTTCTTTTTCAAGGACTCATTCCCTGCATCATATTTTCTTCTTACATCCTCAAGAAAAGATACATAGCGGATGACCTCTTCATCGCCTACGGCAATGTTGCCTGATGTCTGATAAGCAACATGCACATCGTGTTTCTGATCTACCAGTCTTTTAAAGGTTCCTCCCATAGAGATGACATCATCATCAGGGTGGGGACTGAAAATTATAACACGTTTAGGGTATGGTTTGGCTCTTTCCGGACGATTGGTGTCATCGGCATTCGGCTTTCCGCCCGGCCAGCCTGTGATTGTATGTTGCAGGTCATTGAATATCTTAATATTTACATTGTATGCAGAACCATATAAAGCAAGGAGTTCTTCCAGCCCGTTGTCCTGATAGTCCTTGTTCGTCAGCTTTAGTATCGGCTTATTAACCTTGAAGCATAGCCACACAATCGCTCTGCGGATGAGTTTATTGTTCCAGTCACAGTTTGTAACCAGCCACGGGTGATTGATACGTGTGAGTTCAAAAGCAGCATTCAGGTCGATATGTACTTTCGCATTTTCGTGAGCTTGCAGACACGAAGCAGGTATGGCATCCGACAGGGTTCCTTCTACCACATCTTTAACGCTCCCGGCTTTGTCTTCACCCCAGGCTATGAGGGCTATCTCTTTCGCTTTCATTATTGTGGCCACACCCATTGTAACGGCACTGACAGGTACTTTGTCTATAGTTCCGAATGTATTGACAGCCTCTTTCTTGGACTGTACATCCAATAGGATCAGACGGGTTTGTGAATTCATACTTGAGCCGGCAATGTTGATGCCAATGTTACCCGCACGTCCCAAGCCGAGCAGAAGATAATCTATTCCTCCTACATTGTGGATGGTTTGCTCATATGTTTTACAGTAGTTCAGAATTTCCTCCTTCGAAACAGAACCATCAGGAGAATATACGTTTTTAGGGTCTATATCAACGTAATCTAACAAAGATTCTTTTAATAGCTTCAGGTTGCTGTTAGATTGGGGCGCTATTGGATAGAACTCGTATATATTAAATACAATTACGTTTTTGAAGCTTAAATTCTCTTCTTTATGTAAACGGATAAGTTCCTGATAGACCGTTTGAGGAGAATGTCCTCCCGGGAGGGCAAGTACGAATGGTGATCCCGTAGCTTGTTTTTCTTTTATTTTTCGGGCTATTTCTCTCGCTATGTGCAAGGATGCTTCTACAGAGGACTCATAAATCTCGGTAGGCACTTTTTCGTAGCGGGTCAGGGCAGATAGCTCAAATTCATTCTCAGGACGGTAGTAACGAAGAGGTACTCTGTCCAATACAATTTGCGAACTTAAATCTAATCTCATATCAAAGGTTTTATATATAATTATTTATGAATAAACATTCTTGGTAAAATGGATTAAACAACAAGGGCTGCGGCTCCGAGCAAGTTGATATCCTCCTTCTTGGATAAAAGTATTTTCACCCGCTCAACAGTTTCCTTAAATGGGAACTTATATACGCTTTCATACATATTATCCGCAAAAAGTTCGTATCCCTTTACTATATTACCTCCCAATATAATAGCTTGAGGATCATATGTAAAAAGAATGGTTTTTATAAGGTTGCCTATATGCTCGCCGAGTTCGTTCCACAGGGCTAGCATTTTGTCGTCTCCTTGCAATGCGAGTTCATAAGCCTCTTGAGCCGTCGTATTGTTCCGGACAAAAAATTTCTGTCCGCAATAACGTTCATAATCGGAGTACAGATAAGGAAGACTCCCTATTTCTCCGGCTCCTGTATTGTATCCGTTGTATAACTCATTGTTTATAATGATGCCGGCTCCAACCCCTATACTTAGTGTTACGCAGACAATGTCACGGTAAAGGGTGCCTTCCCCGTAGTAACGCTCTCCAAACGCAAAGCAGTTGGAGTCATTGTTTACAAAAACCGGAATTCTGAATTCTTTCTCAAGGATATCTTTTAAAGGAACTTTTTTCCATGACGGAATGTTGATTGCATCCTGTATGATTCCTTTACTGGTTTTAACAATGCCCGAGACACCTATTCCTATGCCGCGAATGTTGGAGTTTATTATTGTGCCGATTGTTTCTATCAGATGGTCTATGATGACGCCCTCTGATTCGTCAGCCTTTGTGGGAACCACTAGTTTGCGGAATATTTGACCTCCATCAACAATTCCTAACCGCATGCTTGTGCCATCTATGTCTATTCCAATTCTCATAATGTTAAGAATGTAGTGCGTTAATTTGAGATGACCAACTAAATATTAAAATTATAGCTTGTTTTAAAGTATTGTCTTTAGCTGCAAGTGATACTTAATCAAACTCATCTCTTTGTTTTCCATAATAATACTACAAATATATACTTCTAAAGAGGAAAAACAGCAAATCAATTGTTAATTAACATCTAAAAACCAAAGATTGTTCGGCCGGCTCATTTTTGTTAATAGTTACATTGTTTTTAAAGTGTTAAGGACGGGTGTTATTGTTCCCGGATTATTTAATAATATAGAATTGTTGGTTGTCATATAAGAGTAAACAGCGTTTACCTGAGATGTAAACGCTGCTTATTGTGTATCGATTAAAAGAATGCTTTTATTTTTCTATTCTTATTCTGGCATCCACAGCTATTACTTTATCTTCATTCGCCAATAGCGGATTAATATCCATCTCCTTTATTTCGGTGGCAAATCTTAATAGAATAGATAGCCGGACAATTATTTCTGTAAATAGCTTTTCATTTAGGCCCTTTTGCCCTCTGGTTCCCTGGATTATTTTGTAGGCTCTGAGAGAGCGTATCATGGATGACGCTTCGTTAAAACTTAAAGGGGCAAGTCCCGATGCCACATCTTTCAATATCTCCACAAAGATTCCACCCAGACCACACAAAACAATGTGTCCGTACTTTGACTCATATTTTGCCCCTATAAACAATTCCTGTCCCGAAAGCATCGGTTGTATCATAACTTCTGTAGTTTCCGGTATCTTCATTAATCTGTCGAATTCGAGAGCAAGATGATTGTCGGATCTTATATTGAGGACTACTCCTCCTACATCCGATTTGTGTACCGGCCCAACACATTTTGCTACTATTGGGTAGCCTATTTTATTTGCAAAGCTGATGGCTTCCTCTTTATTATTGGTAACCAGTTCCTGCACTTGAGGTATTCCGGCAGCGTCAAATAATTCCCTTATTGTATCACTGTCTATATATCCGTCGGAAGCATTGTCTATAATATTTCTGATTCGAGGTATGTCTATTTTTATATCCTCCATTTTTCCTACCGATGGGGGAGTCCATGATACTACTTTTGACAGAGCATTTGCCAGGGCGTATTCATCAGTAAAGTTTACATGTCCTTTTTTGACGAAGTTGTCCATTTCCTGCGAAGCGGCAATGACCGAAGGCAGAATAGGGTAAATAGGCAGCTTGCATGTTTTTATTTTTTGGTCTAATATCTCATAGGCTTCAGCTACATTACTTACTCCCGGGTTGCCGTATATGACGGCAATGCCATCAATTTCTTTGAAGCGTTTCTCGCAAAAATCAATACAGATAGCCATATGTTCTCCTGTTCCTGTTCCGATGATGTCTATAGGGTTGGATACGGCTGCCCCAGGGAGAAGGTGTTTTTTCAGTTCTGCCGCAAGTTCTTTATCCATCTCCGGAACGTCAATATTTCCTTTCGATAGGGCATCGGTCAGGATGACTGCGGGACCTCCGGCTTGAGTGATGATGGCCAGATTTCGTCCTTTTATTTCTTTAAGAGTGAGAACAGCGGCTACATTGGCCAGTTCTTCTCTGGAGTAGCAGCGGATAATTCCTGCTTTTCTGAAAAGTGCTTCCACGGCAGAATCAGAGCTTGCTATGGCTCCGGTGTGTGATGAAGCTGCCCGGCTACCGGAACTGGAACTGCCTGATTTTATGGCTGCAATTTTGCAGCCTTTCCGAATGAGAGATGCTGAATGATTTAGGAAGCGGTCAGGGTCCGCTATTTTTTCCAGGTATAATAGCTTGATTTTAGGGCTGGTTTTAGGATCGAATTCGTTGTCTAGGAATTCCAGGATGTCTTCAACACCTACCTGTGCCGCATTTCCGATAGACCATGCGGAATTGAATCTTAGACCAATACGCATAGCTGATTCTATAATATATGTAATAGTGCCACCCGAACTGGAGATGATGTCTACTCCTTGAGGGTCCAGGTTTGGAACCGGGCGGGTGAAAATGCTCTGATGCTTCGTATTGAAGAAGCCTGAGCAGTTAGGGCCGATCATGATTGCCCCGGCTTTGTTGACTATGTCTACTAATTCTTTTTCCAACTTAGCTCCATCTTCAGATTCCTCGCTAAATCCTGCCGAGAAAACAATGAAGGCTTTTACCCCTTTTTCTTTAGCCAGATACTCCACAGTCTGCAGGCATTGGTTTGCGGGGACTGAGATGATAGCCAGGTCGGTTTCAGGGATCTCCTCAATGCTTACATATGCTTTTGTGTCCTGTATGGAGCCTCCTCTGGCATTAACAACATATAAGTCCTTATCAAACGTTCCCGTGGTTAAATTGTATAAGACGCTGCCTCCAGGTTTCAAAATGTTATCAGATGCGCCTACTACTACGATGCTTTTAGGGTTAATCAGCTGTTCATAGATCATAAATCGGTTGTTTAAGTGTTATTTTGCGTAAAAGTAGTGATTAATATGATATCTAAAGCTACCATATATATAATATAAAACATAAAAATAGTTGAACTTGTTTATGGGACGTCGCTTTCAAAACTATTTTGCCATTTATGTGATTTTTTTTATGTTTAATAACATGTTGTGAGATAAGGGTATACTATCATTGGGTATGATTTGGTAAAAAAAAATTTAAAAAAAGGTTTGATAAAGTTTGGAGTGTAAGGAATTGTTTTCTACTTTTGCACCCGCTTTACCA
>Ga0153940_1000250_pt1 | contig 31658 bp, 33 predicted proteins | sample TSNJ024MetaG_FD_104736 | JGI IMG/M metagenome (GOLD analysis project Ga0153940, IMG submission 104736) | Attine ant fungus gardens microbial communities from New Jersey, USA - TSNJ024 MetaG | ecosystem: Host-associated > Fungi > Mycelium > Unclassified | place: USA: New Jersey, Brendan T. Byrne...
GGATATTTTGACCTGCGCTTGTTAGATGGTGTAAAAGTGCACGTAAGTGCAAACCATAAGAAATTAAAATTATTGGAAACGGCAAAAACATTATTAACCGAAAGGAGAACGGCAATTCCTCTCGCCACCTAAGAGGTGGGAGTATCCTTGCCTAAAATTTGATGAAACTATTTGAGGTGTAGAGTATTCTCACAAATCCGCATACAGTGAGTTTCCGAGAGTGCTCGTGTAATAAATGGAGGAAAGAGAACTTGTTATGACAAAATCTGCGATAGGAAAGGACTAAAATGCTGGAAAAAAGTTTGGAAATCTTTACTTCACCCACATCAGAATGGTTTCGTGAAACCTTTGAGATGCCTACGAAAGTGCAGCAAGAAGCATGGCCGGCGATTGCGGCTGGCGGACCTGTTTTGATCAGTGCGCCCACCGGTACCGGAAAGACGCTTTCGGCATTTCTTATATTTATCGACCGATTGCAGGAAATGGCGGCAAGAGGGGAATTGAAAGAAGAGCTGTATCTTATCTATGTATCGCCGTTAAAGTCACTGGCAGGAGATATTCGAGAGAATTTGCGAAAGCCATTGGATGGGATTTCGGCATTGGAAAGCGGAAAAAGCGCACGTTCTATCAACATAGCAATCCGAACGGGGGATACGCCGCAAAAAGACCGGCAAAGAATGGTCAAGCATCCGCCCCATATATTAATTACTACTCCGGAATCTTTATATCTGATGTTGACCAGTCGTACAGGACAATCGGTACTTCGAACAGCCAAGGCATTAATTATCGACGAGCTGCATGCGTTGATCGATACGAAAAGAGGAGCGCATCTGATGCTGTCTGCGGCAAGGCTGGATTTTCTTTGCGGGCAGCCGCTGCAGAGGATCGGGCTGTCTGCTACCATAGAGCCGCTTAGTCTGGCGGCGGAATATCTGTCACCGGAACCAGTTGTGATAGCGGCACCGCCGATGCAAAAAGAAATCCGAATAGAAGTTAATGGCATCACACCTACCCAGGGGAGGAGAAAAGATCCTGTGTGGGAAGAACTGGCGGAAAAAGTGTTTGAACAGTGCCGGCAAAGCCGCAGTGTGATAGCATTTTGTGAAGCGCGCAGATACGCGGAGAAGCTTGCATACTATGTTAATCAGCTGGGTGGTGAGGGATTTGCAAGGGTACATCATGGCAGTATCTCCAAGGAGCAGAGGGCAGAGGCAGAAGAGGAACTGCGCGGCGGAAAATTGCGGCTGTTGTGTGCTACTTCGTCGATGGAATTAGGAATTGATGTGGGAGATGTAGAACAGGTACTTCAGGTGGGCTGTCCCCGTACCGTTTCCAGTACAATGCAGCGTCTTGGCCGGGCCGGGCATAATCCGGGCCGGGTCAGTGTGATGCAGATGTATCCCCGGACACCGGCGGAAACACTGCAGTGTGGTATGACGGCTTATGTGGCAAGTCAGGGGCAGGTGGAACATGCCAGACCGCCCCGCATGTGTCTGGATGTGCTGGCACAGCATCTGGTTTCCATGGGGGCGAATCCGGGAAGTGAGCAGGAAGCGGCAGAGTATAAAATCGCTTATACGGTAGATAAAGTAATGGAAATCCTGACCCGCGCGTACTGCTTCCAAGGGGTTACCAAGCAAGATGTAAAAGCGGTTCTGGAAATGCTTGCAGGTGATCATGAACATAAACAGGAGATCCCGGTACGTCCCAGAATTCAGTATGATCGGCTCCATGAGCGGGTAATGGCTGATGCATACAGCAGAATGCTGGCCGTAGCTGCCGGTGGTACCATACCGGATAAAGGATTGTATACGGCAAAGACCGAAGATGGTGTAAAAATCGGAGAACTGGATGAGGAATTTGTCTTTGAATCCTATCTGGGTGACCGTTTTTTACTGGGCGCATTTGCGTGGAAGATCGTTGGTCAGGACAAGGATACAGTAATCGTGCGGCAGGCCGATGTTGGCGGTGCCAGGCTGCCTTTCTGGAAGGGTGAGATTGGCGGCCGTGACCTTGGAACCAGCCGGTCTTTTGGAAAGATTATGGGACAGCTTTCGGCTGCGGAGCAACGCGATACTCTGATGGAGGAATTAAGCCGTCTGGGAATGAATGATGCGGCACAGGAAAATTGTGCGGCTTTTCTGAGGCGGCAGATTGAGGCTACGGAAATACTGCCGGATGACAGGACTATCGTGATAGAGCATTTTACGGATTCTTCAGGAAGTAATCAGGCCATGATACATGCTTTGTTCGGAGGGAAGGTGAATGCCCCCCTTTCCCTGTTGCTGCAATATGCGGCGCAGAAAGCGGCAGGAGGCAATATCGGATGTATCCATGAAGAGGAAGGAATTCTGTTGTACTCTTATGGTGAGGAGACAATTCCGGAACGGCTTCTATTATCTATCAATCCAAGGCAGGCCAGAGAAATATTAGCGGCTATGCTGCCGGCAACCCCTGTATTTAATATGACCTTTCGCTATACGGCGGCCAGGGCTCTGATGATGGGAATGAAACGAAATGGACGGCAGCCTCTTTGGCTGCAGCGGCTTCGCAGCACGGAAATGCTGGAACAGCTGTTGAAAGAAAAAAATCATCCTTTAATTAGGGAAACAACCAAAGAGTGTCTGGAGGAACAATGGGATATTCAAGGAGTAGAAGAAATTCTGAATAGTGTCCGCAGCGGCCAGATTGCAGTGCGGGAATTGTATACGGAGATACCTTCACCGATGTCCCTGCCGATGCAGTGGCGGTTGGAAGCCGCTGAGATGTATGAATACACACCGACAACCCAGGGAATCAGCCAGGGTGTATACGAAGAGCTGCAGCAGTTGGAACAGTTGAAGCCTTCTGCGGAGGCATTACAAAAGGTGCAGGAACGTAAAAAACTACCGGAAGATGCCAATGGGTTGCATACGTTGCTGATGATGGAAGGCGACCTGACAGTTTTGGAACTGCAGGAATTGTTTGCCGTCTGCGAAGGGGCAAAAGGAGCTCTCGATGTATCTGACTGGTTGGAAGAGCTGGCAGAGCGCGGTCTGGCGGAATATATCGAGCCAGGACTCTGGATTGCTGCGGAGCATGAAGAAGAGTACTCAGCAACTCTTGAGCAACAGGATGCGGATTGCGGAATGCATATTGTACGGAGAATGCTTTATTATCGCGGACCTCAGACTGTTTTACAGATGCAGGAACGGTATCTGCCGGATGGAAAGTGGGTGAAGCAATGGCTCAAAGCACTGTGCAGTCAGGGAGATATCGTAGAAGATGCCGGTTTTTACTATCATGCCAAGCTATATGACCGTGCCAGAAAATCGACAATCCGAAGTCTGCGTGAGCAGGCAGTTACCAGACCGGCGGAACACTATGCGGCACTCATGGCAAAACGAGCGATTATCAATGCTTCTGCAAAGGAGCAGTTAAAGCAGACAATGGAACTGTTAAACGGTTATAGCTTTCCTGCTGCAGTCTGGGAAAATATCATATTACCCAGAAGAGTGCGTGGGTATAGCGGCACCATGCTGGACCGGCTTTTAGCAGAAGGGGATTTCTTCTGGAAAATGGCACCGGACGGAACGCTTACATTCTATCAGTATGAGGATATCGATTGGGATTCCCCGCTGCCTTGGGATATTCAGTCAGAAGAGGAAGACCTTTCTGTGTCAGAGGAACAAACAGTATATCAGGAGCTGCATCGGCGAGGTGCAAGCTTTCTGAATGCCTTGACCAAGATTCCGGTAGATAAAGAGGTACGTGAGCTTTTAATGAATCTTGCCGAAAAGGGCAGGGTCTGTGCCGATAGTTTTGTTCCGGTGCGCCAGTGGATCAGCAAAGATAAGATAAAAAAAGCAACCGCAAGGCAGCGGGTAAATGTACGGGTAGCGGCCTTATCAGCAGGAAGATGGGATATTGTCCATCCTTTGCAGAAAAAGAGGATGGATGAAATACTGGAAGCATTTTTTACTGAAAACATCATTTTATGCCGGGAAACTTTCCGCCGTTCAGTAATGATGCAAAAAAGTTTGGCAGATGATTCTCTGACCTGGAGTCAAGCCTTAGAGTTGCTCCGGATATGGGAATTCACAGGGCAGGTGCGCAGAGGATACTTTGTTCGTGGCTTATCCGGGGCGCAGTTTATCCGCAGGGATGATTATGAAGGAATAATACATGCATTGGCACAGCCGGAGAATCAGATCATCTGGCTGAATGCCGCAGATCCGGTACAAATTTGGGGAAAGGTACTGGAACATATGGACGATCATTCCTTTATGAATGTTCCGGGAACCGCAGTGGCATTACATGCAGGGAGACCTGTTGTAGTACTGGAACGTCAGGGAAAGATACTGAACATACTGGAAGAAACGGACTTGAAAGCCGTAATGAAAGAATTTGTACGCGCATTTCAGGACAAATATATATTTCCGGAGAAAAGAAGGCTGCTAATCAAAGAATATCCCAAGGATTCAGGCGAAATATTAAAAGATGCTGGATTTAGCAAGGAAATGACAGATTATGTATTGTATCGGTGAAGTAAGTGGTTATTAATTTTAGAGGTTACAGTTCAGCAATACAAATTTATAACCTTATCAGGGAAGTTCCCCGCCTCTGCAAGCGTGGAACTTCCCTGTATCAGCGCATCAGCAAGGCGGATTTAGTGAACAGCCTGCCAGTCTGAAAGCCAGGATTTGTCATTAGCGATGGCATTTACGACATCTATTCCAGACTTAAAGTCATCAAAAGTTCCATTATTAATTTCATCAATTGCTTTACCTAACAGCTTTTCATAGTAGGCTTCCGGAGTGACATCTGTAGTGGTTTGATGAAAATGCTGTTGGGAGTCCATCGAAGCTATACGGGCATATTCATTTTTTACTTGGTTAATAAGTTTATCACGGTTCATATAAATTTACTCCTTTACAAAATAATCAGTTATCGCTGCCAGGTTTATGGCGATTGCCAGACTGCTTCTTGGTATTTCGGCTTTCACCGTCTAATGCGCTCTCTGCCATAGTGGGACCACCATTTGATTTCAACTTGCGAATCGGTTTTGGGTCGATCTGTGAATCTTTAGCCATAATCATTCTCCTCGGATACTATTAATATAGAGTTATTATTTGTAAATTAAACATTATTATTCAGGAATCCACAGAATCATCAGAGCTATAAAAATGAAATCGGCCTAAAGAGAATTCTTACATAAATACCACCAAAACCCAGCACCTCTCCTCGTATACAGTGGCGTCCTGGCAGCCAACATAGTCCAAATACCCATAACCCACTTCGCTACTTACTCGTTTATTATATCCAAGTAAAAAAAACAACCCAAAATAGTCAGACCCCTCTTTTTATGTTAAAATATCATTAGTTAGTCCCTCAGTAATACACTAATCAGGTTATGTAAAAAGGAGATGGTAATGCTTACATTCGATAAAATCTATCAGCCGCTCACCGCACGCCCATTTCTATCAAATCAATCCTACTCAGAATATCAGTCATGTAAGGCTTTACAGCCATATATTGCATGCTATTGGGTAGACGCTGAAGAGAAGAAAAAAGACGGGAAAGCAATCAAAGAGGTTCTGGTTATACCTGACACATGTATGGACATTATTATAAGAGTAAACCATACAAAACAGATAATTAACGGATATCTGTGCTGCATTCAGGATCAGCCATTTCTGGCGGCCTCTGGAGAAAGTGAGGATGTGGTTACCTGCTTTGCTATTCGGTTCTATTTCTGGGCAGTTAATTTATTTTTTAATTTCAATTTTAAAAATACCCGTAATCAGATGATCGATTTAGCAGATATCGGATGTGAGTGGAAAACACTTTTTCAACCATTCTTTTATCTGATAACAGTAAAAGAGCGAATTACCTGGGTAGAAAATTTTTTACTAATAAAGTTAAGTGAGATAGAGATTAATCCAAATCTGTTCAATCCAATTCAACAGATATTAACTGCTTCCGGCAGGGCATCAGTAAAGGATATCTGCACCTGCAGCTGTGTTAGTCAGAGACAGTTGGAACGTCTCTTTCAGCAAGAAATAGGTTTGCCGCTTAAACGGATTTCTCGTTTGGTACGTTATCAGAATGTGTGGCGGGAAATGGTGCTGTCTGAGCATTTTGACATTCAGGATGCGGTATGCCGATATCATTATACTGACCAGGCTCATCTGCTGAATGAATTTAAGCGTTTCCATGGAGTTTCGCCCGAGGAAGCGAGAAAAATTGCCTTGATCAACCGGCCGGTTTAGCTAAAAGTAAGCTGCTCAGTACATTGGACAAATACACGATCGTACTGTCTCATTGATATCTGGATGTCGCTTTTTTACAATACATAAATCTCATTGTCTATTATAGTAACAACAAAAACTTATGGAGGAAAATCGATGAAAATTCTGGAACAAAAAGATTATCAGGAGATTCGCACCTGGATTCATCGCAATGCAAGGCCTTTGGAGCTGGCATTATGGAATTATTGTTATGAAAAAGGTAGTAAAGAGGCGGTTGCAGATGCTTTAGGATATTACCAGAACGAGGATGGCGGCTTTGGAAATGGGGTGGAACCGGATTGTTGGAACAAGGAATCTTCCCCCTACGCGACCATGATAGCAATGGAATTATTGCGAAGAATATCCTTCGTTGAAACGGTAGGAATAGACCATCCGATGATCCAAGGCATCTTCTGTTATCTGGAAAGCGGTGTGCACAGTGATGAAGAAGGCTGGATTTTTTCAATTCCGTCAAATGACGCATACCCACGTGCGCCATGGTGGACCTATAATGAAGCGGAGAACAAAACTCAGAGTATGGGAATCACTGCCGGTTTGTGTGCTTTTATCTTACGCTATGGAGACTGTGAATCGAAAGTATTTAAAAAAGCATTTGCATACGCCGGAAAAATTATGCAAAAGGCATCATCGGCAGAGGAATTTGGTGAAATGGGAGCAGTTGGAATCTGCATGTTATTGGATGATATCAAACAAAGAGATCTGACATCTTCTTTTGCATGTGAAGGATTAATGGAAAAAATGACAGCAATTGTAAACCGCTCAATAGAACGAAACCCGGAACAGTGGACTTTATACACTCCCAGGCCATCGGAATTCATCAGGTCTCCTAAGAGTCCTTTCTATAAAGACAATGAGGATATTGTAAAGACAGAATTGGATTATCTGATTGATACCAGAAATCCGGATGGAGTGTGGAACATCACCTGGAGCTGGTTTGATCTGGGAGAGGAATATCCAAAAGAATTTGCTGTTAGCGAAAACTGGTGGATGGCATCTAAAGCAATTGATAAGGTGGAGTTTTTGAAGAACTTTGGACGACTGTCTGATGGCGGTCAGTAGTTATAAAAAATGAATCCATAGGGAATGATAAGTGTGGTATACTTACTTTAATATTTTTAGGATGCCTATATACTTATATGTGATGGAGAAGAAAATGAGACAGCCAAAGTTTGGAACAGCCGGAGCAGGTGAATTATTTTATAATAAAGGATATAAAAATTCCCATGAGGTACCTGCATTTCTGGCAGAGATGGGACTGACTGCATTTGAATATCAATGCGGCCGTGGGGTGAGAATCAGTGATAATAAAGCAAAGTTGTTGGGAGAGCATGCCAGGGAAGCAGGAATTACCCTGTCGATACATGCACCGTATTATATCTCTTTGACAACACCAGAAGAGGAAAAAATTAAAAATAACCTGCGATATCTGCGGCAAAGTGCTCATGCAGCAAAGCAAATGGGTGCTGCCCGGGTGGTATTTCATCCTGGCAGCGTTGGCAAGCTGCGTAGAGAAGATGCCTTTGAGATAGCCGGTAAGGCCATGCTGCACATTATGAAAGAGCTGGATAAAGAAGGTTTTGGAGACATTCTATTTTGCCCGGAGACAATGGGGAAGATAAATCAGCTGGGAAACTTGGAAGAAACGCTTAAGTTCTGTACCATGTATGATAATATGCTGCCTTGTATAGATTTTGGGCATATGAACTCCCGGCTGCAGGGAGCAGTTGACAGTATCGAAGCATATGAAAGCATTTTTAAGCAAATTGCGGATACTCTGGGTGAAGATAAGGCACAGATAGTCCACTGTCATTTTAGTAAGATAGAGTATGGACCCGGAGGCGAAAGGCATCACCTGACTTTCAAGGATCAGCAGTATGGACCGGACTATGAGCCACTGATGGAGCTGCTGTATAAGCGTCATTATACCCCGACAATTATCTGTGAGTCAGCAGGAACGCAAGCAGAAGATGCACAGGCGATGGCGCAAATGTACGCTGAGATCAGTAAGGAGTAGCGATGAGAGTCAGTTATACGGGTGCACGGCATCGGTTGACAGGCTCTTTTGCTTAAATTGATTAAAAAGTAATCCACATGAAGGAGGAGGCATGGTATACTTAGGTCAGAAAACTAAAATATGTACAGTATTCTGGGAGGATAATAAATGAAGGGATTTATAAGAAGTGATCAGACATTTTCCTTATGTGGTTTGAATTGTGGACTGTGTCCTATGCACCTGGATCATTATTGCCCCGGCTGTGGAGGGGGAGAAGGGAATCAGTCATGTAAAATCGCAAAATGTAGTCTGGAGCATGATAAAGTAGAGTACTGCAATCAATGCAGTGAATTCCCTTGTGAGAAATATGTTGGGATAGATGAGTTTGATTCGTTCATTACCCACCGGAATCAAAGAAAAGACTTAGAAAAGTCAAAATCAATTGGGATAGCGGCTTATCGGGCCGAGCAAGAAGAAAAAATACATATTCTAAAATATTTACTGGAAAATTATAATGACGGAAGACGGAAAAGTTTCTTTTGCGTGGCTGTAAATCTAATAGAGCTGGAAGATTTGAGAGCTATATTAGAGCAAATAAAGTCAGAGATAGAAATAGACGATATATCTCTAAAAGAGAAATGTGTTCATGTTGTAAAACTATTTCAAGCAAAAGCAGAACAACAAAATATTATATTGAAGCTCAATAAGAAACCGAGAGAAAAATCTTGATGTAAAACGTTGGATTTATGAGTAAAATGGCATGTAAGTATGTCTGCATGACTCATTTGGAGACAAACATGAAACCTTTAGATAGAGAATTTTATTTAAGAGATACCTTGACTGTGGCAAAAGAGTTATTAGGAAAATACCTGGTTCGGGAAATGGATGGAGGATACCTGGTTGGCAGAATCACAGAGACCGAAGCTTATATAGGTGCAATTGACAAAGCATGCCATGCCTATGGCGGAAAGATAACACCCAGAACGAAAACGTTATATGAGCAGGGAGGCACATCCTACGTGTATTTGGTATATGGTATGTATCATTGCATGAATGTGGTGACAGAGCCGCAAGGTGAAGCCGCAGCGGTGCTTCTTCGGAGTGTTGAGTTTGTGAAAGGGTATGAAGAGGCATCCATGCTCCGTTATGGAAAAGAGTTAGAGGTATTGAGTAAGGCTCAGTTAAAAAACTTTGCAAATGGACCGGGAAAGCTATGCAAGGCAATGGGTATTACCCGAGAGCAGAATAATAGGAACCTTTGCGGACAGAATTTTTTTATTACAGATTGTATAGAAGGTATTAATAATCCTACCTTTGAGTTGGGAATATCACCAAGAATCGGTATTGATTATGCACAAGAAGCGAAGGATTTCCCGTGGCGATTTTTTAGTATATAATTGTACATTTTAAAAGTGAAGGGATAATAGGGTGAGCATAATGTGGATTAGCTTTGCAATTGGTGCGGCATTTTTTGCCGGGATTACATCAATTCTTGCCAAATGTGGGATTAAAACAGCAGATTCAACTACAGCAACAGCCATTCGGACAGGTGTTGTACTGGTTTTTTCATGGATTATGGTATTTATTGCAGGAGCGCAGCCTACCATTGTGAATGTTGATGCAAAAACATGGCTTTTCCTTATTCTTTCAGGAATTGCCACAGGGGCCTCCTGGTTGTGTTATTTTAAGGCATTGCAATTGGGGGACATTAATAAAGTAGTTCCGATTGATAAATCAAGTACTATATTAACTATTTTACTGGCTGTAGTTATTCTTGGAGAAGACATCACATTGCTAAAAGCAGGTGCTGTAGCAGCCATTGCGATAGGAACTTATCTAATGATACAGAGACAGGAGATTTCTGATCATCAAGAAGAAAAAGGGAAAGGATGGCTGGTCTATGCTGTTTTTTCCGCTGTTTTTGCCAGTCTGACAGCTATTCTGGGTAAGATTGGGATCAGTGGTGTGGAATCGAATTTGGGGACTGCGATTCGCACTGGTGTGGTGCTGATCATGGCATGGATGATTGTATTTGTTACTGGCAAGCAGCATACCATTCGTCAGATATCACGACGGGAATTGGTGTTTATATGTCTTTCAGGACTGGCAACAGGTGCATCGTGGATGTGCTATTATAGGGCGCTGCAAGATGGCCCGGCCAGTGCGGTGGTAGCTGTTGATAAACTGAGTATACTTGTTACCATTGTTTTTTCTTATATTGTATTTAAAGAAAGATTAACTCCCAAGGCATTGGCCGGATTAGTTTTTATTGTTGGGGGAACGATGGTAATGTTAATTTGATTGTATGGGTAGGACCAGAACAAACAGAATCTTAGACGAGGTAATAGAATGAAGGATCAAGAACAGAAACATAAACGAAGAGCCCGATATCAGGGAACTCATCCGAGGAGTTATAAAGAAAAATATAAAGAGCACCAGCCAGAGAAATATCCGGATACGATAGAGCGGGTGATTCAAAAAGGAAGTACACCTGCTGGTATGCATATTTCCATATGTGTCAGAGAAATATTGGATATCCTGCAGATAAAACCAGGACAAACGGGTTTGGATGCCACTTTGGGATATGGTGGGCATACACTGGAAATGTTAAAATGCCTGAAGAATCAAGGACACATCTATGCCCTTGATGTGGATCCGATAGAATCAGAGAAAACGAAAGAACGCCTGCAGGAGTTGGGGTACGATTCGAATATATTAACCATCAAGCAGTTAAACTTTGCAGATGTGGATCAGATTACTGAGGAAGCCGGCTTATTTGACTTTGTGCTGGCGGATTTAGGTGTTTCTTCGATGCAGATTGATAACCCGGAGCGAGGTTTTTCTTATAAAACAGAAGGTCCATTAGATTTAAGGCTGAATCCGGAAAGAGGAATATCGGCAGCAGAGCGTTTGAGAAACATCACGCAGGAAGAACTGCAAGGCATGTTAATTGAAAATGCAGATGAGCTTTATGCGGAAGAAATTTCAAAAGCAATCATTTCAGAAATAAAAAAGGGTAAAGCCATAGCTACCACCACAAAACTTCAGCAAATTATTGCCGATGCTTTAAGGGCAGTTCCGGCAGATGAACGTAAAGAAGCTATTAAAAAGTCCTGTCAGAGGACATTTCAAGCATTGCGTATTGATGTTAATAATGAATTTGAGGTATTATATCAATTTTTAGACAAACTCCCTACTGTTATGAAAAAAGGTGGGCGGGCAGCGATTTTGACCTTTCATTCGGGAGAGGATAGAATTGTGAAAAAATCATTTAAGCAATTACATCGCCAGGGAATATATGAGGAAATTGCAAACGACGTTATACGCCCATCAGCGGAGGAGTGCCTGATAAACAGCCGTGCCCGTTCGACCAAGATGCGATGGGCGGTTAAGGCGTGTAATTAAATGAGTAAGTAGTGAAGAGGATTATGAGTATATGCTTTGACTATGTTAGTAGCCAGAGTTAAGAAAGAACCGGAATTCACCCTGTCCGGCGTTATTTTTATTCGATGGTTTAGCAGCTCTAATCCCCCGTCTCTGCAGGCGGTGGGGTTAGAGCTGCTAAGTTTCTGGATTGGTTCAACTAAAGTTTAGTGGAGTCAAAAACTCCCTCAGAACTTAGTTTCACTTTATTTATGACATTCCAGTTTACATAAAGCTTTTTCAATTTCGCAAACAGCTTCTCTGATTTCAGCAAGTGCTTCTTCAGCTTCGCAAACAGCTTCGTTAATATCTTCAAGGTTTTCTTCGATTTCGCGGATTGCTTTGCGGTCATGTTTGCAGCGGTCTTTCTTAGAACATTCTTTCTTAGGGCAATCTTTTTCCGGACATTTAGGTTCTTCTTTCTTAGGGCAATCTTTCTCCGGACATTTAGGTTCTTCTTTTTTCTTAGGGCATTCTTTCTTAGGGCATTTGGGTTCTTCTTTCTTAGGACATTCTTCCTTCGGATATTTGGGTTCTTCTTTCTTAGAATCTTCATATCTAAAGCCTGTTACCCAAGTGCCTTTGCTTTGTTCTTCGATGATGTTTTCCTCCTTTTTTTATTTAATATACTATATGTAACAATCTTCAAGGTGTGAAAAAATAGATGTATTTTGTCGAAAAAAATATTATTAGGGTGCCCTTTGGCTGCGTCCGCCAGCAAATACAATCCCCCAAACACAGCCCCCCTAAAATAATTTGAGGATGATGCGGTTGCCGATAGTAAATAACTGGGGAATATGGTAGAATAATAGTTAATATTCACAGCCACGATACCGTAAGGTGAATTAATTAAAAATATGGGAGGAAGTTATATTGAAAGAATACCTTGGACAGGAAATAAAGAAGCTTGGTTTTGGCATGATGCGTTTGCCGCAGAATGATGGTGTCATTGATCTTGAGCAGACAAAAGAAATGGTAGATTTGTACATGAATGCCGGATTTAATTACTTTGATACATCATGGGGATATCCGGGATCGGAAGAAGCGATTAAAGCGGCAGTAGTAGACCGCTACCCGCGGGAGCAGTACTTATTGGCATCCAAATGTCCGGTCTGGATTGCTAAAACAGCAGAAGCGGCACAACAGATGCTGGATACTTCCCTTGAACGTGCGGGAGTTGAATATTTTGACTATTATTTGTTACATAATCTGGGTGAACACCGTACACATTTTTTTGATGATTATGATATCTGGAATTATATGGCGAAGAAGAAAGAAGAGGGAGTGATCAAGCACCTGGGTTTTTCTTTTCACGATAAGGCAGATGCATTAGACGAAATATTAAAGGCGCATCCGGAGATGGAATTTGTCCAGCTTCAGATTAATTATGCGGATTGGGAAAATCCTTCGGTAGAAGCCAGAAAATGTTATGAAGTTGCCAGAAAGCATAAAAAGCCGGTAATCATCATGGAGCCGGTAAAAGGCGGAACGCTGGCAAATCCACCCAAGCAGGTGACTGATTACTTTAAAGCAGCAGATCCGGCAGCTTCCCCATCCTCCTGGGCTATTCGCTATGCAGCTTCCCTGGATGGTGTGATTACAGTTCTTTCGGGAATGTCTAGCGTGGAACAGGTGAAAGATAATATCTCCTATATGAAGGATTTTAAAGCGCTGACGAAAGAAGAGTATGAGGTAGTTGAAAAAGCACGGGTCTGTCTTGCTTCCTATCCAACCATTCCTTGTACTTCTTGTACATACTGCATGAAAGGATGTCCAAAATCAATTGCCATATATGGAACCTTTGAGGCAGTAAATATAGAAAAAATGTATGGCGATCTGGAAGCAGCAAAAGGAAAATATAATTGGAACACCAAAGGCCATCGCTGGGGAAAAGCATCCGATTGTGTTGAGTGTGGAAAATGCGAAGAGGTCTGTCCGCAGCATATTTCCATCCGTGCGGAACTTAAAGCAGCAGCAGTCCTTTTGGAGGACTAGATTTAGAATTCTGTTTAAACTCCTGATAAAGTAAATATAAGCGCTGGAAAATCAACAGATTAATTCTTTTCCGGCGCTTTTGTTTTCTAGTCCTGGTTGCTTTGGCAGTGGGGACGTGAATATATTGCTGATCAGCTGGCGGAGCAATGAGTTTGGATAGAGGAGGTAAAAAATGAGAGAAATTAATCGTGTTGCCATAGTAGGAATGGGGGCATTGGGGTTATTATTTGGAGAACGAATTGTATCAGCTATAGGTAAAGAGAACCTCTGCTTTGTAGCAGATGAAGAACGGGTAATACGGTATCGGGACGTTACTTTTACCATCAATGGTGAGGCAAAAGAATTTCAGGTTGTACCCAGCTATGAGGCTTGTGTTGTGGATTTAGTGATTGTGGCCGTGAAGTATAATGCACTTACTAACGCACTTGATACAATGAAAAATTGTGTAGGAAAAACCACAACAATCATCTCAGTGATGAATGGAATCAGCAGTGAGGAGATAATTGGGGCACGTTTTGGAAGAGAAAAGGTTCTGTATACAATTGCCCAGGCAATGGATGCCGTGAAGCTTGGTTATGATTTAAACTATACCAAATATGGAGAACTTCGAATTGGAATTAAAGAGACTGTTCAAAAGGAAAGACTTGATAACGTAGTTCGGTTCCTGGAGCGGGTTAATATTCCATACGTGGTGGAAGAAGATATTATCCATAGATTATGGGGCAAATTCATGGTAAATGTGGGAATAAACCAGACTTGCATGGCCTACGAGGCTACCTATGGAGAAGCCCTGTCTCCGGGAGCGGCCTTTGACACTATGCAGGGTGCCATGCGGGAAGTCATAGCATTATCACAGCGGGAGCAGATTAACCTTACCGAGAGTGATTTGGAAAACTACATTGAGATATTAAAAGCCCTTTCCCCGGATGGCGCCCCATCCATGCGTCAGGACGGTATAATGAAGCGTCCGTCTGAGGTAGAAATGTTTGCCGGAACGGTACGCTCGATGGCAGCAAAGTATGGACTTCCGGTGCCGGTAAATGATATGCTTTACAAAAGAATTAAAGAAATGGAGGCACGTTATTCCAGATAAGACTGATGAAAATCAGGGATTTAGGAGCGTCAATATGGGAATCAAAGATTATGTGATGAAAATAAAAGAGGGATTTGTAGTTCGGAAAGTGCAAAAGATGGATTTTCCTGTTTTTCATGATATGGATATCTGCAGAAAAAGCATTATTTTCGAAGGCAAGGTTCAACAGGTGGGGTTTCGTTTTGAAGCACAGTTAATTGCAGAGAACCTGGGGTTGACCGGAAAGGCAGTAAACCAAAATGACGGCAGTGTTCAGGTGGAACTGCAGGGGTCGGCTCAGAAGATTGAACATCTCATTCTTCGCATGCATCAGATAAACAGGATTAAAATTGAAAAGTATACCGTTAAGGAAATACCCATAGTGGAAAATGAAAAGTGCTTTGTCAGTGAATATTGAGTTTAACCTTATCAGGAAGTCCTCCGCCGTTGCAAGCCCAGGTATGGACTTGCTATTTCCTTTTAACAATAAAGAGATGGAGTTTCCCATCTCTTTTTCTGATTCTATATTACCACAAAAACCACATTTTTTCAAGTCTTGTAACGCGCTTGGTGGGGAAGTATAATGAAGTACTGTTACTGTTCACACCCAGTATTCTGTGATTTGAAAGGGCGGTATCTTATGGAGAAAAACTTATTTGAAATGCTAATGTTAGAGAAGCAAAAAAATGAACTGGCGGAGTTATTGGAAATCAACCAAAAAACCAACCATTTTGGCCTAAGCCTGACGACGGAAGAGGCCAAAGAGTTGATGGTCAGCCGAAATAAAAGTCTCCAGAGGTATCAACGGGTTGAATTTGGCAGGAGTGTTCTGGAAAAATTAATTTTTGAATTCTGTGATTCTCAGCATATAAATCAGGATAATTATGTTGAAATGATAGAGGAATTACAGGATATCTTTTATGGCTTTAAAAATGAAGTAAAGGATCGCATGACCGATGATGAACTTTTGAATTTTATGAAAGAACAGTTTGAAACAGTATGCCAAGGCGATTTGAGCTATTTGTCAGAAACCTGCCTGCCCCGGCTGGCGGCAGCAATCAGAGCGGGCTATACCGGATACCAGAAAACAGAAGCAAAGAAGGTATATGAAGAATTTTCCGAAGAACAACGGTGGGATAAAGATGTGTACATGGAGGTAATCAAAGAATTATTCTGGTAAAGGGATTGTTTTATCTTGAAAGAAGATTAGACTCCCACCGCTATAAGTGGTGAGCAGATCAAAAGGGAGGAATGCATGATGAATTATAAGCCTGAAGAGTTGCTGGCACTTGTAAGCAAGCTGTCAGAAAAGTATACATCCAAGGAAAGCAGTTCAATAACCTATGACACTGCCAGAATGCTTATGGAGGCGGTAGTCTACTGTATTGAAGATGGTTTAGGTACCAACGGCAGCAAGTTAGCTGGCAGGGAACTACCCAATTGTGAAATAGTGTATCAGCAAGGGTATGAAGCTATCGTTGAGAAAACATGTAAAGCCAGGGAAGTCTATGAAAGGATTATCGCAAAGTTTGAAGATTATGGATGTCAGAACTATAAGGAAACAATCATTGACGGCATACCGCAGTTTTTCCTGCATTATGACGCAAAGTTTGCTCCACAGGATCACATCCTGACTTTAGACTATCCAATGCTGCTGATGGAGTATGACAAATGCGGAATACGCTTGATACTGGAATATTTAAAAGGGATAGAACAAGAGCAGGATTTTCTTTGTGCCTTTTCACCAGAAGAGGTAAGTGGGCTCTTAGAAAGGATCATGCCTGAATATAGAGCGACATACATGGGGAATATCTGCGAACCGGTCTTGCTAAACACAATCGGGTGCGTTATCGCAGAGCAGCCGGTGAACCACCTAAACCTCCGGGCTGATGATCATCAGGAAATCAAAGAATATTTTCGTAATGACAGCAGAGAAAAAATACAGCAGAAAATCAGTGCTATTATCAGTCTGATCTTAAAAAAGCTGCACAAAGCAGACAGCACTGGTTACTTTCAAAGGGCAGCGGGTGGATATGCCCTCAGAATTCAAATCGGCTTGGAAAATGATTCACTGGAAGCAGTATTTGGAGATTGCGTCAAAAATGGCAATATACTATAATAAGGGAGTCTGAATGATGAAGGGATAACAATTACAATGATGAAGGGAAAACAATTATGCCAAGAATGAGACGAAGAGATCGTGAGATTGAAACGCGGGAAGAGATGCTTCAGGTACTGGATACTTGTAAGGTGATTCGAATTGGAATGTATGATGAAGATGGAATATATATTTTGCCAATGAATTTTGGATATACCTATGAAGGAGACCAGCTGGTATTCTATATCCATGGAGCGCTGGAAGGGAAAAAGCTGGATTTGATAAAAGCTTGTGGAAAAGTCGGTTTTGAACTGGACTGTGATCATGAATTGATTGAAGGCAGAGTCCCCTGCCAGTACGGATACCGCTATGCCAGTATTGTAGGTAATGGAACCGCTGAAATCATAGAAAATCCCCAGGAAAAGATGACTGGCCTAAGCATTTTAATGAAATGCCAGACTGGTAAAGACTTTGAATTTAATGAGCGTTTGGTAACAATTGTGTCGGTGATCAAGATTACTGCCGGAGAGTTCCATGGCAAGAGAAGAGAGTAAAGGTCATCTTTTCATAAATCGCTTGAAAAACCAGCAACAGGAGGGCATGGACAGCTTACGTAAGCTGTCCATGCCCTCCTTCCGCGTCCGTCCACCAAAACATTATTTTTCCATATCCCGATTATCTCATTTGCACTATAACCAATTACTTAAATACTTCCGCACTATATTTTGCAATCTCCTCAGAAGTTACTTCATATACATTCGGAAAGGTACTCATTGCCAGACCCTGGGATGCTCCGGGAATGAAATAGAGTTTTCCATTTTCGTCACAGGCACGTTTAACTTGTTTCGCGATCACTTCTCTTGTCCATCCGTCATAATCAATTTTAGCGCTGTCAATTCCGCCCATGAAGGAAATCTTGCCACCATATTTTTGGATTAATTCCGGAATATTGTTAGTTGTCATAACTCCTTGCCAGATGTCAACTCCGCACTCAATCATGAAGGGTACCAGAGTAGCTGCATAGGAATCGCTGTGATGCACAACCAGTTCCACGCCATTTTCTTTGTAGCAGCCGTAAATGTCTTTATATGCCGGAAGAATGAACTCTTCAAACATATCCGGTGAAATAAAGGTAGAGGTTTGGCTGCCCCAGTCATCATGGTGGAAGAGAGCATCCGGTTTCAGATATTTACATATTTCCTCCGCCTGTTTTACTTCCCATTCAGTCAGATATTGGATCAAATCATGCATGTGCTCCGGCTCTTCATAGAAATTAATCAGGGTATTCTGAATCTCACCCAGATGATGGCATTGCTCAAAGATGCCAGGTGCTACAAAAGCAGTAGCAAAATATTCATTTCGGTCAATTCCTTCCATCTGCTGGATAAATGGTTCCCAGGCAGCGGCAGGCATCTTAGTTTCCGGTCCATGAACATAATCCTGCCAGTGGGTAATGTCCTGAATGACAATTTTATCAGGAGTATGCACGGGGAAAGGTCCGGGGGTGCCGTCTATCCAGGAATTAGTAATGCCCCACGCATTTTTAAGATTCTCCTGTCCGGGTTCCGGCATGGGACTCAGCATCGCAATAGGATTGAACATCATTACGAAAGCTTCATATTGATTGACAAAGCGGTCAGGATTACCACCATGAATTGTTTCTAATAAATTCTGTCTGATTGTTAACATAATTATCCTCACTTTACAATTTGCTTTATTTCAAGTATCTTTATTGATAACAGTTACTTTACAATTGGATGTTCCTGGGCAAATTTTCTTCCATATACGGCCAGTTCATCCATGACAATGCGGTTATTCCATTCCCGGTAGCAGACGCCATTGGGAATAGAGGGATAGAAACGTCCACCCGGGCAGTAGGTATCAATAGCCCGGCGTACCTCAGCGCGTATTTCCTTTTCGGTAATATTCTCAATATCCACTTTGGGACCGTCAATTCCGCCCACCATTGCCAACTTGCCTTCCGTTATCCGCTGAATTTCCACAATATCATTCTGGGCAATCGGCCCCTGCCAGATTTCCACCCCGATTTCCACCATATCCATTACAATTGGCTGGCAAATACAGTCAGCATGATGCATGTAGATCATACCGCATTCGTGAATTACATCGGAAATCTCTTTTTGAAGCGGCTTGATCAATGCACGCCATACATCAGGCGGCAGGAAAACATTCTGTTTTGAACCCCAGTCATCATGATAAAAAATGATATCGGGGTGGATTTCTTTGGCGGCCATTCGGATATATTTTATCTTATAATCAGCTATTGCACGGAGAAGTTCAGCCATTTCTTTGGGATACTCCAGATAATTTACCAAGGCATTTTCCATTCCCATCAGATGATGGGAGCGCTCAAACAGTCCGCCGGCACACATAAAGCCGACAAATTTCTCATTTCGGTTAACAGTATTGGATATTTCCTTTGCCATGGTCCAGTCCAGATTATCCAGAGAGGGGACTTTTAATTGTTCCTCCCACTTTTCGATATCTGTTATTACCGCATTGAATTCTGTTACATGTGGATGAGGGCCAGGAGCATCCGGTTTAAAAACATAGACGGTTCCCCAGGAGTCTTTATGTTCCTCACCATCCTGCGGCGGCAAGTCACCCATCAGGACGGGATCCGGTACAAGAACAATGGCATCCATCAAATCACCATAAAAGTCCGGCTGTTCTCTGTTATAAATAGCCATTGCATTTTCTCTAAGATTCATCTGTGCCTCCTTTCAACAAGGGCATCATACCTAGGCTGCAGCACACTCGTGTAAAAAGTGAATGATACACTAGAACATTTTCTTAGACATTTCATCAATTGCTTCGGATACTGATTCATATACACCAGGATAGGTGCTTTCCGGTCCGCCCATCGTAGCACCCGGGATATAATAAAGCTTTCCGCATGCCTGACAGGCTTTTTCTACTTCGGCCATAATGAGTTCTTTCGTCCAGTCTGCCCGGTCTACTTTGCCGTTATCAATGCCTGCATGGAAGGAAATCTGTCCGCCGTATTTTTTAACCAGGACAGGAACATCGTTAGTAGACATCACTCCTTGCCAGATATCGATGCCGCAGTCGATCATATGAGGAACCAGATTAGCAGCGTAGGAATCGCTGTGGTGGACAATCAATTCAACGCCGTTATCTTTCCAGCATTTATAGATTTTCTTATAAGCAGGGGCAATAAACTCGCCGAACATGTCTGGGGATAAGAAGGAAGACCGCTGTGCTCCCCAATCATCATGGTGGAATAGTGCATCTGGGTGCAGATGCACTGTCACTTCTTTTGCCACAGAAATCTCATAATCTACCAGGAAGTCAATGAGTTCATGCATAGCCTCTGGTTCCTCGTAGAAAGCCATCATAGCTTCTTCCATGCCCATCAGGTAGTGTAATTTTTCAAAAATACCAGGTGCGACGAATGGTGCCACGAATTGCTCATTTCTATCAACTGCATCGGCAGCGGTCACAAATGGTGCCCATTCTTCCGCTGAGAATTTAACCGGGGGTGCTTTTACATAATCACGCCATTTAGTAACATCCTTGATTACCCGAAGTTCCTCGCTGGTATCCGGAAATGGACCGGGAACATAATCGGGGAACTTGATAGTAACACCCCAGCCATTTATAGCAGTTTCGCCTTTTGGGCAGTTTCCCAGTGCGGCCAGTGTAGTAGGGTCATATACCAGTCCCAGATATTCATATTGATTGACAAAGCGATCAGGATTACCGCCTCGAATAGTTTCTAATAAATTTTGTTTTTTTGTTAACATAATATATATATTCCTCCAATACTTATGCAGCTGCCGAAGCAGTGTAGTTTTTCCTGTGTCTAAAAACTTCCGAGAATTATAATCTTCATTGAGATTCCTTCTTTCATGCCTGCACTACGCGTCTTTCTTTGGTTTTAGCGGATTATAGATCACGAATACAACGGCGGTTGCAAAGAAAATAACAATTTCTACAATAATAGCACTGTACATACTCTCGCCTGCAACAGCGGTGAGCAGCTTAAGCCAGAAGGAACTTACAAATCCGCCCAGGTTCATCAGTGCCATCAGAATAGAGGTTGCTAATGCGACGGTACTTGGCGGAGTTACAATACCAGTCCAGGTGAAAAAGGTCGGCATAAGGATGGAGAAACCAAAACCAATCATCATCAGACCAGCAGTCATGATCACAGCCGTGCTTCCCACGTATACCAGTACTGCCCCTAAGCCGCAAAGCCCATATCCCAGAGTAAGGCACCAACGCTGTGCGAACTGGAATATCTTTCCGTATATAAGACCAGCCACACATCCGGCAACGGTAAATAAGGAAAGAGAAGTTGCAGCAGCAGCAGCCCCGCCGGCGTTACGCAGTTCAAAAAGTACGGAAATATTCATCATGATCGGATAGTTCAATACGTTAAACAGCATAAAAAGAATTGCAATAACCCAAACCATGCCACTAACCTTTTCCTTTGATCCTGCGGTCTTGCTATTTCGCACCGGTGCTTGCTTTTCGGGTTCCGGCAGGAAAAATGCCATTACCAGACCAATCAAACAAAATGCATGACCATAGAAGGTATAATTCCAGCCAACCTCAGCCAGAGCTCCTCCCATCATCTGCAGGATAATGCCGCCGGCATTCATGAATAAGGTTGAATATCCCAGCATGGAAGCCCTTTTCTGACCATCATATAAACCGATGATCAAGGCATTTCCTAATGGTGACATCAGACCAAGCCCAAGTCCGAGAACCGCCCGGCAAACCAACGTTCCGGTATAGTTATCAAAAAATGCCGGAGCGCATCCGCCCACCAGATAGAGCAGACAGGCGACGATTGCCAGTGTCCGGTATTTTACCCCTCGGCCCATCAAAGAGCCGGCGACCATTGTAGCGATTACCACGAACAATGTCGGTAAGGTAGAAATCCAGGAAACATCTTTGCCGACAAAGTGCTGTGCTAAAGTTGCCATCGCCGGTGTTACAACGGTAACCCCCATAGCAATTAGTGAAAGTGATAAAATCGCGGCGGTACTAAGTGGACTAACTTTTTTCTGTTCTGTCATAATATAAATCCCCCTTCTTCTAAAATGTTTTTGTAGTGTTTTATGTTGCTTTAAACAGTTCACTAGTATTATTTAATTGTATGATTAGCGGTGACTGGCTGATATGTGCACTGGGTACAATTTTTAACTGTTGAAATTCTTTGAATTTTGTTGAAAAAATGCTTGAATTATCTGAATTATTTGTTAAAATTAAAGTATATTGGGATAGTATCGTTTATAATAACTTGAGGGGATGCTGTTATGAAATTAAGTATGTGGATGATTGCGAACAGATTGACGTCGCTGGATTTGGAAACAGAAATTGAAGAGGGTGCTCCGGTTATTTTAAAAAGTGCACGTCGGGCTTATGCTACGAATTGTGTACATGTATATCGGGAAAAGGATTCCGTTGTCTGCAATGGCGAAGGAAATATTATCCGAATTAAGAATATAGAAGTAACGCAGGCATTTGAGATTATACAGAGCGTGTTTGACTTTTATGAAGACTGGCTGGAACACCTGCTGCAGATGGTTCGTGAAAAGAACTACCGGGGGGTTGTCAATCAGGCGTGGATGGTTTTTCACAATCCGATGATTTTATTTGATGGTAATAATAAGGTTTTGGGTATCAGCGACCAGTATGCACCGGATTCATTGGATGAAGAATGGGGATATTTGTGTAAATATGGCTATTCATCACTGAATGCAATCCAGCATATGCGTTATAAATACGGCAATGTTAATTTTGATCAGCCAGGGTGTCAGCCGTATCAAATTCTGGAAGGTAATCTGCTGTCTTATAGTGGTATTTCTTCTTGTTTGTATTGTAATGAAGCAATTTGTGGACGGATCAATCTGCTGTCGGTAGAGCGGGAACTGAATGCAGGTGATTATCAGATGCTGGAGAAGTTAAGTACGATTCTTGAGCCAAGTCTGGGGCAGCAATATTATGAAACTTTTCTTCGAAACAGCAATGTGTTCTATAGTATTTTATTTGGCAAAGCTTATGATGAAGAGCAGCTTAAGCAGCAGATGAGTTATCAGCAGTGGGAGTTTAATGATACCTATCAGCTGGCACTTGTTCATGTGGTAGAGGTTGATAACGGAAGGAGTCTGGAAAGCCAAATGGACATCCTGCTTCACACAATCCTGCAGCAGCAGCCCAGTTGTGTGGTTATGCGAAAGGCACCGTATATATTGGTTCTTTCTAATAAAATTATTGCAAATGACCAGAGAATGCTGCATTTCATGGAAGTGATGGCGAAAAATAATTCCCTGCAGTTTGGGTTCAGTCTTCCATGCCATGGACTGCTGCAGGCCTCTTATCTATTCGAACAGTGTAAGGCAGCTCTACAATACGGCAGGAGAAGTGAACCCAACCAATACTTTTATCATTTCGTTGATCATGCAATCGAATATATTATTGAGACAGCGCCGGTGGTTCGCTGCACCTATGCCTGTCATCCCCAGGTTTGTGACTTATGGAATTTAAAAGAATCCAACGGAGATGAGATGTTCGATACCCTTAAGGTATATCTGGACAATGAGCGTTCCATCGCCCGGACAGCGGCGGTACTTTTTACTCACCGAAATACGATTGTGTATCGGATGAACAAAATTCAGAGATTTTTGGTGAATGATCTGAAAGACGCGTATGTGCGGGATTATATTCGACTTTCGATGCGGGTATTGGAAATGTATGGACGGAAATGAGGCAATAGATGTTTTAAGATTGATTGTTGATCAGACAAAGGATATTTATTATGAAATGTTTTGCGAGTTAAAAAAAGAAATTGAGCAAAATTGGATTGTTTAAATGAAAAAAATAAAGCATTTTTTGTAAGGATATGTTATAATAAAAAAATGTAAAAGTTCCTATTGGATTAATAGGGAAATTGGTGCGAACCCAATGCGATCCCGTCACTGTGAGAAAGGGTCGATTCCATATACCACTGGATAGTCATCCGGGAAGGTGGAAGAGACAATGCTTTTAAGCCAGGAGACCTGCTTTTACATGGGAAGAAAGTGCCTACGGAGCATAGGTGCGCCCGAAGAATACCATAATCTATTGTTGGGATTTCTTTGTGCACTTGTCTGCCTGGTGCGCATTTTTTGTGCGTAATTTAACTAGTTTTAGAAGTATGCAAAAAAGGGAGATGAAAAATGAGGTATTCAAAGAAAGAAAAAGTGGTCATTATGTTATCTTGTGCAGTTACACTGATGTGTGCCTTTCCGCAAGGCGTGAATGCAATGCATATTATGGAGGGATATCTGCCCATTGCATTTTGCGTTGCCTGGGGCGTGATCTGCCTGCCGTTTGTCATTGCGGGTGTTTTTAGCATCAAACGGATTTTAAAGGAGCAAAGAAGGGTTTTGATTCTGCTGGCAATGTCAGGTGCATTTATTTTCGTGATTTCATCACTGAAGATACCGTCAGTTACCGGCAGCTGCAGTCATATGACCGGTACCGGATTGGCAGCGATTCTGTTTGGGGTTCCGGCGACCAGTGTACTGGGTATTATCGTATTGATCTTTCAGGCGATCTTACTTGCTCACGGCGGTCTGACATCATTAGGAGCTAATACGTTCAGTATGGCAATTGCAGGTCCGTTTATTACATGGATCCTTTACAAATTTGGTAAAAAAGCTAAATTAAACAGCAAGGTAAATGTTTTTATTGCGGCAATGTTAGGTGACTTAGTTACATATTGTGTGACCAGTGTACAGCTGGCAATGGCATATCCCAGTGAAAGCGGGGGAATCGTGGCAAGTACAGTAAAATTCCTTGGTGTATTTGCACCGACACAGCTTCCTCTGGCGGTTATTGAAGGATTGATGACGGTTCTGATCATCATGGGTTTGGAAAGCTTTGCGAAACCGGAACTGAGAGAAATTGGATTCATGGAGGTAAAATAAGCATGACAAAGAACACTAAAATTGTAATTTTAATTATCTGCCTGATTGTTCTGATTGCCCTGGTGCCTTTATTTATGCAAAGAGGTGCCGAATTTGGCGGCAGCGATGATGCTGGAAGTGTAATGGTTGAGGAAGTGACCGGTGAAGAGTATGAGCCGTGGTTTACTCCGATTTTGGAAACGGTGATCGGCGGAGAACTTCCCGGTGAAGTGGAAAGTTTATTCTTCTGCCTGCAAACTGGTATTGGCGTTGGCATTATTGCATACGGTTTTGGCTATCTGACAGCAAGAAAGAAGTATGCCGGGAAAGAGGCAGTATGATAACGGCAATATTGGCTATGTCTGTTGTCTATTGTCTGTTTTACGGACAAATTGAAATGTCGGTGCTGATTCCTCTGTGCTTAGTGCTGGGAGCAGTCCTGGCAATGTTGGGAAGACACAAGCATACACAATTTTTAACAATTGATGTACAGGCGCAGACCTCTCGATTAAATAAAGTGAATCCGGTTATGAAATTTATCACGGTGCTGATATTGATGGTACTGTGTATTTCTGCAAAAACTCCGGCTGTCGGGTTGTTCTTAACAACGGTAATGCTGCTGCTGATCGTTTTTGTGGGGGGGATGAAACTGCATGATTATGTGCATTTACTTGCCCTGCCGATTTCATTCCTGTTATTGAGCGGACTTGCGCTGCTGTTTGAGATTACGAAGCAGTCGACAGGTGTGCTTGGCATCCCTGTGTTCAGTGTGTGGTTTTGTATCAGCCGCAGTGCCCAGATTCAGACTGCATTGGTTATTGCCCGTGCACTTGGTGCAGTCAGTTGTTTATATTTATTAAGCTTAACAACACCGATGTCTGAAATTATCGGTGTTTTACGCCGTTTACACTGTCCTGACCTGATTATTGAGTTGATGTATCTGATCTATCGGTATATCTTCATCCTGCTATCTATGTATCACACCATGCAAGATGCCGCAAAAAGCCGGCTTGGCTATATCAATTACCGTGCTAATGTGCGTACTACCGGAAATCTTTATTCCAACCTGCTTTCCCGCAGTTACCGGTTGGCAGGGCAGAATTTTGATGCTATGGAAAGCCGGTGTTATGGAACTAAGATTCGATTTTTGGAGAAAAAGAAACCGGTTACCGGTACACATGCTTTGGCAGCAGTTGGTGTTATGGTGCTGACGGTTTGTATTTTTTTGTGGATGCCTTAAGGAGAACATGATGAATGAATTATTAAAGTTAGATCATATTTGTTTTAAGTATGAGGAACGGTTTATCGCGCTGAATGATGTGTCGGCAGCCTTTGGCAAAGGCGAGCGGGTAGCGGTTCTGGGGAACAACGGGGCAGGTAAAAGTACTTTTTTTCTCTGCTGTAATGGTGTTCTTCATCCGCAAAAGGGTGGTGTCTTTTTAAATGGGCGGGAAGTTACCCATGCCAAAAAGGATATCAGTCGGCTGCGGCAGTCAGTCGGGCTTGTTTTCCAGGATCCGGACAGTCAGATTATCGCCGGAACGGTGGAGGGTGAGATTAGTTTTGGCCCGATGAATCTGAGTCTGGATGAAGAAGAGGTGCTCCACCGGGTAGAACAGTCCATGGAGCAGATGAATCTGACCGGCTATGAAGGCCGTGCGCCGCAATATTTAAGTGGTGGCGAAAAGAAGAGGGTCAGTATTGCTGACATCCTTGCCATGCAGCCGGACATGATTCTGCTGGATGAACCAACGGCTTCATTGGATCCGGAAAATGTGGTTTTGCTGGAAGAGACGTTAGACGCCTTAAGCAAAGAAGGAATTACCCTGGTTATTTCCACTCATGATGTGGATTTTGCATACCGGTTTGCCAAGCGGGCAATTGTCTTTAGTCAAGGGGAGATTATCGCTGATACGGGCATTGAAGAAGTGTTCGCTTCAGATGAGATACTTTTCCGGGCGGGATTAAAAAAGCCATTAGTCTATGCGGCGGCAGAACAGCTGGAAAAACAATTTCCGAATATTCTGATGGAAAGGAAACCAAAGTCTATAGAAGAGTTACGGCAGTACATAAGCCGATTGGGTTAGATGAAGAACTGGAACATTTTCGGGATGCCCGAGATATGAGGACGTTTGCCCGGAAACATGGTTTTGATGGAATAGAACTGCAGATATTTCAGGATATAGAAGATACCTACCTGGAAGATGATATGATCCAGGGTATTCACTTGTCTTTTTATAATTGTTGGATGGACTTTTGGCAGAACATGCAAAGGAGAACAGGAAATGGATCGGATATTCATGAAAAGCAGTATCACGGAGATGATTACAGACTTGAAAAAAATCATTAATGAGTCTAAGCAATGTATGAATGATTTGAAGATGACTGCAGGAGATGTGGAAAAAGCAATGTCAGAGGTGCCCGCAGATGTGGTTGACGGCAGTGTCAGTTCGGCAGTGTCAGCTTTGCGAGCGCAGATTGACGACACAGATTTGGATAAAATACTTGCTGAATTGGATACTTGTAAGACGAGTGCGACTGAGTTGATTCCGTCGGCAGACAGTCAGTACGCGAGCCAGGCAGATGACCTTACGACTGTAGTTGAACAATTAAAGTCAGCACTGGGGCAGATGGAAGATTTCTTGATCCATACGCCGCTGACAGTAAACTATGATGACTTTAAAGCCAGCCTGGATGTGACCAGTGCCAGATGTAATGCCCTTATGGAGGATTCAATGAAGGCGCTAAAGAAACTGCTGATGAATATCAAGGGAGAAGAGACTAAGAGTGTCTGGTATTCAAAAGATCCGGTCAATCTATGTACCGGTAACTTTATCTATAGCCATACAGATTTAACGATAAAAAGTGGTGAACCTTTTATCTTCCGGCGTTTTTATAACTCAGTCAATGACAGGTGCGGAGTGCTTGGCAGGGATTGGAACCACAATTTTGAGATCCGGCTGGAAACGGATGGGCAAGAGCGAATCCTGTCACTGGAAGATGGAAAAGAAGAACGTTTTATCATGACTTCAACCGGAGTATATATGCCCGTTTTTCAAAGCAATGGTACCTTAACAAGTATTGATGGCGGTTATGAATATTGTACAAGGGAACAGAAAAAATATCAGTTCGATACGAAAGGCTGTTGTGTCAAACAAAAAACGTTAACCGATGGTTGTGTGTTTCTGTTTTATGAGACAGCAGAAGAAGGGAAACGTTTAAAGAAAATTGAAAGAGAAAGCGGTGAGTTTTTTGAACTCACTTATAGTGATGGATATTTATGTGCCGTTTCTGACCATACAGGAAGACGCATTGAGTATAAATTGGAAAATGATTTACTCATTGGTGTAAGTACCCCCAACGGATATTGGCATCAGTATCAATATACTGTGAACGGTAAACTGGAATGTATTCAAAACCCTGAAAAAGTCATTACGGTTGAAAATGAATTTGATGAACAGATGAGAACTACCAGGCAGCATTTCCCCGATGGCGGCAAAATGTCCTATTCTTATCATGATGAAAAACGGGAAATTGAGGTAACGGAGCGCAATGGCAGCAAAATTGTCTATGTACACGATGAAAAGTTTCGGGATATCAAACACATTTATCGTAACGGAGAAGAGCGGTTTGAATATAATAAGCGAAACCAAAGGACTGTATTTGTCGATAAATCGGGGAATAAAACACAGTACGCTTATGATCAGCATGGTAACCGTACCCGGATTATTAATCCCCTTGGAAACCGGATGGATTTCCAATATAATGAGTGTAATCAATTGAATTATGCAGCGATTGACGGAAAGCAGAAAGTAAGAAATCATTATGATGAATTTGGGAACCTGGTTAAAACACAGGATGGAGAGGGCAACACTTATCAGTTTCACTATAAAAGACCCGGGCAGGCAGAGCAGATCATACAGCCCGACGGCGGAGTCGTAGGTTTAGAACATGATATAAGAGGAAATATCATCAGCCTCACCGATCCGAATGGTGTTGTGCGCCGGTTTGTCTATGATGACCTCAACCAGGTTGTGGAAACCATTGATAGAAATGGAAACCGGACTTGATGTCATGGGCAGAGTACAAAAAGTAATCTACCCGGATAACAAAGATGTGTCTTATACTTATGGTACCAGGGGAGAACGGTCATCCATCACTTATCCTGAGGGTGAAAAGATTACCTACGAGTATGATGAATATACCAGACTCTGCAGCTTAAATCATGGTGATCAGAGGATTGGATACAAATATGATGATACGGGATTCCTGACCGAGAAAAGTTTTCCAAACGGAATCAAGAGCAGTTATTGTTATGATGAAAAAGGCCAGTTACGTACTCTGCTTCATCAAGATCCACAGGGGATACTGGATGAGTACCGTTATGGATATGATCCAACAGGCAACAAGACCTGGGTAACGAGACTGCGCAGAGGGCTGGAGGAAGAAAGCGGTGATTATCACTATGGATATGACCTGTTGGGAAGGCTGACCGATGTTACCAAAGATGGTATTCATCAGAAATCTTATGTGTATGATGCATTCGGCAACCGGACAGGCATGATAGCCGATGGCGGGCAGACCAGTTACGAATACAATGCGCTGAATCAACTTATTGCCAAGAGCGATCAGCAAACGGAGACATTCTATACCTATGACAAGCGAGGGAATTTAAGTCAGGTATCGGAAAATGGCAGTGTTAAGAGCCGTTATATATATGGAAGTATCAATCAGCTGGAAGAAGTAGTAAATGTAAGTGGATTGGTACAGAGCAGCAGATGTCAGATCAGATTATGGAAGAGATTGCAGAGGCATTAGACGCCAGAGACACAGAGGCTTTTAAAAAGATGTTTTCTTCGTCAGCATTAGAGGCAGCAGAAGAATTAGATCAGCAGATTACAGATCTCTTTGAGTTTTACCAGGGAGAAATGGTAAGCTATAAGGGGGATGCAAGTTCTAGTACTTCTACTAATTATGGTGTAGAAACAAAAGAGTTTATTGGTCATTATACATTGATTACTGATGAGCAGACTTATCGTTTGCAGTATGATCATAAACCGATCGATGATGAACATCCGGAAGAAATAGGTTTGCGTAAATTAGAGATTGTTCCGGAGTCAACTTATGAATATGAAGGTGTTAGGAGAGAATCTTTTAATTGGCTACATTACGATAATGGACCAGGAGTATATTTTCAGGAGTAAATTATTTTGAGGCATCTATCTATCAGATTGACTATCTTCTGAAAAAGTTCGAGTGGGTGGGATAGGTATTTATTCGTGAATGTGTCGTTCTTGCCTTGACACATTATACTCCCACGGGAGTATAATGTGTGGTAACGAAAGGAGTGGTTTGATTTATGAGAAAAATCTATCACGGTTCAAAAAATATTGTTGAAAATCCAACTTTTGGTCAGGGCAAGACATATAATGATTATGGGATAGGGTTTTACTGCACTGATAATATTGATTTAGCAAAAGAATGGGGTGTAGACCGTAACCGAAACGGATATGCTAATGAATATAAAATAGACTGTAAGAGCCTTATGGTTCTTAATTTGAACAGCGATGAATATTGCATTTTGCACTGGTTGGCAGTTTTACTGGAAAACAGAGAGTTTGATCTTCCTTCTGTATTGGCAGCAGAGGCAAAGGAATATATTCTGAAATCTTTCTCGACGGATTATAAGAGTTATGATGTTATTATTGGTTATCGTGCTGATGACAGCTACTTCTCATTTGCACAGGATTTTATTAACGGTACTATTTCATATCGTCAGTTAAATAATGCCATGCACCTTGATAGGTTGGGACAGCAGTTTGTTCTGAAAAGTGAAAAAGCATTTGAGATAATTCAGTTTGTCGGATACGAAATAGCAGAAAGCAGCGAGTGGTTCTCTAAGAAAGAATCCCGTGATAAATCCGCAAGACGAGAATATTTCGATGTAGAACGCAATAAACGTCAAAGAGGAGATGTTTATATTACGCAGATAATGGATGAGGAGATGAAGGCTGATGATTTACGCTTACGATAAAGTATATCTTGAAAAAGCAAGAGTCTCTCTTGCAAGAATGTTAGATTTTGCGGTTTATGATTTAAAGTATGATATTGCAGAGTTTTTCGATATGTTTATTGCCTCTGGTTTGGCAGGACGCTTCGAGAAAGGCGAGTCCAGGATTCTTGCAGGGAAATCCGGGGTAGAACTTGCCTACGAGGTCTTAGAGAATACTGCTTTAGCAACAAAACGAGTAAAGCCCAAATACGCAAGCAACCGAAGTAAAGAATACTGGGCAGGCTGGGCACTTGCGTATTATCAGTGGGAAACGGCTCTGACATTTAAAAATATTGTAAAATATGTTCCCATTAAAGAAATAGTAGCATTGTATACACCCTATCACGAAATGGATATTCGCCAATTTGCAGATAAAATGAATGAGCTTTATAAAGCGGCAAAGCCGGATACCAACCTAAAAATAATCAGAAAGCAAGTAGGACTTAGTCAAAAAGAACTTGCAGAGCAATCAGGCATTCCGCTTCGCACAATTCAGCAATATGAGCAAAGGCAAAAGAATATCAATAAAGCTTCAGCAGAATATGTTGTTTCTCTTTCTAAGATTCTTCTATGCAGCCCTGATGAACTGCTTGAATTAGTTTTGAAAGAAAATGACGTTACTGTTCCCAGCCCATAGGGCTGCGAACAGTAATATTAAAATGGGGTGTGGATAAAAATAATGGGTACTCTTCTGCTGTCATTCTGAGCGGAGCGAAGAATCTTTTTAATTCCATTTTTCGGATAAATCTTCCCAATTGGGATTCATCGTTTTGACTAATTCATTTTTCTTTA
>Ga0153940_1000252_pt1 | contig 31356 bp, 31 predicted proteins | sample TSNJ024MetaG_FD_104736 | JGI IMG/M metagenome (GOLD analysis project Ga0153940, IMG submission 104736) | Attine ant fungus gardens microbial communities from New Jersey, USA - TSNJ024 MetaG | ecosystem: Host-associated > Fungi > Mycelium > Unclassified | place: USA: New Jersey, Brendan T. Byrne...
CCTTTAGGGCTCGTCCGTGAAACTATGCGGTTGGTGAACTTTTCAAGACATCTTAAGATGTCAGCCAGTGACAGCCCCTTATAGGGGCAGACCAAACCACCGGCTAAGCCGGTGGTTATGATTGCGTCAATCGAAAATCAGTTCGTTACTATTCAGCCTTCGACTGTCCCGCCAGGTGTTTTCCGGCTTTTATGCCTGAAAATCCCGAGAATTTCTAGCAAAAAAGGTTATTTTTTAGAAAAACATCCCCCCAGGTGGCTTGTACAAGAGATTTGGTGATGATAATCTATCAACAGAGTTTCTGGGAAGGACGAGGAAGGAGAACATTATGAAAAAGAAAATAATCAGTTTATTATGTGTTTGCAGTTTGGCTGCTTCATTATTAATGGGGTGTGGAGGAACGGCAGGGAATTCAGCAGATAAAAACCTAAGTGAAGAAGGTAGTCAGGCTGCAAATGAAAATACAGCGAAAAATAGCGAAAAGGATAGTGTTGTAGTGACAATGCCTGTTTCATCAGAGCCGGAGGCAGGATTTGATCCGGCTTACGGCTGGGGTGCAGGTGAGCATGTGCATGAACCGTTGATTCAAAGTACACTGGTAACAACAACGAAAGACTTAAAAATTGAAAATGACCTTGCAGGCGATTATTCCGTCAGTGAAGATGGATTAACCTGGACGATTACCATCCGTGATGATGTGAAGTTTACCGATGGAGAAAAGCTGACTGCAGAGGATGTAGCATTTACCTATAATAATTGCCGGGACAAAAGCTCAGTGAATGACTTTTCGATGTTAAAAGAAGCGGTAGCGAAGGATGATACAACGGTGGAATTCCAGATGACCAAGCCATTTTCCATCTGGCCGTATACTATGGCGATTGTGGGAATTGTTCCGGAACATGCTTATTCGGAAAATTATGGCCAGCAGCCGATTGGGTCGGGGCGCTATATAATGAAGCAGTGGGATAAAGGACAGCAGGTAATCTTTGAAGCCAACCCGGATTATTATGGGGAAGCCCCCAAGATGAAAAAGGTTACGGTACTGTTTATGGAAGAAGATGCTTCGCTGGCAGCAGCACAGGCAGGGCAGGCAGATGTGTCGTATACGGCAGCGCTGTATTCAGACCTGAAGCTGGACGGATACAGCCTGGAACATTATGCAAGCGTAGATAATCGCGGAATAAATCTTCCCGCAGTATCGGCTGATAAGAATGAGGATGGCTTGGCGATTGGAAATGATCTTACCTCAGATACGCAGGTGAGAAAAGCGATCAACATCGGAATCGACCGGGAAGAGATGATCCAAAATGTGCTGAGTGGATATGGAACCCCGGCATACAGCGTGTGTGATAAGCTTCCCTGGTATAATTCGGATTCCGAGGTAGAATATGATCAGGAAGAGGCGATTCGGCTGTTGGAAGATGCGGGTTGGAAAGCAGGAGATGACGGTATTCGAGAAAAAGATGGAGTCCGTGCCGCCTTTACTTTAATATATCCAAGCAGTGATTCGGTCCGTCAGGCATTGGCCGAAGATTTGGTGAATCAATTGAAAGAATTGGGTATTGAAGCAAAGACGGAAGGGGTGGGTTGGGATACGGCCTATGACCGTGCTCAGTCGGAACCATTAGTATGGGGCTGGGGTGCTCATACACCGATGGAGCTTTATAATATGTATCATACAGATAAGGAAACCGGACTGGCTGAATATTCTCCGTATGCCAACGAAATCGTAGACAAGTATATGGATCAAGCATTGGCAAGCAGCAATCTGGAAGAAAGCTATGAGTTGTGGCAAAAAGCACAATGGGATGGAACTGCCGGCATAACCCAGGAGGGGGATATTCCCTGGATATGGCTTTGTAATATTGACCATCTGTATTTTGTTAAAGACGGACTTCAGGTTGCGGAGCAGAAAATACATCCTCATGGGCATGGATGGTCGATTATAAATAATGTCGATGCATGGTCATGGGAATAAGAAAGTTACTGTTCACGGAGTGAACAGTAACATAAGAAAAAGAGGTAAGATGTGGTTAAACAATATGCGATAGCATTTGGGAAAAAGTTAGTAAGAGTAATATTGTTGGTTATAGCCGTCAGTATTGCAGCATTTGCTCTGATGACCTGCTCTCCGGTGGATCCGCTGCAGGCGAATGTTGGTCAGGCGGCACTTGGTTCCATGAGTCAGGAACAGATTGAAAAATTACAGGAATACTGGGGGCAGGGGCAGCCCCCTGTTACCCGTTATTTATCCTGGGCAAAGGACTTTATCCGTGGTGATATGGGAGTGTCCCTGTTATATCGCCAGAGTGTCAGCAGTGTGATTGCTGTGAAATTAGTAAATTCTCTATTTCTGATGATTACTGCCTGGCTGTTGTCGGGCCTGATCGGATTTTTTATCGGTGTGATCGCAGGGATGAACCGAGGCAAATTGATCGATAAGTGTATTAAAGGGTATTGTCTGATCATTTCCAGTACACCGACATTCTGGCTGGCATTACTGTTGTTGATGATCTTTGGTGTCTGGCTGAAAGTACTGCCAATTGGACTTAGTGTTCCGATTGGGGTGGAAGCCAGTGGGGTTACTTTTCTTGACCGGCTGCAGCATGCTGTTTTACCGGCGGCTGCTTTGAGTATCCTGGGGGTCTCAAATATTGCCCTGCACACAAGAGAGAAGATGATTGATATCTGTGAAAGTGATTACGTACTTTTTGCGAAGGCACGGGGAGAGAGTTCCTGGCAGATTTTCTGGCATCATGGATTCCGTAATGTATTGCTTCCGGCCATTACCCTTCAGTTCGGCGCGATCAGTGAAATATTTGGCGGTTCAGTGCTGGTGGAGCAGGTGTTTTCCTATCCGGGACTGGGACAGGCAGCAGTCAGTGCCGGGCTTGGCAGTGATATGCCGCTTTTAATGGCAATTACTATTATCAGTGCGTTGTTCGTCTTTGGCGGCAATCTGATCGCAAATATCCTGTACGGAATTGTGGATCCGCGTATCCGCAGAGGAGGTGTCAGATGATGCGAAGGACAATGACTGTGCCGATGGAAAACAGTTTTGTATGGAATCGGCGTAAGACACTTTTGGTATGGTTGATCATTGCCGTTACATTTTTGACGGTGGTCTGCATTGCCGGCATGTATTGCGGTGAAGCAGCAAGGGCTACTGATTTTTCCCAGAAGAATCTTGCTCCTTGTCTGGCGCATCCATTTGGAACGGACTGGCTGGGGCGGGATATGTTTGTCCGGACCCTGCGGGGGCTTTCGATCAGTATTTTGATTGGTGTTTCGGCGGCAACATTCAGTGCGCTTATGGCGTTCCTGCTTGGTGTGTCAGCCGCTACCCTTGGAAAAACGGTGGATGGCATTATTACCTGGGTGATTGATTTGATCATGGGTGTGCCTCATTTGCTGCTCTTAATTCTGATTTGTGTAGCAGTAGGAAAAGGCTTGAAAGGTGTGATCATCGGAGTGGCGCTAACCCACTGGACCAGTTTGACCCGGCTAATTCGCGGGGAAGTGATGCAGCTTAGGGAGAGCCAGTATATTAAGATAGCAAAGAAACTTGGAAAAAGCCAGTGGCATATCGCATTGAAACATATGATTCCCCATTTGCTTCCGCAGTTTATTGTTGGCTTAGTGTTATTATTTCCCCATGCAATTCTGCATGAATCCAGTATTACATTCCTGGGGTTCGGGCTTTCCAGTGAGCAGCCGGCAATTGGTGTGATTCTGTCAGAATCGATGAAATACTTAGTTACCGGAAACTGGTGGCTGGCGTTATTTCCCGGAATCATGCTGGTACTGACGGTGGCATTTTTTTATGTAGCAGGAGAGAATCTGCGAAAATTGATTGACCCTTCCAGTGCCCATGAGTAGAAATAATGATCAGGAGGAAGTTTGGATGAGTGATAAACAACAGGAACATACACATATGCATAAGGTGAATTCCACCGAAGGTGGAAGAGAGGATGCCCTGGGGTATGATGAAGGCGGTGTCCATGAGCATAGTCACCACCACGGCTATGCCCGCAATGAACATATACATGGACATGCAGCAGCTGATCAGGTGGAGAACACGTACCCTCACGAGCATGAACACGGAGGATATGATCATCAGCATCATGGGCATTATCATAACCACCATAGTCATAAAAGAGGCGAAACGATATTAGAAATTAAGAATATGAATATTTCATTTACCCAATACAGCAAAGGATTCAGGCAGATTCAACTGCCGGTGATCAAAGATCTGAATGTGACTATCTGCGCTGGTGAGATGGTAGCAGTTGTGGGTTCTTCCGGTTCGGGAAAGAGCCTCCTCGCCCATGGAGTTATGGGAATTCTTCCATATAATGCAACGATGGGCGGAGAAATGTATTATCAAGGCGAGCCACTGACGCCAAAACGAATTAAAAAACTTCGTGGAAATGAAATTGTTATGGTTCCCCAAAGTACTTCGTACCTGGATCCGCTGATGAAAATGGGCCCTCAGATAAAAAAAGGCCGAAAAGACGAAAAAACAGCAAAAAAACTCCGGACAATATTCAAACGCTATTCCCTGGATGAAAGTGTGGAACAGCAGTATCCCTTTGAACTATCAGGAGGGATGACCAGACGGGCGCTGATTGCCACAGCTATGCTGGATGATCCAAAGCTGGTGGTAGCAGATGAACCCACACCAGGACTGCATATGAATGTAGCGAAAAGGACGATGGATCATTTTCGTGAGCTGGCAGATATGGGAGCAGGTGTCCTGCTGATTACCCATGATCTGGAGTTGGCACTTGAAGTAGCGGACCGGGTGGTTGTATTTTATGCGGGAACAACCATAGAAGAAGCGAATGCAGAAGATTTTGCCCATGTTGAGAATCTGCGCCACCCCTACACCAAAGCACTGTGGCAGGCAATTCCCCAAAATGGATTTACCTATGTCGATGGCGTGCAGCCCTATGTAAAGGATATGCCCAGGGGATGTCCTTTTGGACCACGTTGTTCTTATTATACGGAGCAATGCAGTGAATCAATTCCATATCAGAGACTGCGTAACGGATATGTACGTTGCTGCCATGCGAAATAGTAAGGAGATGAAAATGGATAAGGAAAAATCATTATTAGAGGCAAGAAATATTACCTTTCAATATAGTAAGGATACAAGAATGATCCTGAAGGACTTTAGCCTGACGGTAAGCGGTGAAGAGCGGATGGGACTGGTAGCACCAAGTGGGTTTGGCAAGACTACTTTTTGCAAAATCCTGGCGGGGTACGAACAGCCGGATGCCGGTGAGGTGCTGTTGGATGGAATACCACTTTCATCCTATAAAGGATACTGTCCGGTGCAGATGATTTGGCAGCATCCGGAACAATCGGTTAATCCGCGGCTGCGCATGAGTGAAGTTCTGGCGGAAGGTGATGAAGTTGAACCCAGGATTATTGAAGGTCTGGGAATTGAGGCGGATTGGCTGAACCGATACCCGGCAGAAATTTCAGGCGGGGAGATGCAGCGCTTTTGTATTGCCCGGGCCTTGGGAAAACGAACACGATTCTTACTGGCAGATGAAATCAGCACGATGTTGGATTTGATCACCCAAAGTCAGATATGGCATTTTTTGATAGAAGAAGTGCAGAAAAGAAAAATTGGCTTACTGACAGTCAGTCATAATGACGAACTGCTGAAGCAGGTATGCACCATGATCTGCAATCTGGAAGAGAATGCAGAAACCCCTCGATGTTCTTAAATGAAAGAGAGGCTGCGGCATCCCAAAAGGTGCAGCAACCTCATAAAAAACATCTCGTGCCCCAGGGCACCCTCTCTTTCACCTTCGGTGGAATTCACCTCGCGGAATAGTGGCTGTGAATAGTAACTACAGGTTACCTTCCCAAATCTTAGCATTGGGATCCAGCAGCCATTCATGGGTTTCATCATCGATACGAGTCTTGTCCCATGGATTACCATCAAGGTGACGGATTCCCCAGGCATAGCACAGAGCATATCCCGGGCAAGCTACAACCGGATGTGGCTGTTCGGTAATAACGGAAAGTCCGTTGTGTCCGATTTCCACTACTTTACCGTTACACCAGTTTGCGCCGTAGCCTTGTGGTTTGTCAAAACGGTAGAAATATACTTCTGGTTGTGGATGCCAGTGCGGCGGATAGCTTGACCAACGTCCGGGCAGGTTAACAACCTCTCCAAGTACCATATTAGAGTATGGTGCATTGCCTAGATCAAAGCAGGTTCTAACATTTCTTCGGGTGGTATCCTGCAGCTCATTCACGCCTCTTTCCCAGGTGTCGGTATCTTCCGGCAGATACAGTTTTGCATCAAATTTCTTGTCGTTCAAAGTTTTCTGAACATAGAATTCAGCATGACCTAATGCCGTAATCGTACAGGTATCGCCTGCACAAAGGTGAAGACAATAGGGGTTATAATCAAATGGGTTCGGACGATCCATCTCAACTGTTTTACCGCCGAATTCAACTTTCGCTTTACCATTGAATAAAATCCAGGCCATTTCTTTTTCGGCTTCAGCAAAGGTATAAGTGTCCCCTTCTTCCATGATCAAAAGAGCAACATCCATCATTGCTTTAATCCCTTCGCCTTCTTCCAGACGAAGATATTCGTTGTACCCGCGTATGGGTTCTTTAGAAATATACATGATTCTTCCTCCTTTTATTACTATATTTAGTATAGCAGATTTTTACGGGATGGCAATAGCGTGCACGTGTTTTTTTAGAAAGCTGGGAATGCATTGATGGGGGGAGAGTAGTTGGCCGCTGGTTATTCAAGCGATTTACGAAAAGAGTATCCAATCCATAACAGGGTTGCATTTAAAACAAAAAAAATAGAGGAGGAAAAATTTAAAAAAGTGTTGACAAATATAGGAAGATGGCATATTATGTACGTAAGGGTAAACCTGTTGAAAGGCAGGGGCACAAAGCCAAGGGTCTAAGGTCGAAAGACTATGACAGCCGGTTGCCGCATAGTGTATGTGTATAGGTGAAATATATCTGTAAATATGACAAATGGCAACCGTTTATACCTGGTATAAGCGGTTTTTTATTTGCAGAAAAGAACATCGAAAAAATACAATAATCTATTCGGTAAGGAGGCAGTTATGAAAAACAGAAAGGTTTTCATAATCAAAAATTTTCTCTTCGTAATGTTGGCAGTATTTGTAATTACAGGTATGTGTGGTGTTTGCACAACAAACGTACAGGCAGCAACACAGGCATCAAAGTTAACTCAGACATCTTCTCTGAAAGTAGAGAAAAAAGTATATAAGCTGAAAAAAGCAGTTAGCAAGAAACCAGTAGTTACCGTAACTACAAAAACAAGTAAGAAAGAAATCACTGAAAAAGGTGTAAAAATTCTTCAGAAAACAACAGTGATTACAACAACCACTACAAAGTACGCTGGTTTGAAAAAAACTGTCATTAAAGAAGTAGAAACAAACGTGATTAAGCAGAAAAAGTAATGTGATTCATGGCGAAGCGGAGTGAGCGAAACGTTCACTCCGTTTTTATGTGTAAAAAGTCCCTTTGACGTTACTGTTCAGTGCCACTATCCCGCGAGGTATTTTTTGTGAGTGAAGCAAAGCGGAAGTCAAAGATGAAAAAAATACTCATTGTTAATTAGGTGACAGAATAGTATAATAAATATGATTGGATGGAGGGATTAAATGAAACGTAAAGCATTAAGCGCAGTCATCATATGCATTTCATGCATTACGCTGATGACAGGTTGTACATTATTTCCGTTATCGGAAGAGAACAGCAATTCAGTTGAAGTTGAAGATGAAGTGAATGAAAACGAAGCAATAGAAGGTTCTGCAGATGTGATAAAGCCAGCTGAAGTGGAAGCTGACAAAAATATAATGATATGTACTTCCCCGGTTAATGTAAGAGATGCCGCAAGTTCAAACTCAAATGTCATCGGTGAACTTGCGAAGGGTGATGAAGTAACTGTTTTATCAAAAGACGGTGGCTGGTTTGAGATTGAATTCAAAGGCAGAAGCGCCTATGTATATGAAAGATACCTGGATGAAAAGCAAAGCAGCAGTTCATCAACGAACACGTATCAAGGGGGAAGCAATAACGATGCAGAAGACGATGATGCATATAAGAGCAATGGTACCTATGAAAATAAACCAAGAATGTATCTTGATGAATAAAGGAAGGATCAGCAGATGAAAAAGAAAGTAGCGATTGTAACAGGAGCAAGCAGAGGAATTGGAAGAGCGATTGCTGTGAAATTGGCAACTCAGGGAATGACAGTGATTGTGAATTATCATGGCGCAAAGGAAAAGGCAGAAGAAACTGCTGCGGCTATTGATGCAGCAGGCGGACGGGCAGAAGCCTACCAGTGTGATGTAGCCAGTTATGAAGCTACCGGCAGGATGGTGGCGTATGTATTAGAAAAATACGGACAAGTAGATGTTCTGGTAAATAATGCAGGAATAACCCGCGATCAGTTTATCGGGAAAATCAGTGAAGAAGAGTATGATTTAGTGCTGAACACCAACTTGAAGAGCTGCTACAATACCATGCATCATTTGGCGAATCATTTTCTGGAACGGAAAGTGGGAAGGGTTGTGAATATTACATCGGCATCTGGTGTTATGGGAAATATCGCCCAGGCAAATTATGCAGCAGCCAAAGCAGGCATGATCGGTCTGACTAAAACCATGGCCAGAGAATGGGCAGCCCGTGGTATCACCGTAAATGCAATTGCTCCCGGATTTATTAAAACCGATATGACCGATGTGCTTTCCGACAAAATAAAAGAAAATGTAACCGCGCGGATACCGATGAAGTATTTTGGTGAGCCGGAAGATGTGGCAAACATGGTTGCGTTCTTTGCTTCGGATGAAGCATCATACATAACCGGACAAATTGTCTGTGTGGATGGAGGCATGGCGATCTAATATAATTATAATGCTAAGGAGGATTTTAAAATGGTAAGAAAAGCAAGAATTGAAGTAAGAGAAGGTTTGCGAGGGGGAAAGGGAAGTGTGGAATTCCATCATCTCATCTCGGAAGAGGAATTTAATGGACATGGTACCATGTATGCAATGCTGCGGGTAATGCCGCACAGCAGCATCGGACGTCATCAGCATGTGGGAAACACGGAGCCTTACTACATTCTAAGCGGCAGGGGGATATTCGAGGATAATGATGGTACTAAAACTGATGTAGGACCGGGTGATGTATGTGTTATTCAGTTTAATGAATCGCATTCTTTGGACAATCCATATGATGAACCACTTGATCTGATGGCATTGATTTACAAAGAGTAAATAGAGGTGGAACTAAGGAAACAGAGAAATATATCAGCTGATTTTTATCATTTTCAAAACCCTGGCTAGTGTTATCCAACTGGCTGGGGTTTTTTTGAGTAAATGGTATTCTCTGCCTAAAAGAAATTACAATTATAAGCCTGTTTTAATTATTGTTCTTGTGTTATAGTAAGTAAATTGTTACAGTTCACACGGCTCCTAGGTGTTTCCGTGCATCGCGAAGCGTGTTGATGGTCACGGAGTGAACAGTAGCAATAAAATAGAAAGAAAGTTTAAAGGGGATGTCACGTGGATAAGACTATGAATATCAGTGAGGCTGATCACCTGGCTTATATTTTGAAGACGGCGCAGGAACAGTTGGAAAAGTCCGGGGAAAGGATGAAAAACAAACAGCAGGAAATCCTGGAGGCGAAGAAAGAGCAGAGGGAAAATTCGGTGCATCAGATTGGCAACGTATATTCCAAGGATGGATTCGAGGAGTTGGTAGCCCTAAGTCAGTATGCCCAGCAGATTTCAATGCAATTGGATGATTATGAAATGGAAGAGCAGAAATATGGCCGGCTTCAGAAGGTAATTCAATCGCCGTATTTCGCCAGAATTGATTTTAAATTCGCTGATGATGACAGCCCGGAGCAAATATATATCGGCCGCTTTACATTAACCGGTGACCGGGCTTATGATATTAAAGTTTATGATTGGCGTTCACCGATTGCCAGTGTGTTCTACCGCTTTGGTTTAGGAGATGCCCAATTCTCAGCGCCTTCCGGCATTATTCAGGGTGAAGTCAGCATCAAACGACAGTATGAAATTAAGAACAGCCGGATGGAATATTATTTTGATTCTGAAATGGAGATTATGGATGAATTTTTAAAACGCCTTCTGGCTCAGAATGCATCTAAGTCGATGCGGGCAATTGTAGAAACGATTCAGAAAGATCAGGATCTGGTTATCAGGGACTTAAAAAGTAATCTTATGATGGTGCAGGGTGTTGCAGGAAGTGGTAAAACATCCGTCGCGCTTCATCGCGCCGCCTTTTTAATGTATCAGGGATTGTCCGGGAAACTGCTTGCAGATAACATCCTGATCATATCACCGAACAGTTTGTTTGAACAGTATATATCCAGAGTTCTGCCGGAGTTAGGGGAAGAAAATGTTGTTTCTTATATATTCGAAGAAATAATTGATAATTGTATTCATCCGAAGAAACTTCAGTCTTATCGGGAATTCTTAGAGTTGTCAGCAAAAAGCAATTACAAGGTGAATTCCACCGAAGGTGGAAGAGAGGGTGCCCTGGGGTATCAGGATGGAATCATGACTAAAAGCTTTGCATACAAGACCTCATTAGATTTTGTAGAAGTTATGAAGGAATTTGCCAATTGCAACAGCGATGTGAAAAATGGCCGGGATCTTTATCTGCGCCTGCTGAATGTCAGGCGGTACGATAACCGTATTTTTGAATACACCCGGGAAAATCTGAATGCCCGAACATTATACTACGAGGATGCACTATGTATTTGTTATCTGCATCTGCTGCTAAGAGGTGCAGGAGAGGAAAGCCGGATCATCAAACATGTAATTATCGATGAGGTGCAGGATTATACACCGCTTCATTTTGAAATACTGAAGATATTATATCCCCGGGCAAGTTACACTACGTTAGGAGATATCAATCAGTCAATCAGCCGAAAAGTAACCATAGATTTTTATGATCAGATTCAACAGATACTAAATAAGCCAAAATCAATTCTGGTTAATATGAACAAAAGTTTCCGGTGCAGCCGGCAGATACTGGAGTTTTCAGCTGGTTTTCTGGATAACCCGGCCAGTGTTGAAAGCTTTTGCAGAGACGGTGACGAGCCGGAGATTCACAATGCAGATTCAGAGGAAGCGTTGGATCAGCTTATCTTACAGGAAATTGAAATTTGCCTGGATAAAGATTATGATTCGGTGGCATTGATTTGTGATAATCAAAAAGCTGCTCGTGAGCTTCGGCAGCGGCTGTTAAAGAAATCAGCAGGCAAAGTGAAAATTACAGAGGTGGAAGATAACAACGAGAACTCGCTGTCAAAGGTATTTACGATTCCTTTGTATATGGCAAAGGGGCTGGAGTTTGACAGTGTACTAGTAGTCAATATTACAGAACGACAACACCTTTATATTGCATCAACCAGAGCATTGCACAGACTATCGGTCTTTCAACTAGTGTAGCAACCAGTTGATAGTTGCTATACTAGATTAGATACGAAAGTAAAGCCGCCTGATTCTCCATAAAGTGAATCAGACGGCTTATATATGCTGATCATGAGCGGGACAGTATATTAAACACTAGGGACTTTTGTCTGAAGCTCCTAGGCTACATCCTTTTTTCATAGATACGGAAAAAGATAAAATAAGAAACCAAAAAGCTGAAAATACAAATACCAAATACAGGGTATAGTTCGGACATGTAATTTGGATACAGTAATGCACCAAATAACATGAAGAAATATATTACAACTAACAGTGTAATACTTGCCCATTGCCATGCTTTTTGCTGGATTGCCCGAATGCGTTCGTCAGTGTACTTTAGCCGGCTTTCTTTCAGACGTTCTTCATTAGAAAGCAGGCGCTTGTTCTTAAACCATGAAGCAGCGGCTGCAAAGATCAATCCAAATCCTATCCCACTGTAATAGGATATAGTATGATCATCAACAATCAGCTGAAAGGCATACTTCCCAAGAAAAACTACGGCGAGTGTGAAAAGACCGATAAGAGCTAACAATATCATTCTATTCATTTGCTGCTTGATTACTTTTCGATATTCATCGTTGGTTGCTGCCGGTAATGTTGAAAATAATTTCATATATTTTCTCCCTCCTCATCAAAAATAAAAATTTCTTCTATAGTTACTTCAAAAAATTGTGCGATTTTGTGAGCCAGAACAAGAGAAGCCTTGTATTTTCCGTTTTCCAGAGAAATAATCGTTTGTCTGGTAACGTTAACAGCATCAGCAAGTTCGTTTTGTGTGACCCGGCGTTCTTTGCGTAATTCCTGAATCCGTGTCTGCATCACTTCACTCCTTCCATATGTATAGTTTGCTTTACAAATAAAGTATAGTCTACTTTACACTGATTGTCAAGTAGACTTTACAAAAAAATATAGGGAATTTTTCTGATGGTCATAAAGACTTGTTTAGTATATAATAAAAAAAACGAATTGAGGTGATTCCTATTAATTATAAACAGCAAATGCAACACCTTGAACAACGAATTATTCAGATAGAGCTGCAGCAGAATCATATGCATCAGGAATGCGATAAGCTAAAAAAAGAACTTGCGTTTTTGAAGCAGAAGATGCAGATGGAAATGAATGCCGGTACATATGGATCAGCAGTTGATATACAGCCGGTAACGAAAATGAAAACAATTCCCTTGAAGGTACAAGGGGATGCTGCTCAGAAAGTTCAAAAAAGCATAGCAGAAGAGCGGTTGCAGATGTCACAAAGCGGTGCGGCAGAAAGGCAGTCTCAAGTACCCAAAAATGATGCACCAAAAGCACAGTCTCAGATGCCGCAAAGCAATGTATCAGGAATGCAGCCGCAGATGTCACAAAATAGTGCAGCCAGAATGCAGACACAGATGTCACAAAATAGTGCAGCCAGAATGCAGACACAGATAAAAGATGATGGTGCTGTAAATCCGGAAAATATTCTTGGTAAGAGAGTGATGGGGATTTTGGCTTCTTTGCTGGTTTTTATTGGGCTTGTATCGCTTGCGTTACTGGTTTATGACAAAATTCCGGAAGTGCTGAAGTTTGGCTTGATGGTTTTGATCAGCGGCGGGTCGCTGACAGCAGGTCTTCTTATTTATAAAAGACATCCTTCTGCATTTTCTGTCTCCTTAACTGGATGTGGTGTTGGGGGGCTTTATATTACGGTTATTGCCAGTAATCTGATTTTCCATTATACCGGGGCAGTGGTAATGTACCTTCTTTTATTGATATGGGTAGGCAGTGTATTGTTCTTGTCCCTTCGGCTGGAGCAGACGGCTTTTTTGATTGTATGTAGTTGCGGTATTCTTCTTTCTGTTTTTATGGGAGCGATAAATGCTTTGCCTTATGAATTGTTGTTGCTTACTATATACACGGTAATTGCTTTTGTGGGAGTGCTTTTATTTGCCAGAAAAAAAACAGCCGGCTGGATTGGACACCTTATGGCAATACTGGCCTTTCTTGGATTATCTTTGGGATTTGCCGGTGTTAAATGGAGTTGGGAGTATGATGTACTCAAGTGTTTAGCAGCGGGAACAGCAATGATTGGGCTTTTGGCGGTTAGTTTATCTCAGATGGTACGGCTTGATCGGGAACAGGAAAATGTGGTTTCAGTAGTGCTTTTGTGGGTTGAAACTTTTTTGGTGGGGGTAATAGTCTTTTTCTATATGTCACAGTTTGCTACCTATACTGAAGCAGATAGTATTTTTACCCTGGTTTTCATGTTATTTCAGGCTTGTCAGATTGGGTGTGCTGTGTTTTTGAGGCTTCAGAAAGGGTATTTTCATGGTGTTGTAATCGTTTCGGGTGCTTATATGCTGATTGCTTCGGCGGTATTATTCAGCTGTTTGAATATTCCGATTTCCGGTATGTTTTTGATATATATTCCGGTATTGATGTACGGATATAAAAGCAAACAAGCTTTATATGTATTTCTTGGATATGGGGCGATGCTATTGGGAATGATGGTACAGGCAGGGGGATATGATCAGAGCAGCTTTGCAGTAATTTATAACTTGGAAGGACAGGTTGCAGCCGTAGTATGTATTCTTAGTTTTTATTATTTATACACAACTGCCGGCATCTGGCAGGGGGCGGCGAAGTGCTGTGCATATTTTTTGTGTAATGTGGCAATCATGAGCTTTGTGGATGAATGGATTTATATTCAGCTGCTGCTCTTGCTTTTGCTTGTTCTGGCGATAGAAAGTGGGCTTTATTATGACTGGAGTCAGGAGCTGTTCCATTTTTTCAAGAGGAATCAAAGAGGTGTTAAAAAAGAACGGGTGACTGTGGTTTGTTTGGCTATTATGGAAGGGTTTTTGTTATTGTCAGGAATGGTTACTATTTCATATGGAGATGTTAATAGGTGGCAGCAGATTATTCTGGCGGTTTTACTGGGGTATGTGTCTGTTCAAAAGGTTCCGGACTTACTGGATAATCCAAGACTGAGAAGTTGGGTGGGATATCTATGCGGAATGCGGTTTACGATGATTGTTCTGGTGATTGTAAAATCATTTGCAGATACAAGCCTTTATCCCTATATTGACAGCATTATATTGATGATAACTGCTGTAATCTGTATTGCTATTGGGTTTTGGAAAAATCATTCTTCCATTCGTATGTATGGACTGATTTTGACGTTAATTTCGGTTTTCAAGCTGGTTATGGCGGATTTGTATATGTTTAATTCGGTAATTCGGGTTGCTGCATTTATTTTAGGGGGGATACTTTGCTTCGGCATCAGCCTTTTATATCAGCGTGCTGCCAGGAAAAACAGCCGGAAATCGGGACAGCAAGGAGGTTCTGAGAAGGAGATTGACAAAGACCTATCAAATAATGTATCATGAGGACTAAATAGTAAAATTCAAGTAAAGTTTTAAGGAGGAAGAATTACAATGAAAAAGATGAAAAAAATTGCTAGTCTTGCGCTGGTTGCTGCATTGACAGTATCATCATTGACGGCTTGCGGAAACAACAATTCCGCAGAAAAAGAAGATACAGCAGCAAAGAATGACACCGAAAGCGAATCGAAAGAAGAAACCGGCGGTGGCGGAGATACATTTAAAATCGGTGGTATCGGACCAACGACCGGCGGTGCAGCAGTATACGGTAAGGCAGTAGCAAATGGAGCTCAGATTGCAGTTGATGAGATCAATGCAGCTGGCGGGATCAATGGAGCTCAGGTTGAGTTTAAATTTGAAGATGACGAGCATGATACAGAGAAAGCAGTCAATGCTTACAATACATTAAAAGACTGGGGTATGCAGACCTTACTGGGAACAGTAACCAGCAGCCCATGTATCGCAGTTGCAGACAAAACAGCATCGGACAACATGTTCCAACTGACACCGTCCGGAACAGCTGTAAAGTGTATTCAGTATGATAATGCATTCCGCGTATGCTTCTCAGACCCAAGCCAGGGTGTTGCTTCCGCTGATTATATTAGTGATAACGGACTGGCCACCAAAATTGGTGTAATTTATGACAGCTCAGATCCATATTCATCTGGTATTTATGAAGCATTTGCAGCAGAAGCAAAAGAAAAAGGACTGGAAATTGTGGCAGCAGAAGCCTTTACTGCTGATAATAACACAGACTTCTCGGTTCAGCTGCAGAAGTCAAAAGATGCAGGTGCAGAATTAGTATTCCTGCCATTCTACTATCAGGAAGCAGCTTTAGTTCTGAAACAGGCAAAAGGTATGGACTTTGCACCAATCTTCTTTAGCTGTGACGGCATGGATGGTATCCTGGACGTAGAAGGATTTGATGCTACATTAGCAGATGGTGTGAAATTCCTTGCTCCATTCTCTGCCAATGCAGAAGATGAAATAACTCAGAAATTCGTTGAAGCTTATAAAGCAAAATGCAATGAAGTTCCGAATCAGTTTGCAGCTGACGGTTATGATGGGATTTATATCATTAAAGCCGCTATGGAACATGCAGAAGTTACTCCGGATATGACCGCTGACCAAATTTGTGAAGCTATAAAACCTGCAATGACAGAAATTACCATCGATGGTGTAACCGCAAAAGGTTTAACATGGACCGCAGATGGTGAACCACAGAAAGCCCCAATGGTTCTTGAAATCAAAAATGGTGAATATGAAATTCTGCAGTAATTTAGGAATATATATGGAAGAAAAAAGGTTACTGTTCACTCCGTGACCAGTAACAGAAAAAGCTGTCCTGCAAGATTAGGGCAGCTTTTTCTTGAAAACATATATGCATCAATGGTATAATTAACTACTATGGAAAATATACGTTAAAGGGGTGCGCTATGAGCTTTTTGAATTATCTAATTAATGGAATAAGCCTGGGCAGTGTATATGCAATTATTGCACTTGGTTACACAATGGTTTATGGCATTGCGAAAATGCTGAATTTTGCCCATGGAGATGTCATTATGATTGGAGGTTATGTTTCACTTCTGGCCTCGTCTACAATGGGTTTGTCTCCCATATTATCAATTCTGATCACTGTGGTTGTCTGTACGGCTCTGGGCGTTATGATTGAAGGCATTGCCTATCGCCCGCTGCGAAATGCGGGTTCACCACTGGCAGTATTGATCACGGCTATTGGTGTCAGCTATTTCCTGCAGAATATTGCGCTGTTGCTTTTTGGGGCAAATGCAAAATCTTATCATTCGATGGTGAGCGTACCGGCCTTAACCATTGCCGGTAAACTGACGATAACAGGAGAAACCATTGTGACAGTAGTTTCCTGTATTATCATTATGGTTGTTCTGAGTCTGTTTATTAAGAAATCAAAATCGGGACAGGCTATGTTAGCGGTATCGGAAGATAAGGGTGCGGCACAGCTGATGGGCATTAATGTAAATAAAACAATTTCACTTACATTTGCGATTGGATCGGGCCTGGCAGCATTAGCAGGCATATTGCTTTGTTCGGCATATCCGTCCCTCACCCCATATACCGGGGCAATGCCTGGAATTAAAGCATTTGTTGCCGCCGTATTTGGTGGTATCGGTTCAATTCCCGGTGCATTTATTGGTGGTATTTTACTGGGTGTGATTGAAATCCTGGGCAAAGCCTATATTTCATCCCAGCTGGCAGATGCGATCGTATTTGGCGTATTGATCGTGGTACTGCTTGTGAAGCCTACCGGAATTCTCGGTAAGAACATTCAAGAGAAAGTGTAGGTGGCAGCATGTTAAAGAAGATAGATAAAAGAACAAAGAACAATTTTATCACATATGCGATGGTAATTATTGCTTTTGTGGTAGTACAGATATTGCTGGCATCCGGAAGTATGTCCAGTTTGATGAAGGGATTGCTGGTTCCTCTTTGTGTATATATGATTCTGGCAGTTTCTCTGAACTTTACGGTTGGTATTCTGGGTGAATTAAGTCTGGGCCATGCCGGATTTATGTGCGTGGGAGCCTTTACCAGTGCATTTTTTTCAATGTGCATGAAAGATGTCATTACCTCGAATGGACTGCGTTTTTTCCTGGCCCTTATTATTGGTGCTTTATTTGCTGCTTTATTCGGTATTTTGATCGGAATTCCGGTATTGCGCTTAAAAGGTGATTATCTGGCAATCGTGACACTGGCTTTTGGCGAAATCATTAAGAATATTGTCAATACCCTTTTCATCGGGAAGGATAGTACCGGATTCCACTTCTCTCTGAAGGATGCGATGTCCCTGAATATGGAACCGGGTGGAGAGGTAATTATCAACGGACCTCAGGGCATTACCGGGACTCCCCAGGATTCTACTTTTACGATCGGTATAATCCTGATGCTGCTTACCATATTTATTGTCTTGAATATGATTTATTCCCGGGATGGCCGGGCGATCATGGCCATTCGTGACAACCGGATCGCAGCTGAATCGGTGGGAATTAATATTACGAAATATAAATTAATGGCATTTTCCATATCAGCAGGTCTGGCCGGAGTGGCAGGTGTGCTGTATGCTCACAATTTGACAACTTTGAATGCTTCGCCAAAGAATTTTGGATATAATATGTCCATTATGATTCTGGTTTTTGTAGTTCTTGGAGGAATTGGGAATATTCGTGGTTCTGTTATTGCCGCAGTTTTACTGACGCTTTTACCGGAACTTTTGCGTGGACTTTCCGATTATCGAATGCTGGTATATTCAATTGTTTTAATTGTCATGATGCTCTTTAACTGGGCGCCGAAAGCACGGGAATGGCGGGAGCGGCATTTGCCCAAGAACCTGCTTAAACGTAAACAGACAGCAAAGGAGGGCAAGTGATTATGGCATTATTAGATGTAAAGAACTTAGGAATCTCTTTTGGTGGTCTGCGAGCGGTGAATGCGTTTGGTATTAAGATTGAAAAAGGTGAACTGTATGGTTTGATAGGCCCAAACGGAGCGGGAAAGACGACGGTATTTAACCTGCTTACAGGAGTGTATAAACCGGATGAGGGAATTGTCAAATTAGCGGACAGGGATGTAACCGGGAAAAGTACTATTGAGATCAATAAGGCAGGAGCGGCAAGAACTTTTCAGAATATCCGCTTGTTTAAAGAACTGTCTGTTCAGGATAATGTTAAAGTGGGACTGCACAATCAGTATCATTATAATACTGTAGAAGGAATCCTTAGACTTCCGCGCTATCGCAAAGTGGAAAAAGCCATGGATGAGAGGGCACTGGAGATACTAAAGGTATTCGAACTGGAAGAGTCGGCATCCGTTCTGGCTGCTAATCTGCCCTATGGAAAGCAGCGTAAGCTGGAAATCGCCAGAGCGCTTGCCACAAGTCCCAAGCTGCTGCTCTTAGATGAACCGGCGGCGGGAATGAATCCCAATGAAACAAAGGAACTTATGGATACGATACAGTTTGTCCGTGATGAATTCGATATGACCGTATTGCTGATTGAACATGATATGAAGCTGGTTTCCGGTATTTGTGAAAAGCTTACGGTGCTGAACTTCGGTGAAGTGCTGGCACAGGGGACAACCAGTGAAGTTTTGAACAATCCCCAGGTAATTACGGCATATTTAGGAGAGTAGGAGGACAAACTATGGCTATGCTTGAGATAAAAGACTTAGAAGTATATTATGGTGTGATCCAGGCGATAAAGGGCGTCTCTTTTGAAGTTAATGAAGGTGAAGTCATTGCTTTGATCGGTGCCAATGGAGCCGGGAAGACTACCATTCTTCATACCATTACAGGACTTCTGTCGCCGAAGAACGGTTCAGTTGTTTTTGAAGGAAATGATATAACAAAAATTGCCGCACATAAAATCGTATCACTGGGAATGGCTCATGTTCCGGAAGGACGCAGAGTGTTTGCGCAGCTTACGGTGTATGAGAACCTGAAGTTGGGTGCATTTACCAGAAAAGATAATAAAGAATTTGAAGATACACTAATATCTATTTACAATAGATTTCCACGCCTGGAAGAGCGAAAGAACCAGCTGGCTGGTACCTTGTCCGGCGGGGAGCAGCAGATGCTGGCGATGGGCAGAGCATTGATGTCCCATCCTAAAATTATTGTAATGGATGAACCATCCATGGGACTTTCCCCGATCATGGTTAAAGAAATTTTCAGTATTATTCAGGAAGTCAGTACATCTGGAACAACAGTTCTGTTAGTTGAGCAGAATGCGAAAAAAGCGCTTTCCATAGCGAATCGTGCATATGTTCTGGAGACCGGGAATATTGTGCTGAGCGGTGATGCGCAGGAACTGTTAAATGATGATGGAATCAAAAAAGCATATTTAGGAGAATAGGGGGGTACCGGTTTGGAGAATATTGTAATTACTATTGCAAGGCAGTACGGCAGCGGCGGTAAAACGATTGGCGAAATGCTGGCGAAAGACCTGGGAATATCCTGCTATAATCGTGAGATATTAAAGATGGCATCCGAAGATAGCGGAATAGCAGAAAAACTGTTTGGACAGGTGGATGAGAAGCTGAATGTGGGTCTTTTAAAGAAACTCACCAAGAGAATATACAGCGGTGATCTGCTTCCCCCGGAAAGTGATGACTTTGCTTCCAATGATAATCTATTCAACTACCAGGCAAAAATCATTAAGCAGCTGGCAAGGCAGGAATCCTGCGTTATTGTGGGAAGATGTGCGGATTTTGTGCTCCGTAATTATGACAATGTAGCAAGTGTTTTTGTTCATGCAGATGAAGAGTTCTGCATGGCGCGGGCAATGGAGCGAAATAGTATGACGCCAAAAGAAATGGAGCGTTTTATCGCCAAAACCGACAAATACCGCGGTGATTTTTACAAGCATTATACCGGACGGGACTGGGCGGATGCGCGAAATTATGATTTGTGTCTAAATAGTGGGAAACTGGGATTCGAGAAATGTGCAGAAGAAATAAAAAGCTATCTGGACATTCGTTTTCGCTAACGCGCGCGCTCTTTTACTTTTCACGGAGTGAACAGTAACGCGAAATGGAGAAAGAAATGAATAAATTATATATTGTAATTCCGGCATACAATGAATCGGAGAATATTGCAGAGGTTATTAAGTCATGGCATAAAATTGTTGCCGGTGTGAATGCCAAGAGCCGGCTTGTGGTTATTGATGATGGCAGCAAAGATAATACTTATGAAATAATGACCGGATTAAAGGCCCGGTATCCTCAGCTGATACCTCTGACGAAGGGAAATCAGGGACATGGCGGGACGGTTCTTTACGGCTATCGTTATGCTGTCAAAGCAGGAGCAGATTACATTTTCCAAACCGACTCGGATGGACAGACAATACCAGAAGAATTCTGGCAGCTTTGGGACCAGCGGGAAAAAGCCGGTTTACTTGCCGGGTATCGCCATAGGCGGGAAGATGGCTGGCAGCGCTTAATTGTTACAAAAGTTTTGCAGCTTGTGGTGTTTGGGTGTTTTCATGTTTGGATCACGGATGCCAATGTGCCGTTTCGTCTGATGAAGGCCGATGAATTAAAACAGGTAATGAAACAGATTCCACCGAATTATCATTTGGCAAATGTTATGATGAGTGTTCTATATAAAAAGCAGAAAAGATATGTACAGTTCTTTCCTATTACATTCCGCCCCCGCCAGGGTGGGGAGAATTCAATTAATATGAAGAAAATCATGGTTATTGGAAGAAAATCCATTTCTGAATTTCTGAGACTGAAAAAAAAGTGCTAGGCTGTACAGGAGGAGAGGCACATGCTGACATTTTTAATCTGGTGGATATTTTTACTGGTGCTGGGAATAGGTTTTTTACCGCTTACATCATTGTTGTTTCATAATTATGATGATCGGGGATGGCTTTTTTCAAAAGTTATTGCTCTTGCAATCAGCGGTTTCATTACCTGGGTTCTGGTATGTGCAGGATTTGTACCGTTTACAGCCGTAACATGTATAATTATTACATCGGTATGCATCTTTTTAAATATGGCGCTGCTGCATTTTTTACGGAAAAAAGGGATTCATCATTTGATTTTCAAGAAGCAGCAATGGAAGTTGATTGTTTTAGAAGAACTTATATTTTTGGTAATATTCCTGATGTGGACCTATCTTGCAGGTTTTCATCCGGCAGCATATGGTACTGAGAAATTTATGGACTATGGTTTTATGGCAGCGATGATGCGCAGCAAGACCCTCCCGGCACAGGATTTGTGGTATGCCGGAAGTAAAATGAATTATTATTATGGGGGTCAGTATTATGCGGTGTTTTTTACGAAGCTGACCGGTACAAAGATTGAAGAAACCTATAATGTGATGCGCACTATGATGGCAGCTTTTGCATTTGCCCTTCCGTTCTCGCTGGTACGGCAGATATGGAATGATCGTATAACAATGGTGGGAAAAGGAAAACCTGTTTTTGCGGTGCTGGCTGGGCTGTTATCCGGCGCAGCAGTATCTTTATGCGGAAATATGCATTATGTGATCATCGGGAAGCTGTACCCAATGGCACAACAGATGTCATTGGTACCAAAAAGTGATCATACATACTGGTTTCCTAATTCGACACGATATCTGGGACATTATCCGGAACTATCGGATCGGACCATCCATGAATTTCCCTGTTATTCCTTTGTCTTGGGGGATTTACATGCACATGTTGTGAATATCATGTATGTGCTTACTGTGGTGGGAATTCTGTATGCCTGGATAAAAACAGATAAACCGCAAGAGACTAATGGTTCATCTAAAGATATCTTTCGTGATTGTTTAAGCCCCTATACATTAATTTTAGGGCTTTTCATCGGTATCTTCCAGTGGACCAACTATTGGGACTTTCTGATATATTTCGTGATTACCTGTGCAGCTGTGTTATATCGGATGATTCTAAAATACCCGAAAAGATGGCGGGACATTATTAGCAGAACAGTTTTACAATGTGCTGTAATCGGCATCATAGCTGTGGCAGCTGCCCTTGCGTTCACCTTGCAATTTGATTCTATGGTTTCCGGGGTGGCACTGGCACAAAACCACAGTATATTATATCAGTGGCTGGTATTGTGGGGACTTCCTTTTATATTATGTATTGTGTTTATCGTTTGGCTGGTGATGTATTTTCTTCGTTCCGCCGATAAAAAAAATGCCAAGCGTAATATTTTCGAGTATATCGACCGATACGACATGTTTGTGGTGATTCTAAGTCTTTGTGCTATGGGTCTGGTTTGCATGACAGAGGTGGTCTATGTGAAGGATATCTATGAAGAGACTTCTGCCCGGGCCAATACCATGTTTAAATTAACTTACCAGGCATTTATGATATTTGGAATCTGTATGCCTTACATCTTATTTCGTTTTCTTACAACAATGACCACGAAAAAGCTCCGGAAGGTTGGTATAGCAGGCCTTATTTGCCTGTTGTCAACGATTGGATATTTTGGCGAATCAATAAAAGCATGGTTCCCTGAATACTGGGATGTGGATAAATATCAGGGTGTTGATGCAACAGCATTTCTGGAAGAAGACTTCAGTGAGGATGCAGCAGCAATTCGTTGGTTAAATGAGAATATCAGCGGTACGCCGGTAGTATTAGAAGCTAATGGCGACAGTTATAGCGACAGCGAACGGGTTTCCGCCATGACCGGGCTTCCAACCGTATTAGGCTGGTATGTACACGAATGGCTCTGGCGTGGTGATACCGAGCAGTTGAATGTCCGCGCAGCTGATATTGAGAAGATTTATACATCCGATAATTCGGATGAAGTCCGCTCGCTTTTAAAGCAGTATCAGGTATCTTACATCTTCACAGGTACCCAGGAGCGGGAAAAGTATGAAGCGTTAAATAATGAAATGATACGCAGCATGGGAGAAATTGTTTTTGAAAGCGACGGTGCATATATTGTTAAAGTTGCAAATTGACAATACTGCCTTCGATTGACAAAGCAATAATAACAGTTGCTATATGAGGGAAAATTATGTTAAAAGGTAAGACGGTTATCTTAGGTGTAACGGGTAGTATTGCTGCATATAAGATTGCATCTTTGGCCAGTATGCTGGTCAAGAAGCATGCTGAGGTCCATGTGATCATGACTGAAAATGCAGCCAACTTTATACATCCGATCACATTTGAGACACTAACGAATAACAAGTGCCTGATTGATACGTTCGACCGTAATTTTGAATATAATGTAGAACATGTTGCATTGGCAAAAAAAGCAGATTTGGTGCTGATCGCACCGGCAAGTGCCAATGTAATCGGCAAGATGGCTCATGGAATTGCAGATGATATGCTGACCACAACAGTGCTGGCATGTACCTGTAAGAAGCTTGCAGCACCGGCTATGAATACCCGTATGTTTGAAAATGCAATTGTTCAGGATAATATTACATCTCTGATACAGTATGGATTTGAGATTATCTCACCGGCTGACGGGATGCTGGCCTGTGGCGATACCGGCTCAGGCAAGATGGTTGAACCGGAGATATTGCTGGAATACATTTTAAAAGAAATTGCCTTAAAAAAGGATATGACGGGCAAACACGTTTTGATTACCGCCGGTCCTACCCAGGAGGCAATTGACCCGGTTCGTTATATTACGAATCATTCATCGGGAAAGATGGGTTATGCACTGGCTAAGATAAGTATGCTCCGAGGTGCGAAAGTCACTTTGGTATCGGGACCAACGGCAATCCGGCCGCCGCTGTTTGTGGATGTAGTGAAGATAACAAGTGCAAAAGAAATGTATAATGCCGTTACAGCCCATGCACAGACGGCTGATATCATCATCAAGGCGGCAGCAGTTGCAGACTACCGGTCAAAGGATGTCAGCGACGAGAAGATTAAGAAGTCGGAAGGCGCCATATCTATTGAGATGGAGAAAACCGACGATATTCTAAAATATCTGGGAGAGCATAAATGTTCGCACCAATTTTTATGCGGATTTTCCATGGAAACCCAAAACATGATAAGTAATTCAAGGGATAAGCTTGTAAAAAAGCATCTGGATATGATTGTAGCAAACAATTTGAAAGAGGCTGGAGCTGGATTTCAGGCAGATACCAATTTGGTAACCTTGATTACTGAACAGGAGGAAATTGCACTTTCACTCATGAGCAAGGAGGAGGCAGCAATGAAAATCCTGGATAAAATAGTAACTGAAACTCTTTAATTTCCAAAACCAAAAGGTTTGGGCACGTTACAGTTCACACGGCGACTATTCCGCGAAGCGTGTTGCTGGTCACGGAGTGAACAGTAACTTGGACACCCCTGTCGGCGACAATCCGGCAGGCATTGTATTGCATCTTACATAGAAGAGCAGTAACAAGGAGAAAAATCATGAAAAACAACACAAACACCACCTCGCAAACGAAAGCGCTGGCACAAACTGCACTTTTCTCAGCGCTGATTATCCTGATGGCATTTACACCATTTCTGGGATACATCCCTCTTGGATTTACCCGTGCAACCATTATTCACATACCGGTGATCATCGGAGCACTGATGCTTGGACCTAAGAGAGGCGCTGCACTGGGCGCTGTATTTGGTTTGACAAGTTTGATCAACAATACGATAAATCCAACGGTTACATCTTTTGTATTTACTCCATTCTATTCCCTGGGAGAATACAGTGGAGGAATCCAGAGTCTGATAATATGTTTTGTTCCGCGTATTTTGATAGGTGTGGTTCCATACTATGTGTATCAGTGGATGGTGAAGCTTTTTCAGAAGCAGAAGGGTAAGCCCTTTGCACCGGGTCTGGCGGCAGCTGGTTTGGCCGGTTCACTGACCAATACATTGCTGGTCATGAATATGATCTATCTTTTCTTTGGCAGCAGTTATGCCCAGGCCAGAGAAGTTGCAGAAAAGGCAATCTATTCGGTGATCCTAGGGGTAATTACCATTAATGGTATCCCTGAGGCGATTGTAGCAGCGATTATTGTAACACTGGTAGGTAAAGTGCTCATGAATAAAAATGTGCGAACAAATTTAGGGATATAATGAGAAATAATTTTTTCTCATATACCTATATGTACCACAGATGGAGGAAAAAATGATTTTAGCAATTGATATTGGTAACACCAATATTGTCATCGGATGTATTGACCAGGATCAGATTCATTTTATTGAACGAGTATCAACTATAAGTACAAAAACCGAACTGGAGTATGCCATTGATCTTAAGATTGTACTGGATCTGTATGACATTGATCCGGCGACTATTACCGGTGGGATTATTGCATCCGTAGTACCTCAGATTACCACTATCGTGCGGATTGCGGCAGAAAAGATATTGCACAAAAAAGTGCAGATAGTTGGTCCGGGCTTAAAAACCGGGTTAAATATCCTGATGGACAACCCTGCCCAGCTGGGAAGTGATCTGGTTGCCGGGGCAGTGGCAGGTATTGCAGAATATAAAGTACCTTTGGTAATTATCGATATGGGAACTGCAACGACAGTCTGCGTTATCGATCATAAGAAAAACTACATTGGTGGAATGATCGTGCCAGGAATGCAGGTTGCCTTAGATTCACTGACAACGCGCGCTGCTCAGCTAAGAGGAATCAGCCTTGAAGCACCGAAGAAGCTGATTGGCAAAAACACCATTGATTGTATACGCAGCGGAGTCATCTACAGTAATGCAGCCATTTTGGATGGCATGATCAAACGCATTGAAGAGGAACTTGGTCAGAAAGTAACTGCAGTAGCGACGGGAGGATTAGCGAAAATGATTGTTCCATACTGCAAGGAAGAGATAATTCTGGATGAAGATTTGTTGATGAAAGGTCTTTGGATTATTTACAAAAAGAATAAATAGATGCAATATATTTATTTGCATTGGCATGTGGACTTCTTACAACTGACATGATATAATTGTTAAACAGGGAAAAGATAAAGGTGTTGTTAACTGTCTGAGAAGAAAGGAAGACACATGGAACAGACAAAATTACTCCAGGCAATTTCATCTATGTTAAATGCATTAGATGAAAAAATCGAAAAAAGATTTAACCGACTAGAAACAAAGATTGAAAAAATCGAAACCAGGCTGGAAACGATAGAAGTCAGGCTGGACAACGTAGAAACCAGGCTGGAAATGATAGAAGTCAGGCTGGACAACGTAGAAATCAGATTGGGCAACGTAGAAGCCAGCTTAGACGGTCTGGAGAACAGAATGGACAACGTAGAACATGCTGTAATTAATTTGCAGATGCAGCAAAAGGAAATGCAGAAAACATTGGAGCATCATGGTGTAAGGATTACAAGGCTGGAAACAGCAATTGACAATCTGCAGAAGACAGTAAAGAGTCATTACCAGATGATTGAGGAAAATTTTGTGGACCTAAAAGAGATGCAGACCAGAATGATCATGTGGGCGCAAAAACTGCAATTGAGTTATTAATGAATTGGTTAAAATGAGTGCAACCGTCTTAAGTTTTAGGGGATGCACTCATTTTGTGAGTGAAGCAAGGCAGTAGTCACAGAAAATCCAACGATTGACAACCTCCCGGCATCAGGGTAAAATTCAGATAGTGAAGTATTTGCGAGAACATTTACAAAGGAGAACCGATGAAACTGTTTGAGGGGAAAATACATAAAACGTATCGGGTGAAGAACAAAGATCTTCCAATTAAAATAGATCGGCGCCTGGAGGCTTTGGGCATGACTGTAGGAACCAGTGTGGATGTGCTGCACAAGAAAAAGTATGGAGCCCTGGTAATTAAAGTACGTGGAACCAGACTTGCTGTTGGGAAGCACATCTCTGAAAATATTCAGGTTGAGGAGGAAGAAAGTCATGAATGACAAAATTCGTGTTGGCTTTATGGGGAATCCCAACTGTGGAAAAACAACACTTTTCAACGCATTTACCGGCGCGAATCTTAAGGTTGCCAACTGGCCGGGAGTTACGGTGGAAAAAGTGGAAGGCAGCATGAAATTTCAGAATTACGAAATTCAACTGGTAGATCTTCCTGGTACCTATAGCCTGACATCTTACACGATGGAAGAGGTAGTAACCAGACAATGTGCTTTAAGTGATGAAATTGATGTAATTATTGATGTGGTAGATGCATCTTCCCTGGAACGCAATCTTTACCTGACGCTGCTGCTGATTGAGTTGGGCAAGCCGGTGGTAATGGCACTTAATATGATGGATATAGTTGAGAAGCGGGGTATGGAAATCGATTTGCACCGTCTTCCGGAAATGCTTGGAATTCCGGTTATTCCAGTTAGTGCCCGAAAGAATAAGGGTCTTGATATCCTGATGCATGCAGTTGTACACCATAAGGATTTTAAGGAAGAACACCCGCTTATTCATCATCATGCTTCTCAAACCGAACATCAGCATGATCACCATCGGGAATTTGTTATGGTGTACAGTGACTGGCTTGAAGATAAAATTGACATCATCAAAGAGGCGTTAGAAGCAGCTTATCCAGACATGCAAAAGTACCGATGGCATGCCATTAAGCTCTTGGAAGATGACGAAGAAATTAAAAAGCAGTATCCCTTGGAGAGACCGTCAGTTTTGAATGAAAACTATGAATCGGAAATCATTAATGAAAAGTATGATTTTATCGAAGAAATTGTCGGCGAGGTAATGGTCAATAAAAGCAAGAAAGAAGAGCGTACAGACAGCGTGGATAAATGGCTGATTCATCCAATCTGGGGGTTACCTGTATTTTTGGGAATTATGGCAGTGGTGTTTGTGCTGACGTTTACCCTGGGGGACTGGATGGGAGATTATCTGGCAACGTTGATCGGATGGCTGGGTGAATCAATAAGAGGAATCCTGGTAAGCAGCGGGGCGGCAAAATGGATAGTCTCACTGGTGGCAGATGGCATTATCGCGGGCGTAGGCGGAATTCTAACATTCCTGCCGAATATCTTTATCCTGTTCTTAGCGCTGGCCTTTTTAGAAGATAGCGGCTATATGTCCAGAGCTGCTTATGTAATGGACAGCTTGATGGGGAGACTCGGCCTTTCGGGACGGGCATTTATTCCCATGATTCTGGGATTTGGTTGTACAGTCCCGGCGATTATGGCATCAAGAATGCTGGAGAATAAAAGTGATCGTTTGAAAATTATGTTAGTCACACCTTTTATATCGTGCAGCGCCAGGCTGCCAATATATTTGCTCTTTTCCCAGATGTTTTTTGGTAATTATGCCATGATTGCCGCATATTCTATGTATGTACTGGGAATGGTGATCGCAATTGCGGTGGCCATGGTACTACATATAGCTGACCGTAAAAAGGCAGAATATAATCTTTTAATGGAACTGCCGGAATATAAAGCACCCAGTGCAAGAACGGTAGCAATCTATGTATGGGATAAGGTAAAAGATTATTTAGCCAGGGCTGGGACAATCATCTTTATTGCGTCGATTATCATGTGGTTTTTACTGAACTTTGGCATCCATGGATATGTTACGGATATCACAGAAAGCTTTGGTTCTATAATTGGCAAGGTGGCAGTTCCGGTTTTTAAGCCGATCGGGCTTGGCTATTGGCAGATTGTAGTTGCCTTGATTGCGGGTATTTCTGCAAAAGAAGTTGTGGTTTCCAGCTGCTCGGTCCTTTACAGCGTCAGTGGTATCAGTACTGCCGCCGGAATGGCCAGCTTGGCAGGCTTGTTGGGCAATCAAGGCTTTACGATGCTCAATGCCTACTGTATGATGACATTCTGTCTTTTATATGTACCGTGTATTGCAGCCATTGGAACAATCCGCAGGGAGTCGGGCAGTAACCGCTTTACGGCAATGACAGTCGGTGTGCAATTGGCTGTGGCATGGTTTGTGACATTTTTAATATATCAAATAGGAAGTTTAATATAGGAACCCTGGTATAATACAAACAGGGAATCCTAAGAAAGAAGGTAAATAAATGGAATTTAACAAAGAGACAATTTGTGTTCAGGGAGGCTGGGAGCCAAAGAATGGAGAACCACGTGTCCTCCCCATCTATCAAAGTACAACTTTCAAATACGAGACCAGCGAAGAAATGGGCAAATTATTCGATTTGGAAGCAGCAGGATATTTCTACTCCCGTCTCCAGAATCCAACCAATGATGTCGTAGCTCAGAAAATCTGTGATCTGGAAGGTGGTGCAGCAGCGATGCTGACGGCATCGGGACAGGCAGCGACGATGTTTGCCGTAACGAATATCTGTGAAGCCGGCGACCACATGATCTGTGCTTCTAAAATCTATGGCGGAACATCTAATCTTTTAACGGTAACCCTGGAACGTTTTGGTATTCAGGTAACGCTGGTGGATCAGGATGTGTCAGCCGAAAAAATCAACAAGGCATTCAAACCAAATACTAAATTAGTACTGGCAGAAACCATCTCTAATCCTGCCGGTGTGGTTCTGGACATCGAAAAGTTTGTTGCCCTTGCTCATCAACATGGTGTACCTATGATTTGTGATAATACATTTGCAACGCCAATACATTGCCGCCCATTTGAATTTGGCGCGGACATCGTGGTCCATTCTACCACCAAATATATGGATGGGCATGCAATGGCGGTGGGGGGCTGTATCGTTGACAGCGGTAACTTTGCCTGGAACGCATATCCGGATAAGTATCCCGGACTGACAACCCCAGATGAATCTTACCATGGCGTAATTTATACAGAGCGCTTTGGCAAGCAGGCATATATCACCAAAGCAACCGTACAGCTGATGCGGGATATGGGGGCATGCCAGTCACCACAGAATGCGTTTTTGACCAATATCGGTCTTGAGACTCTGCATCTGCGTATGCCAAGACATTATGAAAATGCATTAAAGGTAGCAGAATACCTGGAGGATCATGAGAAAGTATCATGGGTAGAATTCTCCGGACTAAAGGATAATCAATATTATGAGCTGGCACAAAAGTATATGCCTGATGGTACCTGCGGTGTACTTTCATTCGGTCCTAAAGGAGGAAAAGAAGGGGCGATGCGGTTTACCAATGCATTAAAAATGATTGCTATTGTAACTCATGTTGCGGACTCTCGTTCCTGTGTTCTGCATCCGGCGAGCCATACCCACCGCCAGTTGAATGAACAGCAGCTTTTAGAAGCCGGAGTGCTGCCGGATTTGATCAGACTGTCTGTTGGAACGGAAAGTGTCGATGATATTATAAAAGATTTAGAGCAGGCATTGGCTGCGGTATAAATAGAAAGTGAGGATAAGAATTGAAAGCAAGAATAGATGATACAATGGCTTTGATCGTGGATTATCAGGAGCGCCTGATGCCATCTATACGTGATCAGGAGGAACTTTCGAGGAGGTCGTCCATATTAATTCAGGGCTTAAAGGCAATGGACATCCCGATGATCATTACCCAGCAGTATACTAAGGGCCTTGGCATGAGTGCTTCTTTTGTATATGAAGCTGCTGAAACCGGGGAATATATGGAAAAGGGGACGTTCAGCAGTCTGGATGATGAGCAGATTTTGAATGCAGTAAAAAGCTCAGGCAAGAAAAATGTAATTGTATGCGGTGTAGAAGCCCATATCTGTGTTCTGCAAACCTGTCTGGACTTGCAGGAACATGGATTCCGTCCGATTTTGGTGATTGATTGTATTGGTTCCCGCAAGAAGTCAGATTATGATATGGCCATTACGCGGGCGATTCAGGAAGGCATTACTGTTACATCTTACGAATCTATTTTATTTGAATTATTGAATAAATCTGGTGGAGAAGTATTCAAGAAAATCTCCAAGCTGGTAAAATAGTAGTATTTAGCAGCGGTTCTAACTTTGGATATCATGAACGAGTATCGGCTTTGAGTATGTTGGCAGGCAGGACGCCGCTGTGTACGAGGAGAGGCGCGGTGCTGTTTGCAAAACCAGAGCACTCGCTGCAAGATACTAACAGAAATAGAGCCCAAATCCCCGGACTATCCACATTCAATCCGTTTTCTGGTGAAAACGCATTTCAGGTGGATACAAAA
>Ga0153940_1000253_pt1 | contig 31251 bp, 31 predicted proteins | sample TSNJ024MetaG_FD_104736 | JGI IMG/M metagenome (GOLD analysis project Ga0153940, IMG submission 104736) | Attine ant fungus gardens microbial communities from New Jersey, USA - TSNJ024 MetaG | ecosystem: Host-associated > Fungi > Mycelium > Unclassified | place: USA: New Jersey, Brendan T. Byrne...
CTCATTAGTGATACTATCATTATACCACGAATACCCATATTTGAGAAGCGTTTGAACATAAAAAAAGCAAGTATTTTTAATACTTGCTTTTTTTAACCATACCCAAAGTTCAGAAAGAACCTTAACGAATGAATCGTAGTTAATTTTGTATTTGGAAAAGTCCTCGTATTGCTCCTCGTTTACTCCTTCAACAGAGATGTTTATCCGATCAAGCCCAGCGTCAATAATACTCAGACTCAATTCTGGCGTCAGAAGTGACGCGTTTGTCGTTGTGTCAACCCTTTCGCAGCAGCCGGACGATTTTGCGTAACGTACCATATCAGCAAACCGGGGATTGAGCAGTGGTTCCCCGTCCTTGTAAAGCCGTATGGTCTTAACCTTATCTTCAAATTTACAAATACCATCAATGATGGTTTTATATAATTCAAAGTCCATTGAGCCATGACCGCGCCCTGAAATATTTTTTATAAGCTCACGATTACCCGATGGGCAAAACTTGCAATGAAAATTGCACATATCACATGGATCAATGTAAATAATGTATGGCGTTCTCAGTGGAAGCGCATTCTTTAGTTCGTGCCTGTCGTATAAATCAATACGCGGCTTGATTTTTGCTTTCATATTCATATATCTCCCTTCGAATACGATTGGACCCATTGTTAGACTTTACTTCGAATTTATTTTAGCAGCTAAAACAAATTATGTCAATAGTTGTTTTAGCTGCTAAAATAAATTATTCCTCTATAATGGAAACAATAAAGCACGCAGCAATTTTACTCAGATGGCAAATTTTCAATATATGTATCCAAAAAACCTATTATAGCATCAATTTGGTTCGTTTTTAGCTTATCTAAATAGTCGTTTATATTTTCATATGTTTGTTCATGAAAGCTGTCATGTGCTTGATTTGCCTTATTACCAAGTTCGGTTAATCTAAAATACACCTCTTTTTTATTGCTCTCAATTTTATATTTTTCAACAAGGTCCTTTTTAATTAGTCTATCGGTCATTTGAGTTACTGCCCCGTTCGTTATTCCCAATACTTTTGATAGGGAATTTGCGTTTAGTCCTTCATGAGCACCAATAGCTTCGATTGTATGAATTTCGGATGGATATAGCATAAAACCCACGCCGAAATCTCTTCTCGACTTACTCGTTTTATTTACTGTGTTTGTAAGAAGTATGACTTTTTCTAATATCTCATTATACTTTTTCATGCGGAGCACCACCTAATTTTTATTAGCAACTAAATTGAATTGTTCGATACTGGATGGGACAAAGAAGTCGCCATTTTATCACCCCCGTTTGCTATAATGTCACGTTGCTCAATTCCGATTTAATTATACTACGGATGAGTATAAAAATATAGCGATGAATATTTAATTCATATATTCATCACTATACTTATAAATAGGACTTGACAGATCAGGAACAAATGAGCTTTCAGTCACTGACAAGAACCTCATTTCATACTTTATCGGAAACTAACTAATAAATAGTGAAATGATGATATCGGATTCCGTAATCCACCCATGCCATAAACACTGTAAATATGGACATCAACAACAGCAATACCACTGCACCTTTATCATAAATAAATTCTACTTTGCTGCTCCTTTTATTTGCCAATAGAACTTCCACTCCCAAGGCAATCAAAACGACTGGCCATAACCTTAATATGAGCTCGTAATTCAGAGCAGGAAAGATTTGGCACAAAAGCAGCAATGTTCCGAACACGATCAGGATTCCCCCAAGGGTAACCGTACCTACTCTATGCGTCTTCATTATAATCCAACTCCTTTTTTTTACCCTTGATCAGATAAATACCAAGATAAATAATACCAATTCCTATTACCGTCTGGGGAACCATACTCTCCAATGTAAAAATATATTTTGTGAAAAAGTCAGGCAGGATATCAATCAATATCCCACATACCACTCGCCATAAGATAAAGAATCCTACTACAATCAAGGAAATTGATAACATTTTTCTGTATTTTTGGATAAACTCTCCCTTATTCGGTATGCCATTATCAAAACCAAACAAAAAATCGTCTTCTACAGTGTAAAATTCATCTTCCGGCATGGTCTTCAGGCTGTGAACATGGAAAAAGCTATAGAACCAAAGTATCGGCAGGATGGCTAGGATTGCTCCCAATCCCAACAAACCCGACAATGCCGCCACCAGCCAGAACAGCCCCATAATACTGATCCCCTGCTTAAAAAATCCCATATACATTTCCCCCGCCCCGGGAATCAGCGAAAATATAAATGTCCAAAATCTACTTTTTTGTTTTTTCACTTCTAATACCTCCATTTATCATCCAATTCGAATATTCGTCAAACCATTGGGCTGCCCAATCACCTTGTTGTTCCATTCCTGCTGCCAGCACGCTCAGTTGATCTCCTTGCATGATTCCATCAAATCTGGTGACAGCAAATAAAAGAAGCAGCGCTCCAACAACAGCAGCAGCCGTCTTACATCCAAATAAAAATAGCTGCAATTGTTTTGAAGTCTTTTGTACCTGTTTTACGACAATCATATCCGACATCTGAGAACGCTTTATTATCTGTTCCTTCAGATACACTGGTGCCGGTATACTATTCTTTTCTTCATGAGCAATCATACGCTCCATACAATCATCGCATTCCGTAATATGTTCCAAAAATGCTTTTATATCATCCATTTCCATCTGTTCCTGATGAAATGACGATAGTTGGTCTTTTTCTGTATGCATTCAACGGCTCCTTTCCATATATTTTCTCATCAACGCTTTGCTTCTGTATACCTGGGTCTGAATGGTTTTTACCGGCTTCTTGGACCTTCCTGCTATTTCCTGAACAGATAATTCATAGTAGAAATGATCTACTGCAACTTCCTTATAGGGACTCTTTAATTTCATACATAACGCGTAAACCCATTGCTTGGATTCTTTTTGCAGATAATTTTCTTCTGGTGTTAATGCTTCTTCCTGAATTGCTAAAAAATAAGATTCTTCTGTGGGTATACTCCTCCTGCCCGATTGTTTTAGAAAATCCAGGCATTTGTTCACTGCAATCTTACATAACCATGCTTTTTCATGATTGCCGTCAAAATCAGCCAGCTTCTTATAGGCGGATAAAAAAACCTCCTGCGTCATGTCTTCGGCATCAAATGCATTTCTTACCACTTTGAAACAAACTGAATAAATCAGATTCTGGTAGCGGTCAATAAGATTTTCTAAATATTCTTGCTGATTAATTATATCCGCTCCTTCCTGATCACTGGTCTCAACTTATCTGTTCAATTATTATAACGAATGAAACTTAAAAATGTCTTCAACTTTTTCATATTTTTTAACAAAAAATAGAGCTATCCTTATTCTAAAGAACAACTCTATTTCATTTGTCAGCTTCATGCCGGCATTTTGGTTCCATATCATCTTAAAACAATTCCTTGCAGCGCAGGTCTAACGACTCCAAATCGTGCCCTGCATCTAACAAAACATTTTCAAAAAACTTCTCCAGGTAGGCAAAGTCGGGATAGATTCTTTCCTGCATGTTTGCGTAATTGCTGCGTACCAGAGCATTCCGGAACCATTCCGCATTTTTTCTGAACGGAGTATTGTCAGTTGGTATTCCCATTGTCCGCAGGTACTTGATCAGGAACGTGGATATTGTCCTGGTGTTCCCTTCCCGAAAAGGATGTGTCTGCCAGATGTCAGATACAAATTTCGATAAGTTTTTGATATCTTCCGGCGTGAATGGAACATTGTAACGGGCTTCTTTTTCCTGTTCAAAATCATACTGCAGATATTCTGAAACGGTATCCCAATTACCATAATTCATGGAAACTCCATTTAAAATCGCTTCAGATTTCGAAAGATTGACGGTACGGTATGTTCCTACCCACTTATATGGCAACACGTCCTGAAACAGCTCCTTATGAATGGATTTTAACATCACCGGAGAAAACTTAAAATCACCTCTTTCCAGACAGATGGTAATTCGGGATGCCACCAGATCCGCTTCCTTTTTTTGATATTCCGAATCGTCCGGATCCATGGCTGCATAGTACTTCTTGATTTTCTCACCAGCTGCCTCAGTCCCATACTTACCGGTGATGGTGTCTTGAATAATCTCTTCCAGATATTCGGATGTCTGCAAACCATCTACCTTCTGCAGGCCTTTAGCAACTTCCCAATATTCTTTCCGCATCTGCAGATTATCATTTGGCTGCAATTCCTTATATTCACTCTCTTCTTCCCTAAACAAATCCATCAAGCTCCTTTCTCTATCCCCTACTTTTTTCGAGCAGCCTGCATTTCCCAATCTGCTTTTAACGTCTGCTCATTGACGTGCTGTGCAACTGAACCTTATATGGTATTGCTTAGCTTTTATTTATTTTAACAAAATTGTGTTATGATTTCCAGTGCTTTATTTTTTCCGTGACCAACAACCCCATGACCATATATTGACATCTGACTTTGATTTCTATATCGTGAACTTTGGACCCAGAAGCCCCACCATCTTAGCATATATGTTCTTTGCCAGCTCGCTGGGATCCAATTCATGCTCTTTTCTATAAAAAGATTCATAAGCCCATGTACCACTATATCCCGTGGCCTTGACCGCGTCGACCCACTCCTGGATGGGCAGTTCGCCCTCACCCAACTTAACGTTGCGCAGAACGGTTTCGACAGGAACCCCGTCAGGATTTTTCAGCGAATCGCATACATGCACACCATCTATCAAGGCCGGATCCATTTTGGCAATGTACTCTGGCGTGTCACCGGCAATGAAGCCGTGGAAAAAATCTACGACCATCTTCACGTTGTCTAAATCCACCTTCTTGCATATCTCGACACCCTGCTTTATGGAATTTATGGGTGCCCAGCAAAGAGGCTCAAAGTACAGCGTCAGACCGAACTGAGCCGCCAATCTGCCCATATCCGCCAGGTTTTTCGCCGTCATCTTCTTTTGCTCAGTCAGATCCAGACCCTGCAGCGCCATGTAACCGCTGTATGGAGTTTTATTCCGGAAGCTTTCCACCGCCTTGTAGTCCACGGGTCCGGTGAGCACCTGCACCGATTTTGCACCAATGCTTTTGCAGATATCGAACAATTTTTCAGATTCACTCATCAACTGAATATATTCAAAACCCTGACGTTCGCAATTGCTCAGCCAGCCCACCGCCGCGATAGGCATGCCGTCGGCCACCTCGTTGACATCTGCCACCGTGTATCCTGCCTGAAAGAAATGCCCCAGCTGTGCAACATTTGTTTCCACGCAATCAAATCCAGCATGTTTTGCGGCCTTAATAAGCATCGGCACACTGCCCCTGCCGATGGCTGTTCCATGAAAAGAAAGTAAATATCCGCTCATATAACTCCTCTCTTTTGGGAAAATTCAATTCCATCAAATTTAGATTTCTTTCGGATTCAGAAGATTATCACGCCTTTAATATAACCGTCCGTGTGACCCTCGGCGGTCTCCAGCATTTTCTGGATATCCGTGTAAGGCATGATATGGGTAATCAGTTCCCGCTGGTCGATAATGCCGGCGTTAACCAACTTAATAGTCTTTTCCGCCTGAGCGTAGAAATAGGGGTCGCGCAGGTCGGAGGTATTGATAAGCTCTATGCCCTTTAGATGCCACGGAGTGCAGTTGATAGTGCGTTCACCGCGATGCCATGCGAAATTTGAGATAGTTCCGGCATTTTTCACCAAATCACTGGCCATCTGGAATCCGGGTACGGAACCGGAGCACTCAACCACAATATCAAATCCACCCTTTGCGATCCACCGTTCTATAGCTTCTTTTCCTTCCTCAGAATTGGAGAGACAGCACTCATCTGCTCCAAATTTTTTGGCAAGCTCCAGCTTTTTAGGATCCGTTTCAAAGCAGACCAGCTTGCTGATCAGGCTGTGACGGAATCCCTGCACGTTCAGAAGACCCATGTAGCCGCAGCCAATAATTGCCACCTCGTCACCCGGATGTATCCGGATACAGTTAATGCCGCTTACAACACACGCCACGGGTTCGCACACATAATATGGAAAATCTTTTTCGTCAACGTAGTCGGGAATCTTGGTGGCACGATTTGCATCAATATTGATCATCTCGGACAGCTCCGGAACTCCATCAATACAAAACACTTTGTCTCCCACTTTGAATTTATCTACTCCTTCGCCGCATTCTACAATAATACCGACTGCCTCATGCCCGAAGCGAAAAGGAAATGGCTCCAGTAAATCTTTCCCTTTGAACAGGTAAGAATCCCAGGCACAGATGCCACATGCTTTCACAGCAATCTGTACTTCACCATACTTAGGATCATCAATAACGGCCTGACGGATTTCCGTCTGCCTTTCGCCGATAACATAACAGGTATTAATTGTTTTTTTCATACTTTCCTCCAATCAGGCAAATACTCTTTTAATAGTTTCCACATCAATCTTCATTGCTTCGAGCTGATTCTGATAACAGTTTCTCAACGGCAGCTTATCGTAAAAATTCTCAATATGTACCCAGCCCGAAAAACCTATGCTTTTCAGCAATTCAGCCGATTCGTCAAAATCAGAATCGCCATGGCCAAGTAACGTCATACCCTCCATATTGCCAATCCCATCTTTAACATGAACTTCATCATGGAGGAGATCGTTATCGATCAATCCCTGAAGGATATCCGTTTGTGACCATCCAAAATTCAGGCAATAGTTTTGTGAATCGTAGAGCACCTTCAAATTAGAGTATCCGACTTGTTGGATCATTTCAAGGTTCTGCTCAATGGTGAACGGATTCTCGCTGGATATTATCATGTCATGCTTTGCAGCAATTTTGCAGGCGTATTTCAGAATCTGACAGGTATTCTCAAAATCTTCGCTTGTCTTACATATGCCATCCATATAAGAGGGTACCATAACTGTCTTGATATTCATGTAAATTGCAGTTTCGAGAGCCAAATCGATTGTCTGCCATGCTTTCTGTCCTTTTTCCGTGTTTCGTGGATGAATTGCGCTGCAAAAATCATATTCACCAACACACAAGGAGGGAATTTCGATTCCATATTTGTCGGTCTCTTCCAAGTAGTGATCACGCAGCCAATTTTGAGTCAGCGGGTAGCCCTTGTCCTCTTCAAAAAAACCTATCTGGACTCCATCCAACCCTACGTCTTTAGCAAATTTCATCGTCCCGGCTTTGTAACCCGGAATCGAAAAATCACACGCACCAATTTTAATGCTCATATTAACCTCCATTTCGTATTATGCCTTATTCAGATTACGCAGACTATCAAGCACGATAGCCAGAATGATGATCAGTCCGGTTGCGATTTGCTGCCAGTACGAGGAAACACGCAGCAGATTCAATCCGTTGTAAAGCACCCCCAACAGAATCGCACCAACCAGCGACATAAACACATTGCCCTTACCTCCTCGCAAGCTGGCCCCGCCGATGACGCATGCCGCAATGACCTGCATTTCATAGCTCTGTCCAACGACGGGCTGTCCTGAATTCAAACGGGAGGCCCAGATTACTCCGCTCAGCCCTGCCAGCATCGTGTTAATGGTCAGTGCACCAACAATGACTTTCTTCGTATTTATTCCACACAGGTTGGCCGATTCCGAATTTCCACCTACGGCATACATATATCTTCCATATTTGGTGTATTTCAGAACGAACCAGCCCAAAACTACCACGATCAATGTGACGATCACCGGAATGGGAATGCCGATCAGATAATTACGTCCCAGATGTCCAAACCAGTCCGGCAATCCGCTTACCGAACGCCCATTAGTAATTACGTAGCCTGTTCCACGAACAGCCATCATAGTACCCATCGTTACCAGCATGCTCGGAACACGAAATGTTGCAACAATGATGCCATTAAACAGACCTATCAGCCCAACCCCCAGCATCACCAATATTGTTGCCGCCAGCATGTTCATCCCCGCCTGTACTGCATAGGCCACCATGATACCGGCCAGTGCTACAATAGCACCTACCGTGAGGTCGATCTCGCCGCATATAAGCACCATTGTCATACCTACCGCCATGATGGCGTACACCGACATTTGGCGGAAAATATTCATTAAATTGTCATACTGAAAGAAATTGGAGTTTGCGATACCAAATATGATGATCATGCCAATCAGGATCAATATGATCAAACCTTCCTGTACAATCTTTTTCATGAACGTCCGAATGGAGAAATCCGACATTTTTACAATCAATTTATTTTTCAAAAAATCACCTCCAAGTGTTTTCTATAAATGCTCTACCGCCAGCGCCTCTGATATATTGGATAGGTTGATCTCACTTCGTTCTAATTCGCCCTCCAGCTTACCGTCCCGAATTAAGATCACTCGGTCACAGAGCTGCTTGATTTCGGAAATTTCAGACGACACGCATAGGACTGAATATCCCTGCTGGGAGAATTTGTGGATCAGGCTGTATATTTCTGATTTTGCACCCACGTCTATCCCTTTGGTTGGCTCGTCCATCAATAGTACCTTCGGCTGATTTGCCAACCAGCGCCCGATGATTACTTTCTGCTGATTTCCTCCTGAAAGATATTTGATTTTTATTCCGCGACCGGGTGTTTTTACTCCCATGCGTGTAATGCAGTCGTCCACAAGGGCATCCCGCTTATCGCTTTTTACAATTGGACCGGCGCACAACCTGTTAAGGTTCGGGATACAAATATTATCCGACACGGATAACTCAAGATACAGGCTTTGCAGTTTTCGCTCCTCCGGAATCAGTACGATACCGTTTTGTATAGATTTAGCAGGTGTCAGCTTTGTCAGCTGCTTTCCGTTCAGCGTCAATTCCATGCTGTTAACCTTGTCGGCACCATAAAGCGCACGCAGCACTTCTGTGCGCCCAGAACCCATCAATCCATATAACCCCAGGATTTCGCCTTTGTGCAGAGAAAAGCTGATATTTTTTAGTTTATTCTCCGTACATAGGTTTTTTACCGTCATAATGACTTCCGTTGACAACTTGCTTGTGATCTTACCAGTATTGTTAGTGGCATAGTATTCATCCAGAGGTTTGCCGATCATCAACTCGATGGTTTTATTTTGGGTTTTCTCTCCCACCATATAAGTGTCAATCTTCCTCCCGTCCCGCAGCAGTGTTATTCGGTCACACACTGTATATACTTCGTCAAGCTTGTGAGAAATAAATACGATTGATATACCTCGTTTTGCCAATTCGCGCATTTTTAAAAACAAATGATCCACCTCAGTTTGCGCCAGCGCTGATGTGGGCTCATCCATTAAAAGAATCTTGCAATTCCGGCTGACGGCTTTGGCAATTTCCACCAGCTGCTTTTGTGAGGTACTGAGATGCTTCACTTTGAGACGTGGATTAATATCCATACCAAGATCGCGCATTGCTTCTATGCTCTGGGTATTTATCTTGGTCCAGTCAATCAGCCCGCCCGCCTTTTCAGGTAAATGACCCATGTGAATATTTTCTGCGACGCTAAGATCTTCGCATAACGAAAGCTCCTGGCTGATGATGCTTATTCCACATTTGAGCGCATCCCTTGGGCTATGGAATTGCACAACCTCCTTTTCCATACGAATCTCGCCTTCATCATAGGTGTATACGCCGGAAATTATCTTCATTAAGGTAGATTTCCCCGCGCCATTTTCACCAAGCAGCCCATGTATTTCTCCCTGTTTCAATGCAAAGTCCACATGATCCAGGGCCAATACGCCGACAAAGCGTTTGCATACTCCACTGATTTCGAACATCGTAACACCTCCATCTCTGAGTTGTATAATCGGTGCATCCCTATAGATCACTGCACCTCCCGTAATAGAAAATACAGCGACCTATGGTATAAAAAGAATTATTATCAGCTGTAGTGCTCCTCATAAAAAGCATCAACATTTTCCTTTGTAATAAGTGGTACAGGGATCTTGATCAGTTTTTCCACTTTCTTGCCGGCCAGCATGTCCGCAACTGTTTCAATTGTAATCTCACCAACGGCATACGCGTCATTGAACGCGTCAACTTCAATAGCAGAAGTACCAGAGCGCAAAGCATTTACGGTCTCTTCAAAACCATCAAAGCTGCAAACAATCACGTCACCCGTCTTCCCCGCAGCTGCCACCGCATCGTTTGCCGCCAAGGCTACATCGGTTCCCTGTGCGGTAAAAACAACGTTTAAGTCTGGGTATGCAATCAGATAATCTTCTACGGCTTTCATTGCAACGTCTCGCTGATAGCCGACATTTGCTTCTTCAATAATATTGATGTTGGAACCTGCTACTGCATCTTTGAATCCGTCCGCACGCAGATAAACACTATCTAGTTTGCTGTCGTTCATAATAATAACGTTCCCCTCTTCTCCTGCAAGGCGCTCTATCAGCCATTCGCCAATTGCTTTACCTCCGGCATAAGAGTCACTGGCAATGTATGACGCAACGTCTGCGTTGGGAGCGCCGATATCTGCGGTAAAAATGGGAATGCCGGCTGTATTTGCCGCTTCGATTGCCGTTACAATGCCTTCACCGTCACATGGCATTGCAACAATCGCGTCTACCTTATTGGTGATAAAGTCTTCAATCTGTCCGGTCTGCTTGGCAATGTCGCCGTCGGCTGAGACAACGTCAAGCTTGATGCCTAATTCGTCTGCTTTCGCTTCCATGCCGTCTTGCATGATGCGATAGAATGGCTCCACACTGTTCATACTGGAAACACCAACAATCACAGTGTCCTCTCCCGCGGCATCGGTATTGGTTTTCATGTCATCTGCCGTCTCTGTAGTTTCATTTGTGTTGTCGCCGGTTGTAGTTGACTGATCAGAACCGCCACATCCAACAAGAGCAAAAGCCAGGAGCAGTACTAACAATAATGCGATTATCCTTTTCATTTCACACACCTTCCTCCATAGATTATGTTTGGTTGACTTGTACCGCTTACGTCTTACAAGTTATGCTGCTTACACTTACTCGTCAGACTCCTTTTGAAAAAATGTTACAATAAATGTAAAGTTTACTGAAATATTAATGTTAATTTATCATAAAGGTTCGGCTTTGTCAATGGTATTTTTTTCATTATTTATACTATTTTTTTCATTATTTATGCCATTATTTTCACTTTTTTGTCAATATCATAGTATATTCCGTGAATTTTTTACTTGAATATTTGAAAATGCAATGATATTAAGAAGCGATTTAATGAAAAAAACTTTTCATTGCCATTGACAATTACTATTTTTTGATTTATTATGAAAAGAAATAATTTAGTAGCAAGTACAGAGGTAAACTAAAATGAATGAAACAAAAATTCCCTATAGTTCGATTTCCAAGCACGCCGGCGTATCTATCGCCACCGTCTCGCGAGGCCTTAAAAACCCTGAATTGGTAAAAGCAGAGACCCTGAATAAAATACACCAGTCCATCGAGGCACTGGGGGGGAAGGGGGTGTCCCGTCTCACCAGCTCCGCTCAGGAAGATATGCGGATACTGTTGATCTGTCCCCTTAACAGCATATCCGACGTACCCTATTTTGAGTTGATACGGGGGGTCAAGACGTCCGCGGCGCAATTCGACTGCCAGGTATTACTAATGGAGGAAAGCCTTAGCAAAGGGAATATGAACAATATTCATCATTTGATGTGCGATGCCAATATTCGCGGGCTTATTCTGGTTCAAAAGGTCGAATCCAGTATTCTCAGGCAGCTCAAAGAAAAGATAAACATCATTCAGTGCGATGAATTCAACGAAGACAATATCGTACCCCACGTGACCATTGATAATAGTGCCGCAGCCCAGAAGATGGTGCATTATTTGATCACGGTAGGCTGCAGGAAGATTGCATTCATCAATCATGATGTCAACCGATACACCTTTGCGAAACTGCGATTAAAGGGATATTGCGACGCACTGACCCAGGCCGGGTTACCCTTAGACAGTTCCCGTGTCATTACGTTACCCGACTCCAGCTTTCATTCAACTGTTTCTATTATCACAAATATGCTGCAATCGCAGGAATTACCAGATGCAATCTTCTGCGTTTCCGATACCGTAGCGGCGGCGGCGCTTCGTGCCTGTGCCCTGTCAGACATACGTGTTCCGCAGGACATTATGGTTGCGGGTTTTGAAAACTACGACATTTCAGTTATGACAACACCGAACATCACCACCGTCAGCCAGCCCTTATATGAAATGGGCTATAACGCATGCATGCGGCTATTTTCCATGATCACTAATCCCCAGGAAATCCCGCAAAACTGCATTATGGACGCCGAGCTTGTCGTCCGCGAATCCACCAATGTAACATTTCTATAGCAATCCCAGCCGTCATTTTAGATGAAGCATCAATGCGTCTTGTACCCTGAATGGAATCCGGTGTTGATATCAATGCAATAGGCAGTCTGGCAAAGGTCTACCAGCTTACTGAACAGTAAATGACCGTAATCCTGTGAATCATAGGATTACGGTCATTTACTGTTCGTTTTTTGAAACATTAATCATCGTCATCATAATCATTATCGTCATCATCATTATCGTCGTCATCATAATCATTATCGTCGTTATCATCATTATCATCATCGTAGCCATACGAATAAGTGGAAGGAGCTTGTGTCGAAGGACTAGTTGAATAAATCGTTTCTGTTTCATAATCATAAATCCGAGAGTCAAGCACGCCGACATCCATGCAATACTTTGTATCCCCGTTTATAATCTTAATATCATAAACCTTCCTGCCGTTTTCATAATCTAAATTACACTCTATCACGGTTCCGCCGCCTGTTTTTGCCAATGCGATCTCTTGGGCTTTTTCGACGGTCATCTTCTGATCGCTGCTCTGCGTTTCTGTTGATACATTGCCCTGATTGCTGTTTGATGCGCTGCCCTGTGTTTCGGAAACATCCCCGCCACCCGTTTTGGCTAATGCAATCTCCTTAGCCTGATCAGCGCTTATCTCAGCAGCATCTGCGGCCAAAGTACTGGTCGCGCCAAAGGCTGTTCCAGCTACTGTTGTTCCCGCCAAAACCAAGGTTACACATAATATAGCAATACCGATTCTTTTCTTTTCCATGCTCATGATTGAACCTAATCTCTTTTTCATCATGTTCTTACCTTCATAAAAATAAGTTGAAAATACTGTTCTCTTTACACTTTTGATACCTATGACCCCTATGATTGCTTCGCCATATAATCTTCTGTTTTCCAAGTCACTGTTTCCAAGCAAAGCTTCATCACAGAAGGCTTCACAATCGCTTTGTATCTCATTTGACATCAAGTACATTACAGGATTAAACCAATGAATCGCAGTCGTAAGCATCACCAGACTTTTCACCCATAAATCCCAGTGCAGGTAATGAAGAAGTTCATGTCTTACTATCAATGGCAGTTCATCTTCATGGATTGGCTTTTCCGGCAGCAAGATCGTGGGCTTCATAAAACCTAAAAGCATGGGGCTGGTTATTGATTTACATGTCTTAATATATATCTGCTTTTCGGGTATGTCAAGCTCCGTCTGCACCTGCTTCAGTAAAGCCAAAGTACTCTCGCTTTCCACATCTACGCTCCACCGTTTGACCGCTCCGGTAAACCTTTTATGCTGCCATAACCGGAATGCCAATATGCATACAACACCTGTAAGCCAGATGACAAACAGGACTCCGGCAGACGGCCATACATTTTTTGAGGATTCGACCTTTGCTGTGGCTGTCTGGGTGTCAGCGGATTTATCAGAACTATAGGAAAGCTCATTACCCGTATCGGATTGCATGGTACTGTAAGCCGGAAATTGTGTCGGCAGTCCGATATTTGGTCTGAAAGGAATGAGTAAACCCACAATAACAATGAGCCAGATATAATAACGCCACTTTGCCGGATATTTGTCCGAAAGCAATTTATTAAACAAGATCAAAACCAGAATAACAACCATCATCAGGAGAGACGTCATTAGAAGAGCCGTTATATATTGCGTCATATTATCACATCCTTTCAGAGAGGAGTTTTTTCAAATCGCTGATATCACTTTCCGAGAGATTATCCCCCTTATAAAGAGTATTTACAAGACCTGTCAAGGAATTTTTATGGTATTTTTTAATGAAATTCTCCGTTTCAACCTGTAAATAATCCTCCTCTGCTATCAGAGGGATATAAGTCCTTTCCTTGCCGTGCTTTTCGCTGCTTAAAAATCCTCTTTCTATCAGCCGCACCAAAAGCGTAAGAATTGTCTGCGGCTTCCAGCGATTATCTTCGCCAAGCTGTGCTTTGATTTGATTTGTGGAGATTGGTGGAGCACTTTGCCAAATAATTTTCATAATTTCAAATTCTGCGTCCGGTAATTTTTTTATTATTTTCATATGAACACCTCAATATCTACAATTGTCTTTTTATTATATTCTACGCTAGATAAGATATACTAACATCTATTTAATCATAGTCCTTTTCAAACTTTACAATTTTCCCATCCGATACCCGTACATCTATATCATATTCTACACCCTGATATATAATTTCAATTTCATAAACTTTGACCCCATGTTCATAATCTAATTTACAACTTATAACAGTACCGCCGCCTACTTTTGCCAAAGCAATTTTTTTGGCCTCCTGTGCTGTTATGCCAGTATTTGAAGCAGTGCTCTTTTTTAGTTCTTTTGAAATGATGCCTGTATAACCACTATACTTTTTGACATCTGAGATTGTTTTATAAGAACGCAGCTTAAAATAATAAGTTTTGCCAACGGTTAAATTTTTATACGTAAAAGAGGTTCCCTTAACTGTTCCTACACACTTATAAGTACCATTCTTACTTGTAGCGGCATAAACTTTATAGCCGGAAACACCAGCCGCTTTTGTCCAGCTTACTTTGATGGATGTTGCACTGGCTTTAGAAACCTTAACATTCGTTGGCTTTGGTACCGGAAGGGTTTGGGAAGTTATAGCTGTGTAGTCACTATACTTTTTGACATCTGAGATTGTTTTATAAGAACGCAGCTTAAAATAATAAGTTTTGCCAACGGTTAAATTTTTATACGTAAACGAAGTTCCCTCAACTGTCCCTACACACTTATAAGTACCATTTTTGCTTGTGGCAGCATATACTTTATAGCCGGAGACACCAGTCACTTTTGTCCAGCTTACTTTGATGGATGTTGCGCTGGCTTTAGAAACTTTAACATTTGTCGGCTTTGGTGCCGGAAGGGTTTGAGATTTTATAGATGTATAAGTACCGTAATATTCTATCCCTTCCGATATAATATAAGAACGAACTTTGTAATAGTAACTCTGTCCTGTCTTAAGCCCGGTATGCGTATAGGAATTGTCGGTTGAGAAAAAGACTCTTTTATAAGTACCTTCCTTTGTTGTTGAACAAGATACTTCATAACCATCTGCATCTGCCACCTTATTCCAGCTTATTTTTATGGAGGTTGCGCTGGCTTTAGCGACTATTAAATTGTCAGGGGCAGATAATGATACTTTCGTTTTCTTCTCTACAACAGAAGAAATGTCACTTGTTATCCCCGAATCTGTGCAAGCACATATCACATAATAGTATGTTGTATCTGGTTTTACCGTATGGATATAAGAGTTTCCTGATGTTGTACCGGCAAGGGTATAGTTTTCTCCTGGTGTCAGTGTATAATAGACTTCATATTCATCTGCACCCGTGACAGTGTTCCAGGTCAATTTGATTTTTGTATTGCTGTATTGAACAGTCTTTACATTTGCTGGTGCCGCAAGCATAGTTTCTAATGTTCTTTCCAGATTTCTTTCAGTAATTACTTCCGATTCAGGTTTCACACTCGTTATACCGGAATCCTCAGTCTCCTGAATATTTTCCGCAACATTTGTTATTTCCTCTGTTGTATCAAAGTTCTCCAAATCCTCCGTATCCATCTCTTCTGTGGATTCTAATGCTTCTTCCTCTGAACTAATATCTGTCTGCTGATCACTTGCAAACACATTTGTCTGCAATGAACAGATAAGCAGTATCAGTATCATTATAAATGCTCCTGCTCTTTTTACATATTCCATGATATACTCCTTTCCTATGAACAAACTACCTGTTCAATATTGAAATTTGATATGTTTGCATATTTTTCTTTTTCTACAAACGTCTTTCTTATATTCTACTACTGTAGTTTTTCAATGTCAAGTGTTTTAGATGATTTTTCCAAAAACTAATAAGCCATTATATCTGTAATAAAATACATAAAAGCCAGCACCTCTTCCATTGTAATAAAGGTACTGGCTTCTATGAATGCAAGGGCTAACCCATATTCTTTTAGTACGCCATTTTTTTAATTTTAGTACGCCATCTGTACGCCACTTTTTTGATAAATCACGGTAATTTATGCCATTTTACGGTACTTTCCAAATTTTAAAAATTCTTTGTTTTCCCTGTTAAAACGGCGTCCCAGCCAAATCATACGGCGTCACCTGATAAACGTAGTAAATTTTGTAAGGGGTTATATGTCTACATATCATTCTTCCTTATAAACAAGGAGTTTTCTACAATTTTATACCCCACGACATTCTCTATATACCCCATGTTTTAACTAACTAATCCGATTGTTGGATTAATACATTGAGTATCCTCCATGCTTATACGAAATGCTCCCCTTATGGAAGACATTTCTAATTCTTCTTAAGTTTTTACCTGTCCCCTTGAGGTGAAGTTATATAAAAAAATAAGTAGCATTAAACAAGAAAAAAGACGCTCATTTCTGAACGCCTATCATTATTCTTTCCTTTGCTTCCAACGCAGCATGTATTTTCCACAGGATCGCATTCCGGCTTTTTCATTTATCATGGCATGATGTTTTTATCCGTTTCAATCTGCATCTCTTGATAAATAAAATTACAAAAGCAGTCCCGCTTGCGGCCATCAACCCAATCCATAACCATAGGCTGCGGCTGTCGCCGGTCTTTGGCCGCACCGACGGTGAATTGTCTCCAGGATAATTGAAACTTACAAATTTATTTATCAGGCTATAACCGTCATTGCCGGTCAGGGTATAATACGGGACGTTTTCCTCAACGATTGTATATACGGCTATGTTTCCGTTATCATCGTATTTTGGAAGTACAAATGACCACTGCCAGTTGTCGGAAGCTGTGACCCTTTTTGCTGCGACGGCTTCATTCCCGTTCTTCACATAGACCACAATGCTCTCCGGACGCCTTGTGTCGTTTGAGCCATGGTTCCACGTCTTAGAGCCGCTGACCGTCACCTCCTCATAGGTTTCATGGGTGTTGGTCACATCGGTACCGTTTACCACGGTTGTATAGCCGGGGATAGGTTCCTCGTCTATGCTATACTTATCTCATTGCCATTATTATCGTACTTGGGCAGTACAAATTTCCATTTCCAATGGTCCGCAGCGGTAACGGCTGCGGTAGTAATGATATTGCCGTTCGCTTTTACATGGATAATCAGCTCCTGCGGTCGTTCGCTTACCGGATTGGTGCCATGCTTCCATGTCTTTGCACCGCTGATGGTAACCGTTTCATTGCTCGGATTCGGAGAAGGCAGGTCTTCCCCAATGGCTTCCGCCGACCATACCCACTTGATCAGGCCCAAAAGGTTCTGGTACTCATTCCCCATGTCGGGATCAAGCATAAGCTGGACTGTCAGCTTTTTGCTTTCACCGGTCTTGAACACTCCCAGACTGATATCATTCCTCATGGAATCCGGATTGGCTGAACCGCTGTAGGGCTCTCCCCAGATACCAGCCCTTTAAGGTGTATCCTGTTTGCTTTGCCGTTTGCAGTTTGGCAATTTTCTTGCCCTTTGTGTATGAAACGGTTTTCGTTTTCGCCGTTTCGATTTTGCCGCCGTTGGCGTTCCATGTGATTTTCACCTTGGGCGCGGCGGCAGCCTGCGCTACCGCTGGCATAAGCGTGAACATCAGTATGGCGGCTAATATGATTGATAAGAGCTTCTTTATTTTCATTGTGGTTATGCCTCCTGATTAGTATTTAAGCCCAATACGGTTACATTACTGTACGATTCGCCATTTAGCATTATAATCAGCAGTATGGATAACAGTTTTCTGGTTTTCATCATTCAAATCTCCTATCCCTTCACTTAATGATCGTAAAGAGCGAGCCAATCACGGGCATGGGCTTCATCTTACCCTGCGCGGCGTTTACGATGCCTAAGATACCTACCGCCGCCAGCGCAAGATATACCAGCGTAAAAATCAGGCTGATGATTGCCCATGCTCCAAAGCCGCCGGTAAGCAATGACACGACAAATATGCCGCTGAGGATAGAATTGATGATGCCGATACCTACATAAAATATGAGTAAAATCAACCCCTGGTTGGCGTGATACCGCGCGAAGCGGCTCTCCTTTGCCGCCAGCAGTGGAATGAAAAAGATAAAGTACGCGAGTATTCCCATCGCTTTGTTGTTTTGAGCATCCTGTGCGTCATAATCCATGATAAAATCCTCACTTTCATTTTTTTGTAATTGACCGTTATGGTTCCAAGCGCCCCGGCATTGTTGGAATTGCCGCTCAACGCGTATTCCTTCAATTTTTCGAAGGCGCCGCTCTACAGGCTATTTGAGTAAAATCTCCAACAAAGGATCGTTGACGGAGCCGTTATTGTCATAGTAATAATATCCGATATCTCCCCATTTACCCGTATTCACGTGGAACATAACGGTGCGCGATTCTCCGTAAAGCTTGGCGCCTCCATTCATCACATAGGGCCTAATCGTGAAAATAGTAGGAGTAGCCGACGAATTGAAGACAAACCCCGTATCCTCCTTAGCGCGAGTGCCTGACGGCTGCGTTATGTTACCGCTTCCCGTAGCCGCCCCGCTGGCGAAGATATCATATCCGTCCGCCCCCGGTATCTTGTCAAAGGTAAGCATTATGGCGTAGGGATCGATTGGAACGAGATACCAATAGGTGTTTAAATAATTATAGGTCAGTATATCCGGCATGAAGAACGGCATAGCCATTGAATTTGCCATAACGAAACCGTCCCCGTTTGCGTTGTTCCCGCCCACCCAGCGCGGATGATATAGCACGGCTGTGTGCAGCACGGATGGTTCGCCAACTCTCTGTGTACAGGCCTCGTCCTTATACGCCTCGATTTTGAAATGCCGCAGTCCGGTACTCACCTTATAGAATACCAGCGTATTCTTAGCCTGCTCCGCCGTCAATTTCCACTGGCGCTTCCCGGCATTGACGCGCGTGATGAGTTGATTGTTTACATACAAATCGTCGTTTTGGTTAATATTATCGCGGATGTTGCCATTGGAATCGACCTCCGAGACGAGATAGTAGGCCGCGGGGCTGCCGCCCGTGCCGGACGCAGGGACGACGCCCAGCATTAGCGAGGCAACGGGGGAACCGAGGTAGGTGTCATACCTCGCGTTGTAATATTTCAGCTCCGGGTTTACGGCAGGGACAGGCACGGGAACCGTCACGGTACAGGTATGCGCGAGTGTCCCGTTTGGAAGCTTGACGGTCAAAGTTGCGGTACCTGGCGCTTTGGCGCGTGCCCAGAATAGTGAACTCATAGAACTCCCGAAATAAGGGGTAGGACGGGGAACGACTTCCACAACGGATGGATCTGAGCTCTCAATGGTGTATCCCATTGGCACGCTGCCCGTGTTGCCATACGAGTACAACTCCCACTCAGTATCAATCTGTGCAGTCTTAGTTGAGGTCATTGCCGCTGGATTCCCGGAAACTAATGACAATTCCGTTAAAGGATTAGAAACCCTAATGCAAAATGCGTCGCTTTTACCGTTATGAGATGTGGCAGTGATCTCAGCGCCGTAAGAACTAGTAGCTTTCTTACCTTTAGCCACCCACTGACCGCTCGCATCCTGGAAGATGTCAACGCAGTCTTGGCTGTTTGTGGAGTAATTAAGTACGCCATAGGCATTCGCCGGCTTTATTGTAGGCGCTGGAAGGATAATGCTTTCGCCAACCATGACATGCATTACAGTGATATAGTTAACCCAATCCGTATACAGACCCATACTACCTTCCAGCGGGTACTCGATGCTTTGCACATCCGCCGCGACGATTATATCCATCGCAGCCTTCTTGCCGTTCGCAGTCGTCGCGGTGATTGTCGCCTCGCCCGCTCCTTTCGCCGCAACCTTCCCGCTCTGGTCTACCGCTGCCACAGCCGTTTTGCTGGAACTCCATGTAATGGCTGTGTTCGTGTTTGCGTTGGACGGGGAAATCGTTACGCCCAACGTACACGTCCCGCCCGTGACCGGCATGTATGTTTTGCCGGATTTCAAGGCCAGCGATATGCTTGTGGGGGAAATCCCTTGACTCGGGGTCGGCGTAGGCGTGGGGGTGCCCGTCGGAGTCGGCGTTGGCGTAGGTGTCGGCGTCGAGGTAGGCTTTGGCGTCGGAGTCGAGGTAGGCTTTGGCGTAGGTGTCGAGGTAGGCTTTGGCGTAGGTGTCGGGGTAGGCTTTGGCGTTGGCGTTGCTCCCGGCGCGGGCGGCTTGGTGGGCTTGGGCGCCGGCGTCGCCTCTCCAACCGTACCCTGCGTCTTGGCGGAAGCGGCCTTGCTCTGCTTGCTTTCCGCGTTGCCGTTTATCGCCGTTACCTTAAAATAATATTTAGTACCTGAGCCTAAGCCTTTCACGGTAAACTGTTTGCTTTTCGTTTCGCCCGCGTACCAAAAAGAGCCCGACGATTTTGTTGATACGTACACGCGGTATTTTTGCGCGCCTTTAGCGGCTTTCCACGTTACTTTTACCGATGTTTTGGATAGAGCGGTTGCCTTTATGCTTGTTGGCGCGGCGCACTTGGTATACCCGGCGACCGCAGCGCTTTGCTTACTGGCGCCGCTGGCGGTCGTTACCGCCACCTTGAACGAATACTTTGATCCGGCTTTCAGCTTTTTCACCGTGTAGGAATTCGTTTTAGGCGAAGCTTTTTTTACATACTTGCTTCCTACCTTCTGATAAACGACATAGTTTTTAGACCCGCTCACCTTGTTCCAGCTCAGCTTGAGAGACGTCGTGCTCACCGCCGCGCTCTTTAGACCCTTAGGCGGTGCGGGCTTTGCGGCGGCCAGACTGGTAATAGGAAAAAGAGTCAGGCAAACTCCAAGAAATAGGATAACCGAAACAGCCTTTTTTATTGTTTTGTTCATACTATTTTACCTCCTGATATGCTTAGTCAAACCTCTTTTCACACTTGGATGTGTATAAGGTAATCATCATCGCATGAAAGTTGAATGATCAATTATTTAAATGGTTTTGCAAAACTTTCGTATTTATTTACATTATGGTTTGCCTCCTTAATTTCAAATAAATCTACAGGCACAACCAACCATCATGCCGATTGAATGTGCATATTTTTCCAAATGTATCGTGTCGTTCCGTATTGCTTTGAATGCGGAACGGCACATATCCGGGTTATTTTACCGTAACCTTGCATGTTATCTTCTTGCCGTTCCATGACTTGGCGGTAATCGTCGCGGTGCCTTTCTTAACGGCGGTAACCTTGCCGTTTTTATCTACTTTTGCAACGCTTTTTTTGCTGCTCGACCATGTAACCGTTTTGGGATAAACTGTAGACGGCGTAAACTTCTTGACCTTGAGTGTATACGTTTTCCCTTTCTTCAGTGACAGGCTAGTCTTGTTCAGCGTGAGCTTTGTCGCCTTCTCGCGAACTGTTACGGTGCAGACCGCCGTCTTCTTGCCGTCTGCGGTTGTTACCGTGATGTTGGCCGTGCCGCCCTTGATGCCTTTGACTACGCCGTTTTTATCCACTGTCGCCACTTTGGTATTGTTGGAACTCCATGTAACCGACTTGTTAGCGGCATTGGAAGGCTGTATCGTTGGTTTTAACGTGGTGGTTTTGCCTTTATCCACGGTTTTTGTCTTGGGCAGAGAAACGCCCATTACCGCCGCGCCAATCTCTTCCACCTTGAAGCTGTACTCGGTGGTGTAACAATTCGCCGGCCAGCCGTTCACATTGATCAGGTACGTGCCCGCGGGAATGTCCTTAAAGTAGGCTTCGCCGGACGGGAATGTTTTCAGCGACAGGCTGTTATCGCCATATTTCCATCCGTCTGTTTTGCACAGCTCTATAGAAAGATTATTGTCTCTTTGGGTGTCGGCACGGGAGGCCGTCAGTTTCAACGTGGTGTTGTCGTTCTTCACGATATATTTGTAATAGTTATAAGCGTACTGTCCGTATTTTCCATCAGGCAGCTTGGCTTTCCAGTTAATGAGCCCGTCATATGTCTTGCCCGGAACGATGGCCGCGTTCGCCAGACCCTGCGTCGGGGTATAATTGTCTTTCGGTTCTGTCTGCGCCTTTGCCGGTGTCACGGATTTGAGCGTGACCCAGCCGAAGCAGTTGATGGCGCTGGTCTCCCAAGCCCTCACGTAATATCTGCCCGGCATCAGCTTATAGGTAAAATCCTTTGCCAGCGGCATTTTTGTGCTTTGAACATCAAGGTAAGAAATTCCATCGTTGTTAAGATCGTATCTACCAGCATCCGCGTCGCCGTACATAAGATGCAGTTGCAGGCGGTTGCCCTTCCATTCCTCTCCTGCCGGCCCCGGACCCTGGGTGGACAATTCAAGCACTACAACGGAAGGCGCGGTCACATCAAGATAAAACCTCTTGTCGTCGCTGCAAGGAATTGTTGTGCCTAGGCCAACCTGATTTTTTACACCGACATTCAGTTTGATGGCTTCCGACCACGTATCGCCGGGCGCCGCCAGCGCTGTGGCGGGGATGAGTACAAGCATAAGCGCCAGCGCAAGGATCATTGTAATGACTTTTGTGGATATTCTTTTCATGAAATTACCTCCTAGTTTGTATTTCAAACCCCTTTCGAGGTATTTGTTACTGAATCGTGCGGCCATTCCGACCGTGAAGCGCGCTTTTACGTATATCCCGGCACCGATTTGAACAAGTTAGTCATACGTTTTGCCGGATGCACACTCGACACAAATCATTTCGTTTTCATTGTAGTGAGCGTCGCATACCCATCTGCCGCATTCAGGACACAAATTGAAATAGCGCCTTGCCTCTGACTTTGCGATTTCATGCGCCGTAGCCCTGGAATCGGAATGAATCCGGCCCGTTGTGTGGCTGGCGGCGCAGTAAGCGCAATAGAACTGGAAGCGATAACCGCTATCCGAGCTTATTTCGGTGCATTTGGCGCTAAAATCCGCATTCATCGGTCGCCTTCTTTCTTTGGCAAAAGCGTTTCCAGCTTCGCGATGAACGCGCAGACCTTTCGCAGAGAATCATTGTCCATGCGCCTGAGCGCTTCCTCTATCTCGGCCAGCAGCTTTTCAGCTTCCCGCTCATTAGTATTTTCCATAAGACCATCTCTCCTTACCGTATCTTTTGACCCAATTATTCCGGATGCAATTCTTATTGACTGAGTTAGTATTTTTTGCTAAAATATTATAGTGATAAAAGTGCGGCTCTCGACGCAGCAATGGATATTTGCCGGGCATTTTCTAAAGTCACCCACATGGTAACGAAAACCAGCCGCTTTGTAATCACCCAAAGGGTGATTTTTAAGAAAAAAAGAGGTGTTTCTCAAAGAATCGATCACCCCAAGGATGATTTTGGGATTGTTTTATCCACTGCTGGAAATTACAAACCAAACAAACATATATTTATAGGAGGAACCCGCGCCATGAAAAGAAAGTTTACTCTGTTATTGACAATCTGCCTGATTGCAGCCACGCTTTTTTCGGGATGCGCTTCGCAGAAAGGCAAGCTCGACGCTGAAAACCCGGTGACACTGACTATGTGGCACGTATTTGGCAGCCAGACAGAATCCCCCATGAACGACATGGTGGACGAGTTTAACGATGCGATCGGCAAGGAAAAGGGTATTGTTATCAATGTGACCTCTGTGAACAATTCCAGCGATATCCATGACGCTCTGCTGGCCGCCGCGCACGGAGACGCGGGGGCGGGCAGTATGCCGGACCTGTTCTTCTGTTATCCCGAAACAGCCAAAACCATCGGCGCGGACCGGTTGGCGGATTGGAACGAGCTTTTTGCCGAACAGGAACTGACCGAGTATGTCCCCGCTTTTTTAGAGGAAGGAACTGTTGACGGCAAGCTGCTGGTATTTCCGGTGGCAAAATCCTCCGAAGCGTTGTTCGTCAATTCCACCATTTTTGACCGTTTTGCTGCGGATACAGGAGTAAAATATGACGATTTGGCTACTTGGGACGGTTTACTGGAGACCGGCGCGAAATACTACGAATGGTCGGGTGGAAAAACCTTTTTCATGCACGATGAGCTGTTAAATTTCTGCCAGATCAACACCAAGGCGCTGGGCGGTCAGGCGTTTACGGACGACAAACTCAATTTTACCGACCCGGTTTTTAAGGCGCAGTGGGACGCGGTGGCAAAAGCCGCGATTTCCGGAGAGCTTCGGGTGGAGGATAACTATGAAACCGTCTGCATGATGACCGGCGATATTGTCGCGGGCGTCGGCTCAACCGCAAGCATTATGTATTTTCAGGATATTGTCACCTATCCGGACAATACCACCGAACCGCTGAATATAAGAGCTTTGCCCTGCCCGGTGGCAACGGGCGGGACAAAAATGGCCATGCAGCAGGGAGCCGGTTTAAGCGCGGTGAAGGGCGACGCTCAAAAGGAAGCCGCCGCGCTGGTTTTCGCGAAGTGGATTACGACAGGCGAAACAAACCTGCGTTTTGTGACGCAATCGGGCTATATGCCCGTAAAGAACGACGCCTTTGCCGCAATAGAAAACTACGCTTTTGAGAAAGAGTCCTACCGCAGCCTGTACAATGCCATGAAAACGATGCGCGACTCCTACCAGTTCTATCTGCCCCCGGTTGTAGACGGATATTATGATATTTTGTGGGCGTTTTATGATAATTCGATTGCCATCCTGAACGACTGCCGCAGCAAGTATGCGGACGGGAAAGGTACGTTTGGTGAACTCATAGCCGAAAGCTATACGCGGCTTGAGCGTGAAATGACACAATAAGACCGTCATGTTACCGGTTCCATTACATAAGGAAGGAGGCGCCGCCGGATGCGTATTATCGGCTTTTTCAGATCGTTAGCGCAGATGCCGCAACATGCCGGAAGAACCTTGCACCGTCGGCTGCTTCTTTTTTCACTTGTTCTGGTTTTTCTGCTGAGCGCCGTTTCAATGGGAAGCGTTATGCTGTTCGGGCGTTTTTCCGATGTGGAGAGAAGCACCGGCGAAAAGCTTGCTATTCAGCTTTCCACGTATGAAAAAGATATTACGGATTATTTCGACCATGTGACCGCCCGCGGCATTGAACTATCCGGCAATCTGTCTTTACAGCTGGAGGGAACCCTTGAAAGCGAAGGGCTTGCTTTCAGCCGGCTTAACGGCAGCCGTGAAACCATTGACAGGATAGAGGGCGCGTTGTTTGATACACTGTGCCAATCCTTGTCGCTGACCGACTGCTCAGGCGTATATTTTATGCTGAACGCTACGGTAAACCCCGCGTTGCCGGACGCTTCCCGGTCAAAATGCGGGGTTTATCTCAAAATCGCAAACCTTAACGCGCGCAGGCCGGTTAATCCAAAGTTACTGTTATACCGCGGTTCCAAAGCAACATATGACCGTCATTTGGAGTATCACAATATGTGGGCGCTGGAATATGACACAAGCGTCTTTACGTTCTTTGACCGGATAATGGAGAACGCGGAGCCAAACCTGAACAAATGCTTTTTGTACACCAACGCATTCAAACTTCCGGGCACATGGGAAAACGTCATGCTGCTTTGCGTCCCTATAATGAGTAAGGACGGTCATTTCTTAGGTGTCTGCGGCTTTGAAATCAGCCAGCTGTATTTCAGACTATACCATGCGCAGAGCGGCGCGATTCCTCATATGACCGATGTGTTGGCAAGAAGAACCGATAGCGGCCTGGATATGGAGCATGGTCTTGAAAGCGGGGATAAAAGCGGCTACTTTGCCAATCTGTCAGGAACGCTTGTCTCTGAAGCAAAAGAACAATTTCTTATTTATGGTCTGGAAGGCAGAAAATTTATTGGCGTTGAGCAGCCTGTCCGCCTGTCGCCTTTGGATTCAACGCATATACTGTCCATCTTAATTCCCAAGGAGGATTTCGACAGGGCAAAGTCCAAAAACACGCGGGAGAATTTCATCATTGTCGCGCTTTTACTGCTGTCAGCCGTTTTCGGCAGCATGACCATGAGCAGGCTTTATATCAAACCGGTCCTGTCAGGGTTTCGCCAAATCATGAACCTGGAACCTGCCGCCCAAACCAATATACGTGAGATTGACGACTTATTTGCTTTTTTAGCTCGGCAAGACGCTTTGCGGGAAGCGGCAAGCAAACAGGCGGATAAGAAACAAACTGACGCGCATACGCAAATGTCAGATATTACTGAAGCGTTTGCTGAATTTAAGCGTAATGTCGGAACCCTTTCGCGCGCTGAGAGAAAGGTGTTTGACCTCTATGCCAAGGGGTATACCGCTGCGCAAATCACAGCGGAACTGAACGTGTCCATGAATACCGTAAAGACGCACAATAAGCATATTTATGAGAAGCTCTATGTTACATCCTACAAGGAAATGCTGGTGTATGTGAGTTTAATGAAAGGCGGCGATATGGATGAAAAAAGATGACCGCCCGACGTCTACGCTGGCCGATCGAATTCAATGGGTCATAGATGAAAACGGCTTGAAAAAAAGTGAGTTCGCCAAAGCAATGGGCATCAGCGCAAACTATGTGTACTTATTGACCAGCGGCAGAAAAACGGCGATTTCGGAAGCGCTGGCAAAACTGATCGGTGTTACCTACGGTGTTCCCGCCGATTGGATTCTGCAAGGCGAAGCGGCGAAAGACAATCCGGCGACAAACGATTTGAGATCAGGGACAATACAAAGACTGAAAAAAATGGATATTCACTCCCTCCGTTCGGTCGCGGCTTTTATACGGACGTTAAATGACACGAAAGATGAAAAATGACGGAAATTTGGTATCATTTGATCCTTTTCCAGTTAAATATGCGATAGGGCTTTGCGAACGCGTGTCAATATCTTTAATCCGCAAATCCAATATTTCCTGACAACGGGTATAATCATTCTTGTAAGAATTGATTCTCGCAATACACTTAAGGAGGATGATTATATTGGAAAACCAAGATATCCATAGTGCTATTTTAGCAATCGTGGAAGGACTAACGCGTGAAGGGAAATCACCGAAAACACTCAAGACCTATCAGACCTCATTTAATTCTTTTGAGAATTATCTGAAGGGCAACGACATTAAATCCGTTGATGAAAGTATATGTCTAGAGTACATTCACCTGAAAACAGGCCAACGATTTAGTAGTTTTGCGTGTGTCACTTCAGATTGCAGGGTGGATTACCGTATGCGGCCATTGTCACTTTTGCTGCATTACTTGGAAAATGGACATTTCTACAACAAAGTCCGAAACACAAAACCAAAGTTTATCTGCCCACCATCTTTTGAACCGGAATACGAAGCTTTCTGCGAAGAACTGATTTATCGCGGGTACAGAAAAGCGACAATCGAATCAAACACCCAGAAGACGCAATTGTTGATAATGTATTTGAGCGAGCAAGGGGTTGCCTCCTCAAATGACATAACAATCCTGCATGTTGAATGCTACCTGAAGACCCTAGAGGATTATGCTGTCAAATATATCGGCACATTTTTGTATGTTTTCAGGAATTTCTTTTCCTTTTTGTATGACCGAGGCTATATCAACCAAGATATAGCGTCTATGCTGCCTAAAGTACGTACTCCACGCAACGCCTCTGTCCCCTATTGCTTTTGGCATACTGTTTGATGTATTCCAGCGATAGCGCAACGTCGGCTATTTGTTCATCAGTCATTTTAGATGAAGCATCAATGCGGGTCTTGTACCCTGAATGGAATCCGGTGTTGATGTCAATGCAATAAGCAGTCTGCCCGTCTGCTTTCATCCAGCTTTCTTCAAAGCTGGAAACCTCTATACCATTGTTGTCAATCTTGACAATCCGACCGGCTGTTTCAACGTTATCCGTATAAACCTGTTCGGTCGCAAATACCTGTGTTGCTGGCAAAGCAGTGAAAACGGTTGCAATCGTTAAAACACTTGCCAGTAATTGTTTTATAATCTTTTTCATACAATCAATACTCCTTTATTTTGGGGGTAAAAAAATAGACATTCATTGTTGAACGTCTGTTAAAATAATATATAATTTTGTTTTTGAAATATTTGTTAAATATATTTTCACAGCATAAAAGCCAGCACCTCTTCCACTGTAATAAAGGTACTGGCTTCTATGAATGCAAGGGCTAACCCATATTCTTTTAGTACGCCATTTTTTTAATTTTAGTACGCCATCTGTACGCCATTTTTTTGATAAATCACGGTAATTTACGCCATTTTACGGTACTTTCCAATTTTCAAAAATTCTTTGTTTTCCCTGTTAAAACGGCGTCCCAGCCAAATCATACGGCGTCACCTGATATACGTAGTAATTCAGCCAATTTGTATACAGATTATTCGCCTGCGCCCGCCACAGTAAAAGCGGCTTCGTATCCGGATCATCATCGGTATAATAGTTCTTCGGCATCTTAATATCCAATCCTTTCGACAAGTCCCGTTTATACTCACCATCAAGTGTCACCCGGTCATATTCCAGGTGTCCCATAATAAATATCTGCCGTCCTTCTCTGGCCATCGCCAACAGAATACCCGCCTCATCCGATTCAGCCAAAACGGTAATTTCCCTGCAATTATGTATATCTTCTGCAGGAGTTTCCGTATGGCGCGAATGCGGAGCCAGGAACATATCATCAAATCCCCGTACCAGCGGTATTTTGCGATTCATCACCTTATGCCAGAACAGGCCAAACATCTTCTCGGGCAGCTTCTTCTTCTTTAATCCATAGTGATAGTATAATCCGGCCTGCGCTCCCCAGCAAATGTACAAGGTAGAGGTCACATGGGATTCGGCCCAGTCCATAATCCCCACCAGTTCCTCCCAGTAATCCACTTCTTCAAATTCCATCTGCTCTACCGGCGCTCCGGTTATGATCAATCCATCAAACTTCTGATTCTTTACATCCGAAAATTCCTGGTAAAATTTATTCAGATGACTGGTGGAAGTATTCTTGGACTGATGGCTGCTCATCGCCATAAAAGACACATCCACCTGCAGCGGCGTATTCGAAAGTGAGCGCAGCAGCTGCAGCTCGGTTTCTTCCTTCAGCGGCATCAGATTCAGAATCAAAATGTGAATCGGCCGAATGTCCTGATGCACCGCCCGCGTTTCATCCATAACGAATATATTCTCTTTTTCTAAAATCTCCTTTGCAGGCAATTCACTTTGTATCTTAATTGGCATAATCATCACCTTCCGTCTTTTTATTCATACCTTCACTTGACAAAGTAACACTTGATACTTTGTCAAGCGAAGGTACTCACCTAATATAACACATCTACATCAAAGGAGCAAACAGCCTTAACACTTTTCCTGTAAGTTTCATCCCAATGGATATATTTTTGCAATCCTTAAGCGTAATCAACAGGCACTTGGCCAATGTATTCTGAAAATCCTTCTCAATATCCGCAATCTGCGGCACTTCAAACATATAAAGACCACATTCAAAGTGCAGGTATAAGCTGCGAAAATCCAGATTGATCGTACCTACTACGGCCTTCTCATCATCCACAACAAAATTCTTTGCATGAATAAATCCCGGTTCAAACTCATATATCTTCACCCCAGCCGCGATCAGCTCCGGATAATATGTCTTAGCCAGCGCAAACGCATAGAGTTTATCCGGTTTGTGAGGCATGATAATACTTACATCCACCCCGCGCTTCGCCGCAAATGTAAGTGCCACGATCATCTGCTGATCCAGAATCAGATATGGTGTCATAATATGCACATACCGCTTAGCTGAATTAATCATATCCAGATAAACCATCTCACCCACCTGCTCCCGGTCAAGTGGGCTGTCGCCATATGGAATTACATAACCAGGCGAACCATATGCCCCCAGATAACCATCGCATTCCAGATATTCCGAATAATTCTCCCGCCCCCGGTCAATATTCCACATCTGCAAAAACATCTCGGTAAAGCTGCGAACTGCTTCCCCCCGCACCATAACAGCCGTATCCTTCCAGTAACCAAACCGCTCCTTTTTGTTGATATATTCATCCGCCAGATTAATCCCGCCGGTGAATGCTGTCTTTCCATCAATTACCAGGATCTTCCGATGATCCCGGTTATTCTGAGACGTGGTAAGCGCAGGACGGATAGGAGCAAATACCTTGCACTGAATCCCAAATGACTCCATCACCTTTGGGTACTGATAAGGCAGTAACGCCAATGAGCAAGTACCGTCGTACATAAACCGTACCTCTACTCCATTTGCCGCTTTCTCTTTTAGGATACCCAGCACCGTATCCCACATTTCACCGCTTTGAACGATAAAATACTCAAGAAATATAAACTTTTTAGCTTTCTTTAACTGCAGTTTTAACTCCTCAAACTTCTCTTCACCACAAGAAAAATACTTCACGATACTATTCTTAAAGGCCGGATAGTTCCCGTGGGTCTCCAGGTAGCAGGCCAGATTAGCAACCCCCTCATCTTTTTCCCGGATTTCTGCTGTCAGATCGGGATCCGGCTGCAAATACGTTTTTGTCACCTTTTCCAGACTTATCAACCGGCGATTCAGAATTTTCCCACCAATCTGAGCGTTGAAAAATACATAAAAAAGCCCTCCAAAAATCGGAATACCCAGAATTGGTACAATCCATGCTAGTTTAAATTCCGGTGTCCCAGGCCGATTAATGATATAAATAACAATCCATAACATAAAAGCCTGGTACACTCCATATGCATAGAAAATGTATTTCTGTATATAGGAAAAGCCCCATAATAAGACCAGTAATTGAAAAATCATAATTGCGATAATAATTGCAGTTCGTCCAAATATGACCTTTAAAATGCCTCGTCTTCCTCGTTCTACAGATATTTTCTTCTCTGTGATCTGCTCTTTTTTTCCGTCCAAATCAAACCTCTTTTCCTAAATACAACCTCAAATTACCCCATAGAAAACCGGTCTCTTTATCTTATAATAGGTTACAGCTCAGCCTTCAGCTGAACCGCAACCAGAATGCACAGAAATGCTGTAAACAGCATTTCGCGCCTGCAATTCTCGGGATTTCCCTATTATTGGCCGAATGGCCATAGTGGTATGCCCGAAGGGTGTTTTCAGGCATAAAAGCCTGAAAAC
>Ga0153940_1000254_pt1 | contig 31214 bp, 32 predicted proteins | sample TSNJ024MetaG_FD_104736 | JGI IMG/M metagenome (GOLD analysis project Ga0153940, IMG submission 104736) | Attine ant fungus gardens microbial communities from New Jersey, USA - TSNJ024 MetaG | ecosystem: Host-associated > Fungi > Mycelium > Unclassified | place: USA: New Jersey, Brendan T. Byrne...
CGTTACGGCTCCCTCTCCCTTTGGAGAGGGCGGGGGGTGAGGTTGAAGTGGGGCGCTAAAGCACTTTTGGTTCCTTTTGGGGCTTTGGCCAAAAGGAACACAAGGAATTTTAATTCCGCGTAGCTGAAAAAAAACAACAATTTTATAACTAAATGAGATAAATGAAACTATTTATCTAACTAATAGATAAAGTTTATTTGTGAAAATACTATAGGCTAATAAGAAATAATTGGCATTGGGTTTTTACGCCTTTTTTACACCCCAATAAAAGACAAACCCCTGATTTTCAATTGAAAATCAGGGGTTTTAAGTACCCGGAGCCGCATTTGAAATAGTAGATATCATTGAATTTGATTAAAAAGCAAAACAGTGCAAAATGACGCATATTTCACATTATATCAATAATATATAGGTGCAGAAGTTGTTGATTTGATTTAGTATGATTGAAATAAATTCGGGATGGTTGGGAACAATTTGGGAACAATTACTATCTTTGCAGAGTAATTAAAAACATCCTGAATATGAAGGTCTCAGCATTCATTCGCAAAACAGCCAAAAAGAACGACACCGATAGTGTGGCCACTATTTATTTTCGATTGAGGGATGGCAAGAAAGATATTAAGGCGGCAAGTGAGCTTACTATTAATCCGAACCATTGGAGTGCCGAAAAACAGGGCTATAAAGACCGTGTAGCTTTAGTCATGGAAGAAGATAAATTGCGGCTTAACAACGATGTAAAAAATATTATCTCTCTGATAACTAAGACATATACAAACGATGCTGATAGTGAATGGCTAAGCGAAACCATTGAGAAGTATCACCATCCGCAGCGATTTAAGACCGAAGAAGAAATTGCCGCCGAAAGCAAATTGCAGGTAATTTCTTTGTTCGAGGAATTTTTGCAAAAACACAAATTGTCGCAAGTTCGGGCAAATAATTACCGGGTCATAATGCGTGGCTTGCAACGCTACGAATTATATGTCCGCACCACGAAACGGGGACAGAAAGGATTTGTATTGTATGTCGATGATGTTACCCCCGATACATTGCGGGATATGTGGGACTTTTTTGAGAATGAGTACAAATATTTTGAACTTTACCCTGCCATATACGAATCAATCCCCGAAAAGCGTACTCCGCAGCCACGAGGAAAAAATACCCTGCTCGACTGCTTCTCTCGCATCCGTACTTTTTTCTACTGGTGCAACGACAATAAGAAAACTAAGAATAAGCCGTTTGACGAATTTCCATTGGAGGAATGCACCTATGGAACGCCATACTACATTACCATTGACGAGCGAAACCGAATATATAATACTAATCTTAAACGGCACCCGCAGCTCGAAATTCAACGCGATATTTTTGTTTTTCAATGTCTTATCGGTTGTCGGGTGGGCGACTTGATAAAGATGACGAAAAGCAATCTTATTAACGGTGCTATCGAATATATCCCTCGTAAGACCAAAGAGGGGCGACCACTAACGGTGCGAGTGCCTTTAAATACTATTGCACAGGAGATTGTGGAGCGTTATAAAAACGAGTCGGGGCAAAAATTACTGCCGTTTATTTCGGAACAGAAATATAATGTTGCCATAAAGCGCATCTTTAAAGCCGCTCGCTTGAATCGTATGGTAACGGTAGTAAATCCGACTACGAGAGAGGAAGAGAAACGACAATTGTGCGAAATAGCCTCATCGCATTTGGCAAGACGAACGTTCGTGGGCAACCTTTACAAGCAGGTCAAAGATCCCAACCTCGTCGGCTCGCTCAGCGGACACAAGGAGGGCAGCAAAGCGTTTGCCCGTTACCGCGAGATCGACGAGCAGATGAAACGAGAGTTAGTGGATTTGTTGAGATAGAGATTGCGAACGCATCTCGTTCACAAATTAGCTTATCTTTGTAGTTAAATATTGTTAAGAATATGAGAATATCGTCAGTACGTTTGCTGACGCAATTTGTCCACAGGTTGTGGATGAATTCCAAGCCGCTAAAAACAAGCATATTGCATCTTCCCAGCAACTTGTTGAGCAATTATATCATTAAAAAAACACCCGATACCGTATGATTACGCAAAAACAGTTAAAACAAATACTTGACAACCCTGAGAGTTACCGCGTCGAGATAACAGCCTCGACGAACAACATGGATAAGTTTTGTCAGGCAATATGCGCGTTCTCCAACGATATGCCCGGCGACGGAAAGGCAGGTTATCTTATTCTGGGTGCACACGATAATGGCAATCTGTCGGGATTGAGGGTCGATGACGAGCTTCTGCTGAAGATAAGTAATATCCGTACCGATGGGAATATCCTGCCTCAGCCGATTATGACTGTCGAGAGGTTTGTTCTCGACGGCGGGGAGTTATTGGTGGCTGAAGTGAAACCGTCCGAGTACCCTCCTGTTCGTTATCGTGGACGGGTATGGGTGCGAGTTGGACCGAGAAAAAGCGTAGCTACGGAAGCCGAAGAAAAGATATTGACCGAAAGGCGACTGTCGAATGTCCGCACGTTCGATGCGATGCCGTGCACGGGGGCGACCCTTGCCGATGTGGATGTGAGCCTTATAAAACGAGAGTTTTTGCCGAAAGCGGTCGCCGAAGATGTACTTGCCGAGGATAAACGCTCACTCGAAGAGCAGCTTGCCTCGCTTGGATTTTATGACCTGCGGTACAATTGCCCGACCAATGGGTGTATCGTACTTTTCGGGAACAATCCCGAATGCTATCTGCCGGGGTCGTATGTGCAATATGTTAGGTTCGAGAGAAAGGATCGGGCCGGAGAAATCATTAACGAGCATAAATTCAGCGGCAATCTGTGCAGGGGACTGATCAAGATCGACACATTTATTGAGACGAGTATTTCGCAGAAACGCCCGATTCCGGTCAGCGTGTTGCGTGAAGAGACCGTTGCCAAATATCCTTACTGGGCAACGCGCGAGTTGTTGATGAACGCCATCATGCACCGCGATTATGAAACAAACGCGCCTGTGCAGTTCTACGAGTACGACGACCGGATAGAGATTCAAAATCCGGGAGGACTTTACGGCAAGGTCAGCCGAGAAAACTTTCCAAACGTGAGCGATTACCGGAATCCGTTCATTGCCGAGGCGATGAAAATACTCGGTTATGTGAACCGTTTCAGCCGTGGCGTTTACCGTGTACAGAAAGAGTTGATGGAGAATGGGAACGGTGAGGCGGTATTCGATTTCTCGTTGGTAACGGCTTTCAAGGTGATCGAGAACGTTTCGCAACGCTATTTCGAGGCGGGGTTTGGTGCGGAGGAAGGCGAAAACGCCACAGAAACACCGGAGAAACACCGGAGAAACACCGGAGAAACACCGGAGAAAGTGCGCGAAAGCATAATCAATGCTATACAAAACGATCCGAAGATAACCTTACCTGGGTTGGCTACACAGTTGCATCGTACACCGGACAGCGTAAGGCATCATTTAAGGAAACTCACCGAGCAAGGAATAATAAAGCATACTGGCTCGACTAAGGCCGGAGAGTGGGTAATATTGAAAAAATAGTATGGGGCAGCAGGAATACGATGCGTTCAAAGAGCGCATGAAGCATTGGATGCTTGATAATGCCGATGCTTACGACGAGTTCGAGGAAATAATGAACTCGCAGAGCGATGCGGGTTATCAGAAAATTATGGCTCAGGCTATGGCGTTGGTTCCCCGATATGAAAAGGCTATATCTCAAAAGATGAACAGAAGTTCGCTTGACGATACAGCAGATATTGAGGAGCTTTTTGCTGACGAAAATATAGGGGCAAAACTGGTCGGGCAGTTCGACGGTATTGACAAAGAATCGGTTGTCCCCGCGATGCTTTGTTGGCTGTTCTTTGGGCGAAGTTTTGAAAATATGGTCGAGCGGGGGGAGGAGATTATGAACAACCCGAATATCAACCGATTCCAAAGTTTTATTATCGCCCAGACGACAAAGATACTTATCAAAAAGTCGATTAACCTGAAACTCCGTACAAAAGAGGATTGGAACGAGTACTACGACCTGAGAAAAATCATCGACAATGATAAGGTCATGGAATGGGCGTTGGAGACTGATGGGCAACCCGATGGGAATAAAAAGTCGGGCAGACCGAGTACGGCAAGCCCATTGGTACAAATGTTCACTTCGACCGCGCCCAAAAAGTTAGCCGAAAAAATCGGCGATTATCTTACAACCAAACATAGCCAATCGGACATCGCACGTCTGAAAATCGCCCTCGACGAGCTTCGTTTTCTCGTCTCGCCCGTAAATATCAAACCTTTCCGCGACGCATTGGCCGGGCAGTTCTGCCCCGGCATCCATATCGTCCATGAACGAGGCATTCAGGAGGCGTACAGCCGATTGACAAGCACCGTTCCGGCGCGAGGTAAACAGATTGCCGACATTGGCGAAGACCGCATCGCCATAGAGAAATTAAAGGATTTTCTACGGCGGTAACACTCGCATAATTCGCACGTTTTTCAGGCGAATTATGCGAACCTTATCGAATTGTATATCAATTAAATAGCTATTTTATATTTGCGCCGTCACCCCATATCGGAGTGGCGGTTTTGCTTTTCTTTCCGCTGGGGAGTAAGACCTTACCTTGAGCGGAATATGTAAAGTTATGAACGATTTAATTTCAATCCTCAAGAGCGGGAACGCCAATGTGAAACTTGAGGTGAGCGGCGAAGACTTGTTGGAATTCTCCAACGAACTCATCAACCGCGCAAAGAGCGAGCTTTCGGCGGAGGTGGCCGAGGACCGAAAAGAAAGGTATCTGACCAAAGACGAGGTAAAGCAGATTTGCGATGTCTGCGACGCGACCTTGTGGCATTGGAACCGCAAAGGCTACCTGAAAGCGATCAAGGTCGGCAACAAGGTTCGTTATCGTCAGTCGGACGTGCGTCGGATTTTGGAGGGCGGTGTAAATGAGAAAGGAGGCCGTAATGAAAGGAAGTAAAGATTTTGACATGAGTCGGTTCGCACCGGACAGTTCGACGATCGACAATACTGTTGCTGCCAGCGATGCGCAACAGAGTAAGCGGAGTGTACCGACTGCGACGAGTAAGCCGACTGGACGAGATGGTGCTGTTGGAGAAACTGCATCGGAGACACCGACAAGGCAGCCGGAGCGAACCCGACTTGCTGACAAACCCGCACAAACCCCATCGGGCGAACAAACTGTAAAGCCCCGGCAAACCGTATCGACTTTGCCGACCGAACAATTAATGCCGAGCCATCAGACTGTATCTGCTCAATCTATCGAGCCAACGCAATCCGTCCAACCTATTCAACCACACCGGACATCGACCCGACAGCGTAAGGCATCGTTTGACGAGTACCGCGAGGTGTTCTTGCAAGCCCCGAAGATCATTGACCGTCAGCCGGTATTTGTGAGTCGCGAGACCCGAGACCGAATCGACGATATTGTCCGCAAGCTCGGTGAACGGAAGATGAGCGTTTCGGGGTTTCTGGAAAACCTTGCCCGTCATCACCTCGAAACTTATCGGGAGGATATCGAGCAATGGAAGCGGCTGTAGTGGCGATAAGTTAAGTCGGTACAGTCGGTAAAGTGAGTATCTGACCAGCGGGAGCGGGGATTTTGTGTAGCAGAGAAAGCGCAAGTTTGTGTTTTTGTAAACAAAAACGGGCTTCCGGTCCCCGAACCCTATCCCGCTGGTCTGTAATCAAATGAATTTTAATGGTTAAAACAAAGTTATGAGTGAATATAAAAAGAAGAAAGGCGGTCGTCCGTTGGTCGAAGCCGTCCGGTATAAGGAATACGTCGTCAGTACAAGGCTCGATGCCGTGGAGCATCTGCGGCTGGAAGAACTGAAAATGAAGTCGGGCAAGTCGGCGGCGGAAGTGATCCGCGAACTGATCGCCCGTGGTTGGGTGCGCGAGAAAATGAAGCGCATCCATCTCGACCTGATGGCGCAATGGAAAGGTATTGCCCGAAACCTGAACCAGCTCACCCGTCTTGCCAATGCTGTCGGATATAAAGCCGTCGAACAAAAACTGCGGCCGATGGTCGCCGAAATCGAGAAACTGTTAAAGCAATTTCGCGATGATCGGTAAGGTAATAAGCGGCAAATCGTTCGCCGGAACGGTCGGGTATGTAATGAAAAAGGATGCCGAGATACTCGATTCCGGGGGCGTAACCCCGCCCGAAGTCCGCGATATGGTGCAGGATTTTTCCGATCAAACCCTCTTAAATCCGAGGGTTAAGAACACGGTCGGTCATATTTCGTTATCGTTTTCGGAGCGGGATAAGGCGAAACTGACCGACAAAACAATGGCCGGGATCGCAAAGGAGTATATGCAGAAGATGGGGATTACTAACACGCAATACCTGATCGTCCGTCACCACGACTCGCCGCATCCGCACTGCCATATCGTTTATAACAGGGTGAAAAATGACGGCACGACCGTTCCCGACAGCAATATCCGGCTGCGGAATGTGGTAGTGTGCAGGGAACTGACCGAACGGTACAGACTGTACTTTGCTTCAGGCAAGGAACAGGTTCGAGAACATCGCCTGCGTGAGCCGGATAAGACGAAGTATGAGATATACAACGCCATCAAAACCTCTCTGCCGAATTGTCGCTCATGGGGTGATTTGAAGCATCGGCTGTCGAGGCAAGGCATTGGACTGGAGTTTAAGTACAAGGGCAATACTTCCGTTCGCGAGGGCGTGCGGTTCACAAAAGGCCAATACACATTCTCCGGCTCGAAGATAGACCAGCGGTTCAGTTACTCGAAACTCGACGCGCATTTCAATCGTGCGCAGAAACCGGAAGCTCCGAAGTATTCCGCACAATCGAAAGCCGATCTCCAAACGGCAGTCGGCTGTTTTATGACGGCATTTGCCAAATGCTTTCCGCCGTCATCTTCCAGCAAAGGAACTGGCAATGACGCAATCAGCCTCTCGGCTTTCGGTGGTGGCAGTCTCCCATTGCCGCCAATAGATTTGGGCATCGGCATCTCGGCAGCGCAGCTTCAACGCCAGCCGGACGAAACGCCGGAGCAGCACATCGCCCGGATCACGGCGCTTATCAACTCGGTGGCGGCTGCGATGGTCGCCCATGTCGAAGAACAAAAACGCAAGCAACGACAAAAACAAGAAGTTAAACGTCCTAAATTGAAAATGTAATGAATACGAATAAGGAAACCAACGCAGAGGCAGACAGGAAAACAAGCCTCGATGACCGGATAGCACTGATCTATACCGATGTACAGAAATTAACCAAGCACTTCAAACTCGACCGCCGGGCGAAGAGTGGTCCCGATGACCATGCGGAAGCCCCTGATGCCGCCACCGAGGAAAGTAGCAAACTGCTCCGTGAGATACTGGAACGGATTGGCGGAATTGGCAAAATCGCAGACCGGAAAGAGTTTACCGCCGAGCAGACCAAAGCCTTGAACCGTATCGAGAACACCGTGGACAGAGCGTTGCGGGATTTTCAAAACTCCGGGTACCGGGAACTTAAATCGCTTCTCGAAACCATCCGGCAGCGGACGGACGAACTCAAAACCGAAAAGCAAGACAGCATTGTCACTCATCACCACCGTCATGCGATAGACATAGTTTCGAGTAAGGTTTTTCTTTCGATGGTCGTTATGGTCGTAACGATGTTAGGGCTGTCATGCATCATCGGGAACCAACGCCGAACCATCGACAAATTCCGCGAAAACGACCTGAAATACCGCTATATCCGGATGAAAGGCAGCGCCACCCCGAAAGACGTTCTTATGCTCCGCGAAGTGTTCGAATTCAACCGCAACGCCGACAGTATTCGTTTCATCCGGAAGCGTGTCGAACTGTACGAACGAATAATTCAGGAGCAGGCCGAAAAGGAAGCGCGGGCACGGCTCAGCGCCTCCGAAGCCGAGCGGCTCCACAACGAAGCCGAAACGGTGAAAGAAGGAAAATAGCTATTTGTCCGGCTACACCACCGTCTATGCGTATCCCATCGCCCCATCTACGCAAAAGTGTTGCAGTAAAACCGTACAGGCAAGGCCGGTGCCGACCTATGGTCGGTTCCCTCAGGAAGCCTTGCCTGTACGGTTTCTACTGCATCTTGCTGGTCGCTACGATGTGGCAATGGGGCGGTGCGGCAAATATCTCACTCACATTATATGACCATAACTTATCGCCGACGCACAATTTTCCTATACTTCAAAGAAAATAAATACTTTATTATAACTATCTTTGATATAATCAGGAGAGATTGGTCTGATTAATAAATGGTTAGAAGATTAATGTGAGAGGAATGCTAACGGATAGGTGCAAGGTAAGTCGCTTAAAATCACTTCGTTTTTCTTGCTTTCAAAGCACTCTTATATTAAACACAAAATTACAAAATATTCTGTAATTAACCAACGGAAAGTCTTTTTTCAGTCTGCTTAGGAACATCTATTCCCAAATTTTAATAACCCATTTCCCTAATAGTTTGGCAGGTAATCACTATCTTTGCACAAGTTTTAAAGAATATTAGGCGGCTGTTAATGGCCGCTTGAAATAACATAACGTTCGCTGAACGTCTCGGTGTAGAAAACTGGTAATTTAAGACAAACGAGATGAACGGTGCAATGTTCATGCTATACATTGGTATGGCGTGGAGTTGCCTGTTTCGTTTGTCGGGTATACCAGTACCTCTACGCCGGAATAGTGTGGATTCCACGCCTTTTTTGCGTATATCCAACTACCGGAACGAAAATTGAGAACACGTAAAGAAAAGAAAATGAAAAAGATTATCCTTTACATAGCCGCATCTCTCGATGGGCGGATTGCAGAATCGGACGGCGGGCTGGAATGGCTTACAGAATTTCCCAACCCTGAAAAAACGGATTACGGCTACAAAGACCTGTTAGCTTCGGTCGATACGTTATTATGAGTGGTAAAACATATCGCGAACTATTGAATATGGATGTCATTTGGCCGTACAAAGAACAAACAACCTATGTAGTAACTCGCGGATGGACGGAAAAGACGGCTGGCGGAAACATTTGTTTCATAACGGATAACGTCATTGAAACCATATCTGCCTTGCGTAACGAGCAGGGGAAAGATATTTGGCTGGTCGGCGGCGGCGAGTTGATTTCGATACTGCTTGCTGCGGATTTAATAGATGAAATGCAGATTTGCTATTTTCCCGTAATACTTGACAAGGGCATTCCGTTGTTTCCCGAACAACCCAAAGCATCAAAATGGGAATTGACAAACAGAACAGTTTATGATTCGGGAGTATTGAAAGTCGATTATCGAAAAAGGGGTTAAAGTCCACTTGAACTTTTCAACAAAGTTATTTGAGCCGCAGGGAAAACCAGCCCTGCGGCTCTTTGCTTACCTTTGCATTATCATTCAAATAACAAGTTATTATGAAAACGAAAATTTTATTCTTATCAATTCTTATAACGTGTATGGGGAACAGCATCCAATTGCAGGCGCAAACAACGCCGACAGGCAAAAAAGTCCTAATCGCTTACTACTCTCTTCGCAACGGGAACACCCGTATCGTGGCTGAACAGATACAAAAAAATGTGGGCGGCGATATTTTCAGGATAGAAACTGTCAATGCTTATCCTGCCGTATATAACGACGTTACTGCACAGGCCAAAAAGGAATTGGAATCGGGATACCGACCGCCGTTGAAAAGCAAAGTGCCGAACTTCGACCAATATGATACTATATATTTGGGTTCGCCCAACTGGTGGAATACCATTGCTCCCGCCGTAATGACATTCCTCGAAAGTTACAATTTTGAAGGCAAAACCATTGTCCCGTTTATTACGCATGAAGGTAGCCGTTTGGGTGCGAGTGTTTCGGACATCAAAAAACTGGCTCCCAAAGCCACCGTATTGAAAGGACTTGCGGTACGCGGAGGTTCCGTAAGCGATGCCATGCCGGATGTTAAAACATGGCTGAAAGAATTGGGAATGATAAAATAGTTAAGAAGCTAAGCTAATACTAACTAATGAGAATTTAATTATGACACCATTGTTTATGGGTCTTGGAGGCCAAGAAATTCTGCTCGTAGTCCTTGCAATATTGTTGCTGTTCGGCGGCAAAAAAATACCTGAACTGATGAAGGGTCTGGGCAAGGGGGTTAAAAGTTTCAAAGACGGAATCAACGGGAAAGAGGATGTCGTTGAAACAAAAAATGACGATACGACCACTACGATTGAAAAAGAAACAGGCAAATGATAAGTGCCCCCGATGACTTTCTGGGAACATATAGACGAATTTCGCAAAGCGCTGGTTTATCCGCTCATTGTATTGGCATTGTTCACTATTGTCGCATTCCTGCTCAAAGAGCCGGTATTCGACATATTGTTAGCTCCCAATTCGCCCGATTTTGTTACCTACCGCATTGCGCCGGGATATGAATATTCGGGAAGTTCAGACCATGTAATCCTGAACCTCATAAGTACCGAACTATCCGCCCAATTCCTTATGCACATGAAAGTCTCGTTCTATGTGGGGTTGATATTTACGCTGCCGTACTTTTTCTATAAACTTTTCAGGTATGTGTCGCCGGGGCTTTACGAGAGGGAACGCAGATATTCGGCACAAGTCGTCATCTTTTCATTTGTTTCGTTTATCGCCGGAATCATGATGAATTATTTTATCATATTCCCGTTCTCGTTACGCTTTTTGGCAGGTTATCAAGTCAGCACACAGGTTAATAATATGATTACAATCGGGTCTTATATGGGTACGCTGATAAGTCTCTCCATAGCGATGGGCGTATGCTTTGAACTTCCGGTGATGGCGTGGCTACTGTCCAAACTTGGATTACTCAAATCCGCCTTTCTGAAAAAATACCGCAAACATGCTGTAATTGCCATTCTTGTCGTATCGGCAATTATAACCCCGACAACGGATGCTTTCACTCTGCTTTTAGTATCCATCCCGATCGGACTACTCTATGAGTTGAGTGTGATAATAACGAAGGTTTCCGAACGCAAACGGGAATCTGTTCCAATAAATTTAGGAGCACAATTTTCAAATAAATAAAATATGTTACGAACAACACGAAGAATAATTGCCACCCTCGTTTTTGTATTGGCAACGTTGCTTTTCCTCGATTTCACAGGGACGTTGCACCTGTGGTTCGGGTGGTTGGCCAAGATGCAACTGATACCCGCCATACTTGCGGTAAATGTTGCAGTGATAATAGTCCTTGCCTTGTTTACACTGCTTTTCGGGCGTGTGTACTGCTCGGTGGTCTGCCCGCTCGGTATTATGCAGGACGGCGTATCGCATCTGTCGGGAAGACGAAAAGGAAAGAAAAACCGCTTCCGCTACTCGAAAGCCAAAACATGGCTTCGGTATAGCGTACTGGCATTATTCATCGTGGCAATGGTTGCAGGGATCAGCGTTGTCGTTTCGCTTCTCGATCCTTACGCGGCTTACGGTCGAATCGCATCTAACCTGTTTGCCCCTTTATACCGTTTAGGTAATAACCTGTTGGCATTATTCGCGGAAAAGATGGATAGCTACGCATTATATTCTACAGATGTATGGATAAAAGGTTGGATAACATTCGGCATTGCCGTGATTACGCTTTTTGTAGTCGGAATCCTCGCTTGGCGTAACGGACGCACTTATTGCAATACTATTTGTCCCGTAGGAACCGCTCTCGGATTCCTTTCGAGATTTTCCTTTTTCCGCCCCACATTCGGCGCCGACAAATGCACCAAATGCAAAGCCTGCGAACGCGTCTGTAAAGCCTCGTGTATAGACGCCAAAAAGATGAACATCGACCACAGCCGTTGCGTAACCTGCTTCAACTGTATCGAAAAATGCAAATTCGGAGCGATGAAATATGCTCCCCGCAAAATCGGTGGAAAGAAAGAAATACACGCCGTAGAGGAAATTAAAAATACTTCCGACAATCGGGAAGGGATGTCGCGCCGCAATATGTTGTCGCTGATAGGAATGCTTGCGGTAGCCGGTACGGTTAAAGCGCAGCAACTCCATGTGGACGGCGGGCTGGCCGCTATCGAAGATAAAAAGATACCCGAACGCAAAACGCCTATCGTACCGCCCGGCGCATCGAGCATTAATAACATGAAAGCTCATTGCACGGCCTGCCAACTCTGCGTATCGGCTTGCCCCAACAATGTGTTGCGGCCATCGACAAAACTTGCAACTTTGATGCAGCCCGAAATGTCTTACGAACGAAGTTACTGCCGACCCGAATGCACGGAGTGTTCGCAGGTATGCCCCGCCGGAGCCATTAAGCCTATTACTACAGCCGAAAAATCCGCTTTATCAATCGGTATGGCCGTTTGGATTAAAGATAACTGCGTTGTAAACAGGGACGAGGTGCAGTGCAATAGCTGTGAACGCCATTGCCCGACCGGAGCTATCGCATTGGTTGCCCGCGACCCGGAGTACAGCGATTCGCTGAAAATCCCCGCCATTGACAAAGAACTCTGCATCGGTTGCGGAGCGTGTGAAAACCTGTGTCCCGCTCGTCCGTTCAGTGCGATATACGTGGAGGGTAATGTACGGCACCATTCTATTTAACTGTTGAGCGATATGGAAAAGAAGAATAAAAAAGATATAAGCCGCCGCGATTTCCTGAAAATGGCCGGTATCGGTGCGGCAACTACCGCAGCCGCTTTGTATGGTTGTAAGCCGAAAAATACCGTTTCTGCCGAAGGTGGTTCAGTCGGCGAAGTGCCTGCGGATAAGATGACTTACCGAACAAATCATAATACGGGCGACAAAGTTTCGTTGCTCGGTTATGGATGTATGCGCTGGCCTTTGCGTCAGAAAGCCGACGGCAGCGGGGAAGAAATCGACCAGAATGCCGTAAACGAACTGGTCGATTACGCAATTGCGCACGGAGTTAATTATTTCGATGTTGCGCCGACTTATGTGCGGGGTTGGTCTGAAACGGCAACGGGCATCGCATTGAAGCGTCATCCGCGTGACAAATTCTTTATCGCTACCAAATTATCTACCCATCGCGAAGACCCGCAACTGCGGACTTTTGCAGGTTCAAAGGCATTGTATGAAAAATCAAAAGAAAATCTGCAAGTCGATTATATAGATTATTACCTATTGCACGCCATCGGTTTAGGCGGGATGAAAGCGGTGATGGAACGATTCTACGATAACGGTATGCTTGATTTTTTAGTAAAGGAACGCGAGGCAGGTCGCATCCGCAATCTCGGCTGGTCATTTCATGGCGACATCGAAACGTTCGATTACCTGTTAGCCCAACAGGACGAAGGCAAAATTCATTGGGATTTCGTGCAGATACAACTGAATTACATGGACTGGAAGCACGCTTCGGGTTGGAATACCAACGCCGAATATTTATTGGCCGAACTGGAGAAACGGAATATCCCCGCCGTCATTATGGAGCCTCTTTTGGGAGGACGTTTATCCCGTTTAGGTTCACAGGCTTTGAACATTTTGAAACAAATACGTCCCGAAGACAGCGCCGCTTCGTGGGCATTCCGCTATGCGGGGACGCCGAAAAGCGTGCTGACCGTATTAAGCGGCATGGTTTATATGGAACATTTGCAGGAAAATATACGCACGTATGCCCCGCTCGACCCGATAACGGAGCAGGAATACGCTGCATTGGAACAGGTAACGGAAATCATGCTCAACGGCGACTATGTGCAATGCACCGAATGCGCCTATTGTATGCCTTGCCCATACGGATTGGATATACCCGGCGTATTCGGCCACTATAACCGCATCATCAGCGCAGGCAAACGGCTGAAAAGTTCCAACGACGAGAATTACAAAAAAGCCCGCCGCGCTTTCCTTGTCGGATACGACAGAAGCGTGCCGAAACTCCGTCAGGCAAACCACTGTATAGGCTGTGATAAATGCAAGCCGCATTGTCCGCAAACCATTGATATTCCTAAAGAGATGCAGCGGATAGACCTTTATGCGGAACAGTTGAAACAGCAATTGGATTTTTAATAAAACGGATGAAAATTTTAATCGGGATATTGCACGAAGGCGGCTATTCCTGCGTCATAAAAAACGGAGAAATAAGAACCTTTTCGCAAAGGGGCATTGCCGATTTATACGAATTATATAAAAATGAACCTGCCTTTTTGAACGGGGCTTCGATAGCCGACAAAGTAGTGGGCAAGGGCGCTGCCGCGTTAATGGTATTAGGCGGCATTAAAGAATTATATGCCGGAATAATCAGTACACCCGCCTTACAATTATTACTCGAATCGAATGTTGATGTAGATTACGGGAAGGAAGTTCCTTTTATCGAAAACCGGGCGAAAACCGATTGGTGTCCGTTGGAAAAACTTTGCAATCAGGAAACATCAGCCGAAACTTGTCTGCCGTTGATAGACGGTTTCGTGGCAAAAATGATGAAGAAAATTTCTTTTGTAGTATTCTTCTGCGCTTTATTCAATACCACGCTGTCCGCCCAAACACAGACCGACACAACAAGCGTATCTAAAACCCTCACATTGGAAGAAGTCGTTGTAACAGGCACGCGCGTGGCTATTTCCCGCGATGTGATGCCGATTCCGATAAGCGTAATACCCCGCAATACCATAGAGCAAAGCGGGGAAACGGCGTTGCTTCCCGTGTTATCGCAACAAGTTCCCGGACTTTTTGTTACTGCTCGCGGAATAGCCGGTTACGGTGTATCGACGGGAGCGGCAGGCAATATCAATATGCGCGGATTTGCCGGAGGCGCGGGACGTGTGCTTATCCTTATCGACGGGCATCCGCAATATGCAACCATTTACGGGCATCCTGTGGCCGACGCTTATATCGCCTCCGACGCCGAACGTGTGGAAGTTTCGCGGGGCGCGGCATCGGTTCTTTATGGTTCAAATGCAATGGGCGGCGCAATCAACATCATCACCCGCAAAGCGATGGAAGACGGAAACAAATTGAATATCCGGCTGATGGGCGGTTCCTACGGCACACAGCGACACACTCTGTCCGACAGTTACCGCAAAGGAAAATTTTCGAGCGTCGTCAGCGGCAACTACGAACGCACGGACGGATACCGTATAAATTCCGATTTTGAAACTTTCACCGGATATGGAAAATTAGGTTATGACCTTTCAAAAGAATGGAAAATAACCGGAAATGTAAACGTTGCAAAAGCGAACAGTCAGAATCCGGGAACGATAGACCGACTGTTATTGGATGGCACTGCCGACGTTTTGCGTGGCATGTCGGGACTTTCTATTGAAAATAGATATGAAAAAACGAATGGTGCGGTTAATTTCTACTATAATTGGGAAAAGCATGAAATAAACGACGGATATTTTGAAGGCGGTACACCGCGCCCGTATCTCTTTAATTCAACAGACTACATGGGTGGAGTGAATATTTACCAGTCGGTAGGTCTGTTCAAAGGCAACATGATAACAGGCGGGTTCGATGCTAAATTATATGGCGGTAACGCCTACCGTAATCCCGAAACAGAAGTTTATGCCGACCATGTGAAACTACACGAAGTAGCAGGGTATCTTTTTGCACATCAAATGCTTGGCCGATTTATGTTCAATGCCGGAATACGTGTGGAAAACCACAGCCTCTATGGTAATGAATGGGTTCCGCAGACAGGCGTTTCTTTCAAGGCAGCCGAGCAAACACATTTGAAATTTTCGGTATCGAAAGGTTTTCGTACACCCAATATGCGAGAGTTGTACATATATGCTTCCGCAAACGAAGACCTGCTTCCCGAAGAAAATATAAGCTATGATTTTTCCGTAACACAACGGCTGTTCAACAACCGGCTGTCGATTGAATTGGATTTATTTTATATCGAAGGAGAAAATATAGTAGAAGTCGTTCAGGTTGATGGAAGATCGCAAAATCAGAATGTCGGCGAATTTGCCAATAAAGGGATTGAATTTAGCCTGAACTACCGGATACTAAACAACCTGAATGTGAATAGCAATTACAGCTATCTCTACATGGATACGCCGATTACAGGTGCGCCCAAAAATAAATTTTATGCAGGCGTAAACTACCGTCCCGGTAAATTTACATTGAATGCGGACGTGCAGGTCATAGGTGGGCTTTATCTCGTAACCGGCGACAATGCTCAAACAAGCAATTATACGCTGGTAGATGCACGGATAGCTTACAGTCCGCTGAAATGGTTGGATGTTTTTGTTATGGGCGATAATCTCTTGGGACAGGAGTATGAAACCATGCTTGGATTCCCAATGCCCCGCGCCACATTTATGGGCGGAGTGAGTATGAATTTTTAAAACAATCTGAATATGTCATCAACAAGTATTAAACTTCATTCATTGGGATACAGTCAGGCAATAACCTATCTGACTGCATCGTTATTTATCGCAGGAAATATCATCCTGCCGCAACTTTTTCACCTCGTGCCGCAAGGCGGCATTACTTGGCTTCCGATTTATTTCTTTACGCTCATCGGAGCATACAAATATGGTTGGAAAGTCGGTTTGCTGACCGCCGTATTCTCGCCGTTGGTAAACTCGGCTTTGTTCGGTATGCCCGCTTTGGCGGTGCTTCCGGCGATATTGATAAAATCCGTATTGCTTGCCACCGCCGCAGGCTTGGCAGCCAAACGTTACCAGCGCATTTCTATACTTATTTTGACCGGTGCTGTTCTTTTCTATCAAATAGTCGGGACATTGGCCGAGTGGTTGATAACGGGGAGTTTCTTCACTGCTGTTCAGGATTTCCGTATGGCGGTTCCGGGAATGCTACTTCAAATATTCGGCGGATATTTATTCATAAAGTACCTTCTTAAAAAATGAGAACATTCGGTTTAAAGCAAGATATTTTTAAATTTACTTGATGAGCCAATAAACAAAGTTTATCTTTGCATAAAAAATAGATATTATGGACTTTAAACATACCGAATCGCTACGATTCAGCTACTCGGACATCTTCTTCAGTTATTATTTTGATGACGACAGAAGATGCAGCCCGATGATTCACGAACACATGCTGGTGTACGTCTATTCGGGTGAAATATTGCTTCATGAAAAGGATAAAAAAACGGTGATAATACGAAAAGGGGAATGTGTTTTCCTTCGCAAGGATAACCGTGTGAGCATGACTAAACAACCGAAAGGAAAAGAACAGTTCCAAGCGATCTTTATGATGTTCAAACGGAATTTCCTGCGCGAATTTTTTCAGCAGATCGACGAAAAGCAGTTACCCATAGAGGCCGAAAGATGCAGACAGAGTATCATAAAACTACCGGAAACGCCTGCTATTACAGGTCTTTTCCGGTCGATGACGCCCTATTTCGATTCGTCTGTAAAACCCGCTGAGGAATTAATGCACCTTAAACTGCAAGAGGGCGTATATTCCTTATTACAAGTAGATAAGAAATTTTATACCTGTCTCTTCGACTTTACCGAACCGTGGAAAATCGACATTCTCGATTTTATGGACAAGAATTATATGTACGACCTGTCGATAGAAGAAATCGCAAGTTATACGGGACGCAGCCTCGCCACATTTAAACGGGACTTTAAAAAAATAAGTGCCCTTTCGCCGCAAAAATGGATGATAGAAAAACGCCTGAAAGTAGCCAACGATAAAATCCGCAATGAAAGCAGGAAAGTTTCGGACGTATATCTCGAAGTCGGTTTTAAAAATCTGTCCCATTTTTCATCGGCTTTCAAAAAGCAGTATGGTTATGCCCCTACAAAAGTGTAATTGAGCCGTAAAGCAAACTAATTTGAGCCGCAGGGAAAACCAATCTCTGCGGCTTTCTATTTACCTTTGCATAAAATAAATTCACTATGCGAAATATTATCATACCGGTTGCTCTCGTAGCTTTATTATTATGTTCTTGTAACAATCATAAAATTAATAATATGGATGCAAATACAATCTTTCCAAAAGGCGAGAAAATTGAAAGTAATAATTTCAACGGAACCACATGGCTGCAAATGCTAATGACTGATGCCGAGAACTTTGATTGTGTAATTGGCAACGTTACTTTCGAGCCGGGTGCGCGTAACGGTTGGCATTCGCACCCCGGTGGTCAAATTCTGCTTTGCACTTCGGGAGAGGGCTACTATCAGGAAAAAGGCAAGCCGATTCGATTAGTCAAAAAAGGCGATGTGGTGGAAATACATCCTGATGTAATCCACTGGCACGGAGCCACTCACGACAGTGAGTTTACGCATATTGCCATAAGCACGAAAGCCGGATCGGGTGCGGCGGTATGGTTGGAACCTGTTACAGATGAGGAATATAATAACTTTAAATAGATATGATTATGAAAACGCGAAAATTAGGAAACAGCGGATTGGAAGTGTCTGCAATAGGTCTTGGTTGCATGGGATTGAGTTTTGCCTACGGCCCCGCAATGGACAAGCAGGAAGCAATCAAATTATTACGGGCAGCATTCGATGCCGGAATAACTTTTTTTGATACTGCTGAAGCATACGGCCCCTTCACCAACGAAGAACTGTTGGGCGAGGCGTTGGCTCCGATGCGGAGCGAGGTCGTTATCGCTACCAAATTCGGGTTTAAGCAAGGTCTGACGGAGTTAGGTATGGACAGCCGCCCGGAGAATATCAGAGCTGTCGCCGAGGCTGCGCTGAAGAGGTTAAGGACAGACTATATAGATTTGTTCTACCAGCACAGGGTCGATCCTGCTGTGCCTATCGAGGAGGTTGCAGGGACGATCAAGGAACTTATAAAAGAAGGTAAAATCAGGCATTGGGGATTGTCGGAAGCAGGCGTTGCAACGATTCGCAAAGCTCACGCCGTACAGCCTGTCGCGGCGTTGCAAAGTGAATATTCCCTGTGGTGGCGCGAACCGGAACAGGAAATTTTGCCGACGCTCGAAGAGTTGGGAATAGGTTTTGTACCGTTCAGCCCGTTGGGGAAAGGCTTTCTGACAGGAACTATCGACGAAAAAACACAATTCGACAGCGCCGACTTCCGAAACATCGTTCCCCGCTTTACCGAAGAAAACCGCAAAGCCAATCAGGCATTGGTCGATCTGCTGAAAACCATTGCTGTCGAAAAGAATGCCACTCCCGCACAAATTGCTCTGGCATGGCTATTGGCTCAAAAGCCATGGATAGTACCGATTCCCGGAACCACAAAATTGCACCGTTTACAGGAGAATATTGTCGCCGCCTCAGTTGAACTGACAGCAGAAGATTTACGCGAAATAGAAACTGCCGCCTCGAAAATTGCAGTGGTCGGTGCAAGGTATCCCGCGCACCTGCAAAGCAGGGTTGGTAAATAAATCGAATTGAAAATGAAAAAAGTATTGATTCTATCCGCCAGCCCCCGCCGGGGCGGCAATTCCGACCTGCTGTGCGACGAGTTTATGCAGGGCGCAAAGGATGCGGGGCACAGCGTCGAAAAGATTTTCCTCAAGGACAGGAAAATCAATTACTGTACGGGATGCGGTACGTGTATCGGCAAGGATAAACCTTGCCCGCAGAAAGACGATATGGCAAAAGTCCTTGATAACATGGTTGCTGCTGACGTAATTGTAATGGCAACTCCCGTATATTTCTATACCATGAACGGCCAGATGAAAACCCTGATCGACCGCACCTGTTCGCGCTACACGGAGATCAAGGGTAGAGATTTCTATTTCATTATGACCGCTGCCGATGCGGACAAAGAGGCAATGGACGGAACTGTCGACAGTTTCAGGCGTTTCCTCTCTTGCCTCACCGACCCGAAAGAGAAAGGTTTTATTTACGGCACAGGCGTTTGGAATATGAACGAGGTAAAGGGAAAACCTGCGATGAAAGAAGCCTTTGAAATGGGCAAAAATGTTTAAATAAAAAAGCAGATATGAAAAATCCAATCATCATCCTGACGGCGATTATCATGTTTGGCCACACAGTTCAATTAAATGCACAGAATATGGGATCGAGAATAACGGAGGCGGCACATAAAAATCACGAAAAATTGTGGCCGGGATATGAATCGCGGGCAAAGGCGACCGACCCGGAACTAATAAAGGTCTTCGACAATTTTACCTTCGACGAGGTTATCAGCCACGACAGCATGGATATAAAAACCCGCGTACTTTTGATAATGGCCTCCACGATAGGCAGTCAGGCGCTTACGGAGTATAGAATGTTCGCAAACGCAGCCTTAAATGTCGACGTAACGCCTGTCGAGGTTAAGGAGGTTCTTTATCAGGCCGTACCTTATGTTGGAATCTCCAAAGTCATAGATTTTATCTACGCTACCAACGAGATTTTCGCGGAGAGAGGGATTGAACTTCCGCTCGAAGGACAATCTACTACTACGCCCGAAACGCGGTACGAAACAGGTTTGGCGTTGCAGAAAGAGATATTCGGTAAGGAGAGGATAGAGAATATGTATGCAACATCTCCCAAAGACCTGTTGCATATACAACGCTATTTATCGGCAAACTGCTTCGGCGATTTTGTGGCGAGGAAAGGTTTGGATATTAAAATGCGGGAACTGGTTACGCTCTCGTTTCTGATCGCAATGGGCGGAACGGAGTCCCAAATCAAAGGGCATATTCAGGGCAATGCAAATGTGGGCAACGATAGGCAAACGTTAATCAATTTAATGACGCAACTGCTGCCTTACGTGGGGTATCCCAGAACGCTGAATGCGATTAACTGCTTGAATGAGGTATCACAAAGGAGATGAAGAACAACGAAAATCAATAATTACTTCTGCTATATTTCTTGTCCTGTACGGGAACAATTTGGGAACAAATCTAAAAGGAAAAATCCCAACTGATTGATTTTCAGTTAGGATTTTTCATCACAGTACCCGGAGCCGGGATCGAACCGGCATGGAAGTGAATCCACTGGTGTTTGAGACCAGCGCGTCTACCAATTCCGCCATCTGGGCTTGTGAGGTGCAAAAGTAAACAATATTTTCATATATCAAATACCCTTTCTTAACTTTTTTATAAAAGAGTTGTATATTTTTCTCAATGCTATTGTTCTCTTTTGTTTTGTTTGTACATTCGTATAATGTAACTTTGCATAAATTATAATCAGTATGGATAATAAGAACAACTATTGTGTAATAATGAGTGGCGGTATAGGCAGCCGCTTCTGGCCTTTTAGCAGAGAGGCCCGTCCGAAACAATTTCTGGATTTCTTTGGCACAGGCCGTTCTCTCTTACAAATGACCGTAGATAGGTTCAAGAAAATACTCCCCCTTGAAAATATATACATCGTCACAAATAATGAGTACGCCCAGATGGTTATGGATGAACTCCCTGAACTGAATCAAAGTCAGGTTCTGCTAGAGCCTATGCGCCGAAACACTGCACCCTGCATTGCTTTTGCCACCTATCATATAAATTCTTTTAATCCTGATGCAAATATAGTTGTTGCCCCTTCCGATCATCTGATACTCAAAGAAGATGAGTTCCTTGCAATTATTCAAAAAGCATTCACCTTTGTTGAAAAACATAATACTCTTCTGACTCTTGGCATTCGCCCAAGCCGTCCCGAAACAGGATATGGATACATACAAATGAGTGAAGAACAATTAGATGGGGTAACTAAAGTAAAAGTATTTACAGAGAAACCAAATCTCGAATTGGCTAAAGTATTCTACGAAAGTGGAGAATTCCTATGGAACTCCGGTATTTTTATCTGGAACAACCGTACAATTCTTGATGCATTCCATCAATATCTGCCTGAAATAACAAATCGTTTCGATCTGGGATTAGATGTATTCGGAACCGACAAAGAAAAAGCATTTATTGATGAAAATTTCCCATTCTGCCCCAATATATCCATAGACTATGGAGTGATGGAAAAAGCTGCCAATGTATATGTACAGGCAGCAGATTTCGGATGGTCAGACCTGGGAACATGGGGGTCTTTGTATGAAATATCAGATAAAGACGAAAATGCCAACGCCACATTAATTGCCGAAACCCTATTTTTCGACAGTTCCGAGAATGTAGTTACCCTCCCGTCCGGAAAATTAGCCGTTGTGCAAGGATTAGAGGGCTATATAGTGGCCGAAGCCGACGGTGTCCTTCTTATCTGCAAGAAAGAAGAGGAGCAACGCATCAAACAATTTGTTGCTGACGTTAAACTGAAATATGGAGAAAAATATATTTAAAATAAAATAGATACATGTCAAAACAACTTTTACCCGGTTTACCATATCTGGTAGCAGACATTAGTCTTGCCGACTTTGGAAGAAAAGAAATCGAAATAGCAGAACACGAAATGCCCGGACTAATGGCGCTTCGTAAAAAATATGGTGCAACAAAGCCCCTAAAAGGAGCACGCATTATGGGTTCACTCCATATGACCATCCAGACTGCTGTACTTATCGAAACCCTAAAGGAATTGGGAGCTGACATACGCTGGTGCAGCTGTAATATATTCTCTACTCAAGATCATGCCGCTGCCGCGATAGCTGCCGCAGGCATACCTGTATTCGCGTGGAAAGGCGAAACACTCGAAGAGTACTGGTGGTGTACAGAGCAAGCTCTTGCTTTTCCCGGAGGGAAAGGGCCAAATCTGATTGTAGATGATGGTGGTGATGCAACATTACTTATCCACTGGGGATATAAAGCTGAAGAAAATTCAGAAACCATAAACCGTAAAGGCTCCAACCACGAAGAACAGGTTATTTTAGATACCTTATCCCGCATATTGAAGGAAGACAACAACCGCTGGCATCGCACCGTTGCAGAATGGAAAGGAGTTTCGGAGGAAACTACAACAGGCGTTCACCGTCTGTATCAGATGATGGAACGGGGAGAACTGCTAATCCCTGCCATCAATGTGAACGATTCGGTAACCAAATCGAAATTCGATAACCTGTATGGTTGCCGCGAATCTCTCGCCGATGGGATCAAACGCGCTACCGATGTAATGATAGCCGGTAAAGTAGCTGTCGTAGCAGGATATGGAGATGTAGGCAAAGGCTGTGCACACTCTATGCGTTCATACGGAGCACGTGTGATCGTCACCGAAATAGATCCAATCTGCGCATTACAGGCAGCAATGGAAGGGTTCGAAGTGACAACTATGGAAGATGCCGTAAAAGAAGGCAATATCTTTGTTACTACAACAGGGAACAAGGATATTATTACTATCGAGCACATGGCACGCATGAAAGACCAGGCTATTGTCTGCAATATCGGTCACTTCGACAATGAAATACAAGTAGAAAAGCTGGTTAATTTCCCTAATATCAAACATATCAATATTAAGCCTCAAGTTGATAAATACGTTTTCCCTGACGGACATTCAATCTTCCTGCTGGCAGAAGGCCGTTTGGTAAATCTGGGATGTGCTACCGGACACCCGTCGTTTGTGATGAGTAATTCATTTACAAACCAGACCCTGGCTCAGATAGAACTTTGGCTGAACGATTATGAAGTAAACGTATACCGCTTACCAAAACATCTGGATGAAGAAGTTGCCCGCTTGCATCTTGAGCAAATTAGCGTAAAGCTCACTAAATTATCACAAGAGCAAGCCGATTATCTGGGAGTACCGGTGGAAGGTCCGTTCAAACCGGAACATTACAGGTATTAATCATGATTAAATAATCAACAAAGAAGTTGATACCATCATAATAATCTTTTCAAACCTTATTCTTAGGAGGAGGGATTTGAAAAGATTATTTTTTTATTCGCCTTTTTTCAGTAGTCAGTTAACGACATTCTAGTTGTAATTATTCCCCAAAAAGTTGACAAACTTGACACTTTTTTCAGTTAACAATATTTTTCTTGCAACTGTCTGCAAGGACGAAGTAACTTATAACTTTCAAAAAAGTAACAATAGTAACAGGTTTTTCAACCTTTGTGCCCTTTGTGATTCCCTTTGTGCCCTTAGTGGTTAAAACTCTTTACCACAAGGGACACTAAGATTTACACAACCAGCGGTCACAGGAGCGTAGCGTATGTAAAGAACACTATATAAAAAGTAACAGAAGTAACACATTTTTTTAGCTTTTAGCCAATAGCTTATGTACAAAACTTGACAAACTTGACACATTTTCCACTATCTTCTATCTGTCGACTCTTACCCACTCTGTAACCTCCCCTTGGGGCAGGGTTGTTAAGTTCTCCACTGTGTTCTGTTATTTTCTGCTGTCATCCTGAGTAGAACGAAGGATCTATTTCGATTTAAGAGATGTTTCACTTCGTTCAACATGACAAAGAGGATATAAGAATTTAGAACTTAACAGCCCTGCCCCTTGGGGAGGTTGAAGGGGCCAATCAATACTTCAAAGAACTCTAAGCTATCCACTCGCATTATAGATAAAACTTCTCAGCTTTTATAAACTTTATAGATAGTTTTTTTAGTTTTGCAAGTCCGCGCCAACGGGGGGAAGTTTGAGAATACGCCTTTATCATAGACATATCCGTTATATTTGTAAAGCTAAACTTTGCGTTTAACTATGAGGCGATAGAATTATAGCTATCTTCTTTTATTATTACTTCGTCATCTTCCGAAAGTAAAATCTCGATACCCGATAGACTACCTACATAAATAGTTCTAAAACCTATAAAGATGTTATCTTCATCTGTCCTTAACTTTTCAGCTACATAGGGGATGATTTTTCTTAGAAAGTCATTATTTATTATATTCATATCTAATTGTTAAAAAAAAGTTTTTAAATTTGCGATATATACATGCAAAGCGTTGCATATAAATTGAAATGTTACTTTTAAGTTTATTCTGTTCTCTAGAAAACTGGTAATTTTTAAGAACGATACAGAAAAACGATAAAGTTCATGCTATAAGGGCGTGGGCTTGGCGTTGCTGTTCGTTCGGGTATACCAGTACCTCTAGAGGCAGTGATGTTCAAGTTTCACGCCTCATTTTTTCTAAACATGAAAACAAACAACTTTATAAAAACGACAAAAATCATATTTGCATTAGTATCGGTTGAACTAATTGCATTACTATATTTAGGAATATACATCCTAATAAACTTTAACACATTAACATATATAGCTGTCATTCTTTTATTTTTTTTCATAATCTTAGAAATGCTCTGGTTCTTTATACTCCATACTAAAAAGAGGGAAAAAGAACTAAGGGCATTTCTTTCAGATTATGACAGGCTAAAGGTAGAACTTGAAAAATCCCGTAACAGTGAAAAAATATTAGCAGACCTTTGCTACGATTACCAAAACATAATCAATACAACTTTAGATACTTGCATGGAGGCGTGTTCAGATGATATCAGCAGTCAAAACGGAACTGAGAGTTAATAGATAATTAACCCTTATCTACCTTTTCCTCTGTATACCTAATGTAATTCATCACCGCCTTAATATCGAGATAAGAGCACTCTTTGGGCAATCTCTCCTTTATCTCGGACAACGGAGTCTGAGGTGCCGTCTCTCTTAATATAGGAAGCATATATTCCATTCTGGTTTCATCAACCAGACGCCCAACAGCCAGCTCTCCTGTAAGTACGAAACCGGCCAGATGACCTTCGATTGTTGTCACAGCCAGATTACGTTCCTTGGAAATCTCTTTCACCGACTTTCCGTCGTTGAATAGAGATAGAGTCAGGCGTTGCGAATCACCTTTCTGCGGCCGTTCCTTTTTCTCCGGTTTTGTTTCTGTAATTTCTTCTTCAGGCAATGTTATCTTATTAAAAGATAGCCCTTCAGTAAGATTGACGTCACCATAGCGGACAAACTCCAAGCGTTCGAGTAAACGAAGTAAAGTAACATGTATCTCTTTAGCTTTCTTCAGATATTGTTTTACTTTCGACGCATTTTTAAGACTGTTCAGATGCTCTTCCACAGGCAGTATTATATATTGCTGCACATCTTTATGGAAATACAGGATTCCTTTCTGTACACGTTCCCGGAGATGGTTAATATCTGGATTCGGTGCCGACAGTATCCGGTTCAGTTCCTTCGTGAAATTCAGGGCTATCTCCTGCTGCTCCACAGCTCTGCTGCACAATCTGGCAATCATCGCCTGCGTTTCTTCCTGCCTGGGAATTTTCTTTTCTGTCGCAAGGTCATACAAAGAATGCAAGCTACGGATAAATGGTGTCCAGTCGAAATATTTCTTTATCTGTCCGGCACAATAACGAGGTTTTTCCCGGATTAATATCTGACGGAGATATTCCGGACTTTGCTCTTTATCCGCGAACTCCAAAGCAAACTGGTCGGTGCTTATGCTTTGCGCCGTGATACGCGAAAACAATACAATCCCCTCCAGGGAAGTACAACGGCTAAGCGCCACATATACCTGACCCGCGGCAAAAGCCTGTCCCGCATCTATCACCACTCGGTCGAATGTAAGCCCCTGACTTTTGTGGATAGTGATTGCCCATGCAAGGCGTATTGGGTATTGAGTGAATGATCCCAGCTCCTCCTCTTCTATTTCTCCGGATTCCTCGTTCAGTTTGTAACGGACATTACGCCATGTTTCACTTTCCAATTCCATTTCCTCCCCATTTTCGAAGCGTACCTGAATCTTATCTTCCGTCAAGAGGCAAATGGTAGCCAGTTTTCCGTTATAATACCTGCGTTTTTCTCCTGCGTCATTCTTCACGAACATGACCTGCGCTCCTTCTTTAAGCGTCAGACTGGCTTCGGTTGGAAGGGAATTTTCGGAGAAATCCCCTTTCACGTCCCCGTTGAATTTATATTCTTTACCTGCTAATCTCGATAACTCTTCACTATTGATACGGTCGGCCTTATAGTTGTGTGTGCAAAGAACAATATAGCGGTTTTCTTCGGGCAGTCTGAATGTGGGATTATAACGCTGGTTGAGCACCTGCAAATCCTGAGATGTGGCGCAATTGTTACGGATACGGTTGAGTATATCGATAAATTGCTGGTCCTGCTGCCTGTATATCGTTTTCAGCTCTATATAAAGAGGTGTATAATCGGCCAGTACCTGCGCATGGAAAAAGAACGGGGATGGATAATGATGCTTCAGCAGTTCCCATTCCGAAGTTTGCACAACGGGTGGCAACTGGAACATATCCCCGATAAAAAGTATTTGCACCCCGCCAAAGGCCTGCTGGTTGTTTCTGTAGCGGCGCAGCATATAATCGATGGCGTCGAGCATATCGGCACGCAACATACTCACCTCATCTATAATCAGCAGATCGAGTTCACGCAACATTTCTATTTTAGACTTGCGCAGCTTGAAATGATAGTCCAGTTTCTTCTTTCCTTCAAAGTTGGGAATAAACGGTTCGAACGGCAATTGGAGCAGGGAATGTAATGTCACTCCCCCTGCATTGATGGCGGCAACACCCGTAGGGGCGGCCACAACGACATTCTTATCTACATTTTGTCGTATATAATGAAGAAATGTAGTTTTACCTGTTCCGGCTTTTCCCGTAAGGAATACACTTTGTGAAGTATTGCTTACTATATCGGCAGCCAGCCTGAAAACTTCGTTTGCGGAAAGTTGATTCATTTATTTTAGTAATTAAGGTCACAGACCTATTTACTGCTTTCGTATCTGAAACAGCAATAGTTAGTTATGACTAAATAATGTAGCATTAAACATTTTCTTTTACTTATATTACAAATATAATGCTTATTTTGTACATTTAGGGTCGAAGAGTCATTTGTTATCTTCCGGCATTTATGCCCTGTCGCGATGAGATTGAAAATAAAGAGTTAGCATCAAATGAAACGTATTATGAAACAGATATTAACCTCCATTATACTGATATATATATTGAGTTCGTGTACCACAACCAATTTTATTTCAATAGATATACGGCAACCCGCATTTATATCTTTCCCTCCGGAAGTTACGAATGTAGTTATTGTAGACAACAGCCCTACATTAGACAATGACGACGAAACCGAAAACCCAAATAACGGCCCGTCTATCTTATCGATGGACAGCGCACGCACAATATTCCTGAACTCACTGACTAAGTTTATGAGTGAGGAAAAATACTTCAACAAAGTAGAACTATATCCTTATAAAACATATGATGGATCGAACAATGATATAACTCTACTGCCGGTAAGGAAAGTTCAAGCCATTTGCCACGAGAAAGATGCGGATGCATTATTATCTCTCAATCTGTTCGCCATTTCCGCTCAACTGGAAACAGAAAACACGGCATATTTTAGTAATTACAGTATTCTTGGCTCTAAACTAGGCGTTATTATGAGAGTGTACGCCAAAGATGGTTCCCAATACGCCGGCCCAATCGGACTTATAGATAGCCTTTTCAGACAGGAAATGACAGACTGGAGCCGGATAAAGAACAACGTAGACGAAATAAACAGCCTTGTTACCGAAATGTCGGTAGTAGGCGCCGATAAAATGACCGGCAACTTTATACCTTCATGGAAGACAAGTCAGCGATGGTATTATTCGGACAACTCTTCGGAGATGAAGCAAGCCGCGAAATATGTAGAACAGGGAAAGTGGCCGGAAGCCGCGGATATCTGGGGTAAACTGTACGACAATAATAAACCCACAAAGAAAATACGTCTGGCATCCAATATCGCTTTAGCAAATGAATCCCTCGATGACATAGAAAATGCCGTAAAATGGATAAACACAGCTTTTGAGATGTTACCCGAAAAGAGCCGGTCGGAACTGGCCATTCAGGTAGCCCTATATAAGACAGAACTGGAAACAAGGCTAAAAAATATGCCCAAGCTGAAAGAACAGCTTGGGATAGAGGAAGAACCCCTTGATCTTGAAAGAGATTCTGATTCTGTTTCCGAATAAAATATTACATTCTGTCCGGAACTTCTATACCTAACAGCGACATACCGCTTTTTACTATTTTACCCACTTCGTGCGAAAGAACGAGGCGGAAATCCTTCAACGCCATATTTTCTTCTTTCAGTATTGTATAGTCGTGGTAGAATTGGTTATATTCCTTTACCAGATCGTATATGTAATTCGCGATTAACGCAGGGTTGTATTCATCTCCGGCCTGCTTCACTACGGAAGCATAATCGGAAAGCAACTGTATAAGGTTTTCTTCTTTGGCTGTCAATTCCGTATCAACAGGCAACGAAGCAGGAATAGACAATCCCTGTTCACCGGCTTTACGAATTACCGATTGGATACGTGCGTAGGTATATTGTATAAACGGCCCTGTATTTCCGTTAAAGTCGATAGATTCTTTCGGATTAAAGGTCATGTTCTTCTTCGGATCTACTTTAAGGATAAAATATTTCAGAGCGCCCATCCCTACGATACGGGCAATATTGTTTGCTTCATCTTCTGTAGCCCCGTCCAGTTTACCCAACTCTTCGGACGTTATTTTGGCAGTGGATACCATTTCTTCAACCAGATCATCGGCATCTACAACCGTGCCTTCACGCGATTTCATCTTACCTTCGGGAAGTTCCACCATACCATACGAGAAATGTACAAGCCCCTTACCAAATTCGTAACCCAGCTTGTCCAGAACGATGGATAGTACCTGAAAATGATAATTCTGCTCGTTACCCACTACATAAATCATCTCGTTCAGTTCGGGATGTTTCTTAAACCGTTGCTGCGCAGTACCTATATCCTGAGTCATATAAACCGAAGTACCATCGCTACGCAGAAGCAATTTATGGTCCAGCCCTTCGGCTGTAAGATCAGCCCATACCGAACCATCTTCTTTCTGATAGAAGACACCTCTTTTTAAACCGTCGAGAACTGTCTCTTTTCCATCCAGATAAGTTTCCGATTCGTAATATATCTCATTAAAGTCTACTCCCAGCTTCTTATATGTTTCATCAAAACCTGCATAAACCCATGAATTCATCATTTTCCATAAGTAAACCGTATCGGCGTCTCCGGCTTCCCACTTGCGAAGCATTTCGCGAGCTTCACCCATCAATTCGGACTGAGCCTCGGCCTCTTCTTTCGACAATCCTTTTTCTTGCAATTCCGCCAGCTCGGCTTTATAATGCCTGTCGAACAATACATAATAGTCACCTACCAGATGGTCTCCTTTTTTACCACTCGACTCGGGTGTTTCTCCATTACCCCACTTCTGCCATGCCAACATGGATTTGCAGATATGGATACCACGGTCGTTTACGATATTGGTCTTCAATACCCTTTTGCCATTTGCTTTTAACACTTCGGACAAAGCGAATCCAAGCAGATTGTTACGCACATGTCCCAAATGTAAGGGTTTATTTGTATTTGGAGAAGAATATTCTACCATAACCAACGGGGCATCTGCTTTAACCTCATGAATCCCGTAATTCTCAACAGAACGTACAGAATTAAGTTCCTGCAACCAACATGCTCCGGCTATAGTCAGGTTAAGGAAGCCCTTTATTACATTAAAGCTTTCTACTTCAGAGGTGTTTGCAACAAGCCACTCCCCTATTTCCTGCGCAGTTTGCTCGGGTCCTTTCTTTGACATTTTCAAAAAAGGGAAAACTACAAGGGTAAGGTGACCATCAAACTCTTTTTTCGTTTTTTGTAATGAGGCCTGCCCGGGCGATACCGTTTGTCCGTAAAGGATTTCAATTCCCTTTATTACGTTTTCCTGCAACTTGGCTTCAATCTTCATATATCGGTTATTTATTATTTTCATTATTAAGTTTGCAAAATTATAAAAAACTATCTATAAAGCTTATAAAAGCGGAGAAGTTTTATCTATGGAATAAGAAGTAGCTTTCGGGTACCAGCTTAGAGTTCTTTGAAGTATTGGATTTAGGATTTAAAAATTTAATGTTTAAGGATTCAATAATTAAAATGCGTAAAAGTTGTCACCTTTGTTACTTTTTTTAAGAGTTACGGGTTGGCTTGCGTCTTATTTTGTTTCACGCAGAGACGCAAAGGCGCAAAGTTTTTACATCTTACGATACGAGTTGTTAACTGATGACTGTTAACTGTTCACTGAAAAAAGTGTTACTTTTGTTACCTTTTTCAGATTACAAAAAGGTCCGGTAATGGATATAAAGAAAAAGCAGAGAAGGATTTCTTCTCTGCTCTTTATCTTTTAGAAATGTAATAGTTAAATTACAATGCAGCTAAATCAGCTCCAGCTTTAAATTTAACAGTTTTCTTAGCAGGAATGTTGATAACTGCTTTAGTTCTAGGATTAATACCTTTTCTAGCAGCTTTTTGAGTTACAGAGAATGTTCCGAAACCAACTAGGGCTACTTTTCCACCTGCTTTAACTTCACCTGTTACTGATTCGATAAAAGCTTCTAAAGCTTTTTTAGAATCTACTTTGCTCAAGCCTGATTTTTCAGCAATAGCATTGATAAGTTCTGTCTTGTTCATAATAAATTTTGTAATGATTAATTAAACATTATATAAC
>Ga0153940_1000255_pt1 | contig 31159 bp, 30 predicted proteins | sample TSNJ024MetaG_FD_104736 | JGI IMG/M metagenome (GOLD analysis project Ga0153940, IMG submission 104736) | Attine ant fungus gardens microbial communities from New Jersey, USA - TSNJ024 MetaG | ecosystem: Host-associated > Fungi > Mycelium > Unclassified | place: USA: New Jersey, Brendan T. Byrne...
GGGCTAAAAAATAGTATTTCAAAAGCTAATGATCTATTAACTCTCTCTTTATCAACTGAGCAAATTGTAAGTTTGAATTATTCAATAGCCACGGCTTATGCTGATATTGAACATATAGATTTTCATAACTTGTCACGCTCTGAAATTGAGGCACTTCAAGAAAATTATATATATTATTTTCGGGCTGCACTTGACAATATAGAGAATATTGACGGTGACACAAATGGGCTTTATCAACAGCTTTATACCAATGCCGCTAACGCTTATAGTAGTGTTGGCCGCATTCTGGAAGCAATGCGCTTATATAATACAGCTTCATCAAAATATAAAATGTTTCCTATGGCTTTTGGCAATAAAGGAATTGCAGCTCACAAATTGTCCTTTTATGCTTATGACCCTAATCATTCCCATATCCTTAATCATTTTGCTTATTTTTGCTTAACAGAAGCGTTAAAGCATAGACGGTATTTAGATTTGCATGGTGAAGCAGCGAAATATTTCGAAAATATTAAAGCCTTAATTGAAAATCATTACCCTAAAGATTTTTTAGATAAACCTTTAGATTTTGAAGCATATGATTTTGGTAAAACAAAAAAAGAGCAGGCTTATAGGAAATGGGCGACTTTAGATGTCCTATTCCTTGATGAACTTAACGATATAATGACAGCCCCCATTGTTGCTACAGATTATCTTCATCTCCCAAGTATGATTTACGATTTTGGTACTGAAAGGTGGAAATTTCACTACGGAATGTTTAATCAAATAAAACAGGAATATGTTTCTGCGCGTTATTTGTTTTATGATGGCATCCAAGATAGAAAAAGTGTGCTTTTAGCAGATAAAGAAGTTCTACTAATTGAAACCGACATGGATGTTCATTCGCATTGCGATTACTGTATTAGAACAGCTTTTCGTACATTGTATTCTGTATTAGATAGGGTAGCTTTTTTTATTAACGAATATTTTGCATTGGGAATGAAAGTAGACAGGGTGTCTTTTAGAAGCATTTGGAATGAACAAAATGGAAAACCCAGCCCTTTATTGGAGCTTTGCAAAAGCAATGATATGCTAAATTCAATTTACTGGCTTTCAAAAGACATATATGAAAAGAACTATTCGAGAACAACAAAACCGTCCAGTAAAGAGTTTGATACTCTTAGAAATCGTATGGAACATAGATATGCGGTATCATCCTTAGACGAAGCATCAGTAAGTGATGACTTTACCTACCGAATAAGTACTGTAGATTTATACAGAAAAACCCTTGACTTAATGAGATTGGTCAGAGAAGCTATAATCTACCTGTCATTTGCCTTACATATTGAAGAAAGTAAAAAAAGTAATGAAGCCAAAGCACAAGGAAAGTTCCTGCCGCAATTTAAAACGAATGTAATGCCTGATATATGCAAATAAAAATCGAGAGCATGACAACCATGAATGCCCATCATGCTCTCTTAATCTTTGGGGCGGTTTTTGCGCCTTAACTACACAATTTCATCATTCTGTCCTTAGTAATAGAAAGACATTACCGCGCCCATTCGCACGGCGCTCAGGCGGCGTTTTCCGCAAAAAACGCACCTTTTTGATACAGCATTTCGTCTTAAAGCGTTACTCATAGCCGTCGAATAAAAATCCCGTAACTTTCATTATTCAGCTTAACTCACGCGCCGCCTATCCAGCCGGTCAAGGGACGGGTAGTATTTTTTCTGCCGCAGGCGCAACACAGAAAAAATCTCCACACCTTATCCCCTTGACCGGCTGGATTTTTGCCGTCCTGCGGCCCTGCCGGAAACGGGGAACAGGATAAGAACATCCTGCCCCCCGTTTCCACCTGTGCCATTGTACGGCAAAATCGGCTCTGCTGTTGTGTGGTAATTTTAGCTTTTACGGTGGCTACTCGCCCCCGCGCCCCTCGGCCTCCTCCAAAGAACAGAATAGGATTTTCAGCGCGTAACGCTTTTGCAGACTGATTTTGACACTCAAGGATAAAAGTATTACTTAACCTTATAGCGTCGCGTACAGGCAACAAAAGTGCCGAAATACGCACCCTTTTCATGCGCTATTCTCTTGATTTCCGTATATTCCTATTGAACAATATAATCTAAACGCCTAATCAAAAACGCCACTTGAAGGTTTGTCCACCTTTCAAATGGCGTTTTCTGTGTGATTATAGAGATGTTTAATTGTCTTTAGATTCTGCAAGTCCAGCATTCATGCGGATTTGCGCGGTTGTGCATATAAACATGGTTCTACTGGGCCCGTTGGTCCTGCAGCTTCGGTCCAAATTTTTGGAATACAGGCAAAATTGCTTAACAGCCCCAATGGCGATATTGCAGACAACGCAGCCATTATCTTCGATACAGTTTCAGTGGAAATAGGTACTGCCATATCATATAACGAAACAACCGGAGTTTTTACCATTTCTCAAAACGGTTATTATTTAGTGAATTGGTGGGTTGCCCTGGATGGATCTGTTGCAACTACAGGTGCGAATTTTTCACTAAATGTTAACGGAAGCCCACACTCCACGGGAGCATCCCCAAGTGTCATAGGACAGCTATCGGGATCGGCTCTGATTGTTGTGGACGCAGGGCCTGTCACGGTCACCCTGACCAATGAAAGCGGAGAGCTAATAAATCTTGAGGATGTTTATGCACAGGCAAATATCACCATTCTGGCATTACCCATGCCGGTTTGATTTATGAGGAGGTTAAACAATGAATAGTAGAACATTAGAAATCATAAGAACGTCCGATGGAGCCGTGGCTGCGGATGAAAACGTCATTTTTGATGTACAACATCTGTATCCGACGGGAATCGCCTATGATAAAGAAACAGGCATCATCACATTCAATGAAACCGGAGAATATGCCATCCATTGGTGGGTCGCCACGGAAACAACGCTTCGAGGAGCCGTAGGATATGCACTGGTATCGCCAGGGGGCACTTTGACAGTAGGCTATTCACCCGATAAAAATGGGCAGGTATCAGGATTTGGCACCATTGACGTGACGGCGCCGGGTACTACCCTGGTATTGGTGAACAACAAGGTTGATTATAGTATATCATTTTCAAGAACCGCGCCAACGAAAGCGTCTCTTTTGATCACGCCTATCGAAAATGTCGGACCGCAAGGCGCGGACGGACGTTCGGCCTATCAAGTAGCGGTGGACGAAGGCTTTGAGGGAACCGAGGAAGAATGGCTCGCAAGCATCGTAGGCGACAAAGGTGATACGGGCGATACTGGCGAGAAGGGTGATACGGGAGCCCCCGGCGCAGACGGACGCTCGGCTTATCAAGTGGCGGTGGACGAAGGTTTTGAGGGCACCGTAGAAGAATGGCTCACAAGCATCGTGGGCGAGAAAGGTGATACGGGTGAGAAAGGTGATACGGGTGAGAAAGGCGATACGGGAGCCCCCGGCGCGGATGGACGTTCGGCCTACCAAGTAGCGGTGGATGAAGGCTTTGAGGGCACCGTAGAAGAATGGCTCACAAGCATCGTGGGCGAGAAAGGCGATACGGGAGATCCTGGTGCGGACGGACGCTCGGCCTATCAAGTAGCGGTGGACGAAGGCTTTGAGGGAACCGTGGAAGAATGGCTCGCAAGTATCGTAGGCGAAAAAGGTGAGAAGGGTGATACGGGCGAGAAGGGACCAAAGGGCGATACAGGCGACACCGGACCCACCGGCACAGCTGCAACGATTGAGGTTGGCACTGTCACGCCCGTCGGGAGCGGCTCTCCGCCCACAGTTATCAATTCCGGAACTGTCTCCGAAGCTGTATTTGACTTCGGAATCCCGAGCGGTGCCAGGGTATATCGAGGCAATCTTTCCACATCTGGCACTTATATGGATGTGCCTTTGGCAGATAGTATAAATTACCGACTAGAATATTATAATTCCACAGAGCTGCGATTGTATTTAGTTCCGATCGATATCACGCCTGTAAAATTTGATTACAGACGTTTCACGAGCTATGATGGTTTAGGGGGTACGCAAGGTCAATATACAGATGAGGGATCATTAATTACAAGAACACCAGGGGATGATGCAATATACCAGAATTCAAGAGAGATGCACAGGACATGGATTCGCATACAAAACCCGGCTTCAACTCTTTGGTCCCTGTACGAGGTCAATCTTTTTCCCTCCGCAAGCGGCGCAAGAACTACTGTATGGGTCAATGTGATTGAAGAGGAGGTCAGTTACCCGTAAAAGAGCTTTGCCTACAGAAGATGACCCGCCATGTTAAAGTGATCAGTAAAGTATCAGACCGCTGGAAATACGCTGCGGTCTGATACGATCAAATGATTCAACGCACCTATGATAATGTTGGTTCTTTTTGCACTACGCTTTGCATAAAATGGCGTTTTCCTAAAATAACGGGTTCTACCGGTCCAATCGGTCCTATCGGTGTACCTTTGGCTTTAAATTTCAGCATTACCCCTACCCAATTTACTGTGGTTCCGGTAAGCTGTGTTGATTTAGTTTTCACGTTTGTTGACAATATGACTATACAGTTGAGAATACGACCTAGACTTCCATTCACATCGGTTTTAGTTGACTCCAGGCGCTTCTCTTTTTCTGGCGCAACTGCTGCTGCGGAAGCTCACGATAATCTAACGCTTACGGGTGATGGTATAGTGGCTAGCCCCAATATTTTAACCGAATCGAATGATTTCCAGAAATCATGGCTTCGTCAGCAAAACCCTGATACAGGAAAGTGGTCCCTGTGTGAATATAGTGTTTTTGGCTCAAACGGTTCAGAGAGAATTACCGTGTGGATTAACTGGATTTTTAGGGATTTAGAATTATTATAATAAAACATTGCCGGTCTTTTGGGCAGTAATGCTAATAACGATGAAAGATGGAACTTGGTGATACGTCAGAAAGATATGGTTACCGGGCTCTGGCAGTGCATGTAGTCGTTGTTTACAGTGTCGGGACAGGAACGACTGTTTATGTTACTCTGATTGAAGAGGATATTAAATATAATCCTCCTTTGTAGTATGTGAATTTCCAGAAAATATGCGACTAAGACTACTGCCAAAAAATTCTTAAGTAACAGTAAAAACCCCGAAAGCTTTCTACTTCCGGGGTTTTTCATCCGTTCACTATGCGCACTACTCTTTTAACAAATTAGGCGGCGGTGCTGTCCTTAACTATTTAGGAGTGCCATACCATGCAGGAGGTGATACAGATTTCAAGGCAATTTAAAAAACGTGATAAGCATGTAAAGATACAGGATGTTTCTGAAAGAAATTCTACAAAGGTCTTGACAGTTTTATGACCTTAACGACGATATTGATGATGGAATGTTTGAGTTTAAAGGATTTATGGCCCGGCGTAAATATAAGATAATAACAAAGCGGCTACGTCAAGGGGAAAAAGATTATTGAAAGCATAATCTGGCTTAGGCAGGGAGATACTATTGATGTTAAAATCAATTTCAAATAGAAAGGCAGGTGATGCCCTATGACAGCTTCAACAGGAGTACCCAATAGATTGATATACGAAAAATCGCCTTATTTACTCCAACACGCTTACAATCCTGTGGATTGGTGGCCGTGGAGTGAGGAAGCCTTTGCTAAGGCAAAGGCCGAAGATAAGCCGATATTCCTTTCTATTGGCTACAGTTGACGATGTGATAATGAGAACATGTCACTGGTGTCATGTAATGGCCAAAGAGTCCTTTGAAGATCAGGAATCTGCAAAAATTCTGAATGATTATTTTGTGGCGGTAAAGGTAGATAAAGAGGAACGCCCGGATATTGACGCTGTTTATATGGCAGTATGCCAGAGTCTGACCGGTTCCGGAGGATGGCCGCTGACTATCATTATGACGCCGGAGCAGATTCCGTTTTTTGCGGCAACTTATATCCCCAAAACCACTAAATATAATTCGGTTGGCTTGATGGAACTTTCCGCAGCGGTTAATAATCAATGGCTCAATAACCGATCCGAATTTCTGGTATCGGCCGATAAAATCTACAGGCATCTGCTATCTCAGAATAAACATCAGAATCTGGCGGGCGAGCCAACGACGGAAACGCTTTATCTGGGAATTCATCAATTGAAGGAGAGCTATGACAGTGAATATGGTGGATTTCATATTGCACCAAAGTTTCCCATGGCTCATGATCTGCTGTTTCTGCTGGAATACGGCAGTATAAAAGAAGATTATGGGGCAACAGGCATGGCGGAGAAAACACTGCAGCAGATGTACCGCGGAGGTATATACGATCACATCGGCGGTGGATTTTCCCGATATTCCACAGACCGGCAGTGGCTGATCCCACATTTTGAGAAGATGCTTTACGATAATGCTCTTTTGATTATTGCTTATGCGGAGGCTTACCAACTAACCGGTAAAATGCTGTACCGAAGAATTGCTGAGCAGATCATTGCCTATGCAGTACGGGAACTTTGCGACGAAGCCGGAGGGTTTTATTGCGGCCAGGATGCGGACAGCGATGGCGAAGAAGGGAAATACTATGCTTTAAGCATTGATGAGGTAATGGAACAGCTGGGAACAGATGGGTCAAAATTTTGCGACTGGTTTGGTTTTACAAAAGAAGGAAATTTCGAGGGTAAAAATATACCAAATCTGATCAGAAATAAAAGGTATGAAGAAGTGCCGGAGCAATTTGAAGAATTGATCCAACAAATTTATGAATACCGGAAAAAAAGAGTATCGCTTCACACCGATGATAAAATACTCGTTTCGTGGAATGCAATGATGGTTGCGGCACTGGCAAAATCAGCCAGAGCGTTTGAAAAAACGGAGTATTTAAAACTGGCAAAAGATACCTGTAAATTTATTGAGAAGCACCTTAAAAATGCCTCCGGGAGACTACAGAAGCGATGGCGGAGCAATGAAGCGGCGGGGAGCGCACAGCTGGATGATTATGCTTACTACACCTGGGCGTTGATTGAGGTGTATGAGACCTGCGGTGAGGTGGATTATCTGGAACAAGCCGTTCATTGCGGAGCAGAAATGGTTGCATTATTCTGGGATGAGGAAAATGATGGTTTCTTCCTCTATGCACATGATGCAGAGCAGTTGATAATCCGGCCCAAGGAATTTTATGACGGGGCAATTCCGTCAGGTAATTCAATAGCGGCCTTTGTACTCCATAAACTGAGCAGGCTTACTGCCGAAAATATGTGGCGGGAATATGCACAGCGGCAGCTTTCATTTATGGCAGGACAAATGGGAGAGTACCCGATGAACTGCTGTTTTGCGCTTCGTGTATTTCTGCGGACATTACTCTGCAGTACCGAATTAATTTGTACTGCAGAGGAGATAACAGACATGTCGGCAGTGCGCGAGTTTATAAAAGAGCAGCGCCTTGTTAATGTAACATTGATCATAAAGACAAAAAAACAGATGGAAAGGCTTAATAAAGTGGTTCCTTTCACCAGCGGTTATCCGATCCCGGAACAAGGTACTGCATATTATGTATGCGAAAATGATTCATGCCGGCCGCCGGTATTTCGGGATTAATTCCTCCGGAGCAAATGATGATGCGGAGTTCGCTCAGATGGTTAAAACAATTGAAAAAAATCTTTCGCCAGCTCATCCAGAGTGTTGATAAATTCGTGAGGTTTTATTCCGCTGTCATCATAAGCAGAGACTGCGACGTGCAGTGCATCTGATTTAAATCCATAACCAATGCCTATTCCGTCCCGGGCAACAGGTCCAAACCCAAAAAAATTAATAAATGGGGCCGTTGTGCTGCTGGTAGAAAGGGTGTCGTGTTTTAGAATTTTATACCCCTGTGTTTCAAAGATATAAGGAGGAGCTGAGGCATCTGCTGAGTTCATGACATGCATGGACATTAAACCGGTCATATGCCTCTCTGCTCCGAGACCGTTTTGGCACCGTTTGATCTGCACCATATGAGCCTGTTCAGCCAATCTGAATTTCTCCATAATAGTGACATTATCTGCATTTTTTTTAACGAAACTGCGGGCAAAATCCACCGCCTCAGTTGTGCAGGGGCGTATGCACTCTGTCCGGCCCTGAAAGAATACCCTTGTGGATACCGCTTCATAAGTGGAGCGAAAACGCCCTGTAAGTTTATAGTAGGCAGCCTGGTATAAAATCTGCACTACGGCATCCGGCCGGCAGTTAATCATTTTGATCGCACTGCGCGAAAGGGCTTCCAGCTTTCGTTCACTGACCGTAATACGCCCGCTTAATTCAGCGTAATTACTGCTGATTTTTTTCAGTTGATCGGTAATATCATCGGAGATGTGAAAACGAAGCAGTCGTATATCCGCAGTACAATTGTGTGTCTGCTCCAAAGTAATCTGATTAACTGCATATTCATCAACCAGTGAAAGCAGATAGACCCAGATTCCGGCATCACAGCCGGCATGCTCGAAATTAATTCCCAGGTCAGTACTGTTACAGATAAACTGTATTGATTTATCGAACCAACGGCTGCCGGGAGAACCAATAAGCAATTCCCGCATAAAGCCTTCGCTGTCAGTTTCGTCCAGACATATAACGCATATGGAATTTTCAAGACTCTGCAAATTCATACGGTTTACAGCGCTAGACTGCAGGAGCCTCCGAAGGTCGGCAGCTTCTGTTCGCGGTGCACAGGTTAATGCTCCGATGCCTGCTGCTTCCGGCATCTGTTCTGCCGTCTGGCGGATTTTGTCCAGTCCGCGCTGCAGTGCTTCCGGTGAATGAATATTCCCGTGAGTATCTGTTAGTGACAGAAGGAACCAGTGTCCCCTGCAGACTACGGCTGCGGTGTAGGGAACCAAAAGGGGAGGATAGTATAGAATATCACGTATGGTATCAGGAATTCTGGTGTATATTGTATGTGACAGCATCTCCATGCTCAAAGGCGTTTGACGCAGCTTTTCGGCAGGGAGTGTTTCTGTGCGCATCCCATTCAGAATATGGCACAGTCCGTGCAGCAGCTTAGGCAGCGCTGAATTTCCCCAACGGTCTTTTATTAATTGGAAAGTATAATTCATATTAATGGGAAGCCGATCCCGGAAGGACAGGTAATTGTCATCCCAAATAGGGCGCAGCCAACTGGAATTTCCTTCCTGTTCTGCACCCCATTCCAGAAGATCCTGCTGTAGCGTTTGTCCTTCTTTCTGCTTAAAGGATTCTGCGGCAGAGCACATATCTGCCCACTCTTTTTTATCCAGCAGTGGTTTTGATATTTCTTTCAGATTCTCGCATGTGTCGGCCAATTCCGGGATCGGAAGCGTCGGTAACATATGGTCATAATCATATATACTCACATCTATACCTCCAATAATTATCAGTCAGTGTCTGGCTGATAAAGTGATTTTATTATAAGTTTATATTATATGTTAAAAAAAGGCAAATATATTCCATAAATTTAGTGATTAATCTGACTTATAAAATTTTTTGCAAATAATATTATAAGATTTTGACAAAAAACAAGGTGAAATTTTGACGAAAAAAAACGAAAAATAGAAGGTCGATTTGTGCGAAATATATAAGGTGCGTTTGACACCAACACGCATTTCCTATATACTTATAAAGAATATTGGAACTTGTTAATAATAAAGAAGGTGAATATGTGATTTGTTTTAAAAATGTAAGTAAAAGTTATGGAGACTCGTTGATACTAAACAATTTAAGTTTTGAAATTGAAAAAGGGGAATTTACAGTATTAATTGGACCCAGCGGATGTGGGAAAACAACCACTCTGAAGACGATAAACCGGCTGATCGAGCCGGATAAAGGGAAAATCTATGTGGATGGCAAAGATATTTCCCAAATCGACCGAATAAAACTGCGAAGAACCATTGGCTATGTAATCCAGCAGATTGGACTGTTCCCCAATATGACTGTAGAACAGAATATCTGTGTGGTTCCCAAACTGCTCAAATATAAAAAAGAGGAAATGAGCGAGATTGTACATACCATGCTGGAGCTCGTCAACATGCCATATGATGAATATGCCCATAAATATCCGTCGGAGCTCTCAGGCGGGCAACAGCAGCGCATCGGCGTATTACGTGCACTGGCAGCTTCACCGCCGATTGTTTTGATGGACGAGCCTTTCGGTGCCCTGGATCCGATGACACGAACAATTCTCCAGGACGAGGTGCGCAGACTGCAGCGCAAACTGAACAAAACCATAGTATTTGTAACCCATGATATGGATGAAGCTTTAAGTATGGCTGATAAAATCATCTTCATGAATGAGGGAGACATTCTGCAGATAGCCACTCCGGATGAAATGCTGGAAACCCCGGCGGATGAATTAATTTCCAATTTTATGGGGAAACGAAGCAAAAATAGCGAAATACCGTCTTTAACCGCAGAAGATTTTCTGCGCACCGATGTCTGTACCACCTATGTCTCTCGTGGAATCCGTGAGTCCATTGATAAAATGGCGCGTCGGAAGGTGGATACTCTGCTGGTGAAAAATGCGGATGAGATTTATGTGGGGACGCTGTCCATCAGCAAAATCAAGAAAGAGGGCAAGGATCATAAAACCATTGAGCCCCTGGTAAATCCGCATCATACGGTATGCTATATCGACGAGGATGCTCCTGTCTGCCTGGATCGGCTGTTGAACGGTAATGACAGCTATCTTGTGGTTTTGAACCGGGATGACACCATCGCAGGGCTTATCACAAAAACCAGTATGGCCAGAGCATTGGCAGATGCGGTCTGGGGGGATAACCTATGAAACAATTCCTCTCACTATACGGTGACCGTATGATTCATGCTGTCTATACGCATTTCATTTACGTTATTATATCTATTTCAATAGCCTTTGTAATTGCAGTTTTGCTGGGCATATTGTTGTCGCGTATTCCTGCCTGGGCGACAGTGGTAATTCCACTTTTATCAGTATTTCAGACTATTCCGGGAATCGTTTTTATTGGAATACTTTTTCTGTATATGGGTATGATTCCGGCGACAGCTGTGATTGCCCTCTCTATCTATGCGATTTTTCCTATTTTAAAAAATACTTATGTGGGTATTATTGAGGTGCAGCCGCAATATAAGGAAGCAGCCAGAGGATGCGGCATGTCACCGCTCCAGACGCTTCTTCGTGTGGAGATACCAGCGGCGCTTCCTTCCATAATCAGTGGTTTGCGCATTTCCACAGTGTACACGGTGAGTTGGGCAGTGCTGACGGCGATGATTGGTTTGGGGGGACTGGGTGAACTTATCTATGCAGGCGTCAGCAGTAATAATAATGCACTGATTTTTGCAGGAGCGATTCCGGCTGCATTGATGGCCATTTTCTTTAGCTGGTTGATTGATCTGCTCCGTAAACGGCTGATACCAAAATCATTGAGGAGGGATGGCAAATGACAATAAATATGGTGTGGGAACATCTGGGTATTGTACTGGTATCTGTGACACTGACTATTCTTGCAGGGGTGCCGATAGGCATCTGCGCATATTTATTTAAAAGTGTCCGTAAACTGATACTTACCACTGTAGAAGTGCTGCAGACCATTCCGGCACTTGCACTGCTGGGTGTCATTATGGTAATCTGCGGAGCGGGAAAAGTAACCGTAGTGATCGGATTAATTTTGTATTCCTTACTTCCGGTGGTTCAGAACACCTATGTGGGATTGAATGAGGTAAGCCCGGCGATTAAAGAGGTGGCGGCCGGTATGGGAATGACCCGGTTCTACCGTCTGATACATGTAGAGATGTCAATTGCCTTTCCGTTCATATTTACAGGGATACGGATTGCTGCGGTAACGGCTGTAGGAGTAGCTGTGTTTGCTGCATTTGTGGGAGGAGGAGGATTGGGAAGCGTAATCTATCGTGGTATTCATATTCAGAATATGAAGATGATTATGTCCGCTACGGCGGCTTTAATGGTCATGGCGGTTGCATTTGATACAGGGATGGCGGTTATAGAAAAACAGCTTCAGCGCCGTTTTTCAGTACGGTGACAGGAACAGTTGAAAATGAAAATTTGGGAGGAAATTGTATGAAAATGAAAAAAAGGATTTTATCGATGTTGCTCATAGGGGCTGTACTGCTGACAACGGCAGGCTGCGGAAGCAAAGGGAAAGAAGAGAGTACGATAACCATTTACGACGGACAGTTTTCAGAGATGCGCATAATTCATTATATGGTAAAGCTGCTGGTTGAAGAAAATACGGATATTCAGGTACTGATCAAAGATGAGATGTCACCGGTGAATTGCTATAACGAGCTGATCAAAGGCAACTGTGATCTGATGAACAGTTATGATGGAACGGTACTGACTACCTTTTTGGGATTAGATTCATCGGATGTTCCGGAGGATACTTCTTTATATGATTTTGTCAACAGTAAGAGTGAAGAGAAAGAGATACGTCTTTTGGGTAAGCTGGGCATTAACAATACTTATGCGGTTGCAGTTCCACAGGAAATTGCGGATGAATATAATTTGGATAAAACCAGTGATCTGATAGCCGTAGCAGACAACCTTGTTTTTGGAGCGGAACACGATTTCTTCACGGAGGAGGGCAGCGCAAAGTATAATCCGTTTGTAGAATTTTATGGATTGCAGTTTAAAGATGCAAAGCAAATTGACCTGAGTCTGAAATATTCCGCAGTGGAAAGTGGGAATATTGATGTTACCGTTGTCTATGCGACTGATGGATTGAACCGTAAAGCCAAGCTCAAGGTATTGGAGGATGATCTTGCATTTTTTCCGGAGTATAACGGCGCTTTACTGGTACGTGAGGATCTGTTCGAACGGATGAAAGATTCGGCACCGAATTTGGAAGAGGTATTGCGTAAATTAGACGGAATCTTCACGCAGGAAGATATGATTGATTTAAGCTATGCGGTGGACATTGACGGTCATACAGTGGAGGAGGTTTCAGAAGAATACCTAAAGGAGAAGGGGATGCTGTAATGAATGATTATCCATAAGGAAAGGATTATGTATGCAGTTGCGTGTTGGCGCAACTGTTTTTAATAGGATTAAGATTATTAATATTTTTTCGCGATTTTTTTTTCAACCACTCCCAGCAATGCATAGAGTGTCATAGCCATGATACAGAGCAGTACGATTGACATCAGCAGCCAATCCATCTTGAAAACCTGACTGGAATAGATGATCAGATAGCCCAGTCCGTTTCTGGCGGCCAGGAACTCTCCGATAATAACCCCGACCAGGCAAAGCCCGATGTTCACTTTTGTGGTAGCGATGATAGTAGGAATGGAACTGGGGATTACGACTTTGGTCAAAGCATGAAATTTAGTTCCCCGCAAGGTGTAGATGAGCTTAATCTTTTCTTTGTCCACCGTGGTAAAGCTGGTATGGAGGCTTAAGATGCTGCCGAATATTGCGACCGACATGCCGGCGACGATAATAGTGGTCTTATTTGCGCCCAGCCAGACGATTAAAAGCGGAGCAAGTGCTGATTTGGGCAGGCTATTCAATACCACCAGGTATGGGTCCATGATTTCCGAAAGCTTCGTACTGAGCCATAGCATAACTGCAGCAAGGAGACTCACGACCAAGACCAGAATAAAGCTGAAGATCGTTTCATAAAGGGTCACCCCGATATGAAGAAAGACGCTGCCGTCCTTAGCCATGTTCCAAAAACACAAAGCGATTTTGGAAGGACTGCTGAAAATAAAAGAATCGACCAAACCGATATTAGTCGTGAATTCCCATAAAAACAAAAAACTGAGCAAAATGCTGATTCTGGATACTCTCACAATGCGCTTATGCCTCCTTCTTTGGTTTAGATAACTTTGTTGTCCCACCGACATTTCATTCATCATCGTTAAGCTCCTTCCATATCAGATTAAAATAGTGCTTGAATTCCGGAGCATTTCTCCTTAGAAGCGGCGTATCTTTTTCCAGATCAAAGTCGATGGCGATTGTCTGCTTGATCGTGGCCGGCCGGTCACTCAGTACGAACACGCGGTCGGCGAGACTAATGGCTTCCGACAGATCATGGGTTACCAGTATGGCGGTCTTATGTTCCTTGCGGATGATCTGGCCGATATCATCACTGACATTCAGGCGGGTTTGATAGTCCAGTGCTGAAAATGGCTCATCGAGCAGCAGTACATCCGGTTCTAAGACAAGGGTTCGGATGAGAGCCGCACGCTGCCGCATTCCGCCGGATAATTCCGATGGTTTGGCATTAGCAAAATGCTTGAGGCCATAGTTCTCTAATAATTCTTTGGCTTTTGATTTGCTTTTGGCACTCATCATATGTTGGATTTCCAGCCCTAATACAACGTTGCTGTATATGGTACGCCATTCAAATAAATGGTCTCTCTGAAGCATATACCCGATGTTTGTACTGCTGTCAACAAGATATTTGTCATTTAGCTTAATAAGTCCTTTCTCCGGCGTCAAAAGACCTGCAATAATAGAAAGAAGGGTGGATTTTCCACAACCGGAGGGTCCTACGATTGCAGCAAATTCGCCTTCCTTCAGTGCAAATGATATATGTTTCAGGGCTTTGGTTTCACCTTCCATGCTATGGTATGCATAGTTAATATCTTTCAGTTCCAATACATATTCCATTCGGAAACCTCCTATTGACTGTCTGTGCATAGTTCGCGCAGGAACAATCAGTTTATACCCTATATTATGTCTAAAATCAAAAAGCGTGCTTGATACAAGACGGCTAAACAAGTATAATATGAACAGTCAGCCAGGTAATTAATAAGCAGGCGGGGCCGGGCAATGAAAAAATGCGGAGAAGAATGATGAAGATAAATTATCAGGTAGAACTGGATAAGCTGCTGCGGGAAATAAATGCTCAGCAACCGGCTAAGCGGCTGTTGCTGCACAGTTGTTGCGCGCCCTGCAGCAGTTATGTACTGGAATATCTTTCGAACTATTTTGCGATTACTATTTTTTATTATAATCCCAACATTTATCCGGAGAGCGAATATATAAAAAGGGTTGAAGAACAGCTGGAGCTGGTAAAAAAAATCAAACAAGGAAACATGATTTCTTTCATGGAAGGACATTATGACTGGGATGAATTCCGGAAAATCACCAAAGGGCTGGAACAGGTTTCGGAAGGTGGAGAACGCTGTTTTCGCTGCTATGAGCTGCGAATGCGGGAAGCGGCCAGACAGGCGGCGGCAGGAGGATACGATTACTTTACGACGACACTTAGCATTAGCCCGATGAAGAATGCTGAAAAGCTCAATGAAATTGGTGAGCGGGCCGCCGAGGAATACGGAGTCAGCCATCTGCCGTCAGATTTTAAGAAGCGGGGAGGCTATCAGCGTTCAATTGAATTATCCAAGGAATACGGGCTATATCGACAAGATTATTGCGGATGTGAGTTTTCGATTCGGTAACTTTTGATGCTGTCAATCTTTACAGCGAAATCTGATTATGGTACACTATACACTATATTTTCGCGGATATGGTGCGAGAAAGGAAAAAGATATGGCACAATTATGGGGAGGCCGTTTTACCAAAGAAACGGATCAGTTAGTTTATAATTTTAATGCATCGATCTCTTTTGATAAGAAATTGTATGTGCAGGATATAAAAGGCAGCATCGCGCATGTGAGTATGTTGGCCAGACAAGGGATATTGACAGCAGAGGAGAAGGATCAGATCGCGGCGGGACTGAATGGAATCCTTGATGATGTAGAGATCGGGAGGCTGCAGATTTCCGATCAATATGAAGATATACACAGTTTTGTTGAGGCGACTCTGATCGACCGTATCGGCGATACCGGTAAAAAACTGCATACCGGCAGAAGCCGCAATGATCAGGTAGCACTGGACATGAAGCTCTACGTCAGAGAAGAAGTATTATATATGAAGTCTCAGGTGAAGGAACTGCTGAGTGTGCTTTTGGCCATTATGGAAGATCATACTGAGACTATTATGCCCGGGTTCACCCATTTGCAGAAAGCCCAGCCGATTACGCTGGCACATCATATGGGCGCCTATTTTGAAATGTTTAAACGAGATCTTTGCCGCCTGGCGGATATACATAAGCGTATGAATACCTGCCCGCTTGGTTCAGGCGCTTTAGCAGGAACGACCTATCCTCTGGACCGCAATTATACAGCGGAATTACTGGGGTTCGACGGACCGACCTTAAACAGTATGGATGGGGTGTCGGACCGGGATTATCTGATTGAGCTGATGGCGGCATTGTCTACGGCAATGATGCATCTGAGCAGGTTTTCCGAAGAGGTTATTATCTGGAATTCCAATGAGTATCAGTTTGTCGAGATTGATGATGCATACAGTACCGGAAGCAGCATTATGCCGCAGAAGAAGAATCCGGATATCGCGGAACTGGTCAGAGGAAAGACCGGCAGAGTATATGGAGCTCTGATGTCTATATTAACTACCATGAAAGGCATTCCGCTGGCATATAATAAGGATATGCAGGAAGATAAAGAGCTTATATTTGATGCTATTGATACAGTCAAAGGCTGTCTGGCGCTTTTTACCGGTATGCTCCGCACGATGAAGTTTAACAAGGCGGCGATGGAACAAAGTGCTAAGGGTGGTTTTACCAATGCGACCGATGCGGCCGATTACCTGGTAAATCATGGAGTACCGTTCAGGGATGCTCATAGTATTGTCGGGCAGTTAGTATTATATTGTATTGATAAGGATAAATCATTAGAGGACATGACCATTGAAGAGTATCAAGCGATTTCACCGGTATTTGCGGAAGATATATATGAAGCCATCAGTATGGAAACATGTGTGAATAAGCGGACTACCATTGGTGCACCGGGGAAAACGGCAATGGAAGAAGTCATTGCGATTCAGAAAAAATATTTGGAAGGAGAGGTATAATTTATGGAAAAGAAATTAAAAGTTGGTATTTTAGGAGCAACAGGAATGGTAGGACAGCGTTTTATTTCTCTGCTTGAAAATCATCCATGGTATGAAGTGGTTACCTTGGCAGCCAGTGAACGTTCTGCCGGGAAAACTTATGAAGAAGTAGTGGCAGCGCGCTGGAAGATGACAACACCGATGCCGGAAAGGGTGAAGAAGCTTGTCATCCTGAATGTAAATGAAGTAGAAAAGGTGGCTGCTACTGTAGATTTTGTTTTCAGCGCCGTAGATATGGATAAAGAAGCGATCAAAGCGATTGAGGATGCATATGCCAAGACCGAGACGCCGGTCGTATCCAATAACAGCGCCCATAGATGGAGCAAGGACGTGCCGATGGTAGTGCCGGAAATCAACCCGGAACACTTTGAGATCATCGCGGCTCAGAAGAAGCGTCTCGGAACGACCAGAGGATTTGTAGCGGTGAAGCCGAACTGCTCTATTCAGAGTTATACACCGGTACTGCATGCATGGAAGGAATATGAACCGACCGAAGTAGTGGCAACGACCTATCAGGCGATCTCCGGTGCCGGTAAGAACTTCAAAGACTGGCCGGAAATGGTGGAGAACATCATCCCGTATATCGGCGGTGAAGAAGAAAAAAGTGAACAGGAACCGCTTCGTCTATGGGGAACAATTGTTGATGGAGAGATCGTGAAAGCAGAATCTCCGGTAATTACGACCCAGTGTGTGCGGGTGCCGGTTTTAAACGGCCATACAGCCGCTGTATTCGTGAAATTTGCAAAACAGCCAACCAAAGAACAACTGATCGAAAAGCTGGTGAATTTCAAAGGGTTACCACAGGAATTAGATCTTCCGAGTGCACCGAAGCAGTTTATTCAATACCTGGAAGACGATAATCGTCCACAGGTAACACTGGATGTGGATTATGAAAATGGCATGGGTGTATCGGTAGGACGTCTGCGTGAAGACAGCGTTTATGATTTTAAATTTATCGGATTATCACACAATACGGTAAGAGGTGCAGCCGGCGGTGCGGTGCTTTGCGCTGAAACATTGACGGCAAAAGGATATATTCAGGCAAAATAGAACAGATCATCAGAGAATCGGATTCGGTTGAGTCCGATCTCTTTTTCATAGATAAGGAGTACTAAAAAATATATGGGGAAATCTTTATATATAGCGGAAAAACCCAGCGTAGCACAAGAATTTGCTAAAGCACTGAGTTTAAGGACCAGCCGCAGGGATGGATACCTGGAAGCAGATGAAGCGATTGTGACATGGTGTGTCGGACATCTGGTGACCATGAGTTATCCGGAAGTGTACGATGAAAAATTCAAACGCTGGAGTCTTGAAACCTTGCCATTTATACCGCAGGATTTCAAGTATGAGGTGATTCCTGCTGTTAAAAAACAGTTTAAGATTGTCAGCGGCCTGCTTAACCGGGTTGATGTTGATACGATCTATGTATGTACCGACTCGGGGCGGGAAGGGGAATATATTTATCGTCTGGTCGAGCAGATGGCCGGTGTGAAAGGAAAAGAAAGGCGCCGGGTATGGATCGATTCCCAGACTGAGGATGAGATACTGCGGGGAATTAAGCAGGCAAAGAACCTGGCAGAATACGATAATCTGTCGGCATCGGCTTATCTCCGGGCCAAAGAAGATTACCTGATGGGAATTAATTTCTCGCGTCTGCTGACTTTAAAATATGGCAACAGCATTGCCAGATATCTGGGAGAAAAACATACGGTCTTATCTATCGGCCGGGTAATGACCTGTGTTCTGGGGATGGCAGTGCGCCGGGAACGGGAAATCCGGGAGTTTGTTAAGACTCCATTTTACCGTATTGTCAGCATGGTGGAAATTGAAGAGAGCCCCTGTGAAGGTGAATGGAAAGCGGTTAAGGGATCAAAGTATTTTGAATCTTTTGAGTTATACAAAGAAAATGGTTTTAAAAAGCGGGAGACGGCAGAGGATCTGGTCACTTACCTGAGCGAGCCCCGGCCGGTCAATGGACAGTTGGTTTCGGTGACTAAGAAACAGGAAAAGAAAAATCCACCGCTGTTGTATAATCTTGCGGAATTACAGAATGAATGTTCCAAGCGGTTTAAAATCAGCCCGGATGAAACATTACGGATCGTCCAGGAACTCTATGAGAAAAAACTGGTGACCTACCCGCGAACCGATGCAAGAGTATTATCCACTGCGGTAGCCAAGGAGATACATCAGAACCTGAATGGTCTGTCCAAATATGAAAAGGCAGCGCCTTATCTCGGCGAAATTGCCCGGATGGGAAGCCATAAGGGACTGGTCAAGACCAGATATGTGAACGATAAACAGATTACCGATCATTATGCGATTATACCCACCGGCCAGGGACTGAATGCTTTGAATGGTGTGTCGGAGACGGCTAAGCAGGTATATGATGCAATCGTGATCCGCTTTTTAAGTATTTTTTATCCACCGGCTGTATATCAAAAGGTTAGTCTGGTAATGAAGATTAAAGAAGAAAGCTTCTTCTTCAACTTTAAAGCGTTGGAAGACGAGGGATATCTGAAAGTAGCAGGCGTTCCGGAAGCCGATCAGGGGATGAACCGGGCCTTTTTTGAACAGATTAAAGCTTTGAAGAAAGGAGACATATTACCGGTTAAATCACTGGATATTAAGGAAGGTGAGACCACTCCGCCAAAGCGCTATAATTCCGGTTCGATCATTCTGGCGATGGAAAATGCCGGTCAGTTAATTGAAGACGAAGAACTGCGGGCGCAGATTAAAGGCAGTGGTATCGGCACCAGTGCGACCAGAGCGGAAATCCTGAAGAAGCTGATGAATATTAAATATCTGTCACTGAATAAGAAAACGCAAATCATCACTCCGACATTGCTGGGAGAAATGATTTTTGATGTGGTAGATAATTCGATAAAATCGCTATTAAATCCGGAGCTTACGGCCAGTTGGGAAAAAGGCCTAAATTATGTGGCGGATGGTGAGATTACATCTGATGAATACATGAAAAAACTGGAAGATTTTATTGCCGGAAGAACGCAGGGGGTATTAGGGTTGAAAAACCAGTATCAGCTGCAGGCCTGTTATGATAAGGCAGCATCATTTTATAAGAAAGGGACACAGAAAAAATGAAAGAATTAATGGTAAAGGAACTCTATAATCTTGAAGAAACGATTGCCGCCGCTATTTTTGACGGCGTGACCTACCCGTGGGAGGTATTGCCGAAGATTAGTAAGTTTATTCTGGAATTGGGGGCAGTCCTGCCGGAAGATGAATATGAAAAACGCGGGGAGGATATTTGGGTCGCTAAATCAGCCAAGGTGGCCCCCAGCGCCTATATCAACGGGCCGGTGATCATCGGTAAGGAAGCAGAAATAAGACATTGTGCGTTTATCCGTGGTAATGCTATTGTCGGCGAAGGAGCGGTAGTAGGTAATTCTACTGAATTGAAAAATGTTATTTTATTTAACAAAGTACAGGTGCCGCACTATAATTATGTCGGTGATTCTATCTTGGGATATAAAGCGCATATGGGAGCAGGTTCGATCACCTCTAATGTGAAATCGGATAAAACGCTGACGGCCGTCAAGACCCCGGAAGGTGTTATTGAAACAGGACTGAAGAAATTCGGTGCAATGCTTGGCGACGATGTGGAAGTGGGTTGCGGAACGGTCCTGAATCCGGGCAGTATCGTCGGCAGAGAAACTAACATATATCCGTTATCGATGGTGCGCGGTTATGTGGCGGCCGGCAGCATTTATAAAAGGCAGGGAGAAATTGTCAACAAAAGATAAAAAAGGAGGTAATGATATGAATGATGATTATGTAATGTTTGAAATTGGGAAGACTAAGCAGATTGCATTAATTGCCCATGATGGAAAAAAACAGGAGCTGGTCGAATGGTGCGATAAAAATAAAGAAATCCTAAAAGGGCATTTCTTATGCGGAACCGGTACGACAGCAAGGCTGATCGCCGATAAAACGGGATTGCCGGTGAAGGGTTATAACAGCGGTCCGCTGGGCGGTGACCAGCAGATTGGAGCAAAAATTGTTGAAGGCCGGATCGACTTTATGATCTTCTTATGGGATCCGCTGGAGGCACAGCCACACGATCCGGATGTAAAAGCATTGCTGCGGATCGCGGTGGTATATGATATACCAATTGCTAATAATCTGGCGACGGCTGATTTCATGCTTCATTCAAAATATATGGATGATTTTTATGCACGGCGGGTAGAGAATTTTGACAAGACGATCCGGCAGCGGGTGGAGAAGATGAAGTAATTGGTAAGACGAAGTTTATTCATTTATCTGATGAAAATGGGGATAATTACATACCTTCATTTGCCGATTGGAATGAATTGCGAAAATGGAATAATAAAGATATAAAACTACGGAAACTCAAGGTTGCTTAAGTTGACAATCCTTGTTGCAGTATGATATTATTACTAAGCAGTTTAGCGTGGTAGAGTGATTCATTGCTAATACAATAAAGTGACAGGAGGATACATAATGAAAAGGAAGTTAGCGCTATTACTAATTGGTGCAATGACCGCTATGGTGTTGCTTGCAGGTTGTTCTAAGAAAGAAGAGCCGGCGGTAGACGGTGCTTCAGATGCGGTGACGGAAGAAGGGGATGCCGCTGCTGATGAAGGCAGTGCGTCAGAAAGAACTACACTGGTGGTTGGATTTGATGCGGAATTTCCGCCGTATGGATATGAGGAAGATGGAGAGTATGTTGGATTCGATCTGGATCTGGCTCAGGAAGTATGTGACCGTAACGGCTGGACGCTGGAAAAGCAGCCGATTGACTGGGATTCAAAAGATATGGAACTGGAGTCCGGTACCATTGATTGTATCTGGAACGGATTCACCATTAATGGACGTGAAGATGCTTATACATGGTCAGAACCATATGTAGACAACAGTCAGGTAATGGTTGTGGCAGAAAATGCCGATATTAAGGAACTGGAAGATCTGGCCGGTAAAGAAGTGGTAGTGCAGGCTGACTCTTCAGCCCTTAAAGCACTGGAAGGTGATCAGGCCGATCTGGCCGCGACTTTCGGAAATCTGACCGAAGTGCCGGAATACAATACCGCTTTCATGAATCTGGAGTCGGGAGCGGCTGATGCAGTTGCGATGGATATCGGTGTGGCAAATTATCAGATTGAGAGCAGAGACGGCGGTTTCGTGATCCTGGATGAAGTGATCGCAGCGGAACAGTATGGTGTCGGCTTCAAATTAGGAAATGAAGAACTGCGTGATCAGGTACAGGCGACTTTAAATGAAATGGCAGATGATGGAAAATTCGCGGAGATTGCCGAGAAATGGGGGCTGACCGACGCCGTTTGCTTAGGAAAATAATATGGATATTATGAAACTTGTCAGTCAGCTGGGAAGCGGAATGATTTATACGGTTGAAATCTTTGGCGCGACACTGTTATTTTCGCTGCCGCTGGGATTGGTGATCGCTTTTTGCCGGATGTCCAGGGTCAGCATTGTCAGGATTATTGCTAAAGCGTATATATCGGTCATGCGGGGAACGCCGCTGATGCTCCAGTTAATGGTAGTTTATTTCGGCCCCTATTATATATTTGGGATCCGGTTAACGCCAGAATACCGTTTTACGGCGACATTGATCGGATTTGCTGTTAATTATGCAGCGTATTTCGCCGAAATATACCGTGGTGGTATTGAATCCATGCCGGCTGGTCAGTATGAGGCCGCTAAGGTTCTGGGATATAATAAGATCCAGACCTTTTTCCGGATCATTTTCCCGCAGGTCATGAAGCGCATTTTACCGTCGGTAACGAATGAAGTGATCACTCTGGTAAAAGATACTTCGCTGGCGATGGTCTTATCGGTTCCGGAAATGTTTGTGACGGCAAAAAAGATTGCCGCGGCTCAGACTACAATGGTTCCGTTTATTGCAGCCGGGATATTTTATTATGTATTTAATCTGATCGTTGCTGTAGGAATGGAAACGGTTGAGAAGAAATTGAATTATTACAGATAGGAGGTGCTGTCATGAGTTTGCTGGAGATTAGCCATCTGAAAAAAAGTTTTGACAACCTCCCGGTTCTGAAGGATATTTCATTAACTGTCGAAAAGGGTGAAGTGCTGGGAATTATCGGACCATCCGGATCGGGTAAGTCAACCTTATTGAGGTGTGTGACCAATCTGGAAGATCCTGATTCCGGTGAGATTAAATATAATGGTGAATTTGGTCTGGTATTTCAAAGCTTCAATTTGTTTCCCCACTATTCGGTAATTAAAAACATTACCGACGCGCCTGTCAGGGTGCAGAAACGGCCGAAACAGGAAGTGTACGAAGAAGCTCGGATATTACTGGAAAAAATGGGGCTTGAGGAGAAAGAAAAGGCTTATCCTTACCAGTTATCAGGCGGTCAGCAGCAGCGGGTATCAATTGCCCGGGCCCTGGCGATGAAGCCGGATATTCTCTTTTTTGACGAACCCACATCGGCACTTGACCCGGAACTGACCGGTGAGATCCTAAAGGTAATTAAGGATCTGGCAGCTGAAGATATGACCATGGTAATTGTGACCCATGAGATGAATTTTGCAAGGAATGTAGCCGATCATATCATCTTTATGGATGAAGGGGTTATCGTAGTACAGGGAACTCCGGATGAAGTGTTTGAATCAGCCAATGAGCGGATGCAGGGATTTTTGGGTAAATTTTACCAGAGCTAATAAATGAAAAACGATTAATAAGTACAACTAATAATAAATGCAAATAGATTTAATGAATAATTTAGCCGTATAGGCAGGCGGGAATATTGATTTTCCACCTGCCTTGTATTATACTTTTTATGTTGGATTAATTATAACCCTCCCTTGACAATGTACTACATTGTCAAGGGAGGGTAAGATGCAGTCTGTTTTCGGGAAAGGATGGTATTATCATGAACAAGCTTGAACAATTGTATGAAGGAAAAGCGAAAAGGGTATTTAAGACAGAAGATCCGGATGTTGTCATTGTTGATTATAAAGATGATGCGACCGCATTTGACGGCAAGAAAAAAGGTACCATCGCAGGAAAAGGGGTTATCAATAACCGGATGACCAACTATATTTTTCGGGTATTAGAAAAAGAAGGGGTTCCGACCCATTTTATCGAAGAATTGAGCGATCGGGAAACGGCGGTTAAGAAGGTGGATATAGTGCCTCTGGAAGTGATTATCCGCAATGTTGCTGCCGGCAGCTTCAGTAAGCGTCTGGGCGTCGAAGAAGGCCGCGAACTGCTTGCACCAACTCTGGAATTCAGCTACAAAGATGATGATCTGGGCGATCCGCTGATCAATGACTATTTTGCTATTGCATTGGGACTTTCAACCAGAGAAGAGATTGAAAAGATTACTGAATATGCTTTTAAAGTAAATAATGTTTTGAAGCAGTTCTTTGCCGATGCAGGCATTCGTCTGATCGATTTCAAGATTGAATTCGGACGTTATCACGGAGATGTGATCCTGGCCGACGAGATTTCACCCGACACATGCAGACTATGGGATGTGAAAACCAACGAAAAATTGGACAAGGACCGCTTCCGGAGAGATCTGGGCAATGTAGAAGGCGCTTATCAGGAAGTATTTAAACGTATCGGGATTAAATAAGGAGTTATATTCTATGTGTGAATTTACGAGGATTGAAACCGGTCTGGGCGAAGAATGCGGTGTCTTTGGTGCATATGACATGGACGGCGGTGATATCGCCGGCGATGTTTATTATGGTCTGTTTGCACTCCAGCACCGCGGACAGGAAAGCTGCGGCATCGCTGTCAGTGATACTTACGGTAAGCGCAGAGTGCTGTCCAAAAAAGGTGTAGGCCTGGTTAATGAAGTATTTAATGAAGAAGAACTTTCGTCCTTAGCGGGTAATCTGGGAGTCGGCCATGTACGTTATGCGACCAGCGGTGGTACCAGAGTGGAAAATGCCCAGCCGCTGGTAATCAATTATATCAAGGGAACGCTTGCCATAGCCCATAACGGACATCTTACCAATGCTGTAGAGCTACGGAACGAATTGGCATATACCGGAGCTATTTTTCAAACTACGATCGATTCTGAAGTTATTGCCTATCGCATTGCCAGGGCGCGTCTTAAGACCGAGAAAGCGGAAGATGCCATAAAGGTGGCAATGAATAAAGCCAAAGGGGCTTACGCGCTGGTAGTGAGCAGTCCCCGCAAGATGATTGGGGCCCGTGATCCGTGGGGATTAAAGCCGCTGTGCATCGGTGAGCGGGACAATACTTACTTTCTGGCTTCGGAGAGCTGTGCCATCGCAGCGGTCGGAGGCACATTTGTACGGGATGTGGAGCCAGGGGAGATCGTCAGTTTTACTAAACGCGGTATCTTTTCCGATAAGAGTATGTGTATCGAACCAAAAGAACATGCAAGATGTATTTTTGAATATATTTATTTTGCCCGTACCGATAGTGTGATTGATAATGTAAATGTATATCATTCGCGGATTTTAGCCGGGAAGGCTCTGGCTAAATCATATCCGGTGGAGGCTGATCTGGTCGTTGGAGTACCGGATTCCGGACTAGTTGCCGCTAAAGGGTATGCAGAAGAATCAGACATTCCTTATGGTATGGCTTTCCATAAAAACAGCTATGTTGGCAGGACATTTATTAAGCCCAAACAGAGCCAGCGGGTGTCCAGCGTTAAAATTAAACTGAATGTGATCGCTGAAGTGGTGAAGGACAAACGGATTATCATGGTGGATGATTCTATTGTCCGCGGGACGACCAGTGCCAACATCATAAAGATGTTGAAGAAGGCCGGCGCCAAAGAGGTACATGTGCGGATCAGTTCGCCGCCTTTCCTTTATCCATGTTATTTTGGTACCGATGTGCCGTCAAATGACCAGCTGATCGCACATACCCATACCCGCGATGAAATCTGTGAGATGATCGGAGCCGATTCACTGGGGTATATGAGACTGGACAAACTGCCCGAAATGGTAAACGGACTGTCGTTTTGTGACGGATGTTTTACAGGGAAATACCCGATGGAAGTGCCGGGAGAAGATCAGAGCCGGGCATTTGAATATTAATGTAATGGAGGAATATAATTTGGAAGACAGATATAAAAGTCCACTGTCAGAACGTTATGCCAGCAAAGAAATGCAGTATGTATTCTCGCCGGACAAGAAGTTTAAGACCTGGCGGAGACTCTGGATAGCACTGGCGGAAACGGAAAAAGAGTTAGGTCTTGCGATTACCGATGAGCAGATTGAAGAGTTAAGAGCAAATGCGGAGAATGTCAACTATGATACAGCCAGAGAGCGGGAGAGGGTGGTACGCCATGATGTTATGGCCCATGTCTATGCATATGGACAGCAATGCCCAAAGGCTAAAGGCATCATCCATCTGGGAGCAACGTCGTGCTATGTGGGTGATAATACTGATATGATCGTCATGTCCGAAGCACTCAATCTGGTGAAGAGTAAACTGGTCAATGTGATTGATGAACTGGCCCGGTTCGCTGACCGGTATAAAGCTCTCCCGACGCTGGGCTTTACTCATTTCCAACCGGCTCAGCCGACTACCGTAGGGAAAAGAGCTACCCTCTGGCTGCAGGAATTCCTGATTGACCTGGAGGATCTGGATTATGTACTGGACAGCCTGAAATTATTAGGTTCAAAGGGAACCACCGGTACTCAGGCCAGTTTTCTGGAACTGTTTGATGGTGATCAGGATAAGATAGATAAGATTGATCCGATGATTGCCCGGAAAATGGGCTTTCGCTCATGTTATCCGGTTTCAGGGCAGACCTATTCGCGGAAGGTTGACACCAGAGTGCTGAATGTGCTGGCCGGAATTGCCGCAAGTGCTCACAAGATGTCGAATGATATCCGGTTGCTGCAGCATTTAAAAGAGGTGGAAGAACCCTTTGAAAAATCACAGATTGGTTCTTCGGCGATGGCATATAAGCGCAATCCCATGCGCAGTGAACGGATCGCCTCCCTTTCCCGCTATGTGATGGTTGACGTATTGAATGCATCGATCACATCAGCATCTCAATGGTTTGAACGGACTCTGGATGATTCGGCCAATAAGCGGCTGAGCGTGCCGGAAGCTTTTCTGGCGGCCGATGGTATTCTGGACCTGTGTCTGAATGTGGTGGATGGCCTGGTGGTATACCCTAAGGTGATTGAAAAACGACTGATGGCTGAACTGCCGTTTATGGCTACTGAGAATATTATGATGGATGCGGTGAAAGCGGGCGGAGACCGGCAGGAGCTGCACGAACGTATCCGGGAATTGTCGATGCAGGCCGGAAAGAATGTGAAAGAAGAAGGGCGGGATAATAATCTTCTGGAACTGATTGCCGGGGATCCGGCATTTAATATGACGCTGGAAGAGCTTCAGGAAACCATGAAGCCGGAGAAATATGCCGGCCGCTCCAGCCGGCAGGTAGATTCATTCCTGCAGGAAGTTGTCATGCCAAAGCTGAATGAAAATAAAAACTTACTCGGCATGAAGGCGGAGATTAATGTATAATGATGAAATATTTTTTGGAAAAATTGACAAATGTTAAACATAAAATTTAACTACTTTTACCAAAAGAGCTAGATGTTGTAAAAAATACTAGCCAGATTGTTAAATTTATGTTAGTATAAAAGAAAGCAATAAGAGTTATAGAAAAACTGAATAGTGGGTTGATAATTTCTGCGAGAGAGTCATTTGGTTGACCGCCGAAGAGGCAAGCCTTATTGAAATAAGGGTGAAACTTTCAGGCAAAAGGATCGGAGATAGGACCACATTCTGGATTTTGTTTAAATACAGGAAACAGAAAGACGACTTAATACAATGCAGTGTGGTTTTAGTCGTCTTTTTTTATTTGCTATACATAGAGAGAATTGGAAGTGTCTTGGATGAAAGAGAAGTTTATGATCATTACCAACAACCCATTGGTAGAAAAAAAGTTAGGTGAAGAATATCGTATTCTGTTTTACGATATCTCTTATGAGGATATACTAAAAGAAGTGAGAGACCGTATTTATGAAGGCTACTTGCTTCTTTCACACCCACTTTCGGGAAGTGTCAAGCCGAATGAGACGCCTTATAAGTCCGTGATGATTTCCGTTAAGAAAGGGAATCTGGACATGCAGTCAATGGAGATTATTGAAAATGCTCTGCAAGCGACCCAAAAGTTTGAACTGAAAAGTAACAGGTACAAACCAGAGATATATGAGGATTTTCAGCTGATCGATTACACATTGATTGAAAGCGCTCTGCCGTCAGCAAGCGCATGGTAACAAGTATCAGCTGCCTGAAAAGGTGGTAAAATGTGATACTAAATTGAATCCTAGCAGTTCAATTAGTATACACAATTAATCAAAAGGAGGGAATTACAGTGAAATTAGAAGTGGGACACATTCAAATCACAGACATTAAGTTTGCGTCGGAATCGAAGATTGAAGACGGAGTTCTGTATGTATCCGAAGAAGCTGTAAAAGAAATTGTTCTGGAGGACGAGAAATTAAAAAGCGTTGCTTTAGACGTCGCAAGACCAGGAGAAAGCGTAAGAATCACACCGGTTAAGGATGTGATCGAACCACGTGTAAAAGTGGAAGGACGCGGCGGTGTATTCCCGGGTGTTGTTTCCAAGGTTGATACCGTAGGAAGCGGAAAGACCTATGCATTAAAAGGGATGGCTGTAGTAACAGCCGGAAAGATTGTCGGATTCCAGGAAGGAGTCATCGATATGACGGGCCCCGGAGCAGATTATACTCCATTTTCAAAATTGAACAATCTGGTAATGGTTATTGATCCGATTGACGACATCAAGCAGCATGATTATGAAAAAGCGGTAAGGTTTGCCGGATTTAAAGTAGCTGCATATATCGCCGAACTGGCTCGCAGCCTGACTCCGGACGAAACATTCGAATATGAAACCTATACTGTCAAAGAGGGGATGGAGAAATTCCCGGATCTGCCGCGAGTTGCTTATGTACAGATGCTTCAGAGTCAGGGACTTTTGCATGACACTTATGTATACGGTGTTGACGCAAAAAAAACCTTATCTACTATTTTGAATCCGACTGAAGTTATGGACGGAGCAATTGTATCCGGTAACTGTGTATCAGCATGTGATAAGAACACGACTTATCATCATCTGAACAATCCGGTTATCCAAGATCTGTTTGAACAGCACGGAAAAACTATCAATTTTGTTTGTCAGATAATTACCAATGAAAATGTTTACCTGGCTGACAAGCAGCGCTCTTCAGACTGGACTGCTAAGATGTGTAAATTGCTTGATCTTGACGGCGTAATCGTGTCTCAGGAAGGTTTTGGAAATCCAGATACCGATCTGATCATGAATTGCAAGAAGATTGAAGCGGAAGGTGTTAAGGCGGTTATCATCACCGATGAATATGCTGGCCGTGACGGTAAATCCCAGTCATTGGCAGATGCTGATCCGGCTGCTGACGCAGTAGTAACCGGCGGTAATGCAAACCAGGTAATCATCCTGCCGAAACTCGATAAAGTGATCGGAACGATGGATTATATCACCAAGATTGCCGGCGCAAGCGATGAAACACTGCGTGAGGACGGCTCTTTAGAAGTTGAGCTTCAGGTAATTACCGGTGCAACTAATGAAACTGGATTCAATAAACTGAGTGCACGATAAGGAAGGGGGATAAGAAGAATGAGTAAATTAAAAGTAGTACATTATATTAATCAGTTCTTCGCAAATATCGGTGGAGAAGAAAAAGCGGATTATCCTGCGGAGATTCGTGTAGGAGAGGTTGTTGGCCCGGGGCTGGCATTAAGTCAGGCGTTCGGTGATGAAGCAGAAATCGTTGCAACTATCGTTTGCGGTGACTCCTATTTCAATGAAAATCTGGAAAAGGCAAAAGCAGATATCCTGGCGATGGTAAAAGAACACAAACCAGATGTATTTGTAGCCGGGCCGGCCTTTAATGCCGGGCGTTACGGTGTGGCATGCGGTACGATCGCTGATGCTGTGGAGGAAGAATTGGGAATTCCGGCTGTAACCGCAATGTATAAAGAAAATCCGGGAGCGGATATGTTCAAGCAGAAGGTATATATTGTACCGACCAAAAACAGTGCTGCCGGCATGAGAGCTGCTGTTAAGGTACTGGCTCCGCTGACCCTGAAATTAGCAAAGGGTGAAGCGATCGGTTCTTCCGCAGAAGACGGTTACATGCCTAATGGCGTGCGGGTAAACTTTTTCGAAGCTGAAAGAGGGTCTAAGAGAGCGGTTAATATGCTGCTTAAGAAATTGGCCGGCAAGGAGTTCGAAACCGAATATCCGATGCCTGACTTTGACCGTGTTGAGCCCAACCCGGCGGTAAAAGACATTACCAAGTCGAAAGTTGCGCTGGTAACATCGGGCGGGATTGTGCCGAAGGGGAATCCGGACCGTATCGAAAGCTCAAGTGCATCACGGTATGGTGAATATGATATCGCAGGCGTTAATGATCTGACTGCTGATACTTATGAGACAGCACACGGCGGATTTGACCCTGTATACTGTAATGAGGATTCTGACCGGGTGTTGCCGGTAGATGTTCTCAGAGAGATGGAAAAGGAAGGAAAGATCGGGGAATTACACCACTTATACTATTCTACCACCGGTAATGGTACCGCGGTAGCATCGTCAAAAGCATTTGCTGCTGAATTCAGCAAGAAGCTTTTAGCTGATGGAGTGGATGCGGTAATCCTCACCTCCACTTGAGGTACCTGTACTCGTTGCGGTGCAACGATGGTTAAAGAAGTGGAAAGAGCTGGAATTCCGGTTGTACATGTTTGTACGGTAACGCCGATTTCAATGACAGTAGGTGCGAATCGTATTGTTCCGGCGATTGCAATTCCGCATCCGCTCGGGAATCCGGCACTGGATCCGTCAGAAGAGAAGGAATTAAGACGCCATATTGTTGAAAAAGCTTTAGAAGCTTTACAGACAGAAGTGGAAGATCAGACGATCTTTGATTGATTCATAGTCATAAAATTTAAATGTAAGAAGGAGAAGCGTTATGAGTAAAATTTATGACGTTATTATCCTTGGTGCAGGCCCGGCCGGATTGGCCGCCGGCCTGTACGCAGGGAGAAGCCGTTTATCCACATTGATCATCGAAAAAGGTCAGGACGGCGGACAGATCGCCATCACCGATGAGATCGAGAATTATCCGGGACAGCTGGTGGAGGGCGAAAGCGGTCCGTCGCTGATCACCAGGATGACCCAGCAGGCGGAAAAGTTCGGCGTAGAACGGGTTACTGATGTGGTGAATGCGGTGGAACTAAATGGTGGCACCAAAAAATTGATCAGCGCCAAGGAAGAATACGAAGCGAAGACCGTTATTGTA
>Ga0153940_1000256_pt1 | contig 31128 bp, 25 predicted proteins | sample TSNJ024MetaG_FD_104736 | JGI IMG/M metagenome (GOLD analysis project Ga0153940, IMG submission 104736) | Attine ant fungus gardens microbial communities from New Jersey, USA - TSNJ024 MetaG | ecosystem: Host-associated > Fungi > Mycelium > Unclassified | place: USA: New Jersey, Brendan T. Byrne...
CGCGGGCACGATCACCTGCAATTACGACGGGAGCGCGAAGCACCGCACAACCATCGGGGAGGGTTGCTTCGTGGGTAGCGACACCATGTTCGTGGCGCCGGTGGCGATGGGCGACAACGCCTCGACCGCGGCGGGATCGGTGGTCACTAAGGATATACCCGACGGGGCTTTGGGGATTGCGCGGGCCCGACAGACAAATATCGACAAATGGCACGATCGCAAGAGCGTGGAAAACCAACATAAGAAAGACAGCAGGGAGAGTTAGACGTCATGGAAGCTGTGGCAAGAGACATCAAGCTGTTTTCGGGAAGCGCGCACGAGGCTCTCACAAGGGAAATTTGCAGCAATTTGGGAATTGCGATGGCTGACCGTAAAATTTTTCGTTTTTCCGACGGAGAAATAGGTGTCTCGATTCAAGAGAGCGTGCGCGGGACGGACGCGTTTATCATTCAGCCGACCTGCGATCCGGTGAACGAGAACCTGATGGAGGTTCTCATCATCACGGACGCGCTCAAGCGGGCCTCCGCCTACAGGGTCAACGTGGTGCTGCCCTATTTCGGGTACGCGCGCCAAGACCGCAAGACCCGCGCGCGGGAGCCGATCACCGCTAAGCTCGTGGCTAATCTGCTGCAACGCGCCGGAGCGGACCGCGTCATCACCGCCGATCTGCACGCGGGGCAAATTCAAGGTTTTTTTGATATTCCGGTCGATCATCTTACGGGCATTCCTCTGTTGGCGTCGCACTTCAAGCGGGTTTTAAAAGCTCCGCTGCATGACGGCAGGGTCGCCGTTGTGTCCCCGGATATCGGCGGCGTGGTGCGCGCGCGGCGCTTTGCCGAGCAGATCAATGCCGATCTCGCGATTGTTGACAAGCGCCGCAGTCATGATATCGCCAATGTCAGCGAAGTGATGGAGATCATCGGCGACGTAAGCGGCAAGATCGCGATTTTGGTGGACGATATCATCGACACCGCGGGAACCATCGTTCACGCGGCGAAGGCGCTCGCGGAGCACGGCGCCGAAAAAGTCTACGCCTGCGCGGTACACGGAGTGCTGTCCGGCCCCGCGGTAGAGCGCATCTCAAAATCCGCGCTGGAGGACCTGATCCTGACCGATACAATCCCCCTGACGCCGGAGAAGCGCGAACTCAAGCTGACGACGCTCTCAATCGCCCCCCTGTTCGCGGAAGCAATACGGCGCATTCATCTCGACCAATCTGTGAGCATTCTCTTTGAGCCAAAGCCAAAGAAGAAGGTCGTTCGATAGAGTAACAGCATATTTAAGGAGGAGTTATAGAATGGCGGCAAAGGAAACACCAAAGGTTAGATTTGAAAAACGTGAGGCAACGGGCAAGGGCGTTTGCCGGAAGATGCGCGTGAACGGCTCCGTTCCGGCGGTTTTTTACGGTCCGGAGTACAAGGAGAGCCTCGTGGGCAGCGTGGGGGCGAAGGAGATCTCTCAGATCGTCAACGCGCCTAACTGGGAGACGACGATGATCGATCTCGAGCTGCCCGGCGGCAAGACGGAGATGGCTCTGCTCCGCGGCGTCCAGAGAAACGTCATCACACAGAATATTCTTCACGTCGACCTCTATCAGCTGGTGCGCGGACACAAGGTAAAAGTGGCCGTCCCCATCCACGTGATCAACAAGGATATCTGCGCGGGCGTCAAGATGGGCGGCATCCTCGAGCAGCCTCTGCGCGAAGTCGAGATCAACGTTCTTCCGCGCGAGATTCCGACGGAGGTCATTCTGGATATGGCGAAGATGGCGATCGGCGGAGAAATTTTCGTCCGCGATCTGAAGATGCCGGAGAGCGCCGAGCTTCTGACAGGCGAGGATACCCTCGTCGTCATGGTCGCGCGTCCGCGGTCGATGGCGGCCGAGACCGCGGAAGAAGCTTCCGACGAGAACGTCGAGGTCGAGGTCGTAGGCAAGGGCAAGGCGAGCAAAGAGAGCGGGGAAGAGTAGGCTTTATCCCGCTTTGATGGGAGTTGTCCTAAATTGAAACTGGTAGTGGGGTTGGGAAATCCCGGCCCCGAGTATGCGTGGAGTCGGCACAACGCAGGATGGCTGATCATCGACTCTTTTGTCGCGCGGCTGGGTTTATCGGAGCCCCGCATGAAGTTCGGCGGGGCCCTTTGGGATGCGGGCATGCTGGAGGGGCAACGCGTATCCCTGCTCAAGCCCTTTACCTACATGAACCTGAGCGGCAAGTCGGTTCTTGAGGCGGTGAGGTACTCCAACCTGGAGCCGTCCGATATTCTGGTCGTCTTCGACGACGCCGCGATTCCCTTCGGCAGGTTGCGCTTTCGGTCCTCCGGATCGGCGGGCGGGCAAAAGGGGATGATCTCGATTTTGGGAGCGCTGGGTACGCTCGGCGTCGCGCGCCTGCGCGTCGGCATTGGCTCGCCCATCCCCGAAATGGAGATGGCGGACTGGGTTTTGGGCAAGCTGCCGCGCGGGGAGAGAGACCGTTGGCATCTGGTCGAGGAGCTGGCGTGGAACAGTCTCGTGAAATGGTTGAGCGGCGGCGCGGGAGACGGTTTTACCGTTCGAATCGAAGATGAACGCAAGCCCTGAATATCCTGCCGAGTCACGGTTGTTTGCTCTCGAACCGATTAACTGGCGCAAGAACACCCTCTTCCATCTTCCGGTGGCCGGGGCTGCCCGTCCATGGGTTTGCAGGGAACCCGCGCACCCGCTTCTGATTCTGCTTCCGGACTCGCGCCAAACCAGAGACTTTGCGGCGGACGCGGACGCGATGCGCGGCTTTTGCGAGCTGCCCGCAGTGCGGACGCTGCCTGAGATACCCATAGCCTCGTTTAAAGAAGACCCGCTGATGCTGGAAGCTCTGAAGGCGTCCCGCGGAGAAACGCTCTGCGGTTGGAAGGACGGCGGCGGCATTCTGCTGGCCACGCCCGGCGCTCTGATGGGGCCGATTTCCACGGGCGGCGACGTTTTGCCGTTGCTGCGGGGCGCGGAGATGAGCCGGAGCTTCCTGATAGAATGGCTGGGAGGCAAGGGATACGAGCGCACCGAACTCGTCTGGTCGCCGGGGCAATACACATATCGCGGCGGCATCGTGGATTTTTTCGACCCAAAGGACGCGTATCCGACGCGAATAGAATTTTTTGACGAAGAGATCGAAAGCATGCGTTTCTTCGCGACAGACACACAGCGCAGCGTGCGCAAATTTACCCGCGGCGAGCTCCATGCTCTCAGCGCCCGCAAGAGGGCTTCCCTGAAAGATTTTTTCCCAAACGACACACACGTGGTTTTTTTTGAGCCGACCGAGCTTGAAAACGCAGCCGACAACTACGCCTGGCTGCGTGCGGGCGTGGAAGGCGACGGAGCATGGGACGGCGAGGGCGAAGGAACGTCGTGGCGAGACGCCGAGAAGACGCTCGCGCTCTTCCCGCGCGTGCGCATCACGCGCAATGTCGCGCGCGCCGGGGCGCGCTTCCGCGTCACGGGCTTGCCGAACTTCCGTGGCAGGAGGGGCGATCTGGAGGCTTTCTGCGGCGAACTGGCTTCGCGCGGCGTATCCGTAAACCTGATCTCAGAGGCGGAGCATTTTCGCAAATGGGCGTCGGCCGGGCAATACGGCTCTCACGAAGGTTCGGCCTCGGAGGGCTTTGTCGACGCGTCCGCCGGGACGGCGTTCATAGGCGATCTCGAGTTGTCCGGGCTGTCTCTCACCGCGGGCGCGCTCGAGAGAAGCGTACCTCTCGACTGGCGCGACCGCTTGCTGCGAGGGCAGTGGGTTGTCCACGAGGACTACGGCGTCGCGCGTTATCAAGGCACGGAACAGATCGAGAGCCCCGACGGCGTGCAGGAGTATCTGACGCTCGAGTACGCCGAGGAAAGACGCCTCAAAATCCCCGTCATGCATTTTCATAAGATCGCGCCGTACACGACCTACCCCGGCGTCGAGCCGACCGCCGACAACCTGCGCGGCGGGCAATGGAAGAAGCTCACGCGCAAAGCCAAGGAGCAGGCGGAAGCGGCCGCGGTGTATCTTCTGGACATCTACGCCCGCAGAGAGCAGTCCTCAGGACGCGCTTTCGCGGGGGACAGCGAGCAGGAGCTCGCCTTCGAGGAGACGTTCCCCTACAAGGAGACGTCAGACCAGCTGCGCGCCATCGACGATACGACGCGTGACATGGCTCGGCGCGTCCCAATGGACCGGCTTTTGGTTGGAGACGTCGGCTTTGGAAAGACTGAGGTGGCGATGCGCGCCGCCTCCCGCGCGGTCTTCGACGGAAGCCAGGTCGCGGTCATGGCCCCGACCACGCTTCTGGCGCAGCAGCACTACGAGACGTTCGGCGCGAGGTTTGACCCCTTCGGCGTCAGAGTCGAGGTGCTGTCCCGCTTTGTGCCTCCCGCGCGTCAGAAGGCGATTTTGGAGGACACGGCGGAGGGTAAGGTAGATATCCTGATCGGTACGCACCGACTGCTCGGCTCGGATGTACGCTTCAAAAATATCGGACTGGTCGTGGTTGACGAGGAACACCGCTTCGGAGTTCTGCATAAGGAGCACATGAAGAATTTATACCCCACGGTGGACGTTCTGATGCTGTCCGCCACGCCGATCCCGAGGTCGCTCCACATGTCGCTCGGGGGCCTGCGCGACCTATCGCTGCTCCAAACGCCGCCGCGCAAGCGCCTCCCCGTCATCACGGCGGTCGGCGCGTGGTCGGAGGCGCTTGTCAAAAATGCCGTGCTGAAAGAGAAATCGCGCGGCGGGCAGGTTTTTTACGTTCACAACAGGGTGGCGGCCATTGAGCGCGAGGCCTTGACGATCAGAAGGCTCTTCCCGAAGCTGCGCGTGGGCGTGGCGCACGGGCAGCTGCCCGAGAAGAGATTAAAGAGCGTGATGGACCAATTTTCGGCCGGTGAGCTCGACATTCTGGTCTGCACGACTATTGTGGAAAGCGGTCTCGATATGCCGCGCGCCAACACGTTGATCGTGAGCGACGCGCACGAGCTGGGCTTGGCGCAGATGCACCAGCTGCGCGGGCGGGTCGGCAGGCGCGACGAGCAGGCGTTCGCGCTCTTTTTGCACCCGGCGGAGGCGATACTTACAAAGGAAGCGTCGGAGCGGCTGGAGGCGATTGCCGCTATGGGAGAGTTTGGCGCGGGGTATCAGCTTGCGAAGAAGGATCTCGAAATACGCGGCGGCGGCGAGCTCGTCGGCGTTGCGCAGCACGGCAACTTGGGGCGAGTCGGTTTTCAACGCTATTGCGATTTGCTCGAGGACGCTATTCGCCGCGTCAAGGGAGAATATGAAGAGCGCACGGCGGTCGAAGTGGGCATTCCCTCGGCGATCCCCAAGGAGTATCTGTCGAGCGAGAGCCTGCGTATCGCGCTCTACCGAAAGCTCCTGTGGACGCGGGAAGAGGACGTATTAAACGATCTGAGCAGCGAGACGGTCGACCGCTTCGGCCCGATGCCGCCGGCTCTGAAATTTTTGTTTGACATAGCGAGGATTCGGATACTGGGGCCGGAATATAAAATCATCCGCGTTCTGTGCGGCCGCGACGAGACGATCATACAGGGCGATCCGGAGGGGCCGATGAAGGGCATAAAGACGCCCTCCGGCTGGATTAGGCGCTTGGATGGATTTATCGGCCCGGGCGGTTTCTCCGCGCCCGGCTGCTTTATCGATGCCCTGAACCGATAGATCTGCTACAATAGCGACGGTTTGAGGAGGTTTTTGCGATTGCCTGAACTGCAGAAAGAGACATACGGCTTTGATGATTTACTCGGCGTGATGGCCGGGCTGCGCGCCCCGGGCGGATGCCCGTGGGACGCCGAGCAGACGCTGGACAGCCTGCGCCGCTATATTCTTGAAGAAGCGCACGAGCTGACCGAGGCGATTGAGGACGGCGACGCTCCGCATATATGCGAAGAATGCGGAGACGTGTTGCTCCAGGTGGTTTTCATCGCCACAATCGCGAAAGAGCAGGGCCTCTTCGATATAGGCGACATCCTGAGCGGGATCTGCCGCAAGCTGATTACGAGGCATCCCCATGTTTTCGGAGACGTGAGCGTGGAAAACGCCTCGGAGGTCGGCCGCAACTGGGAGCGCATCAAAGCCTCCGAGAGGGCCGTGCGCGAGTCGGATGCCTCCGCGATGGCGGGTATCCCCCGCAGCCTGCCCGCGTTGCTGCGCGCCTATCGGATTCAGGAGCGCGCCGCGAAGAAGGGTTTCGACTGGCAGCCCGGCGAGCTGAAGCCTGTCCGCGAGAAGGTGCTTGAAGAGCTTGGCGAGCTTCGGACGGAGGTGGAGGGCGGCGACGGCGAGTCCTCCCGCGAGGAGTTGGGCGATCTTTTCTTCGCTCTGGTTAACCTCTCCCGTCATATGGGCGTCAATCCCGAGCAAGCGCTGCACGATGCGAACGCCAAGTTTGACGCTCGCTTCCGCCTGGTCGAGGCGCGCGCGCAGGAGGACGGGCTGGACATGGAAAAAATGCCGCTCGAAGAGCTGGATGCTCTTTGGGTCAAGGCAAAAGAGAGATTAAAGGGTTTCAATAATAAAGGAGGCAATTAAATGTCTGCGGTGGTTGAGAGAATTTTACAGGTTATCGAGTCTGACGTCCGCCCGGCGCTTGAGTCGCACGGCGGCGGCATCGAGTTCAAGAGCTTCCGCGAGGAGGACGGAGTGCTGACCGTGATCCTCACCGGGATGTGCAGCGGCTGCCCCGGCGCGAGAGCTACCATCCAGAACATGGTCTTGAGCGTGATTAACAGGAGCATACCGGAGGTAAAAGAGGTCGAGCAGGCCTGAACTGTGGATAAAGACCGAATAATATCTATCGCGTCGGACGATGTGCTTGCCCGCCTGTTGGGGGCGAAGGACGAGGTCTTAAACGCTGTCGAGGATCGTTTGGGCATTCGGCTGGTCGTGCGCGGAACGGATATTTTCATTCCCGGCGGTGATGCCGCGCTTTCGGCGGGCTTGACGGATATTTTGAGCCAGATGGCGGAGATCGTCCGCCGCGGCTCTCGCCCGTCTTCCGTCGAGGTTCGCTACGCGCTTGACGCGCTCGCACGAGGAGAGCGTCCCGATCTGCTCTCGCTGTTCGAGTCGCAGATTTGCGTCAGCAATCACGGCAAGCAGATTCGCCCGTATACGCAGGGGCAGAAGGATTACGTCGACGCGATGAGGGACAACGACGTGGTCTTTGCGATAGGCCCCGCCGGGACGGGTAAGACATATCTTGCTGTCGCGGCCGCGGTCGCCGCCCTTAAGGCGTCGCGCGTCAACAGAATTGTGCTGGTGCGCCCTGTCGTGGAAGCGGGGGAACGGCTCGGCTATCTGCCCGGAGACCTGCGGGAGAAGATCGAGCCCTATATACGCCCGCTTTACGACGCGTTCTATGACCTGCTCCCGCCCGACCGGTTTAACCGCTATGCCGAGAAGGGGATTATTGAGATTGCCCCGCTCGCTTACATGCGCGGGCGTACGCTCAACAACAGTTTTATCGTGCTGGACGAGGCGCAGAATACTACGAAAGAACAAATGAAAATGTTTCTGACGCGGCTCGGGCTTGGATCAAAAGCTGTTTTGACCGGCGACGTGACGCAGGTTGACCTGCCGAGCAGCAAGGAGTCGGGGCTGCGCATAGTGAGTCAAATTCTCGCGGGTGTGGAAGGGGTTGCCTTCTGTCACCTTACGAACGGCGACGTTGTGAGGCATGATATCGTGCAGAAGATCGTGAAAGCTTACGAGGAATACGAGGCAAATGGACAAAGACCGCAGGCGCTCGTCTCTTAACCCGCTGAAACGCGTCATCGGAAGAAGCGCCAGAAGCGTGCGGTCCGCGGGAGTCCGCGGCGTCGCGCTGACGTTTATGCTGATACTGATCGCTGTCGTCGTGATAATTGTCAGCGCGGGCTGGTTTTTTGTCGACCGCAACGAGAGCTACCGAGTCGGCTATCCGTCGCCGCGCACGTATCTGGCGCAGAGTTCGGCGCGTTTTGTAGACAGCGCAGCTACGAAGGATCTCCGCGACCAGGCCGCCGCCCAGATCGCGCGCGTGCGTGTGCGTGACGGGCAAGCGACCCGCATTGTGCGCCAGCGGATCGACGACCTCAAAAAAAGCGAAAATCTTGATTTCGCGCCAATCGCGCTTGTCAAGCTTGTCGGCGGCTTCCCTGAGTCCGAACGCGCCGGAATACTGGCGGTTGCGGCCGACATAGCGGAGAAGAACTTCGACCGCTCCGTCAGCCGCGCCGAGCAGACGGCGGCGATATGGGAGAGCTTGGGGCGCGTCAACATGGGACAGGCGGAGAAGAACGTTGTCTTTCAAGTGCTGGACGCAATGCTGATTCCGACGCTCGTCGAGGACGAGGAGATGGCCGACCGTCTGCGCGACGATGTCAGCCAACGAATCCCGTCGGTGGTGCGCGAAATTCGCCTCGGCGGCGTTCTTGTGCAAGAGGGGCAGATTGTCACGCCCGGGATAGCCGAGATACTGCGCAGCCAGGGATACCCGGACGCCGCGATTCCCTGGAAGCAGCTCTGCTTTATACTGATAGTTACGCTGGCCTGGTCGTTCTGGCTGATCTGGCTCTGCTCGGGGCAGGACATCAAGCTCACTGATCAGGAATGGATATACGTTGCGCTGCTGCTCGCAATCAGTTGGAGCTCGCAGCGCTGGCTGGCGATCTGGGACATCGACTCGCTCTCCCTCCTCGCGCTCGCCGGGTGGCTTTTTCTTACGCTTCATCCTTCTTTCGCGTTTCACGTCACCCTGGGAGGCGGTATGATAGGGTATTTGCTCGCGTTCCCCGGTATGACGTCGACAATTGCGGTCGGCGGCGTGGCGGCAGGCGTTGCCTCGGGAGCCGGCATGCTTTATTTCCGCGATTCTTCAAGCCGCATAATGATCTGGCGCAGCATCTTCGGGCTTGGTTTTTGCCTTACGCTCGCGTCGCTCTTGATCAGGTGGGGGTTTGGGCTCGCGCTTTCGTGGAAGCAGTTTGCCGTGTACATGCTTGTCTGCGCCTTCTGGAGCAGCCTTGTCGTCGCCTTTTTGCCGCTTTGGGAGGCCACCTTCGGGATACTGTCGCCCCTTCGCCTGCTTGAGATGAGCCACCCGTCCCAGCCGCTCTTAAAGCGCCTGCAGCTCGAGGCGCCGGGTACGTATCACCACACGGTCACTGTGAGCATCCTTGCGGAGGCTGTCGCCGACCGCTTGGGGATGAATGGCCTGCTGGTCAAAACGGGCGCGTACTACCACGATATAGGCAAGCTTAAGCGCCCTCACTATTTCGTGGAGAACCAGCCCTTCGGCGACAACATACACGACCGCCTCGCGCCGCGCGAATCCGCCAAGATCATCCTGGCTCACGTGACGGACGGGCTCGAGCTCGCCGACGAGTACAAGCTTCCCGGCCCGATCAAGCGCTTCATCTCCGAGCATCACGGCAAAACCTGCCTGACGTATTTTTATAAGAAGGCGCTGGCGTTGGATAAAGAAGCCGACGGCGACGGAGACGTAAGCAAAGAAGATTTCTGCTACCCCGGCCCCGCGCCCGCTTCGCCCGAGACGGCGCTCATTATGCTGGCGGACTCGGTCGAAGCCGCCATGAAGGGTCTCAACCGAACGCACACAGGCAAGCCGGAGCTCGAGAAAATCGTCGGAGACGTGGTCGATTCCAAAATTTTGGGCGGGCAGTTTGTTGACGTCGATTTTACGCTGCGGGATATCGCGGCGATCAAAACCGCGTTTGTTGAGGTGCTGATGTCAATGTATCACTCACGAGAGATCAAGCCGCTGCCGCCGGATGAAGCGCGCGTTGTCGAGCCGAATGCGGTTTGAGTTTGAAATCGCCACCGGAGGCCGGGGCGAAGAAGAGAACCCCGTCAAGCTCGGCGTCCTCGCGGGCGTACTGGGCGAATTTATCGCTCTGCGCCGCCTCGTGGCGTGTGAAAATGTCTCGGCGTCGCTCTCTTTTTTGGACGAGCCGGAGATGCGGGCGTTAAACAAGCGTTATCGCGGCGTCGACGAACCGACGGACGTGCTGTCGTTTCCTCTGTGGGAGGAAGGCGGCGTGTTTTCCCCGCCGGCGGATTGGCCGGAGCTCCCGCTGGGCGACGTCGTAGTATCGCTTTCTTACGTTAGAAGGAATGCGGAAATCTCGAAAGTAGATTATAATGATGAAATTACACTGGTTATCGTCCATGGCGTTCTCCATTTGGTTGGATACGACCACGACACCGAAGATCGGGAGAGAGAGATGTGGCGCGAGCAAGAGACGCTCGCGCGGAGATATAATGAGATCATCCAAGGAGGATTGATGTCGGCGTGAGTTCTGATTTAGTAGGCAGTATCGGCCTGCTGTTGTTTTGTCTCGTTGTGTCGTTCTTTTTCAGCGCGACGGAAACGGCGATAACCGCAGCAGGAAAAATCAAAATAAAAGCGCTTGAAAACGGGGCCGCTTCCGGAAAAAAAGAAGGCCTCAAATGGCTTTCGGACAACATACAAAAGGCGCTGACAATTACACTGGTCGGCAATAACCTTGTCAATATCGCGGCAAGCACGATTGCCACGGTTGTGATGACGATAGCCTTCGAGAAGCATGGGCCGATTATCGCGGTCACGCTGATGACTACGCTGATCGTCATCTTCTGTGAGATTTTGCCGAAGAATATCGCGATGGCGCATAAAGAGTCCGTCTTATCTCTGTTTGTCCGTCCTCTTCGTTTATGCAGCGTAATTCTTTCGCCGGTAGTCTTTTTGGTGCAGCGCTCCGTGTGGGCGGTAGGGCGTGTGTTCGGGCTTGAGCTTGAGGCCTACAAGCCCTTTGTAACGCGCGAGGATGTGGAGATAATGGTCCGCGCCAGCGGCGAATCGGGCGCTCTGGAGGAAGGCGAGCGCAAGATGATACACGGCGTGATCTCGTTTGAAGAGACGCGCGTCTCGGAGGTCATGGTGCCGCGCCGCGATATGACGACTCTTCCGGCGGAGACCACTGTCACCGAGGCGTCGGGCGTCTTCCTCGAGTCCGGGCACTCGCGCGTGCCTGTTTATGAGAAGGATATCGACAAGATCACAGGTATGCTATACGCAAAGGACCTGCTCGGCCCTCTCTGCCGCGGCGTGTTGGACTCGTCCGTCTCAACGCTGCAGCGCGAGCCGCTCTTCATACCCGAGATCATCAAGACCGACGAAGCCTTCGAGATCATGAAGAAAGAACAGGTACACATCGCAATCGTCGTTGACGAATACGGCGGCACGGCGGGCCTGGTGACGCTCGAGGATCTGCTCGAGGAGATCGTGGGAGACATACAGGACGAGTACGACGACGAAACGCCCGACGTCATGGAGGAGAGCCCGGGCGTCTACCTTGTGCAGGGCTACGTTAACCTCGAAGACCTGTCCGAGTTGCTGCGTTATCCGTTCGAGTTTGAAGACGTCGACACAGTCGCGGGGATGTTGCTGACATTGTGCGGCAATTTTCCCGTTGAGGGCGAGACCGTAGTCTACGGCCTGTGGAAGATAATCACTGTCGAGGTTGTGGAACACAGGATCCTTCAGGTTCGCCTCGAGCGTTTGGGTGAAGCGCTCGAGGAAGACGCGCAGGATTCAAAGTGATGCCGTCGCCCGAAGAACTGCTCCAAATAGCCGGAGAATTCAGGGAGAGGGCTCACGCGCCTTATTCGCGCTTCCGCGTTGGGGCGGCTCTGTTGATGGAGGGCGGCAGGGTGTTTGGCGGCTGTAATGTTGAAAACGCCAGCTACGGTCTCGCGATCTGCGCCGAACGGGTCGCGATGGCGAGCGCGGTAGCCGCGGGTTACCGAGACCCCGTCGCGATTGCCGTCGCGGGTGACGGCGGCGCGTTTTGCGTGCCCTGCGGAGCATGTCGGCAGTTTCTGGCCGAGTTTAACCCCAATTTGGAAGTCTATCTGCGTGAGGATGGCGCGGTGGTTTCACTTAGCCTCTCCGAACTGTTGCCGCGTATATTTACAATGGAAGGGAAATAAGAAGCATGGGTTTTAAATCGGGAATTGTTACGCTCGTAGGACGCCCCAACACCGGAAAATCGTCTTTGATAAACGCGTTGCTGCGCGAGAAAGTGGCGGCCGTATCGAGCAAGCCTCAGACGACGCGCAACGCCGTCCGTTGCGTGCTGACCACCGAAGAAGCGCAGATTGTGTTCGTAGATACGCCGGGCTTGCACACTCCTAAACACGCGCTCGGCGAGTTTATGATGCGCGAGGCGTCCGATGCGACCTCCGCGGTCGACGTCGTCTGTTTCGTAATGGAGGCGGGCAAAGAGCTTGACGAGGCATCCGAGGCGCTCTTAGCGCCGCTGCTCGAGCGCAATGTCCCAATTGTCCTCGTGCTCAATAAAATCGACCGCCTGCGCGGCGCGCGCGGGCAGGAGATATTCTGGCGCGCCATGAATCAAGTGCAGGAGAAAATAAATCCGTCAGCCGTCGTACCCGTCTCCGCTAAGGAGAGAACCAACCTCGACGTCCTGCAGGAAGAGCTTATCAAGCTGTTGCCCGAGGGAGAGCTGATTTACCCCGAAGATATGCTTATGGACACGACCGAGCGTTTTCTCGCGGAGGAAATCATACGCGAGAAAATTCTCCTCGCCACCGAGCAGGAGGTGCCCCACAGCGTCGCGGTCGTGGTGCAGGATTTCAAGTCGCCCGATGAGTATCCCGAGATGAAGACGGCAGAGATTCGGGCGGACATCGTCGTCGAACGCCCCGGGCAGAAGGGTATTTTGATCGGCGGAGGCGGCTTGAAGCTGAAGGAAGTCGGCACAGCGGCGCGGCTGGAGATGGAACAACGCTTCGGTTACCCGGTCTTTTTACAGCTCTGGGTCAAGGTCAGGCCCGACTGGCGCAGATCTTCCGAGAACATCGGGCGGATGGGCTACCGCCGCCGTTGAAGCTCGGCGTAACCGAACAGCCCGACAGCCTTGAGCAAGGCAGCCACAGGGCATACGGCGTAGTTCTGCGCCGCAGGGAGGGTTCTCGGGCCTCGCAAGAGCTTCTTCTTTTTTTGAAAGGTATGGGATGCCGCCGCATCTCCGCGCCCGGCGCGGAAGGCCCGAAGAACCGCTTCGGAGGCGGCACGGAACCGCTCATGTGGGGGACTTTTGATTTCTACCAAAGTCCGCGCAGGCTTTATTTAAAAGGCGTCGACGTCCGCGAGGATTATTTGCTTATCAGGCGGTCGATCCGTAAACTGCACGCGGCGGTAATGTGGTGCAAGCTGCTCGCCGAAACCCTGCCGATAGGGATCGAATGCGACGACCTCCTCGCGCTCTTTCGGGGAAGCCTTCAAAACCTCGCGCATGGCGCGGATCCGAGCTTGGTTGGCCTGCGTTTTGTCTGGCGTTGGGGCGCTCTTTGGGGTGTCGCGCCCTCGCTTGAATACTGTTGCGCTTGCGGCGAGGCGCTCGGAACCGGGGAAGGCGAGCGTGCCTCAAGATGCGGCGACGGCTTGCTTTGCCGGCGCTGCGCGGCGGCGGCGCGCGAGGACGCCGTCTTCTCCTCGCTTGATGGCGGCGTATTGCGCGAGATACGAGCTGCCGCTATGTTGCCGAGAGGACAGTTTCTCGCGTGGGCAAAAAGCCGCTCGGCGGAGAACGCGCCTGATCTTGGTGTCTACGCTCGCTGGTTTCAAACTTTTCTCACGGCATATAAATAACAAACCTTGCCGAAGGAGGCTTTACATTGAATTTTCAGGAACTGATCATGCGTCTGGAAAGATTCTGGACGGAGAGAGGTTGCGTCTTGCAGCAGCCCTACGACGTCGAGGTGGGGGCGGGGACCATGAACCCCGCCACTACGCTGCGCGTCATCGGCCCCGAACCGTGGCGGGTGGCTTATGTCGAGCCCTCCCGCCGCCCGACCGACGGGCGCTACGGGGAGAACCCTAACCGTCTGCAGCATTATTATCAATATCAGGTGATCCTAAAGCCTTCGCCGGACAACATTCAGGAGCTTTATATCGACAGCCTGCGCGCGCTCGGGATTGACCCCGCGGAGCACGATATTCGTTTTGTGGAGGACGACTGGGAGAACCCGACCACAGGAGCGTGGGGGCTGGGCTGGGAGGTTTGGCTCGACGGCATGGAGATCACGCAGTTCACGTACTTCCAGCAGATGGGCGGCGTGGACATGGCGCTGGTACCGGCGGAGCTTACCTATGGGCTCGAACGCATCGCGATGTACGTCCAGAAGGTGAACAACGTCTATGACCTCGAGTGGGTCGGCAAGGTCAAGTACGGCGACGTGCATCATCGCTCCGAGGTAGAGGGCTCGACGTACAACTTTGAGATCGCGGACACCGATATGTTGTTTTCACTCTTCGGCATGTACGAGGCCGAGTCCTCGCGGGTGCTGGAACGGGGCATGGTGCTGCCCGCGTATGATTATGTCCTCAAGTGTTCGCACGCGTTTAACACGCTCGACGCGCGGAACGCGATCAGCGTGACCGAGCGCACGGGCTATATCGCGCGTGTACGCGCTCTGGCGAGCGCCTGCTGCCGCGCGTACCTCGAGCAGCGAGAACAGATGAACTTCCCGCTTCTGGGAAAATTTAGCGATACGGACGCGGAAGGGGCGGGTGACGAGAGATGAGCGCGCGAGATCTGCTTTTTGAGATTGGAACCGAAGAAATCCCCGCACGCTTTATGACCCGGGTTATCGCCGAGCTGGACAAGCTGGCCCGCGACGAGCTCGCCGCTCTGCGCATCGGTTTTGACGAGCTGCGGACTACAGGGACGCCGAGGCGGACCGTTCTGTATATCAAGGGCTTGGCGGAGGAGCAGGAAGACTTCGAGGAGGTCGTCAAAGGCCCGCCGAAGACACAAGCTCTTGACGACAAGGGCGAATTCACGAAGGCGGCTTTGGGCTTCGCGAAGAGCCGAGGCGTAGAACCCGACAGCCTTCGTTTCGGCGAAGTAAAAGGGATAGAGTACCTCTTCGCCGTCGTCCGTGAGTCCGGGCGCAAAACCGAGGATTTGCTCCCCGAGATTTTGTCGGGCTTGCCGGGAAAGATCGTTTTCCCCAAGAGTATGTACTGGACCGCCGACCCCGCGATACGCTTCGCTCGCCCCGTGCGATGGCTGGTCGCCCTTTGGGGGGATCAAATTATACCGGTGAGCTTCGGCGGCGTCGGGAGCGGACGGGTAAGCAGGGGGCATCGCTTCATGGGCGCGCAGACGGTGACAATCGACAGCGCCGAGTCATACGAGGCGGCGATGGAGCGCGAGAGCGTGATCGTAAATCACGAGCGCCGCAAAGAGATGATCCGGGAGGGGATTGCTCAGATCGAACGGGAAATCGGCGGACATAGTGCCCCAGACCCGGAGCTGCTCGAGGAAAACGCGCAGCTGGTCGAGTATCCCGTGCCGTTCCGCGGCTCTTTCGAAGAATCGTTCCTCGATATTCCCGAGGAAGTGTTGATAGCGACGATGAAGAAGAATCAGCGTTATTTCCCCGTGCGCAACGCCGACGGCAGGCTCATGCCGGATTTTATCGGCGTCAGCAACAACCGAGCGCGGAATATGAACGTCGTGCGCGACGGCAACGAGCGCGTACTGCGCGCGCGGCTCTTCGACGCGGCATTCTTTTGGAAGGAAGACTTAAGCCGTCCGCTTGAGTCGCGCCTGCCCGCGCTGGAGAAGGTGCTATACCAAGAACGCCTCGGCACGGTAGCCGACAAAGCCGCGCGCGTGAGGCGCGTGGCGGGCTGGCTGGCGCAAGAGCTGGGCGAGTCGGCGCTTGCCGCGGACGTCGACCGCGCGGCCGTGCTGTCGAAGGCGGATCTCGTCACCGCGATGGTCTTCGAGTTCCCGGAGGTGCAGGGCGTGATGGGGCGCGAATACGCCGGACGCGGGGGCGAGCGCCCCGCCGTTGCGGACGCGCTCTTCGAGCAATACCTGCCCCGTTTTGCGGGCGACGACCTGCCGAAGGGCAGAGTCGGCGCGATCATAGGGCTTTGCGATCGAACGGACACCATCATAGGCATTCACAAAGCGGGGCTGTCGCCGAGCGGTTCGCAGGATCCTTACGGACTTCGCCGCGCCTCCCGCTGCATCAACGAAATATTATGGGGACTCTCGATCGACGCGGACTTAGGCAAGCTGTTTGATCGAGCGTCCGAAGAACTGGAGTGCGGCGCGGAGGTGCGTGAGAAGGCGATGGATTTCTATCGGCAACGCCTGTACAACCAACTGCGCGAGCGCGGCTTCACCCACGGCACGACCTGCCTCGCGGTCGCGTCGATGGGGCACAGGCCGCTTCAGGCGCTTCGTATGCCGGAGGCGTTCGACAAGGTCAGCGGGGAGGAGTGGTTCGGCTCGCTGATCACCGCAGCCGTTCGCGTGAGCAACATTCTCTCAAAACTTCCGGACGGCGAGCGCGCGTCGCTCAAGCTCGACGCCTCGGGCCTGCGCCTGCCCGCGGAGGCCGAATTGCTGCGGGCGCTTGAGGGCGTCGGCGGCGCGGTGTCCTCGGCTCTCGTACGCGATGACTGGGAGGCTGTCTGCGCGTCGCTCGCTGATCTCTCGCCCGCGATCTCCGGTTTCTTTGACGAAGTCATGGTCATGGACGACGACCCCACTGTACGCGCCAACCGCTTGGCGTTGCTCGAACAATGCAAGCGGCTGTTTGACTCGATCGGCGATTTTTCACTGTTGAAATCGTAGCGGAAGACAAGACAATGTGAGAACAGGCGCACAGCGGATTTGCGTAATCATACGCGCGCTGTGCGCCTCTGCGTGTAGTGTGCTCTCTCCGCCGATGTTGCGTGGTTTACTGTTTTTCATCTTCGCCACCCCTGGGTTGCCGCGCTTCGCTCGCAAAGACGGGGGATGCTGCGTTGACTGTGATATCATCCACGGTCACGGAAACCCGGGGGCAAACACGCTCGCGAAATACGAACCATCTGAATCCACAGTATAACCGGCTGTAGGGATGAACAGCGTATCAAGCCTCGCGGACAAACGCAATGCATTTTCTTTCGTCACAATGAACAGCCCTTATAAAAAGAACTATCCCCCGTCTTTGCGAGAAGCTAAAGCCAAGCATTTGCACTTGTCACCACGGACAACACTACAATCAGCACCGCACACTCTGTCTTTGCGAGCGAAGCGAAGCAATCCAGGCTTACAAAGACGAACATTTACACACCACGCAATGCGCGCCAAAAGCAAACGCCCGCGGGGTTTCTCCTGTCTCCGCGGGCGTTCGTGTATCGTATATCGTGTTCGGTTATGGTTCGCGGCTACGACACGCGCTCCACGCGCCTCTTGCGCCGCGCGAATACAGCACCCGCCGCACAAGCCAACGCCAAACCGCCCGCCGCGCCCGTGGCGCAGCTGCTGCTCGAGCCTGTGGAATACATGCCGAGATATTCCAAGGTTGCTTCTGTTTTGTTGTCGCTGCCACGGTCAAACCACGCGCCATAGCGTTCATTTTTCTCCGTGACCACTTCGACGTAACCGTTGGTTTTTGCGGTCAGCCAGAAATATAATAAGCCGCCAATGTCATCAACGCCGTTATTGTACTGCCATGCGGTATGTACATCCTTCACGCCATATGTATTGAACGCGCCGTCAATGACGCTCAATCTAAGGTAGGTTTGAGATAGGACAGGCGGTTTGCCAACCGTCAGGGTGTTGAGGTAGATCGGGTAACCATTTCCATTGCGCGCTTGCGGAGAGACATTTATATCCGATCCCCCGCCGAACACGTAGCTTCCGGGAATTACGGTGCCGCCTGTGATGGTGATGCTGCCTTGGCTGACATCGCCGCCGTGACCGTAACCGATGTCCATACCGGAGCGCGTTTTGCTTTGTCCTTCAACAATACCACCGCTGATAACGATATTGCCGCAACTGCCGCTGCCGCCACCGCCAATACCTGCTCCGCCTCCCGTATCGCTGTAACCGCAGACATTACCGCCGCTGATATTGATTTTTCCGCCGTTACCACCACTGCCGCCGCCGATACCCGCGCCGCCATCATAGCCGGATCCCAAGACATTCCCGCCTTTAATGATGATAGTTCCCCCCGAGGCGCTCACGCCGCCGCCGATACCCGCACCGCCGCCAATACCCGAATTGCCATCGCCACCATAGGCAGAGAGAACATCGTTACGCGTTCCGTTGATTGTCAGTGTCGCACCACTTGGAACTTCCAGCCCCGCTCTGCCTGAACCGCTATAGAGGCGATTTTCGCCGGATATGGTGAGATTGACCGTGGCATTGCCTTCGAGCGCGAACGCGCAGGCAGAGGCTGTATTAATTTGCACATCGTCGAGTATAATGTTTGCCGTCGCGCCGTTGGATACGATGATGACGTTTGATGATGGTGTTGTTGAGCTCGTTATGGTGATTGTTTCACTCGGGCCGACGGTACCGGATTCGCTGGTGTTGTAGGTTACGTGAGAGCCGCCCGTCGGGTTACTCGTAACAGTTACCGGTCCTTTGCTTATATCGGCATTAATATTTTGTGCACATGCGGCGGGGGGGGGTGATCATTATAAGGGAAAATAGTATAACGGAGAAAATAATTAAGGCGTGGAAACGGGCAAGAAGCGACAAGGAATCACCTTCGCGGCCAGCGTGTCCATTGCGTTTGGCAAAACCGTTTCGTGTCACATCACATTCCATCAACTAACACTCCCCTTCGGAATCATGGCGGGATTGCGCGCGGTGAAAGGGACGTCGCCGCCTCTGGCTCACATTATAGCAGATAAGTAGCATTTTGGAATAGAGGAAGAGGTAGATATTACAAAATATGGTTGCGCTCGTATGATAGTTATCACACCGCCTTTATGTCCCGATGTAATGACAACGGCGTTACGGTATAATTCCTTGTATCAGAATACATCAAAGGGGATGTGGCCATGTCAGCAGAACGAAGGTTGATTGATCGTGCCGCCAAAGCACACGGTAAAAATAGCGCCGACTTTGTATTGGAAGCTGCGCACCGAGCAGCAGAAGACGCGCTGATTGACGAAGTTTTAATTATGGTGTCACCTGAAGCCTACGACGCGTTCCTGGCTCGCCTTGATATGCCGCCGCAACCGAACGAGCGTCTGCGCAAGACCATGGAAACGCCCTCCTGGATATTAGTTAAAACAACACAATAGCCGCCTATCGTACCGCCTTCCGCGCCGTGCGGTTTTCGATCTGTCCCAGAGGCTTGCGGCTGCGAAGCAGAAGCTCGAATTTGTCCGCCGGAACCGGCTTGCTGTACAGATAGCCCTGAGCGTACTCGCATCCGATGTTTTTCAAGTGCAGCTCCTGCAGCGAGTTCTCGACGCCCTCCACAGTTACCTTGAGGTTCAGCTTCTTTGACAACTGCACGATTGTGTTGACTATCATCTGGCTGGTCGGGTTTGACTCAATGTCGAGAATGAACGAGCGGTCAAGCTTGATCATCTTGATCGGCAATTTCTTCATATAATTGAGAGAAGAGTAGCCGGTGCCGAAGTCGTCGAGCGAGACCATGACGCCCAATTTCTCGAGCTTTCGCATGGAGGCGATCGCCTTTTGGATGTCGTGCATTGCCTGGCTCTCGGTCAGCTCGATCTCCAACCACTTCGCGTCGAGCTTGGTCTCGTCCAAGATGCTTCGTACCGTGTCGAGCGCTTTCTCGCTGAAAAAACCCTCCGCTGACATGTTGACCGCTATGCGAATGGGACGAAGGCCCAGAGATTGCCACCTCACGTTTTGCGCGCAGGTTTCGCGTATTAGGAAGGTGTCCACGGCGGTGATGACGCCGATGTCTTCCGCTATCTTTATAAAATAATCCGGGCGGATGACGCCGAAGTCCGGGTGGTTCCAGCGCGCCAGCGCCTCCGCGCCGCATATCAGCCCCGTGGACAGGTCTATTTTTGGCTGGTAATAAGTCTCGAGTTGGTTGTTTTGGATCAGGTTTTGGATGTCGCGCCGCAGAATTTCGTCTCGCCTCGCGCTGTTCTTGACGTTGCTGTCGTAGATCTTCATGCTGGACGGCCCCTGCCCTTTTGCCGCCACCAGCGAGACGCTGGCGTTTTCGATCAGCCCCGATAACTCGGTCGAATCAAGAGGGAAGAGCGACGAGCCCGCGCAGACGGTGACGCTCTTCATGCCGTATTTCGCCGCGTCTATTTTCATAATAGCGTTCTTCAAAGCCGCGATCGCCGCGCTGAGCTTGTCGGTCACGCCCGGCCCGGAGTCCACGGGCAGCAGGCAGATAAACTCGTCCCCGCTCAGCCTGGCGAGCAGCCCCACCGTTCCGAGCAGGGCCTTTGCGCGCGTCCCAACCTCGCGCAGCAGGCGGTCTCCGGCGGCGGTGCCCTTTTCCATGTTGAGCAGCTTGAAACCGTCGATATCGAAAATGATCAGCCCTACGCCGAGGTTGTTTCTCTGAGCCTTGATGAGCAGCTTCTCTCCCTCCGTCATCAAGTAGTGGCGGTTGCGCGTCCCTGAGACCGGGTCTTCGAACGCCAGCCTTCGGGTAAGCAGTTCCATCCTCTTGCGCTCGTCGATGTCCAAAAACGCCCCGGACAGGACGGTCATGCGCCCAAGGTCGTTCAGCAGCGCCTTGAAGCTGAACAAAAACCACTTGTACTCTCCGTCCTTCCTTCGGATGCGGATTTCGGAGGACGGGTTCTGGCTTGCCGCGTTCTCCACCGAAAAAACATTGAGCTGAAAGATGTCGATGTCCTCGGGGTGAATCCGCGACAGCCACTCTTCGTTGGTGAGGTTGGACGGATGCTTGCTGTAGCCGAGCAGCTTGTAGCCAACCGGCGAGATATAAACTTCGTTTTTCTCCATATCGCACGAAATGATCCCGACGTTGCCGCCGGAGGTCGCGAGCTCGAAACGCCGTTCGGACTCCCGGAGCTTCTCAAGGCTTGTCTCAAGAGACCTCCGCAGCGAGACTATCTCCGTGATATCCGATCCCGCCGCCATGACAAAGCGATGCTTTCCGTCGTCCCGTGAGAATCTGTTGATATCCCAGAACACATCAATGGCGTCGCCGCTGCGGGGTTTCATGCGCATCGTAAGCGAGTAGTTCGCGATGGAGTTTGGCATCTGGATGATGTCGGAAGCCTTCATATCTTCGAGTTCGTCTTTGGTGTAGCCCAGGACTCGTTCGACGCGCGTGTTCGCGCGCACGATGTTCAAATTTTCGTCCCAGATGAGGATGAACGACATGGCGTTTTCGATCAGCGTGTCCGCGAAGGCTTTTTCTCTCTCTACTAGGAGGAGCTGGCGATAGTAGAGGAACGCGGCGAAGGCCCCGAGGACGGAGAAGATGGCCACCAGAGCCGCCGCTGTCTTAAAGGCTATCTCGCGCCGGCGGTTCTCGTAGAACGGAGAGTGAGACAAAAAATGGTTTCCGTAGATCATCTCGTACTCGCCGTTTTTCTTCATGGTTTCGAGCCGTTTATTGATGAAGAAAAGAAGCGCGGCGTTTCCCTTTCGGACGCCTATGCTGACAGGTACGGGCACTTCGAGCTCGGGGTGATAGAGCGTAAATTTGTCCGCGCCTTGTTGTGTCTGGATGTAGCGCGACGAGACGACGTCGTCAAAAAGAACTTCGATCGTGCCGTCCAAGAGCGCGCGCAAGGCTTCTTCCCCGTTCTCGAATGACCGGACGCCGGTAAATCCGCGGCTGCGCAGGCTGCGGAGGGGGAAGCTGTTTTTCGTCACGCCGACCTCGTAAGCGCCCAGAGAATCGAGGTTTAGCCTCGCCGTGAGGTCGGGCCGCGTAAAAGCGCCGTATCGGTAAAAATAGACCGGTGCCGTGAGGTCAATCCTGTCGGATATTTCCGCGCCGACCTCCTTCCAGCCCAATAGCTCCGCCGCGGGAGGCCCTTCATGCGTGATGTCCGTGCCCCAGATCTCGGCTTGAAAGCGCAGGAGGTAGGGGGAGTCCCGGAAAATCGCGTTGTAGAGGTCTATTTCAAATCCGGCGAGCCCTTCCTTGGTCATTACCCTATACGGCGGAAGTTCACCGTCCGTCTCACAGGTAATCACGATGCCCTCCGCCCCGTGTGCCGCAAGCGGCAAAACCGCCGGGGAATAAAGCGTGAGGATAAAGCAACAAAGAAGAAAGGTTTTTCTCACAAACAATCTCTCCGCCTGCATAAAAATATTTTATATACAAGATAACTATGCATCAATTAATTCCAATTACAAAAAGGATGATCAATAAGGTGATTATATCATTATTTATTGTCAACAGGGGATTAATTACTGGATTATTCCGCATACGACCCGACCCTGCTTTTACACTTTGCAAAAGATAAAGGGGAGAGACGCTTTGAAACCGCCGGTTTTTGCGCTCTCGCCTCTTGTTAACCTTGTTGTGCTGAAAATTGTTCTGAGCGGGTTATCGGGGAGTAGGCGCCAGGCTATCGGCAACCCTCGCTGTCTGTGAACAGTCCCATTAAAATTGCCGTGGCCTGTTTCAGGTTTTCCTTTATCGGAACGCCGAATGGACAGCGTTTCTCGCACTCGCCGCAGCCGATACATTCACTCGCCGTATGCGACAGCGCCGCATAATGTTCGCGCACGGTTTCGGGAACCGCGCCCTGCGCTTTCGCGAGGTTCAAAAACTTCGTGACTGTCGCGACGTCTATATCCCGCGGGCAAGGCGCGCAATGGCCGCAATACATACAATGTCCCTGCCAGCTTATTTTGGGGAATGTCGCAAAGACAGCCGCGTAATCACGCTCATTGTCAGGCGCGGTTTCGTAGGCAAGGCTTGCTTTCAGCTCATCTACAGAGCGGATGCCAGACAATACCGTCGCCACGGCCGGACGGGTCAACGCGTAGTGAATACATTGATTTACGGTCAACGCCTTTCCCGCCGGCGAATCGTCGCTTAACAAATCTCCGCCGCCAAACGCTTTCATAACGGTAATGCCTACGCCAAGCCGCTGGCAGGTCTCATATAGCTTTTGACGATCCGCGTCCATGTTCAGAAGCGGTTTTTCATAGCTTTTATCCGCCCAAAGCTTTTCTATATCCTCATCCCCTGGCTGCAAGTCATAGCAGGGATTCACGCTGAACATCAGCACATCAATTAAACCGCTTTCCACAGCCGCTGACGCCGCGGCGGGATTGTGACTGCTCAGACCGATATGACGGATTTTCCCGGCGGCTTTCAGCTCCAGCGCATAACTCATAATTTCACCATCCGCGATCATGCGCCATGTATCCGCCGAGTCAACATAGTGGATCATACCGATATCGATATAGTCTGCACCCAAATTTTCCAACAGGGCTTCAAAAGCCGCCTTGACTTCGCCGATAATCCGCGTACATTTATACTGTCCGTCCCGCCAAATCGTGCACAGATGGGCTTGCAGGATAAACTGTTCTCTTTTTCCGCGCAAGACTTTGCTTATACGGTTGTGCAAATCCGGGTTGGGGCTGTATAAGTCCATGCAATTTACTCCGGCGTTAAGGGCGATATCAAACATCTCATTTGTAAAGGCTTCGTCACGCCCGTTAAAGCCTTCGCACCCAAGCCCAATTTCGCTGACTTTCAAGCCGGTTCGCCCAAGTTCGCGATAGTTCATTTTATATTCCTTCCCCCCTGCGTCAGTTAATAAGGTCCGAAACCTTTTCCTTTTTCCGGACAGTGCCGATTACCCTGTTTCCTTTTTTAAGAAGCTACCGGGTCATTTCAAGGCCAAAGCCGCTGCTGACGCCGGTGATTAACCAAGTACGGTTTTTCATATTGAGATGCCCCCTGTGATGTTTTATTTACCTACCATACGCATATGCTCCGGGGAATATCTCTCACCGGAAACAGGCGTGTTATCAAGAATATTCGCAAGCTCGGAGATGTCGTTCGCGGACAGCCCCACATAAGCCGCGCTCAAATTTTCCTGCAAACGGTCAAGTTTTTTTGTGCCGGGTATGGGAACGATCCACGGCTTTTGCGCCAGCAACCACGCAAGCGCAAGCTGCGCGGGCGACAATTCACGCTCGGCGGCAAATGTTTTTAATGCTTCCGCGATCGCCTGATTTGCCGCGAGATTTTCGGGATCGTTGAAACGAGGGATGGAGCGCCGGACGTCGTTTTCGGCAAATACAGCGTCAGTTGTTACGGTTCCTGTTAAAAACCCCTTGCCGAGCGGGCTGAATGGGACAAAGCCGATCCCCAGTTCTTCCAAGACAGGCAGCACATCCTGTTCCGGGTTGCGATACCACATGGAATATTCGCTCTGCACGGCTGTCACGGGGAATACTCCATGCGCCCGCCGAATTGTCTGCGCGCCGGCTTCGGAAAGTCCCCAGTGCAGGATTTTCCCTTCCCGTACCAACTCCTTCATTGTTCCGGCGGCGTCTTCTATAGGCACATTGGGATCTACCCGATGCTGGTAGTATAGATCGATATAGTCGGTGCGTAAACGTTTCAAGGAACCCTCGACAGCCTTGCGGATTGTCGCCGGGCGGCTATCCAAACCGCAAACCTTGCCATTTTGAATATCCCAGCCGAATTTTGTCGCAATCACAACCCGTTTGCGGTATGGCTCCAGCGCTTCGCCCACCAATTCCTCATTTGCATAAACGCCGTATATCTCCGAAGTGTCAAAAAAGGTTTCACCCATATCCACCGCTTTGTGAATTAGCTCGATCATGTCACTTTTCTCCGGGAAGGGCGGGTAGCTTTGACTCATGCCCATACAGCCAAGGCCAATCGCGGAAACCTCCAGACCCATCTGCCCCAATTTTCGATGCTTCATGTCCATGTCTCCTTTTTTATCCAATAGCACATCAAATTTTCATATTTTAATTTTAGTGGGCTTCTCAATAATCATCAATTTCTATTTCGAATGAATTTGATAAGTAAAACTTATGCGAAGGGCGAAAAATAACCGCACCCATTCGCTTGAATAGGCGCGGCTGAAAAGCGGCGATTACTTATTCTCCTCCGGGCGCAGCAGATTACGCAGAATATCTGCAAATTCTTTGATGTAATAGTTTGTCCTTTCTTTTTTCCAAAACGCGCAGTAATTACGCCGCGCCTGATGTTCATTACGGTATGACGGAATCCTGCAAATCGCCGAACCGGGAGGGGTGAGCGTTCCCACACTCTCCAGCGGCATGAAACCTCGATTTCCTACGACCATCAGGCGGCCTTCTTCCAAACTCTCCGCGAACAGAAAGTTCCCGCGGAAGCCGAGTGTGTTCTGATAATACTCTTGTTCGGTGCTTTGCTGCTCTTTGGACGAAATCAATATGCAGGCTGTCCGTTTCAAATCCTCCGGTGTGACACGCTCTAATGAGCTGAGCTTGTTGCGGGTGCATACCTCCACATAGCAATCACACTCCAGCAACCGGAAATTTTCATACTCATCTGAAAAAGCTCGGCGCTGATCGTTCAAGACCAAATCCGCGCCGCCGAAGCGGATCAGATTATATAGCTCCTCATGTGTTCCCTTGACAATGTGAATTGATACTTCCGGATAAGCCTGAGAGAAGTCTGAGATCGTTTGATGAAGCTCCTGACCGCTGTAGCAGCTCAAATAGCCGATTCGCAACCGCGTTTCGCCATCCTGTCCGATGCGGATGGTTTCACGGCGCAAATTTTCAATATCGTCAAGAAGCTCACGGCTGTGGCGATAAAAATACTCACCGGCCGGCGTTAAGGTGAAGCGACGGTTCTCTCTATGGATTAGTTCTATGCCCAAGTCTTTTTCCAGGGCCTGAATTTGCTGTGAAATTGCGGACTGGGATATATAACACTCTTCCGCTGCTTCCGTAAAGCTGCCCAGCTTGACAACAGCCATAAAATATTTCATTTGCCCCAGAAGCACAGGGATCACCTCGCCCATGATGAATATAAATTATATTTTATAATATCATAAAGCGTCCCGGCTTTTACACTTTGCAAAAGACAAAGAGGCGGGAAGCGTTGAAACCGCCGGGTTTTTGCGCTCTCGCCTCTTGTTAATCCTGTTGTGCTGAAACGATTCGCTTCAAAAAATATTTGCTTACTTTTACACAGTCTTCTCACAATTTTAGAATATTATCTGAATCAGGGACAGTGATTGAAGCGACAAATATTTATAATAAGAAAGGGAGATTATTTATGAATCACAGATCTAAACTTCTATGTCTTTCGTTTGCGTTGTTGGCGGTTTTTACACTTGCGGCTTGGGGCTTAATCAACAGCGCGGGCGTGTCGCCTTCGGAAGCGGCACCGGCTCAAAGGCGTTTAAAGATAACCCTGGATGGTACGAAAGTAGTAATGGCTTCGCTGATCGAAAGCCCGGCCGCGGAAGAGTTTCTCTCTCACCTGCCGCTTACCATCGATATGCACGAGCATTTAGAACGCCAGAAGGAAGTCTACCTGCCATTTTCGCTCAGCGAGGGAAACCTGAAAAATCCGGTATATGAATATAAAGTCGGTGATATTGTCTACTGGCACCCCGGCCCCACTATGGGTATTTTTCATAATCACGACGGCAGAAGAATCAACTCGGGCGTCCAGGTTCTCGCAAGGCTGGAGTCGCAAGGCGCGGCGGTATTCGCTTCTTACCCCGACGCCGTCAAGGTAACCATTGAACTTGAAGGCGCAAATACACGAACCGTAAATAGGCCGCAAAGCGAGCGGCAGCTGAAAATTACGCTCGACGGCAAGGAGGCAATTACGGCGGTTCTGGTCGAAAGCCCCGCGACAGAGGAATTTCTCGCCCGGCTTCCATTTACCTTGAATATGACAGATTACGCGAACCGTGAAAAACACGCGCCTCTGTCTTTTTCAATAGGCGAGAGCAAGCTGTTGAATATTCAACAGAAATATGAAATCGGCGACGTCATTTACTATCCGCCCGGCCCGACCTTTGCCATGTTTTACGCGCATGACGGCAACATTCTCAGGGCAGGGTTTGAGCTCGTCGCGCGGCTTAATCGGGCGGGCATTGAGGCTCTCGCCGAATATAAGGATGCCGTAGAGGTGACTGTTGAGCTTGGGGAAAAAAGATAAAAACGCGGTTTCCCGGCGTCACCCCGGATTACAATCGCATATCCTTAGCATGACATCATAGCCAAAACGACAGAATGCATAAAAACACCCGAGAAGGGCTTATCCCTCGGGTGTTTGTGTGTTTGCGGGCAAGTGAAGTTTTCATTTTTCGCGTATGCTGGGGTATAATGTTATCACGAAATGAAGCATTGCATTGTTCCAACATTTTCAGGAGCTTTAGGGAGGTAGGCGCGCAATGGTGAATAAGAAGTATATTTACGATTTTAGCGAAGGCGATGCCGGTATGAAAATGTTACTGGGCGGCAAGGGCGCGAATTTGGCGCAGATGTGGAAGATCGGTTTGCCGGTGCCGCCGGGATTTATCATTACGACAGAGGCGTGCAAGTCTTATTGGGAAGAAGGCGCGGATCTCCTCGATCAGATTTGGGACGGCGTGATTGCGGCTGTGGGGCGCGTAGAAGAGAACACCGGGAAGCAATTCGGCGGAACGGACAACCCTCTCTTGGTCTCTGTGCGCTCGGGCGCGCCCGTCTCCATGCCGGGAATGATGGATACGATCCTAAACCTGGGACTCAACGACGAAACCGTCGGGGCTCTCGCTAAGGCCTCCGGAGACGTCCGCTTTGCGTACGACAGCTACCGCAGATTTATCCAGATGTTCTCCGACGTGGTTCTTGAGGTGAGCGTTGATCTTTTCGAGGAAAAATTGGCCGAGCTTCGCGAAGAGCTGGGTGTTAAGTTCGATCATCAGATTCCCGCGGATTCGCTCAAAAAGCTCGTCGGCGACTATCTGGCGATCGTGGAGGGTGCGGGCAAGACCTTCCCCATGAACCCGACGGATCAGCTCCGCCTCGCGATCGACGCGGTGTTCCGTAGCTGGAACACGCCTCGCGCCAACACCTACCGCAAGATTCACGGCATTTCGGGCGATCTGGGGACCGCCGTCAACGTGGTGGCGATGGTCTTCGGCAACCTCGGCGACGACTGCTGCACGGGCGTCTGCTTCACCCGCAGCCCCTCGAACGGCGAGAACGCGCTCTACGGCGAATTCCTCGTCAACGCGCAGGGAGAAGACGTGGTCGCGGGTATCCGCACGCCGCGCCCGATCGCGGAGATGAAGGACGCCATGCCTGGTGTCTACGGCGAGTTCGCCCGCATCGCCGAGCTGCTCGAGAAGCATTACAAAGACATGCAGGATATCGAGTTCACGGTAGAGCGCGGCAAGCTTTACATCCTCCAGACGCGCAACGGAAAACGGACCGCGGCGGCCTCCGTGAAGGTTGCGATGGACATGCTCCGCGAGGGCTTGATCGACGAGCGCACGGTTGTGACGCGCGTCGCGCCCGAGCAGGTCGAGCAGCTTCTGCACCCGCAGATTGACCCGACCGCAAAATACGACATTCTCGCGAAGGGCCTCGCCGCGTCGCCGGGCGCTGCGGTTGGGCGCGTGGTGTTCGACGCGGACGACGCTGTCTCAATGGCGAAAGACGGTACGCCGATCATCCTCGTGCGACCCGAGACCACACCGGACGACATTCATGGCCTCTATGCGGCGAAGGGTGTCCTCACCTGTCACGGCGGCATGACCAGCCACGCGGCGGTTGTGGCGCGCGGCATGGGCAAGCCCTGCGTATCGGGCGTCGAGAGCATCAAAATCGACGTCGCCGCCGGGAAATTTGTCGTCGACGGAACGGCTGTCCGCAAGGGAGATTATATTTCGCTCGACGGCACGTTCGGTAACGTGATTCTCGGCAAGCTGGCGCTGGTCGAACCGACGTTCTCCGACGATTTCAAAGCGATCCTCGACATGGCGGACAAGGTTGCGGCGATGGGCGTATGGGCCAACGCCGACACCCCGCTCGACGCGCGGACCGCGAGAGAGTTCGGGGCAAGGGGCATCGGCCTCTGCCGCACCGAACACATGTTCATGGCTACAGACCGGCTGCCGTCAATGCAGCAGATGGTCATCGCGTCCACGAAAGAGCAGCGCGTCGAAGCGCTCTCACGGCTCGAATCAATGCAGCGCGACGACTTTATCGGTATTTTCGAGGCGATGGACGGATTACCGGTTACAATTCGCCTGCTGGATCCGCCGCTGCACGAATTTTTGCCGAAGATTCCGGAGTTCGAGAAAGAGCTTTCGACGCTTGATCCGAACAGCCCCCAGGCCGAGTCTATCCGCGCGACCATGGCGAGGGCGGTCGAGCTGCACGAGGCAAACCCGATGCTCGGCTTCCGCGGCTGCCGTCTGGGGATGGTCTTCCCCGAGATTTACGAGATGCAGATCCGCGCCATCATCACAGCCGCGTGCGAAGTGACGCACAAGGGAGTGAACGCCATCCCGGAGATCATGATGCCTCTGGTCGGTACGCGCGAAGAAATGAAGCGCCTGCGCGAGATGACCGACGGCATCGCCTCCGAGATCATCAAAAACGAGAAAGTCGAGCTGCATTACCAGGTCGGCACGATGATCGAGTTGCCGCGCGCCGCGCTGGTCGCGGACGAGATCGCCGAATTCGCCGAATTTTTCAGCTTCGGCACCAACGACCTTACGCAGACGACGTTCGGTTACTCGCGCGACGACGCGGAGAACAAATTCCTCGGGGTCTACGTGGACAACGGCATTCTGCCGAAGAACCCGTTTGAGGAACTTGACCGCGACGGCGTGGGCGGGCTGATGAAGATCGCGGCGGAAAAGGGCCGGAGCGTCCGCAACGAGATCTCGCTGGGCATCTGCGGCGAGCACGGCGGAAACCCGTCGAGCGTGGCGTTCTGCCACGCGCTGGGGCTTAACTATGTGAGCTGTTCTCCGTTCCGCGTGCCGGTGGCGCGTCTTTCGGCGGCTCACGCCGCCCTCGGGCTGCTGGAGTAATAACAAAAATCGCCGCGGGGGAGCATCAGGCCTCCGCGGTTTTTTCTTTGGGAGGTTTGTCATGTTGGCAAGGGAAAAATGGGAGGTAAGGGAGCTTGAGAGCCTCGCTCCGTGGGCCTGCGCGTCGAGCAAAAGCCGCGGAAGGGCGCGCGAAGAGGCACACTGCCCAATCCGCACTGTTTTTCAGCGCGATCGCGACCGCGTAATACACAGCAAGTCATTCCGACGGCTCAAACACAAGACGCAGGTATTGTTGCTTCCGGAAAGTGACCATCCTCGCACGAGGCTGACGCACACCCTTGAGGTTGCGCAGATCGCCCGCACGATTTCGAGGGCGCTTTGCCTGAACGAAGACTTGACGGAAGCGATTGCCCTCGCGCACGACCTGGGACACACGCCGTTCGGACACATGGGGGAGCGTACGCTCGCGAAGCTGGCGAAGGAGGATGGGTTGGGCGGCTTCCATCACGCCGCGCAGAGCCTGCGAGTCGTCGATTGCCTCGAGCGCGACGGCGCGGGGTTAAACCTGACGTGGGAAGTCCGCATGGGTATAGCTCAGCACTCAAAAGGGCAGGTTGACGTGCGCAGCGGCTTTGACCTGGCCGACCCGTCGACCGTGGAGGCTTGGGTGGTTCGCGTCTCCGATTCGATCGCGTATCTCAACCACGACCTCGACGACGCGCTGGGCGCGGGCATCGTGAAGAAAAGCGACGTGCCCGCGGAGATCTTAACGACGCTGGGCGAGTCGCACGGCCAAAGGATCGACGCGCTTGTCTTGGATGTACTCGCTTGCAGCGGCGAGGGAAAAATTTCTTTCAGCGATCGTTTTCTGGCGCAGATCGAGATGCTGCGCAGGTTTTTGTACGACGCGGTCTATTCGAGCGAGGGAATTAAAAAAGAAGAGCCCAAGGTTGCTCACGTTTTGCGCACACTCTATGAACACGCGCGGTGCGAGCTTTGCCTTGAGCCCGAAAATGCGATAGACCGTATCTCGGGCATGACCGACAGGTATGCGCTCGAGATTTTTCACCGGATTGCGGTACCCGCGTCCTGGCCTTGCGACGGGGCGTCCGCCGGATAATTAATCTGATGTTATGTTGTACTGCTTGAGCAGCTCCTGAAAACGCTTCTCCACCTCGACCGCGGGAGTCGGGTCGTTGCGGTAGGGCTGCTCGTTGGGGTCCTTCGGCGCGTCGGCGGCGGGTTCGCCCGTCTTGGGCTGCTTTACGAGCAAGCCCGATTCGCCGCCTTCCTCCGGATACGAGTCCG